>ERZ1684501.86-NODE-86-length-8735-cov-12.857488_pt1 | contig 8735 bp, 6 predicted proteins | sample MGYA00580191_ERZ1684501 | MGnify/ENA primary metagenome ERZ1684501 (study PRJEB41475, sample SAMN08455322) | hot springs metagenome | biome: temperate mixed forest biome [ENVO:01000212]; feature: neutral hot spring [ENVO:00002181]; material: water | place: New... | reverse complement strand
TATGGTTGAGAGAGGATATAAACAGGCTCCCGGCCAACCCTAAAGTCTTTGAGACCCCAGAGGGGGCCCTTAGAGGAGACCTTAAAGCCGCCTATGAGAGCCTTAGAGCCGTTAGGGGCATAGAGTTTAGCGATGAGAGGGCTCTAGCACTGGAGAGGGCTATGCAGCTATACTTTAAGGCTACACTAGTAGACTTAGACGGGCTACTTAAGGAGGTTTGGAGGAAACTACTAACCCTCTACTTCACCGGCAAGATAGGGGATGAGAAGCTCAGAGAGTACATGAATAGAATCGGGTCACCCCTAAGCTATAGGGATCCAGTAACTGGGGAGACAAGGACATTCACAGAGGAGGATGCTAAGAGAGTTACAGAGATAATAACAAGAGATCCTACCAAGGAGGATGCATACATAAGAGCTTGGAGATCAGCAGCTGAGAGTAGGTACAGGGCTATCCTATCAGAGCTCCAGAGGTTAGGATAGAAATGGCTATGATTCAAGCTAAGCTCACCAGGGTTACTAGAACCCTAACACTTCAGCTAGACGCTCCTCTAGCCTTAATGTTGCTTTTTTCTCTCACACTTCTCGCATTAATCCTCGTGTTACCCCTCTCAGCTATACTCTTAAGGCCAGCTGCTAGCCTCTCAATGGACATCCTTGAGGGGCTACTCGGGTATCCCTACGTGTCCTGGCCTCCTCTAGGCGAGTGGGTTATAGTGGCTGATAGGGGGGAGTATAAGCTTGTAATAGTTAGGTTTAAGGATATGGGTATTATACCTAACACGCTGCTCATAGCCTTTACCGTAACGCTCTTCTCAACAGCTATAGGCGTCTTAGTAGCCTACGTTCTAGCTAGGTACGAGTTCCCAGGTAGGTCTATTCTTAGAATTCTAGCTATTATCCCTCTGCTCTACACCCCCTTTGTTAACGCCTTTGTTGCATACAAGCTGTTCGGCGAGGAAGGTATACTCTATAACCTCATGCTAAGCCTTGGGCTTGGCTACACGGTCGAGATTACGTACATAGCTGGGGTTATAGTAGCTCAGACCATGATGTTCTGGCCTATAGTCTACATTAATACCCTAGCCTCACTCCTACAAATAGATCCTAGCTTGGAGGAGCAGGCGGAGAACCTAGGCGCTAGGGGGCTAAGACTTTTTAGGAGTGTCACCCTGCCGCTAAGCCTACCAGGTGTTGCTGCTGGTGCAGGTCTCGTATTCATATTCTCTATGGAGGATCTAGCTGCCCCTATAGCGTTTAAGGTGGATAACGTGATATCGAGAACCATTGTTAGAGCTGTTGTAGGTGCTAGGGATGTGGAGAGGCTTAGCGTAGAAGTTGCCCTCCTAGCTGGGATATTATTGGTGCTAGCCCTCTCCTGGTTTGTAGCTATCAAGCACTATGTTAGCTTAAGACACTACGCTATGCTATCTAGAGGTGGGAGGTGGAAGCCTAGAGTTTCGAAGCCAGGGCCCTTAATGCTGGCTCTGATATACCTAGCTGTAACCCCAATAATACTTGTTAGCATGCTACCCCAGCTAGGAGTTGTTGTATACGCATTCTCAGAGTCGTGGAGGGATCCCCTACCGTCTGGGTTTACGCTAGACCACTTTAGAGAGCTTCTGAGGGACTCTAACGTTCTAAATGGTTTGAGGAATAGTGTTATCTACTCAGCTGTAGCCCTCGCCATCATAATCCTCTCTAGTACCGTGATAGCCTACACTGTTAGTAGGGTTAGAGTCGCCGGTGTAGGCGTCCTAGACGTTCTAGCTACTAGCCCTCTAGCCCTTCCAGGCTTATCAATAGCTATGGGGCTACTAGTACTATACGGACTAGGCCCCCTTAGGGGCACCCCTGTAGACCCGTTCGCTAACCCAGCTATACTCATAACCTTAGCCTACGCTGTTAGAAAGGGGCCCTTCACTACTAGAGCTGTCTACGCTGGGTTACAGCAGGTGCACCAGGCCCTAGAGGAGGCTGGAGTAAACCTTGGAGCTAGTAGGTCTCGTGTGCTCCTAACCATAGTCTTACCACTAGTAGGCTTAAATGTCATAGCTGGAGCTATAGTGAGCTTTGTCTACTGCATGACCGAGGTTAGCACTAGCGTTATACTGGGAGCCTTAAACCCAAGCCAGGCCCCCATAACGTACGTTGTATACGAGTATGTAACAGCTGGGTACGGGGGAGGAGCGTTCATACACCTGGCAGCAGCTATAGTAACCCTCACCCTAGCACTCCAGGTGGCTGCTATCACTATATCCAATTATATACTCAGGTTTAGATATGCATTCCTGGGGGTGTAGGGGTTGGCTGAGGTTAGACTCGAGAACGTCTCTAAGTACTTTGGTAAGTTTAAGGCTCTCGACAGGGTATCATTCCATGTCGTGAAGGGAGAGATATTCACTCTACTAGGGCCTAGCGGTTGCGGTAAATCAACTACGCTAAGGGTGATAGCTGGCTTCGAGATACCAGAGGAGGGTAGAGTCTACATAGATGGTGTCGATGTAACATTTAAGAAGCCCTATGAGAGGAACACAGCTATGGTATTCCAGAACTACGCTCTATGGCCGCACATGACGGTCTTCGATAACATAGCCTACGGTCTCAAGGTTAGGGGTTATAGTAGGGAGGAGATTAAGAGGAGGGTCTCGTGGGCTCTCGAGCTCCTAGGGCTTAAGGGCCTAGAGGATAGGTATCCACTCCAGCTTAGTGGGGGTCAGCAGCAGAGGGTTGCACTAGCTAGAGCTATAGTCGTCGAGCCGAAGGTACTCCTACTAGACGAGCCTCTAAGCAACCTAGACGCTAAGCTTAGGGTTAGAGTTAGAGAGGAGATAGTATCCATCCAGAGGAAGCTAGGCATAACAACTATCTACGTAACCCACGACCAGGAGGAGGCTATGAGTATTAGCGATAGGATAGCGGTAATGGATAGAGGGCGTATAATCCAGGTCGGCACACCCTGGGAGGTTTACAATAACCCAGCTAACCTGTTCATAGCGACATTCATGGGGAGGAGTAACGTGCTAGAAGGCGTAGTGGTAGGCAGAGAGTCTAACGGGCTCTACGTAGTAGACGTTAGAGGCCTCAAATTCTACGGGTTATCCAGAGAGGAGGTAGAGAGGGGAGATAAGGTTAAGGTAGTTGTGAGAAACGAAGCCCCAGAGATAGTAGAGGACATGGAGAACGCTCCTAACGTCTTCCAAGGAGAGGTTGTAAGGGTTAGCCTCATAGGATTCGCTACCCAGGTCAGAGTAAAACTAGCCAATGGGGAGACGTTAACCCTATACGTTAAAAATAAAATCCATATAGGCGAGGGGGAGAAGCTAAGAATCTATATAAACCCAGAGGATGTTAAGATATACAAGTCTCTCGAGGATGTAGACTAACCCTTACACCTTCCTTGGGATCCGAGTCTCTGGAGCGCTTATATGGATCTTGCATATCCTGCATCAATTTAGACTATAGTCCTCTATGTAGGCAAGAGTTAATAGCTTAGCCGACGGACTCCCACCTGGAGTGGGGTGATGGGATGTGAGGATAGGATTTAGGTGGGTGCTCGCGGTCTTTATCATCTTAGCCCTCTCCGCCTCTCTTCAGCCTCTAGCCTATGTTACTAGTGTTGCTACTCTAAGGGAGCCGTATATAGTGCTCCCCTCGTACCTACTACCAGCTGTTGTTAAGCCGGGCGGGCTGCTTAACGTTAGCGTTAGGGGTGTCGATGACCTGAATGTTTTAGGAGCATACCTCTACGGCGTTAGGGGCTCAAGCCAGTTAACATTAGAGGGTGTTAGTAGGGGTGTGATATCTGTTGATCCTAGCTACTCGTTTGAGGTGCTAGTGTTGACTTTCAGGTTGCCTAGCGGTGTCCAAGACGGTTTGTACAACGTGGTTATACTCAGTGATAGGGGGCTCCTGTGGATGCCTAATAGTGTCGTAGTCGATAGGGATGGTGGCCCCCGTGGAGTTATTAGAGTTGCCCATCTTACTGATACACATTTTGGGGCTGAGCAGGGTGGATACCCGAATAACTTTAAGCATACACGCTACGTAGCCCTCCTTAACACTCTCATAGATAGGCTTGGTGTAAACCTGGTCGTCTACACGGGAGACTTGATAGATGTGGGGACCGATATTAGATCCTATAGGGACTTCTTCATGGTGACCAGCCAGGTTTTAGCACCCCAGCTGGCCATAACAGGTAACCATGACTGGGCTCAAGTTGATAACACTAGGCTGCTCGTAGAGAGATTCTATGGGAGGTACGTAGTCCCCCTAAGGGTTTGGAGTTTCGTCTATGGCGACTTCCTATTTGTAGGTCTAGATACGAGGATGGAGGGTTACCCTGAGATGTGGCAGCTAGACTACCTGGAGAGGGTCGTCTCCCAGCATGGGGATAAGTCTGTAGTTATACTAATGCACCACCCCCTCTTCACGAATGCAGGCGAGTATAGGGGTAAGCCTGAGGATCTAAGGAGGTACATCTATAGTAGCTGGCGTGAGGCTGGATGGGATGCTGCTGTAAGGCTTCTCAGCATAGTGGAGAAGTATAAGAATGTTGTCGCCGTACTCGCGGGCCACGTCCATAGGGATGCTGATGCTGTCTACGTGAGATCAGATGGGTCTAGAGTCTACTTCATAACAACCACTACCGCTAACCACGGCTACCCAGAGGGCTACTATTGGGGTATGAAGATCGTAGAGATCTCTAGGGATGGCATTGTGAAGGTTTTAACGCCACCTGGGAGAGGGTATAAGCCTACAGCCGGTAGTATAAACACTGAGCGCTTCCTAGCCTTCGAGGTTAGAGACTCTTATAGCACAGCTGCATCCTGGTTCTTCAACACGACAGGCTTCCAGGACTACCCCGAGCTACTGGCTAACGCTACTCTAGTCTTCTACCTCAACAAGACTATACCCCTCACATCCTACAAGTTCTATGGCGACACTCGTAGAGTACACGGGTATGAGGTCTTCGACTTAGGCGTATACTACCTCTTCAAAGTCTACGCAGACATAACCGGGTATGGGAGGCTAACGGTTGCATCATACGAGGATAGGATGCCGCCCTCAGTAAGGGTGATATCGATGACACCTAGGGAGCCGGCTATAGGTAGGACTGCTGTTGTAAGCGTTGAGGTTATAGATGAGGGTTGGGGTGTGGAGAGGGTAGTCTTCGAAGTTAGAGTTGGAGGTGCCACTAGGCTAGTAGGTGAAGCCCTGAGGACTATGGAGCCTACCCAGTATAGGGCTATATTCAAGGTTGAAGAGCCAGGAGACTACGAGGTTCTCATTAGAGCGGTAGATCTAAACGGTAACATTGGAGAAACAAGACTTACATTTAAAGTGCCGCAACCGGAGACCGAGAAGCCACCAGAGACTCCAACCGCTCCCCCTACAACTCCTATAACTCCCATAACCCCCACGACCCCCACAACCCCCGAGGCTACACCTGTAGCTACGGAAGCTCCTGCAACCCCCGCTCCTACAATAGCTACTACAGTGGCTGAGAGGGCCCAGCTAGACTTGAGGATTCTAGCTGCTCTACTAGCCTTAGCTGTCATCGTAATCCTAGCCTTAGCCCTAGCTAGGAGGAGATTCTAGGCGTAAACTTTATATATCTAGCTTTCCTCTATAATTATTGAGTGTTTTATAGAGCCTGGAGGGTTTAGGTTGGTTTTCGACATTGAGAGTTTAGCGAGTCAGCTAGGAGAGCTAGCTGGTAGAGCTAGCCTAGAGCTTCTAGCTCTAGCTATAGCTATCTACTCTTTATCCCTCATAGTCTCAGCTGTTAGGTGGCTTACAGCCTCCAAGCTACCTTATAGCGGTCGCAACGTGCTCGGGGCTGTGGAGTCGCTACTTGTGGGTATTTTTGCTAATAACATTCTCACATTCTATAACATCGTTGGAGAGGCTGTTAGAGTCGCCTGGGCTAGCTTTAGGCTTAGAGTAGAGTCTACAAGGCTCCTCGCAGGTGCTCTCGCTGAGAGAGCTTCAGAGCTCCCAGTAGCCTTCGCCTACCTAGCTCTATCTACAGCTCCCATAGCTAAGGTAACTCTTGTAGGTTTAATAGCTATACCTTCTCTTAAGTCGTATGCTTTCAATATGTGGAGAGCTTTTAAGGATCTAGCCTCGAGCCCCCAGAGGCTTCTAGCCGTTCTAACTCTCTCAATAGCAATATGGCTTATGGATACCCTCAGAATAGTTACTGTAGCATACGCCCTCGGTGTAAACATAGGGTTTACAACTGCTCTCGGCTTAACAGTTATCCATGTAGCCTCTAGGTTCTCCCCGACACCTGCAGGTCTTGGAGTCCTGGAGGGGGGATTTCTAGGCTACCTAAGACTCCTAGGGGTTCCAGTGTCTGATGCTATCCTCATAGTTTTAGGTGAAAGGCTTGTATCCACTATAATCCCCTCAGCTTTAGGAGCTCTCATTGTCTTCTATAGGGGTGGCCTTGGGGTTTTAAGATCTGCCTTGAGGGGTGCTACTCTTGAGGGTGGTTATGGTTACTGATAGCTTTAAGCCTAGAATTGGGGGTATAGAGAGTGTTGTATGTGATTTAGCGAGAACCCTATCTAGGAGTATGGAGGTTTACGTTGTAACAACGTCGAAGACTGCTAGGAGCATCTACGTCTACGAGGATGGAGTTGGCTACGTGACTATCAAGATTAGATCGAATATTCTAAACTACAATGGTGTAACTCTAAACCCGTCGGTTGGCGTTGCTCTCTACAAGCTACTCAGATCCATAGATCCAGATGTCGTACACGGGCATGGGACCTACTCTACTCTATCCATAGCTGGGGCCCTTCTAGGCTCTAAGATTGCTAAGAGGGCTTCTCTAGTTACAGCACACTCGTTCATTGGTAGGGATACGCCTAGGTACATAGTTGAGGGTCTCGAGGCTGCCCTCAAGAGGGTTGATATTGTTACAGCTGTGAGTAGAGCTGTTGCAGAGGATCTCGTTAGAAGGCTTAAGCTGCGTAGAGTAGCTGTTACATACAACTGCCTTATAGCAGGTGAGTGGCGTAGGAGGGAAGATGAGGCACTGGAGCTCGAGGGGGATCCTGTGGTATCCTCTGTGATAAGGTTTACGTATAGGAAGAACCCCCTAGCTCTAGTTAGGGTTGCAGAGGCTCTAGCTAGGGAGGCTCCAAAGGCTAAGCTGTATATAGCTGGTGATGGCCCCCTAAGGAAGCCTCTAGAGTCTAGGGTTAAGGCTAGAGGCTTGAAGAACACAGTCTTCCTCGGAGCTCTTAGCAGGGAGAATGTTAAGAGGCTCTTGTGGGCTTCAGATGTTTTCGTGCTACCAAGCAAGGTAGAGGCTTTCGGTATCTCAGCTCTAGAGGCTATGGCTTCTAGGGTTCCAGTAGTAGCCTTTAGGGCTGGTGGGATCCCAGAGGTGGTAGTGGACGGAGTTACGGGGCTTCTAGCGGGGAGTGAGGAGGAGCTAGCTAGGCTTACAGTAGAACTATCCATAGACAGGGATCTAGCCAGAAGGCTTGGCTTAAACGCAGAGCTTAGAGCTAGAGAGTTTGACTGCGAGGTGATAGCTCGCAGGTACACCCTCATATACAGGATGCTATTAAGTGAGAGGTGTAGGTGTAAAGCTTGAGAGCCGGAAACGAGGGGGCCCCCGTCGCGGCTATAACCTTCGATGTGGAGATGGACGCACCACCATACATGAGTAGCTGGGTGGGAGTCGACGAGGGCCTCCCAGCTATCCTAGAGCTCCTCGAGAAGTACAAGGTTAAAGCTACGTTCTTCACACTAGGCCTTGTAGCTGAGAAGAGGCCTAAGGCTGTAGCAGCTATAGTTGATAAAGGCCACGAGCTGGGGAGCCACGGCTTCAGCCATAAGAGGCTCGATAGGATACCCCTTAGAGAAGCTGTTCACGACATAATGCTAAGCCTTAAGACGCTAAGGGATTATGGGGATGTAGTGAGTTTTAGAGCTCCCAACCTCAAGCTACCCCCCAGCCTCCTCCCACTACTCGAAATGGAGGGTATCAGGGTGGACTCGAGTGTAGCCCGCTACAAGCCCCCATTCAGGTTTAAGCCTTACAGAGAACGTAGCATCATGAGGATCCCTGTAAGCTACCCAAGTAGCGTCTTAAGGCTACCCTGGAGGGTTCTAAGAGCTCTCTTCAAGCCAGGTCCAGACTATGTAGTGCTACTACACCCATGGGAGGTTGTGGGGGTGAAGTGTGTAGCTAGGCCAGACCTAACAGCTGGGGTTGGGCTAGGCGTTTTAAGTAACCTGGGGAGGCTCATAGAGTACCTAGCTAGTGTAGGGTACGAGTTTAGGGTTATGGGGGAGCTTGTAGAGCTCTACTCCTCTCGTATAGGTGTATAGCTACTGCTAGGTCTAGTAGGGAGTAGCCTACACTCTTATAGACTCTCACATCTCCCCACTCGCAGCTAGCACCTCTTAGGGCCTCCGAGAGCTCTAGGATACTCTCGGCCCCCACCCAGTCCTCACTCTCACTCATAACCCCCTCTCTCGTGTCGACTAGGAGGCACTTGCTCCTCCTGATAACCTCTCGGTCTAGCTCCCTAACAGGCTTGGGGGCCCCTATGCTGGCAATCAAGGCTCCACTCTTAACGATAGAGCCTAGGACTACAGGCTCCCTACTAGTGGTAGCCGCTACTATAGCATCTGACTTCTTCAAGAGCTCCTCTAGGCTACCCACAGTTCTACCCCCGAGCTCTGAGGCTAAGCTCTCAGCTTTAGCTC
>ERZ1684501.84-NODE-84-length-8795-cov-15.319794_pt1 | contig 8795 bp, 8 predicted proteins | sample MGYA00580191_ERZ1684501 | MGnify/ENA primary metagenome ERZ1684501 (study PRJEB41475, sample SAMN08455322) | hot springs metagenome | biome: temperate mixed forest biome [ENVO:01000212]; feature: neutral hot spring [ENVO:00002181]; material: water | place: New... | reverse complement strand
CGAAGATGAGGCTAGAAACGCTAGCAAAGAGAATGGGGGCAAGTGAGGCTAGAAAACTAGTGTACCAGATCACAGCATCAATAAAGGTCAGGCAAGCCCTAGGGAGAGCCGTAAGAGCCCCCGAGGATAGAGCAGCATACATACTCCTAGACTACAGGTACCTAAGAAGAGATGTTAAAGAGCTCCTAGCAATAAAATACGATAGGGTAGCAACAGGTTTGGAGGACTTCAAAAAAGCCCTAGAACACGTCAAAAAACATCTAGGAAACACAGAGTAGCTAATACAGAAGACACAAGAAGTTCCTCAAACAACGTTTAATTGCAGGAGCATGATTAAGTTTCAGAGCGGGTCTTTCACCCAAGGCTATTCCCAATTTAACGCTATCCTTAGACACCTCTAAACCTTATTCGAGGTGTTAGGCCCCGATATCCTCTATAACCCCTCCCCGCCCTTGAAGGGCGAGGCTTTCAGTTGTAAGAGGGTTTCGGGTTGAAGATCTTCATCGTTAAGCTTAGAGCCTCTGAGGTTTTTGTGCCCCTTGGGGTTATGCTTTTCTCCGATTAAGTTCTATTAAGTTTCTCAGGACTCTTGGGTTATGGGGTTGTTTAGTGGTCGAGACTAAAGTGCTTAGACTTGACCCTATTAAGCCCGACTTGGAGGCTATTAGGTATGCTGCTAGTGTTATAAGGAGTGGTGGGCTTGTAGCTTTTCCTACTGAGACTGTCTACGGTCTTGGAGCTAATGTTTTTAATGAGATAGCTGTTAAGAGGATTTATGAGGTTAAGGGTAGGCCTCCCGATAACCCCGTTATAGTCCATATATGTGATGTTAACCAGCTTAGCGAGGTAGCATCGAGGGTGCCGGAGGAGGCTTATAGGCTTATCGAGAGGATGTGGCCAGGCCCTCTCACCCTCTTGCTACCGCGGGGGCCCCGTGTGCCCTACGCTGTTACAGCTGGCCTCGAGACTGTAGCTGTTAGGATGCCCGCGCACCCCGTAGCACTAGAGTTGATTAGAGAGTCTGGGGTTCCTATAGCGGCTCCTAGTGCTAACGTATCTGGGAAGCCTAGCCCTACAAGGGGGGATCATGTGGTGGAGGATTTCTACTCAAAGATAGAGTTGATACTGGATGCAGGCGAGACACTTTACGGAGTTGAGTCTACAATAGTCAATATACTGGTAGACCCACCAGTACTCCTAAGACCTGGGGCCTACCCTGTAGAGGAGATAGAGAGAGTGCTAGGCAAGAAGGTGGTAGTACCGAGCTTCGCGAGGGGGCTAGGGGAGGCTGAGAGAGCTCTAGCGCCGGGGATGAAGCATAGGCACTACGCTCCAGACACGCCGCTAGTGCTAGTGGAATCAGAGGATTACACTAACACAGCTAGAATAGTAGAAGCTGTTAGGAGGGTAGTCGAAGAGTATAAGGCTAGAGGGTTGAAGGTAGCCCTAATAACGTATAGGGAGGTGGCAGAATACTACAAGGGTTTAAGCGATAAAACACTAGTAATGGGGTCGAGAGGTAACCTCTACGAGGTAGCTAAGAACCTCTTCGCAACCCTAAGGCTAGTGGATAAGCTTGGAGTGGACATAGCGGTAGTTGAGGGAGTAGAGGAGAGAGGATTGGGACTAGCAGTTATGAACAGGCTTAGGAAAGCCTCTGTTAGGAAGATTAAGGTCTAGTGGTGAGCACTCCTCTAGAAGGCCTCGGGGGAAACACTCTAATAGCTAGACTTTCGATCCTAGCAGAGTGTTTATCCTAGAGGCTAGCTGTTGTAGAGTGTCGAAGAATGAGGGGCCATAGTGAGCTAGGCTATCAGGCTCTAGTACTACCAGTCTTCCCGCTTTCACAGCTTCTAAATCCGCTAAACCCCTCTCCTCCAGCTTTCTTAGAGCGTACCTCTCCTTGTCTGTAGCACCATATGGGGCTTCGAAGACTACTACGTCTGGGTTGAAGGACTTCACAGCAGAGGGATCCGGGTTGACTATCCACGTATCCCTTGTGCTCGAGAACGGCGTCTCCACCCCTAGGTACTCTAGTGCATCTTCGATGTAAGTGTAGGCCCCCGGCGCTACAGGGCCCCCAAGGTCTATCTCGTAGTACACCTTAACCCCCCTAAGGGCCCCCTTTAGCCTTACAAGCTTATCCTCGAGGCTCCACGCTAGCCTTCTAGCCTCCCTAAACTTTCCTACAACCATACCTACTTTAACTATGTACTCGAGGATACCATGAACAGTGACGGGGAGGGATACTGGGTAGACAGTGTAACCCCTCTCTACAAGCTCTCTAAGCACCGTAAGCTGAGCTCCCGTAGTTACCAGTATGAGGTCCGGGTTTAGAGGCTCAAGCTTACTATACATAACCTTCCAGTAGCTCCCGACCCTAGGCTTCTCTCTAGCCCTCTCAGGTTTATTACAGTATATGCTAACTCCAGCAATCCTATCCTCGAGGCCTAGCATGTACAAGGTTTCAGTTATAGCTGGAGCTAAGCTGACAATCTTCATAGGCTCCTCTGGAATCTCCACGTATCTATCGAGAGCCTCAGCGTAGAGCTTAACCAAGCCCTTCCACCAAGCTAGCTTGAGGGTGGGAGCGGTTAAATATTGGATACCGTATCCATCAATAACTACACCTACACAAGTATTTTAAATCCAGTTGATAAATCACTTTTGGAGGCGACTGGGATGGCCAAGCTCTACTCAAAGGAGGCTATAGAGGAGATCCTTAAGGCTTACAAGGATTGGGAGGAGAACCTCCTACCCCAGTGGCTTGCTAGAATGCCTGAGAGGCAGAAGGAGTTTACAACGCTTAGCGGTATACCACTCAAGCCGTTCTATACACCAGCTGACTTGAAGGATTTCGATTACATGGAGAAGCTAGGCGTACCTGGAGCCTACCCGTTTACTAGGGGTATACACGCTACAATGTATAGAGCTAGACTGTGGACTATGAGGATGTTCAGCGGCTATGGGGGCCCAGAGGAGACTAATGAGAGGCTTAAAATGCTTATTAAAGCTGGGGAGACAGGGTTAAGCCTAGCCTTCGATAACCCCACGCTAGTAGGCGTTGACCCAGACGACCCGCTAGCAGAGGGTGCTGTAGGCGTTGTAGGGGTTAGCGTGCCTACAGTCGTTGACATGGAGATAGTGTTTAGAGACATAAACCTAGGCGAGGTTACAACCAACATGACTATAAACCCCCCAGCCCCCGTACTCCTATCCTTCTACGTTGCTGTAGCTGAGAAGCAAGGAGTTAGCTATGATAGGATAGGTGGCACTACTCAAAACGACCCCCTAAAAGAGTTTATAGGCCAGAAGACCCACGTATTCCCCCCAGAGGCGGCAGTCAAGGTAGCCATGGATGTTATAGAGTGGAGTGTGAAGAACCTACCAAAGTGGAACCCCATCAGCATAAGTGGCTACCATATAAGGGAAGCTGGAGCGACGGCAGTCCAGGAGCTTGCATTCACCCTAGCTAACGGCATTGAGTATGTGAGGCAGCTAAAGGCTAGGGGTCTCGATGTCGACGAGTTCGCTCCAAGGCTAAGCTTCTTCTTCGACGCTCACATAAACTTCTTCGAGGAGATAGCTAAGTTTAGGGCAGCTCGCAGGATGTGGGCTAAGATTATGAAGGAATGGTTTGGAGCAAAGAAGCCTAGAAGCTGGTGGATGAGGTTCCACGTTCAAACGGCTGGGTGCTCTCTATACCCACAACAGCCCTGGCTTAACATAGTGAGGACTGCTATAGAAGCTCTAGCAGCTGTACTCGGAGGATGCCAGAGTCTCCATACTAACGCTTTCGACGAGCCCTTCAGGGTTCCAAGCGAGTTTGCCGCTAAGATAGCCTTGAGGACGCAGCAGATAATAGCCTATGAGACTGGAGTAGCAGACGTAATAGACCCACTAGCAGGGAGCTACTTCGTAGAGTGGCTTACAGACGAGATTGAGGAGAGAGCTTGGAGGTACATTGAGAGGATTGAGAGAATGGGTGGAATGCTAGAGGCTGTTAAGAAGGGCTACCCGCAGAGGGAGGTTGAGGAGGCGGCATACAGGTTCCAGAGGGAGGTTGAGGAGGGTAAGAGGCTGATAGTGGGCGTTAACATATTCAGGGAGGAGGATATAGAGGAGATTAGGAGAGTTCCACTTCTAGAGTTTAACCAAGAGGAGGTTGAGAGGAGGCAGAAGGAGAGAGTTAGGAAGGTTAGATCTATGAGGGATGAGGCTAAGTGGAGGAGGACACTAGACGAGCTTAGGAGAGCTGCCGAGAGAGGCGAGAACATAATGCCATACGTTCTAAACGCTGTCAAGGCCTACGCTACACTAGGCGAGATAATGGGGGTCCTCAAGGATGTCTACGGGACATACGTCGAGCCCCCCTACTACTAGGAGGAAAATCAAGGTACTCGTGGCTAAGATAGGTTTAGATGGTCACGATAGAGGAGCTAAAGTTATAGCTAGAGCTCTTAGAGACGCGGGATTCGAGGTTATATATACAGGGTTGAGGCAGACGGTCGACCAGGTAGTAGCAGCAGCTATACAGGAGGACGTAGACATCATAGGCGTAAACCAGCATGAGGGATCCCACATATACATAGCTAGGAAGCTTATAGAGAAGCTTAAAGAGCAAGGTGCAGACGACATACCAGTAGTCATGGGGGGTAGCATACCGGTTATCGACATAGACACCTTAAAGAGTATAGGTGTAGCCGAAGTCTTCCTCCCAGGAACACCGATTAGCGAGATAGTAGAGAAACTTAAGACACTAGCAGAAAAGAGGAGAGCTAGACAAACGTTTTAGACACGTAAGTTCACGTAAACTACGAGGGCGTCCACCCAACAATTCCAAATGCCCCTTTTAAACCTTGCGTGTATACAATGCTAGTCTAGATGGCGCATTAAAGGCCTTTAGTTTAGAGTTCTACAGGGGGTACCTAGCGTGGTTGAGAAGGGCTATGTAATGGGTCTTTTGGAGAGAGCTGAGAGGGGGGATAGGAGGGCTCTTGGGAGGCTGCTCACCCTACTAGAGGATATTAGTAGTGAGAATGCTTGGATAGTAGAGTACCTTGCTAGTAGGAGTAGGGGGGCCCATGTTATAGGCGTTACAGGGTTCCCTGGTGCTGGTAAGAGTAGCCTCATATCTAGGATGGTTAGAGTCTATAGGGATAGGGGTTTTAGGGTAGCAGTTATAACTATTGACCCTACGAGCCCCCTAAGCTCTGGGGCTATACTAGGTGATAGGCTTAGAATGCAGGAGCACGCTACGGATCCAGGTGTCTTCATTCGAGGGGTTACTAATGCCGGGTTCCTGGGTGGTCTGAGTCTTGCTGCTTTAGCTATGATGGAAGCTTTCGATGCTCTAGGCTACGATAAGATCCTTGTAGAGACTGTGGGTGTTGGGCAGAGTGAAACTCAGGTTATGTACGCTGCAGACACGATAGTAGTTGTTGTTATGCCAGGGGCTGGCGACGACGTACAGGCCTTGAAGGCGGGTGTCCTCGAGATAGGCGATGTATATGTTGTTAATAAGAGTGATAAGCCTGAAGCCTCTAAGACCTACGAGTACATGTTGTTTGTAGCTGAGAAGGGTGAAGTAGGTAGAGAGGGGGCTTGGAGGCCTCCCGTTGTTAAAACTAGCTCTACACTGGGAATGGGTATTAGGGAGCTAGTCGACCTAGTGGAGAAGCACCTAGAATACCTTAGAGTGAGTGGAGAGAAGGAGAGAAGACTACTCTCTAGGCGAAGACTCCTAGTGAGGCTTCTAGCTGAGAAGATAGTCTTAGACAAGTTTAGCGAAGCAGTGGAGGCGGAGCTCGCTAAACTCTCAAACTTTAAGGACTTCTACCAGGAAGCCCTAAGGATAGCTAGGCTAACTGGAGAGAGACTCCTAAATCTCTAAATCCAGGATGCTATAATCTAGGAGCGAATTAAGCTAGAATACAAGAGCCCTCCTAGAGTTTAAAGTGTGAGCTAAGTTGAGCCTAGACGCTGTCATAGAGGAGCGCCTGAGAAGCTGCCTTCAAACTAAGTTCTACGGACTCTACCAAATCCTATCATTTAAGATTCGTAAAATGCAGTTAGGGTATAGCCTCGAACACTTAATACTAAGGGGGCACGAAGATACATGCGCCCTGCTAAGAAGCATAGCAGCAAACTGTGATACAGCAACGTTACTGCTAAGAGAGTGCGTAGAGAGAGTATGTATGTGCAGAGGGGAGCCTCGGCAAGAACAAAAGATGCACGCCGTAGTTAGCGCCTCGTGACACAACCGCTCCACCCTTTCTGGGTGGATCCCGACGAACAACAAGCAATCTATACACGTCTTAGCTCTATGAGCTAGATAGCGTATCTTCAATTACCTCTGACTACTCCTAGTTAATCCTTTAAATTGTACCCTTCATATACGTGTGGGGTAAGGCGTCTTGTAGTAGATGGGGTAGGCGTTCTCCGAATAGCTGAGTTAAAATAGTTGAAGGGTAACTGAGGGTACTACAGATGAGGAGACGCTTGGAAAGGTGCTGTGGAGCTTGAACTCTCCTCATCTATTCTTTAAGGTTTTAGTAGGTTCATTATGGTTTTCAGAGTTACAGTGAAGGCTACTATTGACAGTAGCGTTGCTATTAGGGGGCCTACTAGGCTCGTGGTTATATAGCCTATATCCCCGTATACTATTGATGCGTGTAGCTCTAGGATCCTGAAGTCTACTAGGAAGAGGAGTGTTGGGGCTGCTAGGAAGAGGCCTACGCTAACTAACCCATAGGCAATAACTATGTACTCTAATACCCTAGCCTCTCTAGGTCTGAGCTCGAGTAGTATTGGGTATACTGAGAGGTAGTATTGCTCGTGGACTACCTTGCTAAACGCTTGGAAGTATAGTAGGGTAGCAGCTACTCCAACCTTGAGGTCTACATTACGCCTATACATGGTAGCTAGGATTAAGATGTAAACGGCTAGGGATACTAGAGTGTGGATAGTGGAGGCGGCCATGGTCAAGGTAGTGTTCTCAGCTACGTTAAGCATCCTCAAGGGCGTTAATCCACTTGGCTGCCTGAATAAATGGAAGACTACCACGCTATACATGAAAGCTTCCGGGTTTAAAGCTAGAAACGCCAGGGTGGGAGCTTGGCTTAAAGCTAGCCCTGCTATGAACGATTTCAACGCTTCAAACCCCCTATTCCTAGCGTGTAGAAGGAATACTGGAAGGGCTACGAGAGAGTATATCTTAACAAGGCTTAAGCCATAAGCTATACCTGATAACACGTACCTACCCCTCTCGAAGAAGAGTATTGAGAGGATTAGAGCTAGAGCTACTATAGAGTCAAACATACCCCAGGCAGCTGTTATGAAGATAGAGTATGGGCTTAGAGCGTAGATTGCCGCTAGCCTCTCGCTCCTCCTGCCCAGCAGGTATACTATTGCTGAGTCGGCTAGTATCATAGGCATCTTTATAATAGCTAGGAAGAGGAACACGTCCTTAGATAGGTAGAATTGAAGCTCGTATAAGAGGCTTACCCCCGCTATAGCCTCAGAGACCTTTATGGGCTGCGGGTCGCCGCCTAGGGCTAGGTATAGGATATAGAAGGGGAGTATGATGATTATGAGGTGTGGGGGGTAGGCATAGCCCTCATAGAATATGGGTTGGCCCGAAGCCTCGCTCACCTTCCTACTCAACGTGTATACGAGCTCGTATACATTATACCCCTTAATGGTGTAAAAAGCTGTCTCCTGGAGTGTCTTAACATCCCATAGGTGGCCTAGGAAGGGGGCTACTAGTAGCCTGATGGCTAACGCTACTAGAGCTAGCTTTAAAGCCTTCTCCAAATAAGCCACCCTAGAGCTAGCGAGGCTATAGCTGCTATCGGCAACAGAATCTGGGTAACTCTATGGTTAAGGAGGCTTGATATAGCGTGTGTTACGCTACTAACCCTAACGGGCTCTGTATACCCCCTAACCTCTACCTCTAGCTTCTCACCCCTAAAGGATACAGCTATTGTGGTGATACCCTCAACATTCTCTTTAACCTCAACATCTACTGGGCTAGTGAACTCCAGGAACCCTCCACCTCTTCCAGCAATCTTACTGGTAAATGTAAACTCTAGCTTGGATACGTTTCGTAGCTCTAAGCTCCTACCATGTATAGAGCTTAAGTCTACCCCGTTAACGCTAGTATAGTTTTTCCCCTTAAACACTATGTAGAACTGGGAGCTCCTAGTAGACTCGAATACGAGCTTGACACTATCATTTGAAGCTACTATACTCTTAGACACGTTGAAGTCGTCGAAGACGTATGTGATGGTTAGCGTGTCATTCCGGGAGCTTATCTTAACCTCCCTGGAGTCATAGAAGAGGCTGAAGCCTTCAACTAAGCTCTCTCTATCATCAACATCTATTAGTAACACCGGTCTATAGGAGCTATTCGGTAGGTAGACGTATATCCTGGGCTTACCTAATCCCTCGGGGAGCCCTGTAACCCTTACCTCTAAATGCTCATTCCTATAGTAGTAGGCTCCTGTATCGAAGCCAACCCACTCTCTTAAAGCTATAAGGCTCCCAGCTAGGGGTATGAGTGAAAGGGTGAACACGTATAAGGCTATCAGCAGGTAAGCTGTCTTATGTGTCAACCGGCACACCCCCTAGTCTAAGGCTAGCATTTTAATAAGATCCTCTAGCTTAGATTTAAATCTTATAGAGGACTCTAATAGGTTGAAGACATCGATAGCGGTTATCGATATATAGTCGTTTAGAACAGCCCACACATCAGTTCCAGGCCTCCTATCCCAATACCTCTCCTCGAAATCTTC
>ERZ1684501.83-NODE-83-length-8862-cov-134.000114_pt1 | contig 8862 bp, 4 predicted proteins | sample MGYA00580191_ERZ1684501 | MGnify/ENA primary metagenome ERZ1684501 (study PRJEB41475, sample SAMN08455322) | hot springs metagenome | biome: temperate mixed forest biome [ENVO:01000212]; feature: neutral hot spring [ENVO:00002181]; material: water | place: New... | reverse complement strand
AAACCTTCTTCGTGAATTCTTCTTAGGCAAGGAAAGTTGCACAAATCTCTGGGAGTTTCTGGACAACTCTCCTACGGTAAATTAAAAAGAAAAAGTGGCAAGTAGGTTTATTATGTTTATCACAAGTTCTCAATAGAAGATGTCATCCTGCTAAACCATTTCCTTTTCATTAGTTTGATAGACCTTTATGGACGTTCTCTCACGCACGGACCACGCTACGCTCCTGAGAGCGCTTTTAAAAACTTCGTAAAGGTGATACGACACTCCAAACCCTTGAAAGTTTTCGGAGAGAAATAGGTTCGGGAGAAATCCGTTGAAAATCAACCAATTTTCCGTAATGCGTCGTATCCTTTTGATTTTCAACGGACAAATTGAAGTCTATCCGACCATTGAAAATAGGCAACTCGTCCGTAAAGTGGCAAAAAACTTTGGAATTCAAAGACAAAGCAGGAGTGTATTCGAACATTGGAAATCAATAACTCGCTTCTTGCCTGATTGCTATCTTCTTTTAACTCCACACGGTGGATTAGGAACCCTTTGTAGAACCATTAAGAGAAGGATTATCACAACTCTTTCAACTCCACACGGTGAATTAGGAACCGTGATTATCATTATGCTCCCATCTAAATATCCTTCCTTTCAACTCCACACGGTGGATTAGGAACCCCAAACCTGTGCAATCATAAATATACAACAAATCAAAAATTTTTGCAATACCCTATCCTGAGAAAACGAAGTTAATTTCCGAAAGTCGTCAGTCATGCAAAAGAGCCTAAAAATTAGCCTTTTCAAGTCTTTGATTGTCAAACCTTTCAGAGATGCGTCATCAAAGCATCAAGGCATCAAGGCATCTTGATGCAAGCCTGACCTTAAACCTTATTCTCTTGTCAAGTAGTTCTGGGGGCTTTCCTGCCCGTTTCGTTCTCAAAGTCCGGATTTTTGCTATAATTAAAGCAAACTAAAAATGGGCACTTTTATTACAAACAGCGAAGAGAAAACCCTAAAAGATAGACTAAAAACTCTCATAGCAAAGAGCTCCGAACTAAAGTTTTTAGTAGGATTTTTCTACTTTTCAGGGATAAGAGAGCTATACGAAACCTTGAAAACTCTTTACGAAGAGGGAAAACTAAAAAAGGGACACCTGAAGATTTTAGTAGGTCTTAACGTAGATGAGGGTGTGTATGGTATTTACGAAGGTGCAAAAAGGGAGAAATTCTTCCAAACTACCTCCACCAAAGAAGACTTTTTCCGTTCTCTAAGAATTGCTTTTAATTCCAAGGAGCTTGATACAAAGGAAATTTATGAGCAGGCGGAGTTTTTTATTAAACTCCTTAAAGAAGGGATAATTGAGTTAAAAAAAACTCGTAATCCTAACCATGCCAAACTTTATCTCTTTAAAATGGACGATTCAGTAAAAGACGTTATTTCCAACCTTTTTATCACAGGGAGTAGCAATCTAACAAGAGCAGGACTTGTAGGACAAGACGAGTTTAACGTGGAAATAAAGGATTACGGCTTTAAGGAAGCGGAGGAGTATTTTGATAGACTTTGGAACGAAGCGGTAGGATTTGATGAAGAAGACGTCAAAAAGATAATTAAAATCCTAAAAGACGAGAGCTTTTTGAAAGAGATAACACCTTTTATGGCTTATCTTTACCTTTTAAAGACTTATGTTGACCTTCACAGGAGCAAGATTTCCTCCGAGAGTTTGAAAAAACTTCTTGAAGAGAGAGGATATAAGGCATATTCTTACCAGCTTGAAGCAGTCTCTCAGGGAGTTGCCAATTGCCTTTCACACGGGGGAACTATCCTTGCGGACGTGGTAGGGCTTGGAAAAACAGTCATAGCTTGCTTGATAGCAAAGGCTCTAAATAAAAGAGGTATTGTTATATGCCCTCCCCATCTTATTGGAGATGAGAATAGGACGGCAGGATGGAGAAAGTATCTTGCGGATTTTAAGCTCTGGGACTGGGAAGTCCGTTCCCTTGGTAAGCTTGAAGAGACCCTTAAATTCGTCCAAGACAACCCCGACATAGAGGTGGTTATAGTGGATGAGGCACACCGTTTTAGGAACGAAAGAAGCCAGTCCTATCACTACCTTAGAGAAATATGCAGGGGAAAGATAGTAATACTACTTAGTGCCACGCCCTTTAATAATCGTCCAAAGGACATATTTGCTCTCTTGAAGCTCTTTAACGTGCCCAAAAAATCCACCATAACCCTTGACGAAGACCTTGAAAGCAGGTTTATCAATTACGAAAACGAGTTTAAGAAGTTAGCATACATAAAGAAGTATCACAACTCCACAGACAGCAAAAAGAGAAACAGAGCTTTGAAATACTACAAAAGCTTATTTAAAGAAGACTCCATTGATTTGAAAAAAGTGAAAAGCAGAGCTAAAAAGCTGGCAAAAGAGATAAGAGCCATCCTTGAACCCGTGGTTATAAGAAGAAACAGGCTTGACTTAAAGTATTACCCAGAAAAGATAGACCTTCCTGAGGTGAAAGACCCTGAAGAATGGTTTTTTGAATTAACTAAGGAACAACTCGCTTTTTACGACAAGGTTATTGAGACATTTAAGCCTTTTGACGAAGGGGGAAGGTTTACGGGTGCTATATACATGCCCATTAAATACGAAAAAGGAATACCTGAGCTGTTTGAAATGCCCGAAGAAGGAGAGTCTTACAAACTCAGTGAAGAAGACAACTTCCTTTATCTTTATCAGAGAAATCTTTACGACTTTATGAGAAGGCTCTTAGTTAAAAGATTTGAAAGCAGTTTTGGTGCCTTCAAAGAAAGCGTGAGGAGATTTAAGGAGATAAACCAAAAAGCCCTTGAATTCATACATAAAACAGAAAAATTTATTCTTGACAGGAGACTAATGGAAGACTTAGTAGATGAAGATGTTGAGACTATTGAAGAAAAGCTAAGGGAGTATGAAGAAGCCCTTGAGAGAGGAGAAATAAACAAAAAATTTCACAAGGTTTACGACCTGTCAGAGTTTAAGGAAGAAGAAAAGTTTATTCAAGACATAGAAAACGACATAAGACTATTTGAAGAACTTGAAAGAAAGATTGAAGAGGTAGGACTTGCCACTAATGACCCAAAGGCGGAGCGTCTTATTCAGGGTATAAAGGAATTTCTAAAAGAAAACAGAAAAGTCGTAATATTTACCGAGTATTTAGACACCGCTAAGTATCTTGAAGGTATTCTTAAAAAGGAGTTCGGGGACAAAGTCCTTAGCGCTTTTGGAAACTTGTCTAAATCCACCATAGAGGCAATATACAAAAACTTTGACGCCCAGTATAAAGAGCAAGAGGATAAATACCACATTTTACTTGCTACCGATAAACTCTCAGAAGGCTTTAACCTAAATAGAGCAGGAGTAGTTATAAATTACGACATCCCTTGGAACCCCGTAAGAGTAATTCAGAGAGTGGGAAGGATAAACCGCATAGGTAAGAAAGTCTATAACGAGATTTACATCGTGAATTTCTTCCCTACGGAAAAGGGAGCGGACATCGTTAAGTCAAGAGAAATAGCCCAAGCCAAGATGTTTATGATACACAACATCCTTGGAGAAGATGCAAAGATATTTGACCCAGATGAAGAACCCCAGCCCTCCGAGCTATACAGACGCCTAAACACCTACTCAGATGGAGAAGAAGAGAGCTTTTTGACAAAAATTAGAAGGACCTATGAGGAAATAGTATCTTCCAATCCAGAGCTTGAAAAAGCCCTAAAAGAGATGCCCAAAAGGATAAAGGTAGCCAAAAAGGGAGAAAAAGACGAGCTCTTGGTATTTATCAAAAAAGGAGAAGATTTATTCGTGGGTTATAAATCTTACGAGGAAAAGATGCCCCGAGCTATTTCTTTTGAGGAAGCTTACGAAAAGATAGTAACAAACCCTGAGGAAAAGGCACTTCCTTTGAGTAAAGACTTTTGGGAAAACTACGTAGCAGTCCTTGAAAAGTCTAAGTATAAATACGCTTCTAACTCTAATCCAAATAAGCTAACTAACAAAGCTATAAATCTCCTAAAAACTCTCCTCCAAAGTAAGTCCCAGAACCTAACGGCTTACTATAACTTTATCGCTTCTCTTCTTGAAGATTTAATGCACTACCGCACCCTTTCTGAGTATGCGGTTGGGAAAATAGTAGAGTGGGAAAAGTACATTAACGACGATGAAAAACTTATAGAGGCTATTGAAGAGCTAAGAAGAGAGATAGGAGAAAACTTTATTGAGGAAGCCTTAAAGCCTTTAAGAGGAATCTTAGAAAAAGAGGAGGTTATAATAGCTATAGAAAATCAAGGAACGAGCAAGGAGGGATGGAGAGGAACTTAGAACCGCTTATTAGAAAATTGATTGATAACTTCTCTTTGGAAACGTTTTCAGAATTTCTACTTAGAAAAAACCCTGATTTTTTGGTGTACGAACCATCAGACGTTCCTATCCCAGAAAAGTTTGAGGATAGGTTTTCTGAGGTTTACAAGGTAGGGGAGCTCAAGCTAAAAGACGGTAGGGAGCTCGTGGTCTTTGGTATTAAAACCGAAGGAGAGCTTACGGAGAGAAGTAGTAAAAAGGCACAGTTTGAGCTTGGAAAATACTTATTAAACTCAGAATACAAGGATTGTGGAATCTTCGTCTTTTACGACAACATAGGCAACTTTAGGTTTTCCTTTATATACAAGACTTATCACGGCACGAAGGCGGAGTTTAGTTATTACAAGAGATACACGTATTATGTTGAAAAGGGAAAGCCTTATAGGACCTTCTTGAAGGCACTTTTAGACGTTTCTTTTGATACTCTTGAAAGCATCTTAAGAGCTTTCCAAACTCAACCCCTTACAAAAGAGTTTTACACGGAAATTCAAAACTGGTTTGCTTGGGCTTTAAAAGAAGCTAAGTTCCCCGGTGGGATACTGGAAGAGAACCTAATAAGGCTTTTGACGAGGCTTATCTTTGTCTGGTTCTTAAAGGAGAAAAAACTCATCCCAGAAGAGATTTTTGACGAGGAATTTTTAAAGGGAGTGGTTAAAGACTTTGGAAAAGCGGATTACTACTATAACGCTATCCTTCAAAATCTCTTTTTTGCTACCCTAAACAGATATCCGCACGAAAGAAGATTTGCAACGCAAGAGGATTTTCTTAAGAACGGAGAAGACGTTGACGTAAAAAGCCTTTACATATACAGAGACAAAATACTCATCTCGGAAGAGGAATTTATTAGGCTCTTTGAAAAAGTTCCCTTTATAAACGGTGGTCTCTTTGAGTGTTTAGACGAAGGGGAAAACTATATAGACGGCTTTAGTATAGAAGACGAGCATAGGGCAAAACTCCCCGATTATCTCTTTTTTAGTCCAGAAAGGGAGGAAGACCTCTCGCACTTTTACGGAAAGAAAAGGAAGGTAAAGGTAAGGGGAAAGGTAAGGGGTTTGATAAACATCCTAAAAGACTACAACTTTACCGCTGACGAGTCTTCTCCCGTTGACGTAGAAGTATCTCTTGACCCTGAACTCTTGGGACACATCTTTGAAAACCTTCTTGCAAGTTATAACCCAGAAACCCAGACCACGGCAAGAAAAGCCACGGGTTCTTACTACACTCCTAAGGAGATAGTGGATTTTATGGTGGAAGAGAGTCTCGTAGAATACTTCAAAACCGCTACAAAACTACCAGAAGAGACTATAAGAAGCCTCTTATCTTACTCAGAGGAAGAAGTCTCCTTAAAGGAAGAAGAAAAGAGGGAGCTAATCAAAGCCATAGACAATCTCAAAGTCCTTGACCCTGCTGTAGGTTCGGGAGCTTTCCCCGTGGGAGTGCTTCATAAACTCGTGCACGTTCTTAGTAAGATTGACCCAGACAATAAGCTTTGGCGTGAATTTCAGCGTGAGAAAGCTCTTCAAGAGATAGAAAAAGTCTTAGAGATAGAAGATAAAGAAAAAAGAGAAGAGCTCTTGAAAGATGTAGATGATGCCTTTGATGAGTCTATAAAGTATCCCGATTATGCAAGAAAGTTATACGTCATAGAAAACTCACTTTACGGAGTGGACATACAACCCATTGCCATACAGATTTGTAAGTTAAGGTTTTTCCTGAGCCTTCTTATTGACCAGAAGGTAGATTTTTCTAAGGAAAACTTTGGAATAAGACCCCTTCCACACCTTGAGACCAGATTTGTTTCCGCTGACTTTTTAAAGAAGCTTAGAAAGGGAGGAAACTACTCCCTCCAGCCTGTTAAAATTCAAAAAAAGAAAGAAGAATTAAAAAGGCTTTACAAAAGGTATCTTTTTGTCAAAAACCGTGCTGAGAAAAAGAGGATTGAGAATGAGGTAAAAGCTATAAAAGAGGAGCTTAGAGAAGACCTTAAAAGTAGTGGGTGGCCCAATGAGGAGATTGAAAAAATCCTCTCCTTTGACATCTTTTCTCAGACCGCAACCGCCGATTGGTTTGACCCAGAATGGATGTTTGGCATATACGACGGTTTTGACGTAGTAATAGGAAATCCTCCATACATACAACTTCAAAAGGCATACAATAAAGAAGGCTTACACTATGCAGACTTATACAAAGACGAGGGATACGAAACCTTTGACGGAAAGGGAGACGTTTACGCTCTCTTTTACGAAAGAGGAATAGAGGTTTTAAAACCTAATGGGATACTTTGCTTTATCACTTCCAATAAGTGGATGCGTGCAGGCTACGGAGAAAAGTTAAGGAAGTTCTTTACCAAATACAATCCAAAACTTTTGATAGACCTTGGACCGGATGTTTTTGAAAGTTCAAGGGTGGATACTTGTATAGTTTTAATCCAAAAAGCAAAGAATGAGAATACTCTAAAAGGTGTAGAGGTAAAGGAAAAGGATAAAAGCGAGATAGATTTAAGGAAGTTGGTAAAAGAAAGGGCGGTAGAGTTAAAAGATTTGGGCTCTGGTCCGTGGTTTATTGGTGGAGAGGCGGAAAGGAAACTTAAAGAAAAGATAGAAAAAATCGGAAAGCCTTTAAAGGAGTGGGACGTGAAGATTTATTATGGCATAAAGACGGGCTTAAATGAAGCTTTTATTATCACCACCGAGAAAAGGGAGGAGATACTTAGAAATTGTAGGACTGAGGAGGAGAGAAGAAGGACAGAAGCTATCATTAAACCGGTTTTAAGAGGAAGGGATATAAAAAGGTATTATTACGAGTGGGCGGGGTTGTGGTTGATATTTATTCCTTGGCATTTCCCTTTGCACGAGGATTCAACGATTCAAGGGGCAAGCAAAGAAGCAGAAAGGGAATTTCAAAGACAATATCCCGCAATCTATGAACATTTATTACAATTCAAAGAGGCTTTATCAAAAAGAAACAAAAAAGAAACTGGAATAAGATATGAATGGTATGCTTTGCAAAGATGCGCGGCGACCTACTACCCCGAGTTTGAGAAGGAAAAGGTGGTGTGGCAGGAAATTGTAAGAGAGCCTCAATTTCATTATGATACAGAAAAATTTTATATAGAAGCTACTGGTTTTATAATGACGGGAAAACATCTCAAATATCTTTGTGGTTTGCTTAATTCTTATCCAGTTGCTTTCATATTCAAAAAGTGGTATGCTGGAGGAGGCTTAGGAGAGGAAGGATATAGATATAAGAAAGCTTTCATGGAAAAACTCCCCCTTCCCCCCATCACCCCATCCAATCAATCCCTCGTTTCTCAAATAGAAAACCTTGTTGATGAAATCATCAAAGCCAAAAAACAAGACAAAAACGCAGACACAACCCAGTGGGAAAGAGAAATTGACGAGCTTGTCTATAAACTCTACGACCTTACGGAAGACGAGATAAAGATAATAGAGGAGCAAACTTGATGAAGGAGGGTATTTTCTTTTTACAACTTGCTCACGGTTTTACTCTGTTCTTTTTGTGGTTGGCAAAGCGGTATTAGTCCTTGGAAGAATTTTTCAAAGTATTCGTATGCGGGGGGATAGACTTCTTTTAGTCTTTCACCAATTTTGAGTAGTCTTTCGTCCAGCTTTTTTAGGTCCTCATTATACTCTCTCAAATCTTTACGATACTCGTATGCAAGGAAAATGTCTTCAGCAATTTCGTTTAGTCGTTCTTTCCAATCTTCCTCACTAAGAATGTCCTCCAAGTCGTTTATATAGGTTGCGTATTTGACGAGCAAGCTCTCGTAATTCTTCATCTATTCCAACCTCCAAAAAACTTATAGAACGATGCTTCCTCTCTTTAATATAGTCCTCTACTTGTCCTTTTAGGATGTAGCTTGACTGTAGTTTTTCTCCCTCAAGTGTGATAACAACTCTGCGGTGATGTCCTGAAAAGATGACTATGTTTGGTTTTGCTCCTTCAAAGGGAATTTCGTAAAAAGTCGTTGTGGGATGTGCAAGTGCCTTCAATATCTCCATAAAGTATTGCTTAGCAAACTTTTTGAAGTCTTGTGGATGTTGCTCAAGAAGATGTTTTATGTCCTTCCATGTTAATTTTATATGGCGGGTTTCCACAAAGGAAAGCTTCCATTCATCAGGTATGCCGTGTTTAAATAGGTGTCTGTAAAAGTCCTTTTCACTTTTAAACAAATTTTTGAATCCTAGTATTAAAAGTTCATCAGAAAGATGCTCGCTAAAGTTCTCAATGACATAAACTACGAATTGCTTGCTTTTTTCAAGAGTATATTCTTTTATCTTCGTAGCTTCGCCTCCCATCTTTTCCTTTCCCGCTACATAGCAAAGTTAGAAGTCTATCTAAAAGGAAAGAAGAACCTTATCAGTCTTTGTAAGAGGTTTCCCTGCGGACTACGGACTATATCGGAAGCCTGAGAGCTCTCTGGAGCTTTCTTCTCCACTTCTTCCAAGAGCTCAGGA
>ERZ1684501.82-NODE-82-length-8964-cov-13.792233_pt1 | contig 8964 bp, 12 predicted proteins | sample MGYA00580191_ERZ1684501 | MGnify/ENA primary metagenome ERZ1684501 (study PRJEB41475, sample SAMN08455322) | hot springs metagenome | biome: temperate mixed forest biome [ENVO:01000212]; feature: neutral hot spring [ENVO:00002181]; material: water | place: New... | reverse complement strand
CATTAGCCATTATCCTCCTAAGGACGGAGAAGGCGACACGCCTAAAGTGGAAGCCCCTCTCTATCAGCCTAGCTATTCTAAAGGCTTGCACTCTAGCGTTTAACTCTGCCCTCTCCGGCTGGCTTACTGTTATCTGCGGGTTCTCTAGGTTAAAGATCTTAGCCATTATCCTCTGGAGCTCCCTTATAGTAGAGCCCCCCCTCCCTATTATGAGGGCTGGCCTCTCAGCGTAGATGTGTATCCTCGTCCCCAACCCTGTCTTAACAATGTGGACGTCAGCGTAGCCAGCCTCGTAGAAGTTCTGGGCTAGGTACTCGTCTATCTTAGCCTTGAGGAGAGCTTGGCCGAGGAAGAACCTCTTAATCTTAGTCAAAGCTCCTCACCCTTCAGCCACTACCACCTCAACGTGGCTCGTAACTCTAAACTTGGGCGTAGCCCTGCCGAACGCTCTAGGCATCCACCTCTTAAGAGTTAGACCCTTATGAGAAGCTATGTGTATTATCCTGAGGTTCTCCAAGTCTAGCCCCTTAACCTCAGCGTTATTCTCAACGTTTTTCAGTAGCTTCAATAGGTACCATGCAGCTTTAACAGGGTACCTACCAGCAGGCCAACCCCACCTATCAGCTAGACCCCTCCTATGGGCTTGCTTTCCATGAGCTCTCCTGAAGGGGACAGCCTCCCTCTTCTCCATAACCCTCTCTAGGTACTCCTTAGCCTCGGATAGCTTCATACCCTTTAGAACACTGCAAACCTCTCTCATAACCTTTGGGTGTACTGGGACGTCCCACATCATAGCCTTAGCTATCCTAGACTCATCCCTAAACTTTATAGAGTAGCTCCACTCAGGCAACAGTGTGACACCTACTTCTGCCCTCCAACGTGTAGGCTGCTCCTCGTAGCCTTGAGGCCCGGCTCTCCGTGCTGAACAGCCTTACATGTTGGGGCAAACTCCCCTAGGTAATGTCCTATCATTTCAGGCACTATCCTGACTGGAACGAACTCCTTGCCATTGTGGACTGCTATGGTTAAGCCGACCATCTCAGGCAGTATTATCATGTCCCTCACATGAGTCTTTATAACTGGGGGTTTATCCAGGGCCCCCTCAGCTAGCTTACGCTTAATCTTCCTAATCCTAGCTAGTAGCTTCTGCTGGGCCGGCGTGAACCCCCTGAGGAGGCTCCTCCTCTGCCTCGCTGGGAGTAGTTTAGCTAGCTCGGATACCGGCATCTTAAGTAGCTCCTCTAGCGTCCTGCCACGATACCTAAACTTCTTCCACTCAGGCCTAATCTCTAGAGCCACAGGGCACCCCTCCCTGGTAGAGGTAGCACCACACCCTATATAATCATTCGCCCTTAAAACCTTAACCCTTACCGAGGACGACTATCCCAGCTTGTAGATCGCCGTGCCTCACTACCCTGGCGTGCCGTAGCTCGAAACCCTCCTTTAAAGCCTTCTCCACTACATACCCCCAGTCGGGGGTTATAAGGGTGAGTGTCCCCCCACGCTTAAGGGCTCTATAAGCTTCCGCAACGAACTCCTCCATAGTCTCCCTAACCTCCCCCAGCTCGCCCATCCTAATTCCGTAGGGGGGGTTTGTCACGATCCTATCTACACTCTCTACCCCAGTATACCTCGTTAGCCTTCTCGCATCTCCATGCACTAGCCTTACCCTACCCTCAACTCTAGCAGCTATAACGTTCACTAGGGCCCCCTTAAGGAACCTTGGGTTTATATCGATACACGTTATGGGTGAGCTCTCGTAGAGGAGTGCTGCCTCAACAGCTATTGTGCCACCTCCACACATAGGGTCTACTATAGACTCCCCATCTCTAGCCCCCGAGAGTCTTAGCATAACGTAGGCTAGGGACGGCTTTAGAGCTGCTGGGTGGTCGTAGAGCCTATACCTCTTAACGTGCAGCGATCTCTCCCCCGAGAGTACAACCCCTATAGATAACCTATCCCCCTCGACGCCAGCATACACTACAACCTGGGGGCTGTTAAGCCTAACCTCAGGCCTCCAACCTCTCCTAGCCTCGACGACTCTTATCACAGCGTCTCCCACGACTCTAGCTACGTCTAGCGATGTATACTCGTGGCCCTCCCCCAGTCTCTCAGCCTCTACAGCGAATGTCTGGTAGGCTCCGAGGAGCTCGTCTATGTTGGAGCTCGAGACTATAGAGTAGGCTTCCTCCAAGCCTCCAAGGCTAAAGCCTATAGTGCCCTCCGAGAGTATGAGGGTTACAGAGTGGGCGCTCCTCAAGCTCAACAATCTCTCCATTACAGCCGTCGAGTCTGGAGTCTCAACTCTGACCCTTCCGCTACCGGCTCTAGCCTCTACAACCCTGGCTCCAGGCACCTCCTCTGACACCTCTAGAGCTACTATATCCTCTGTGCCCGGGTTACATGTTATGAGGAACTTCAACTCTACACTCACCAACCCTCCTGCAAGCCTTGGAGAGGAGAGCTAGTAGACACTCAACCTCCCTCCTATGCATAGAGCTTTTAGCGGCAATCCTCCTAAGAGCCAGGCTTATCTCCTCAACCCTCCTCTCATCGCTTATAAGCTGTTTTGCTAGAGCCCTAGCATAAGCCTCCACGAGGACTACAAGCTTGGGGTCTGCAGACTCCACCTCGTAGTGCGGCCTGCCTCTAACTTTGTAGAGCTCGTATAGCATTATAGCGGTGGCATTGGCGAGGTTGAGGACCGGGTATACAGGGCTAGCCTCTATCGTGGCCAGGAGGGAGCACATCCTAATCTCCTCCCTAGTCAAGCCGACACTCTCCCTACCCATAACCAGGGCGACTGTACCAGGCGTAGAGGAGGCTATCAAGGCAGCCTCCCCGGGGCTTACAGGCATCCTCAAGACATCCTCCCTAGAGGCGAGGGCGGAGGTGCATATAGAGAGGGAGACACCACTCAAAGCCTCACCTAGAGACTCGACGATAACAGCACTCCTAAGCCTATCAGCAGACCTAGCAGCATACCCTAGAGCCTCCTCTAGGCTAGCAACAGGCTTAACAAGGAATAGCTCGTCAACAGCAAAGTTATCAGCAAGCCTAGCAATCATACCAAGGTTAACAGCACCCTCAACACCAACAAGCACAAGCCTAAGCCTATCCAAACCAAACCCCCAGATAAGACCGTAGAAGGCGAGGCCTACAAAAACCTTCGACAGGAAAACCCCAACTTCAACGATACCCGGCAACCCCAAACCGCCCATAGAGGAGCTAACCTCGCCTTAAACACTCTCAGTTAGGAGACCCCTAGTGGTAGCTCTAGGGGGTAGGGCCCCCTTCTACTGTTGAAACCTTAGTGTTGCTTCATGTTGTCGAACTGTTCTTTAAGATGTCTATGTTATCCTCGTGTAGTTCTACGTTTTAACCTTAAGGCTTTTATCTCTTCGAAGAAGAACTTCTCTGCTCCTAGTACCTCTACGCTCGCTACTGCTTCTAGCTCTTCTAGGGTTACTGGGGACAGCGTTGAGTGTACTAGTAGGACTTCGTTGGAGGCTTTTAGAGTCTCTAGGGTTAAGCTCCTCATGACTCCCCCGCCGCCGCTCCAGCTTATTTGGAGCCATTTGGTGCACGGGTCTCCTCTTTCACTGGGCTCCAGTGGTAGGTATGGTGGGTTTAGTATTGCTAGGTCCCAGTGTGTGTTTAGGCATTTTAAGCCGTTGCACTGGGCTATGTGAGCCTCCTCGGGTAGGTTGAGTTTAGCTGTTTGGACTGCGTATGGAGATATGTCTATAGCTGCTAGGAGGCTTGGCTTGAAGAGCTCGTATGCTGCGAGGGCTAGTATGCCGCTCCCTGTCCCCACGTCTACTATCCTCTCGTACTCTAACCCCCTCTCCCTGAGCTCTCTTAGGGCTTCGAGGGCTAGCACGCTATCCTCAGCTGGCTTGTATACACACTTGTGCACGTATAGCTTAAAGCACTTCCAGGACGTGCACACAGTTACCTTCTCATAGTCATGGCCAGGAGCTTCTCCACATCTTCTAGAGTCAGCTCCCTCACCCTCCTCCCTCCAAGCCATGAGAGCTCCTCCACCCCCACCCCTAGGCACCTGGATGCTACCTTAGACGCCTTCTTATTCCTCTCTGAGAAAAGGCACCTAGTTAGATCCTCGAAGGCCTCATCCCCCTCAACCCACTCTCTCCTCCTATGGAGCTCTACGACAGCCCCCGAGACTTCAGGCTCTGGGTAGTAGGAGCTCCTAGGTATAACTCCCACGAGTCTCACGTTAAAGTACCGGTTGGCTAGCAGCGTTAGCCTACCATAGCTCTCCTCGCCGGGCTTAGCTGCTATCCTCATGGCTAGCTCTAGCTGAACTCCTAGGATGGCGTGGGCCACGTTATTATTCCTCGCTATAGCCGCTATGAGTGGGCTCGATATACTGTAGGGTGTGTTGGAGTAGACTACGCTAACCCTAGTAGCCGTAGCGTGCTCCACCCCATCGCCCAGGATTACAGCCACGTTACCCGGCATAGAAGACTGGAGGTACGAGGCTAGCCTCGGGTCTAGCTCTACAGCTACTATGCGGGATGCAATCTCCGAGGCATACCTAGTTATAACCCCTAGCCCGGGCCCCACCTCTAGCATCTCAAGGGAGCCTAGCCTTGAGAGAGGCTCTATGAACAACCTTAACCCCACAGGATCCACTAGGAAGTGCTGGCCTAGCCTCTCGCTAGGCTTAATACCGAGCTCTCTAAGAACCTCTAGAGTCCACCTTCTAAGCTCAACCCAGCCGGGGGTCATGGGGGCTGCGAGCTTAACCCCCTCCTCTTGGAGAAGTACGCCTTCTTAACCTTATCAAGGTATCCCAGGTAGGGAGCGTTCGGATCGGGGGGCTCGAGGAACACGTAGTACTTAGCTTCACCCCTAATCTCCTCGACTATCTTCTCAGCTAGAGCCTCTACAGGGTCTATCTTTAAGACCTTCTTCACCTCATCGAAACTCTCAAACGGCTTTTGCTTCCTCTTCTCTAGTAGGTTTGCGAGAGTCTTCTTACCAACACCTTTAAAGAGCTCTAGTACATGAAGCCTTATGTTAACAGGTTCAGCTATGTTAAAGAACTCAACGTATATCGGCTCATCGTTCTTAATAATCATCTTAACAGCTTCGAGGAGGTTACCCTTAGCTATGTCTGTGAGCTCCTCATACTTCAACGGTGTCGGTGGAACCACTAGTATCGTGGGTGATAAGCCCTTCTCCTCAGCTATCTTCGAGAGCTCCAGGGGGGAGTCTACGAGTAGACTCCAGCCCCCCTCCTCCTGTATCGTAGTCCTCAGAGACTCCATACCCCACTTGTCGAGAGGCGTCAGGGGGTAGCAGTAGACAACCTTCTCGGGGCCTGGGAGGCAGGCTAGGATTACTGTAAGCTTCCTAAACCCCCGGCCTTTGGCGTCGGGTTGAACGATTGTCCTCAGCACGCTCCTAGCAAGAGTAACCCTCTGGAAGGCTTCGACATCTGATAGGGGTATCCCGTCTATTAGGGTGAACCTCCTAACTCCAATAGCTTGAGCTATAGGTCTATCCTTATGCTCCTTATGTGGATCCTCGTAGGAGCCTTGGGGCATGTAGTCTAGTATTATAGCCTCAACCTCTACAGCCGCCGGGTGCTGAGACCTAAGCCCTCCAAGCCTCGCCGCCTCCCTTTCAGGCTTCTCGGTCAAAGCCTAGATCACCATGACCCCCCGCCTATACCTACCTCTACTAGTAGTCTTGCAGGGCTTAAATTATAGCTTTTAGCTCGAACAGAACTTTCTCAATATAGCTAGGATGTTGTTGACAAGCTCTGGATCGTAGACAGACTCCCTCTCCATGACTAGGATAGACCTAACCTCCCCCTCGCTTTCAGGGCATACGTTGAGCAGGTTAACAGCAGTCTCATCCCTCAAGCCAAGCTTCTTAAGGCTCTCAAAAGCCCTTCTAGCCTCCTCCCCACTCTTACTCCCGAAGAGGGCTAGGTAGCTCCATGTCCTCTCGTGAACCTCATCCTTCCTAGCCTGCGACTTGATCCTAGGCTCGAGGGCTTCTCTAGCCTCGTGTAGGCTAATATACCTCTTCCTGAGGATAACCCTATCCAAGGGTAACCCCTCCAGTATCAGTTAGAAGGCTTCACCTCTAGAGGTCTTAGGTGGACGGGGGGGACGAAGAGAACCTTCCTCTTATCCCCTAGGTAGACTTCGACTATGTAGCAGCTACCACGCCTCCCCACAACTGTCCCCGTGAGGCCGTGATACCTCCTATGCGGCATCCCCCAGTAGTGGAAGCTTGGATCGATCTTTATCGCTACCCTATCTCCAACGTTATACTCTCTCAAGAGGACACTAGCCTTAGGCACAGCACCCCTCTCCCTAACATTCTTCCTTAAAAGCTTCCTAGTCCTATGCCTGTAACCCTTGGGAGCTTTAACCATTAGAGCCACCTAGAATACCCTAGGCTTTAAACACCTTTTATACTTTAATCCCCGGCGGGATTTCAGCACAATAATTTATCTACCTAGACTCTAAACAGAAGTGGGGGTAGCATTGCTAGAGGGTCTTAGGGCTGCTGTAGCTAAGTTCCTTGGAGGAGGCCAGTACGAGAGAGCTGTAGAGGAGTTCATTAGAGACCTTCAGAGAGAGCTTCTGAAGGCCGATGTTAACGTTAAGCTAGTGTTTAGCTTAAGCCAGAGGATTAGGGATAGGGCTTTAAAGGAGGAGCCTCCGCCTGGCGCTAGTAGGAGGGATTGGTTTATCAAGATCGTCTATGAGGAGCTCTCCCAGTTCTTCGGGGGGGATAGGGAGCCTAGAGTTGACCCGCCTAAGAAGCCGTGGGTTATACTCCTTGTAGGTGTTCAAGGCTCTGGGAAGACTACGAGTGCTGGGAAGCTAGCCCTGTTCTACTCTAGGAGGGGCTATAGGGTGGGCCTAGTGTCTACAGATACACACAGGCCCGGGGCCCTCCAGCAGCTTAAAACCCTGGCTGAGAGGGCTGGAGCTATTTTCTATGGGGAGGATGTGGGGGATCCCGCTGAGATAGCGTATAGGGGTGTTAGGGCCCTAGTGGATAGGGGGGCTGAGGTAATCATAATAGATACGGCGGGTAGGCATGGCTATGGGGAGGAGGAGGCTTTACTAGAGGAGATGAGGAGGATATCTGAGAGGGTAAACCCAGACGAGGTTATACTAGTTATAGACGCAGCTATAGGGCAGAAGGCTTACGATCTCGCCTCAAGGTTCCATAGCTACACGCCTATAGGCAGTATACTCGTAGCTAAGACTGATGGAACAGCTAGAGGCGGGGGGGTTCTATCAGCTGTAGCTGCTACCGGGGCCCAGGTTAAGTTTATAGGCTACGGTGAGAAGCTGGAGGAGCTCGAGGTATTCAAGCCTAGGAGGTTCGTAGCGAGACTCCTAGGACTTGGGGACTTGGAGAGCGTGCTGGAGAGGCTTAAAGCGCTTGAGGAGGCTAGAGAGCTCGAGGAAATAGCTGAAGACATAGTGAGGGGTAAGCTTAACCTTAGGATAGTCTATAGGCAGCTCAAAGCAGCTAGGAGGATGGGCCCCCTAGCTAGGGTACTCCAGATGATACCAGGCCTGATGGTGGCACCAGAGGTTCTAAGGGAGGCAGCTAAGCTTGGAGAGGAGAAGATTGACAAGTGGCTAGCTATAATGGAGAGCATGACGTACGAAGAGCTAGACAACCCCGATCTAGTGGATAAGAGTAGGATGAGGAGAATAGCTATTGGTAGTGGGACGAGCGTGGAGGATGTAAGAGAGCTTCTAAACTACTATAGGAACCTCAGAAACCTAATGAAGAGGCTTAGAAGGGATAGAAGGCTCCTAAGGAAGCTTGGGCTAGAGGGTCTTGAGGAAGCCTAGCCTCTAGACGCTCACAGAGAGCTCGTAGCATCGGCTATCACAGCTACAGGTAGGATCCTCACACCCCCTCCAGGCTTCCACTCGACCTCCCACGGGTAGTAGGATACCCCCTTTACGAGATCTAAGCCTTCAGCCTCCCTCCCACTATATATGAGAGCCCACGCCTTCAGTATCTCATTGTCGCCAATCACCCTCCTACTGCCGCTAGCTCCACCTATCTCTAAGCCTACTGCCACGTGAGCCCTCGATATGGGGGTTACCGGGTCGCACGTATATGAGAGTATTAACCCCCCATATGTTATAGTGTAGACTAGCACTAAATCCTCCACCCCGAGCCCCCCGGCTACGGGCTCTCCTCTGTAGAGCCTCTCTACAGCCTCAGCCACCACCGGGGGTATTGGGAGCTCCTCGTAGTCCAGGGCTGCTGATATAGCTAGACACTCCCCCCAGGCGAGTATAAGGGCTGGTTTTAGCTTGAGGTTCATCAAATCACCATGGGCTCGGAGGGCCTCCTATACATGCCTTTCTGAGCGAGGGTAGAGTTGATATCTGTTACTATTAGGTTAAACATGTTGACGAGGAGCCTCACAGCATACAGTAGGTTCTCCTTCGTTAGCGAGCTTGCGTAGACTAGCTTAGTAACGTTGATAAACTGGGGGTCTTCTAGGCTAGGCTGTATGGCTATAAGGCAGTCTGGACATGCTAGTATAAGGTCTCTAAGGATCCCAGAGGCTAGGACGACTCTCTCCTCTCTGCTGAGCTTAGATAGTGCATCCCTATGCTCGGGCCCCACCATGACGCCGAGAGTTACAGCTACGACATCGGCTTTACCCTTGGGCTGCTGGATAGCAATATTAACCTTAACAAAGCCGGGAGCTTGAACGAGGACAACCCATTCTAGGGGCACGTTTGGGGGTATAGGCTCGACTCTAACCTCTAAGCCCTCCTCAGCAAGCCAAGTCAGAACCTTATCTCGGCTAGACTGCAAGCCAAGCACCCCAGCATAGTGTAGGTTAAACTGCAACTATTAAAACTCAGCCTGGCAGAGGATACACTGGGATGATGACTACCCTGGGATCAGAGCGGGGTGAAGAACACG
>ERZ1684501.81-NODE-81-length-9000-cov-15.487423_pt1 | contig 9000 bp, 9 predicted proteins | sample MGYA00580191_ERZ1684501 | MGnify/ENA primary metagenome ERZ1684501 (study PRJEB41475, sample SAMN08455322) | hot springs metagenome | biome: temperate mixed forest biome [ENVO:01000212]; feature: neutral hot spring [ENVO:00002181]; material: water | place: New... | reverse complement strand
TTAAACCTAGAGTTTAGGGTTCTAAGCCTGCTATGTGCTACTCGTGGCCTCCACGGAGGAGGTCTAGGAGGCTTACAGTCGCGATACCCGCTAGTATCCTTGCAACCGAGGATACCCTGGAGCTTAAGACTTTGAAGGCTGGGCTTGTCGGCAGGATACTAGCTGTGCATAGGGTTGACGAGGTTACACTGTATAGAGACCCGGATACCGGCGCTAGAGACGTGAGGTTATTGAAGCTAATCCTAGAGTATATGGTGACACCCCCACACCTGAAGAGGAGGCTTCACCCCCTGAGGGAGGAGCTTAGAGCTGCTGGGCTTCTACCACCACTTAGAACCTGTAGCCATGAGGTTCCCGAGGATATAAAGCCTGGCGTGAAGCTAGACGTCTTCATAGAGTCGTGTGATGGAAGCCTTTGTAGAGCTTACCTAGGCAAGGCTGGATACGGGTTTATAAGGGGGTCTTATAGGCCTGGGGAGGTTGTAACAGCTGTTGTTAAATCGGTTACCGAGAATAGGATTGAGCTGGAGGAGTCGAGCTGGGGTAACTCCTACACGGGCTTCAGGGTGAGGGTTAGGGGGGATCTAGAGGAGCTTGTGAGAAGCTATAGGGGGAGGGGTTACCTGGTTATACTTTCGAGTAAGTATGGCGAGTGCATCCACGAGGCAGTAGAGAGGCTTGGAGGGATGATAGCCGAGTCGAGGGGTGTGCTTGTAGTCTTCGGGGGCCCCTATAGGTGTCCCTACGAGTATACAAGCCACGAGTTATACGATGCCATAGTAAACACTATACCAGAGCAGGGAACGGTGAGTGTCAGGACGGAGGAGGCGATGGTAGCGACGCTGACGGCCATAGATTTAGCTGAGAGACTTTACATTAAAAACCTCAGGGCAAGTGCTAAGCGAGAATGACCCCAGTAGGCGGCTTTGCTGTAAACTCTCTTAAGCTTATAAGCTTGGACTCCACCCTCTAGACGTGCTGGGGGTTTAGACCTGTGGGTGCTAGGAAAAAGCATGCACCTAAGAGGGGTAGCTTAGGGTTTTCACCTAGGAAGAGAGCGTCGAGACTCGTACCTAGGGTTAAGTCCTGGCCTAGTGTAAACCTCGGCAAGCCAGTCCCGCTAGCCTTCCTAGGCTACAAGGTCGGCATGACCCACGTGTATATAGTAGATGATATACCTGAGAGCCCGACGAGTGGTAGGGAGATAATGGTTCCAGTAACGGTTATCGAGACTCCACCACTCTACGTTCTAGCTGTAAGGCTATATGGATACGATGTTAATAGAGGTCTATACACGCTAGGAGAGGCTTGGACAAGCCCCCCCGCAGAGCTAGAGCTCCACAGGAAGATTAGCACTCTAGGCTCCCTCAACCTAGAGGAGGGCTTGAGTAAGCTCGAGAAGCTACTACCCCAAGCTGTTGACGTAAGGCTTATCGTAGCCTCACAGCCTAAGCTTACAGGTGGTTTGAGTAAGAAGAAGCCGGACGTGCTAGAAGTTAAGGTAGGCGGGGTAGACGACATAGCTAAGCTCTACGAGTACGCTGTAAGCAAGGTGGGTAAAGTCATAACAGTAGATGAGGTATTCCAAGTAGGCCAGCCGGTAGACGTGATAGCCGTGACCAAGGGTAAAGGGTTCCAGGGGGTTATCAAGAGGTGGGGTGTCAAGGAGCTACCTAAATGGCATAAGCATAGGAAGGGTAGCAGGAGCGGCCCTGGAGCTAGGGGCTCAGCGGCGGGAAGCTGGTGGGAGATACCGCAGGCTGGCCAGATGGGGTTCCATAGGAGAACTGAGTATAACAAGAGGATACTATCGATAGGGAGCGATGGACACCTAATAACCCCGGCCGGCGGGTTCCTACACTATGGTGTAGTTAAAAGCCAGTATGTAGTGCTAGCAGGCTCTATACCGGGTAGCGTTAGGAGACCTATTGTGCTAAGATGGCCTATAAGGCCTCCCTCCTGGTACCTAAGGCATGGAGCTTTGAAGCCTAAGATAGTATATGTGAGCCTTGAGAGTAAACAGGGTAACTAGGGGGGTGTCGAGAGTGTACACGAGCCTCCTCCTCTACCTAAGGGATCCAGTTAGCGTCCCTGTATACAACGTTGAGGGGAGTAAGGTAGACGTCTTAACTCTACCAGATATCTTCAGGTTCCCGGTTAGAAGGGATCTAATCAGGAGGGTTTTTCTCAGCGAGTTTACAGCTAGACTGCAGCCTAAGGGGAGGGATCCTATGGCTGGTAAGAGGACTACAGCTGAGAGCCTAGGCATAGGCTATGGGGTTGCTAGGGTTCCAAGGGTTAAGGGTAGTAGGAGGGCTGCCTTTATACACTCAGCTCGAGGGGGTATGGCTGCGTTCCCACCGAGGGTCGAGGCTAGGCTGTGGGAGAGGGTTAACAGGAAGGAGAGGATCCTAGGGACTATAAGTGCTCTCTCGGCCACAGCTATCCCAGAGCTTGTAAGAGCGAGGGGCCACATCTTTACAGCCGAGGCTACCCCGGTAGTAGTGGAGTCTAGCGTCATCACAGCGTACTCTAAGACTGCTGACGCTGTTAAGCTACTAGAGAAGCTAGGGTTATACGAGGATATCGTTAGAGCGAAGGAGAAGACTAGGTGGAGGGCTGGTAAGGGTAAGATGAGGGGTAGGAGGTATAAGGAGCCTAAAAGCGTGCTCTTCATACTAGAAGACCACGAAGCCCCCCTCGCTAGAGCAGTTAGAAACCTACCAGGAGTGGATATAGCAACCCCCTGGACTGTAAGCGTGCTACACTTAGCCCCGGGAGCTCATCCAGGGAGGCTGACCTTCATTACAACTGGGGCCCTTAGGGGGTTAGAGGAGAGGTTTAAGGTGAGCTTGTAGTGTGGAACCCTATAGTAAGGGTTCACTCGAGCGAAAAGGCTGTGAGGCTCATGGACGAGGAGAACATTATAACTGTTATAGTCGATAGGAGGGCTACGAAGCACGAGATAAAGAGGGCTTTCGAGGAGATGTTTAAGGTAAAGGTTGTAGCTGTTAGAACCCTAATAACTAGTAGGGGTGAGAAGAAGGCTTACGTTAAGCTAGCTCCAGAGTTTAGCGCTAGAGAGCTAGCGACAAGGCTCGGGGTAGTCTAGGCCTCCTCGGATTCCCTAACCTCTGGCACTCCAGCCTTACCCCCCTCAACTATGTCTATCACCTTAGCGGCTATCTCCCTTATAGCCTGGGCTGCCTCGGAGTCCGGGTACTCTAATAGGAATACCTTCCCCGCATCGTTGCACTCCCTAATCCTAGGGTCTATAGGTATAGCTCCTAGGAATGGTATGCCGTACTCCTCAGCTATCTCCCTCGCGGCACCTCTCCCGAATATGTGTATAACCTCCCCGTGGGGGCACCTGTAGTAGCTCATATTCTCTATAATGCCTATCACCGGGGTCTTCATCTTGCTAGCAAAGGCTACAGCTCTCTTAACCACAGATTTCGAGACATCACTTGGTATAGTGACGAGGATTATACCGCTAAGCCTGGGCATAGACTGGACTATTGTTAGATGCTCGTCCCCCGTGCCTGGGGGTAGGTCTACGAGTAGGTAGTCTAGGGGGCCCCAGTTAACGTATGCTAGAAGCTCTCTTATAGCGCTAGCCTTGATAGGCCCCCTCCATATGACTGCAACGTCATCCCGGGGGACTAGGAGGCCTATAGAGGCTATCTTAACCCCAGGTGGTGCTACGACAGGATCCACTGTGCCATCCATCTTAGCTAGCATCCCGTAACCCGTCGGGAGACCGAACATCTTGTGTATAGACGGCCCGTGAAAGTCAACGTCTAGAACTCCCACGCTCCTCCCCGAGAGAGCTAGAGCTGAGGCGAGGCTAGACGTGACAAGAGATTTCCCAACGCCACCCTTACTACTCATCACTACAACTTTATACCTTATCTTAGCCATGTTAGCTACAGCCATAGCCTGCTGCCTCTGAAGCTCTCTCATCCTCTCTGCTACCTCCCTATAGCTTCCATAGCTTCCACCCGCGCCGCCCTGACCCTTCTTGTAGTGATCTATCCTGAGATTCCTAGAGCCTTCTCCCAATGCAGCTCTCCAAGCTTAGAGTACATATCTAGGGATTATATTAGCCTGTATTTATCCTCTGAGAGGCTAGGGGTGGAGTTGAAGCTACTACTAGTCACCACTCTAGCCGCCCTAGACCCGGCTGTCGTATCAAGGCTTGAGAGGCTAGGGTACACTGTGGAGGTTGTAAGCGTGGAGGGGTTAGAGCCAGGTAGTGTAGCAAGGGCCCTAGAGGGGAGGAGCTTTGACTACGCTATAGTCCCCGGATCCTCTCCCTACGATTATAGCGGCTTTAGAGGTAGAGTTGTTAAGGGCCCTGTCTCGTTGAAAGCGTTACCCTACATACTGGAGGTGCTGGGCCCCCAGAGGCTCAGCCCATCAACTCAAGCAGAGAAGCTTCTAGACCCCCAGGCTGCTGTGGAGCTCCACAGGAGGGTTTTAAGAGAGGTGCTCCTAGAGGCTTTATGGGCCTTCGAGGTTAGAGGGCTTAGAGCCCCCCTAAGGCCTCCCCCTATGCTTGTAGCCTCAGACGTCTACGTGAGGGGTGATAGGGAGGCTGTCGTAGCCGAGGTTTCCTATAGGGTTTCTGAGGGTGCAGACCTAGTTGTTCTAAGCGCCTCCCCGGGTGTTGATAGGAGAGTGTACCTAGATATAGTCTCCTCAGCTCTAGACTCCGGCATCCCTGTAGCTGTCGACGTGTGGGATGTGGGGCTGATAGTCGAGGCTATCGATATTGGAGCACAGGTGGCTATGAGCTTTACAATTGAAACCCTGCAATGGGTGCCAGCAAGGTATAGGGATAGGGCGGCTTACGTCATAATACCGAGGCTCATGGGGGATTGGAGGCTTAGAGTTGAGGAGCTCCTAAAAGCCTATAGGGAGGCTTTAAACCTTGGGTTTAGCTATGTAATCCTAGACCCAGTAGTTAACCCCCCAGTTAACAGGGGTCTCCTCACATCGCTAATAGCTGCTAGCGAGCTAGCAGGGCTAGCGAGAGCACCCATAATGCTAGGCTTGAATAACGCAGTAGAGATGATGGATGTAGACACGCACGCCACCATAGGCCTCCTAGCTATCCTATCAGCTGAGGCTGGAGTATCGATAGTAATGGTTGGAGAGGAGAGCTACAAGGCTAGAGGATCGACTAGAGAGGCTAAGGTGGCAGCCCTACTAGCCTCTATAGCGTTAAAGCTGGAGACACCACCAAAGGATCTCGGGCTAGCACTACTCCAGCTAAAGGGTAAGAAGCCCCCTGAGAATGCCGCCTACAAGGGGAGGGGTATAGCGGTTTTAGAGAGCGGAGTTGAAGTCAACTGTAGGGATGAAGGCTCACTGTTAAAGCTAAAGGCTAGCCTAGAGGGGGGAGCTTGGAGCTCCCTTATGGAGGTATGCGCTCCCTGGATTAAAACTAGGGTGCCAGAGCCAGGTGGAGGGGGCATTAGAGTGATCTAGCCGCCTTCAAGCTCTCTCCTAACATCCTCTTGGAGCTCCCTTATCCTTCTAATGTTCTCTTTAACCTTCTCAAGCCACTCTCTAGAAGCCTCTATACCCCTTCTAACGAAGAAAGCTACAGCCTCACTCCTACTCCTAAATATACCTGCTTCTACAAGCTCGTCTATCACTCGGGCATCCTCCTCCCTAAGCCTGATAGAGGATACAACTGTTGATACGGTCTCTGTAACCCTCCTAGCTTCCTCGAAGGCCTCCTTGATAGCCTCTCCAACCTCCCTACTTACTATCCTCGCAAGTCTATGGGGTAGAGCTAGTATAACGTCTATATGGTGTGCTCTCCTCCACCTAGGCCCTGGCATGTACTCCTCAAGCTTTCTAACTAGATCCTCGTACCTAGCGCTAAACTCCTTAACCTTCTCCTCCATCAACTTGTTTAGATCGTCAAGGGCCTTCTTTAAGCTCTCATCACCCCTCCTCTCAGCCTCACTCCTAAGCTCTCCCACCCTCCTCTTAACCTCTAGGAGATCCTCCTCGAAGTCATCCACTATATCCTCGAGCTCATGGTATAACCGTTTAAACGTGAAGGGCCCCCTCCACCTACTAACAGCCTCTCCTAGCTCCTCGAGCTCCGATATAGCCTCCCTGTAGGCGTCTAGAATCTTACCCTTAAGCCTTTCAACCTCCCTCTCAAACTCTGACACTCTTACCACCATACATGTAATATTGTAAGATTAGAGCTTATATACCTAGCGTTTAAAGATTAGTTTATAGAATAGCTGTATAGCTAAGATTTTCTAGCCATATCTAAAGCTAGAAAGTTTTAAGCTAGCAACCCCCCTTTCTCTGCTAGCCCTAAACTATTTAAGCCTCAGTATACAGTATGTCAGGTGGACTGGGGGGTCTCCTCCCCTTCCAAGGAGTCTCCCTCCGGGGTGGTATTTTGAGGTTTGATTTTGTGGTTGTCGGCTCTGGTATTGCAGGGCTCTCTACAGCCTACCTGGCTGCTGTGAGGGGTTATAGGGTAGCCTTAGTTGGGATCCCAGAGCTTATGTCTATGGTTGCTGGGAGCTCCTCGGGTATACTAACCTACCATATGCCGTCACCGTTTCTCGAGTGGTCTCTTGAAACGCTAGAATTCTATGAAGAGCTTGGCGGAGGTGTGGTTGAAAGGGTTCCATGTATATGGATGTCGAGAGATGCTAGCTTCGTTGACTACGTGGCTTCTAGGGTTAGAGAGGGGGGTGTGAGGGTTAGACTTGCTTCAAGTGATACCCTTAAGTCTATGGGTGTGGATATACAGTTCTTCGAGGGCGAGATTGTAACGTTGGGAGACGGCTTCAGGATCATGGTGGGTAAGCTTCTAGACGTGCTAACGTCGAGGTTCGTAGAGCTTGGAGGCACTATAGTCAGAGGGTGGGGGTACCTAGAGGGTTCTAGGGTGAGAGTTGGAGGGGAGGTTGTAGAGGGAGACTCTATAGTGGTAGCTGCAGGAGCTTGGAGTAGAGAGCTCTTGGGGCTTAACAACACCATAGTGTACAAGTGCCAAGCTGTAAGGCTGGAGGAGCCTAGGGTAGACTATATGGTGATAGACGATACTATAGGCTTCTACGCTAACCTAGCCCAAGATGGAACCCTAGCCTTAGGCGATGGGATAAAGGTAGTCGTTAAAGAGCCTGAGGAAGCCCTGAAAGCTGATAAGTGGGTTATAGAGGAGGTTATAAGGAGGGCTCAGAGGAGGGGCCTCATAGCCGGGTATAGGGTCGCCTACACGGTCTCAGCTCCATGCTTGGGAACAGCCGACACATACCCACTAGTAGGGGAGGTGAGGGACGGGATATACGTAGTAACAGCTCTCGATGGCGTAGGCTTCTCGATAGCCCCAGCTCTAGCAAAGCTACTCCTAGACAGTATAACGAAGGGGGCTAGGATACCGGAACAGCTAAGACCCGATAGGGAGATAGAGGGCGACGAGCCTAGGGAGCCCATAGACTAAGGCTTTAAGTACTTGTCCTCGAGATAGCCTATGAAGTACTCTGGGTTGATAGGCTCGCCTAGCGCCCTAACGATAAGCTCTTTAGGTGGGTAGAGGGCTCCCCACTTGTGGATCTTCTCTCTAAGGTAACCCTTCAGGACGTTAAAGCCGCCCTCCTCGATAACCCTCTCGAGGTTGCCGACTTCAGCTTCAAGCCTAGCCTTAATCTGGGCAGCGAGGAGGTTACCTATAGTGTATGTCGGGAAGTACCCTATGGATGCTAGAGACCAGTGTATATCCTGCAACACCCCCTCCCTATAAGTCTTCGGTCTTACGCCTAGCAGCTCCTCCATGTAGTTATTCCAGAGCTCTGGGAGCTCGTCAACCTTAACCTCGCCTGCTACCATTAGCCTTTCGAGCTCATACCTAAGGTGTATGTGTAGGTTGTAGGTAACCTCGTCGGCATCAACCCTTATGAGGCTTGGTCTAACGATATTGAAGTACCTGTATAACTCCTCATCCCCATAGCTAGCTGTAAACCCTAGATTCTTGTCTAGGATCGGTTTAATCTTCCTAGCGAACGCCCTACTCCTACCCACAATGTTCTCCCAGAATCTACTCTGGCTCTCGTGAACACCTAAGCTAGCTCCACGCGCTAAAGGCGTCATTTTGAATCTCTCATCTACCTGCATATCGTAGAGGGCATGGCCAAACTCGTGTATTACAGCAAACATGCTCCTCCTGAAGTCCTTCCCCTCATACCTCGTCGTTATCCTAACATCTGCTAGCCCTATGCCAACTGTGAATGGGTGAGCACTCACGTCTAGCCTACCTCTACTCCACGGGAAGCCGAGCATGTCTAGTATCTCCCTGTTAACTCTCTCCATAGAGCTCCTATCGTAAGCCACCTCCTCCAGCTCATGACTCTGAGGATAGTAGCCACTCTCAAGCACCCTCTCTAGGATTCTCTTCACCGCTGGCGTTAGAACCTTAAATATGGATCTTACATCTCTATCCCTAAGCCCCTCCTCGTAGTAGTCTAGGAGAGCGTCGTAGGGATGCTCCTCGTACCCAAGACTCTCGGCTACCTGCCTCTCCAACTCAATGATACGCGACAGGTAGGGCTTAAACATGTTGAAATCATCCTTCTCCCTAGCCTCACGCCACACAACGGGAGCCTCGCTTCTAAGCTTAGCTAGCTCATACTGGATCTTCTCGGGAATCCTCCTAATCCTCTCAATATCCCTCCATAGAACTCTGATAACGCCAGCCTCAAACTCGTTTAAACCCTCTGCCCCCACAAGCCTCTCAACGAGAGGAGCTATATCACTTAAAAGAAGCCTTCTATACAGCAGGCTGAGCTCAGCAGAGGCTATAGACCTCTCCCCTACACCCTCTCTAGGCATGTAAGTCTCCGAATCCCAGCCCATCAAGCTAAGAGCATGGCCTATAGACCAGAGAACCCTATACTTCTCCAGAACCTCTAAAACAAGCTTGTTCTCAAACAACCCTACTACACCGAGCTAGTAGACATT
>ERZ1684501.80-NODE-80-length-9172-cov-189.058353_pt1 | contig 9172 bp, 8 predicted proteins | sample MGYA00580191_ERZ1684501 | MGnify/ENA primary metagenome ERZ1684501 (study PRJEB41475, sample SAMN08455322) | hot springs metagenome | biome: temperate mixed forest biome [ENVO:01000212]; feature: neutral hot spring [ENVO:00002181]; material: water | place: New... | reverse complement strand
GTGATTGACCACATGTGGCAGACCGAGACTGGGGGGCCCATCTTCGGGTACCCATACGCCCTTGTAAAAGATGTGGGATACGGCATGGAGTATGTGAAAATTAAGCCCGGCTCCGCGGGGCAACCCCTCCCCGGCGTGGAGTTCGAGATAGTGGACGAGAAGGGCAATCCGCTACCGCCGATGCATAAGGGGATTGTGGTAATAAAGCGCCCCTTCCCGGGGCTCACGCCCACTCTGTGGAAGGACCACGAGAGGTATCTAAAGGACTACTGGCAGAGGTTCGAGGGAAGGCTGGTCTACTACACCGGCGACGCGGCGCATGTGGACGAGGAGGGCTACATATGGTTCGGCGGGAGAGCAGACGAGGTTATAAAAATCGCGGGGCACCGCATAGGAACTATAGAGGTTGAGTCGGCCCTCTTGACACACCCCGCGGTGGCTGAGGCGGCTGTGGTGGGCGTGCCTGACCCACTGAGGGGGGAGGCCATCGCCGCCTTTGTGGTGCTAAAGCCGGGCTGGCGCCCCACAGAGGAGCTCAAGAGAGAGTTGATAGAACACGTGCGGAAGACCTTTGGCCCAATAGCCGTCTTCGCTGGAATAGAGTTCGTCAACATGTTGCCCAAGACGCGGTCTGGCAAAATCATGAGGAGAGTGCTCAAAAGGGTGTGGACCGGCGAGCCCATAGGCGACATATCCACCATAGAGGAGGAGGCGTCTGTGGAGGAGGTAAAAGAGGCTGTGTCAAGGATGAAAATATTAGCCGAGACGAGCAGAGAGTAACATGGCCTACTTCCCAGGGCTAGAGGGGGTAGTGGTAAAAGAGACTGAGATCTGCCACATCGACTTGGAGAACTCGAAGATATACTATCGGGGCTACGACTTGGAGGAACTCGCCGAGAGGTCCACCTTTGAGGAGACAGCGTACCTACTGCTCTACGGGAAGCTACCCACCCGCGGCGAGCTTGAACAGTTCAAGGCCGTGCTGAGGGGCAACAGAGCGCCGCCTCCGCACGTCACCGCCGTACTCCAGCACTTGCCCAAGTCGGCGGAGCCCATAGACGTGTTGAGGACTGGGGTGTCGGCCATGGCACACGGGGAAGATCTCAGGGACAGATCCCCCGAGGCCGAGCTCGCGAGGGGGGTGCGGATAATGGCGGCGATGCCGTACATAGTTGCGGCTTGGCACAGAATTAGGACAAGCCAACAGCCCCTTTCGCCAGACGCCGACAGCCACGCGGAGTACTTCCTAAAGGCCCTAAGGGGCGGCGACGTCTCCCCCCTAGAGGCGAGGGCAATGGACGTCATGTTGATAATATACGCCGAGCACAGCATGAACAACAGCGCCTTCACCGCCGTCACAGTGGCCTCAACTCTCTCCGACATGTACGCCGCTGTGACAGCCGCCATCGCCAGCCTCAAAGGCCCACTACACGGGGGAGCCAACGTGGACGCGGCCCTCATGATAGAGGAGATAGGCGACGAGGGGAACGTGGAGAAGTGGGTAGACGCCGCGCTGGCCGCCGGGAGGAGGATACCCGGCTTCGGCCACAGGCTGTACAAGAGGGGGCCCGACCCGCGGCTAAAGGTGCTGCGAAGACTCGCCAAGGAGCTAGCCTACGCCAAGGGAGACGCCAAGTACTATGCCATTGCCCAGAGACTTGAGGAGTACGTCACGGCAAAGCTCGCCGCCAAGGGCATATACCCCAACACAGACCTCTACGCCGCGGTGATATTCAAATACCTAGGCCTCCCCGTGGACATAAACCTCCCCACCTTCGCCATATCCAGAGTAGCCGGCTGGGTGGCACACGTCGTGGAGTACAGGAGGAAGAACAGGCTGATACGCCCCACCGAGAAGTACACAGGCCCCATAGGGCTGAAATACGTGCCAATAGAAGAACGCTGACCCTGCCCGTCTACACGCTCAAAGGGAAACAGCCTCTTTTCACACTCTAGGTGTCACAGGTCTACATTTTTGGCAGGTTATCATAATACCCGGCATCCGTCGACGTTGAGTCCCAGGGCCTTACACCACTGTATCTGCGATAACGTCTTGAACGTCAAAAACCTTTGTTCAAAGTGGCGTCTCACTACGTCTATTGGCGCAACAGCAAGGGAGTACAAAGATTACCCTAGAGAGCTGAGGTCTAAGAAGTGTAGAAAAAGTCCCACTATTTGACCGGCGGAATGGGCACTGGGTAGTATGGATATGTGGGCGTTGTTTCAGCCTTTTTAGGCGGCGGGGCTATTGGCCGCGGCTCCACCAGCCACTCCACCAAGTTGGAGAAGAACTTCTTGTTGTCGCCTAGCTGGATGAAGTACGGCGTGAAAGACCTCACAGAGCCCACGTATGTGAAATTGCCAACGGCGAAGGCCACTGTGTAGTTGCCAGGCCCGTACCCCCGCACGGCGCCGCGGACGTCCACTTTGCACTGGGCCCGCGTAAAGGCCGGCGTTGCACCAAAGAGGACTAGGCGGCGCACTCCTCTAAACAGAGTCGAGTTGGGGAAGTCTGTGACGTGGAGGAACTGCCAATTCTCCGTAAAGGTCTTGGCTCCCACGGCCGTGTCGTTGTAGACGGCTCTGTGGACTACCGTGGCGTTGAAGTATGCGAGCAGATTGTGCACATAGGGGGGCGCGTTGTACGACGAGACCACTATGATGAACCCGTAGGAGAGAAAGACCGCGCTCTTCACGTCAACCATGTAGAGCACTCTGACGCCTCTCCTAGTGGCGTTGACCACCGCCGAGAGGGCCTCCTCGCTGAAGGGCTGCGTGGGGTTTACCACTACTAGCCCAGTGGCGTTGTCGAGGAGCTTCACTAGCTCAGACTCGCGGTTGGCCACCCTAATTCCGTACCCCCTTGGCACAAGCTCGGCCGCCAAGGGCTCCAGCAAGGGGAGCGGCACCGCGTTGCCGTGAGACATGTCGAGGACGACGTAGGGCTTCCCCGGTCTCTCCTCCACCGCCGCCCGCACCGGCGGCGCTGTGGCGTTGGGGAAGCCGTCGAACTGCACGGCGCCTGGGTAGATGTAGAAGATGGGCTCCGGGCTCAGCCTCAGGAGCGTCTTGGCGTCTATTTTGCCGCCCAGCAGGGGTATGACTATGCCGGTGTACCTCGTTGCGTTGTACTTCTCATATATGTCCACCACTGTGTAGTTCTTCAGCCCCAGCTCCTTGGCCATGTCCCTCACCGCGTCCCACAGACCGCCTATGGCGTCTATTAGCCCAATCCTCAGCGCCTCGTCAGCTCTAAATATCTCGGCGGTCTCAACTGCCTTCAGATCCTTGAGCCTGTCCCCCCTCCCCTTGAGCACGGCGTTGACGAAGTTCTCCCTAGTCTTCTCCACGTCGTCGTACAGCGCCAGGAGGTCTTTGCCGTAGTACTTCCACGGGCCTGTGGTATAAATCCAGTCGGGCACCTCGATGAGGTAGTCCTCGGGCGCTATAAGGGCAATCACGCCGACGCTTCCCACCCAGCTGGAGGGCGTGGCGTATATCTTCTCCGCCGCCACCGCTGTGTAGTAGGCCCCCGAGGCGCCCAGCCCAGCGATCACCGCGTACTTAGTCTTATTCAACCCGGCGATGGTGCTGTAGAGGCGCTCAGTGGCCCCCACGGCACCGCCAGGCGAATTTATCAAAAGCACGACGCCAGCCACTCTGTCGTCGAATTCAAGCCTCTTCACGTACTTGACAAGGAAGTCTACCTCATAGTCGTCGATTGTAAAATCCACGGGCACTACCACGATCTCCTTCTCGGCCGCCTTCTTGGCCTCAAGCTTGGACACACGCTCCTCAAGCCCCCTCGTCGCGTTTACGAGCTTGTCCACCGAGGCCGAGATATTCGCGATCTTTCCCTCTAGAGAGGTTAAGTTGGCGGCGACGCCCTTGCCCCACTTGTCCATAGACGCCTGTAGCGAGAACCAGCCAACCAATGCCGCCACGGCTAACACAAGCGCTAGGAGAGATACCACCCACAGTGACTTCATAAGGCTAAGAAAACGCCTCCTAATAAATATCACCAGCCTCAACACTGAGCCTAATCTGTCGGAGGATCCCTCAACCCTCTTAAGTCCAGGGGCAACGTTCAACAGCAGTATCTTCTAACTAAGGTCTTATAACAAGGCCGCCAGAGTGCCCACGGCAAGGCCGGTGACTAGGTTGACGGCCTCGTTGCTTAAGACCCCCCGCTTGGCACAGCCAGGGCGGGGGGTCTCGGAGAGTTGGGGGCCGCAGAGGTATTTCACTTGGAGCGAGGCGCCTAGCACGCTGTCCACTACTTCGCCTAGGTAGCCGAGGAGGGCTATTTTCCACGCGTCGCCCAGGCCGAGGGCGTGGGCTAGGAGGGCCGTGGTCAACGCGCCTGCGGCCGACGCGGCGGCGCCTATTGGCGTAACGCCGCCCGACGTGCCGGGGTCAACTCTCCTCCAGGGGGCGAGGATGTACCTGGGCGCGCCGCCGTAGGCCACGCCCACCTCGCTTGCCCACGTGTCCGCTGTTGCGACGGCCACTGCTGTGGCGGCGGCGGTGAGGAGGCGCGGGTCGCCTGAGGCGAGGTATGCCAGGGAGAATACTGCGATGGGGGTCCCCACGCCGACGACTTGTCGCAGAGACCTGCCAGAGACGTCTTTGAGGCCCATTTCCCTCTTCCACTCTGCCCTCAGCTTGGTCAACAGCGACGAGGATATGAAGAAGTAGGTCAAGACGGCGAAGAGGCTGAGGCTTGCGGCGGCCACCGCCAGCCCCACTGCTACGGCGGAGGCGGCGCCGCGGGGGGTGAGGTAGCCCCTCTTGAGGGCGAGAAGGGCGAGGGCCACTATGGAGGGCATTACGACGAGGCTTGCGTCCACGGCGCCTACACTGCATATATATTTATTGGTTTCTTTTGCCATGGACGTCGTAAGTAGACTGCACCAGAAGTACGGCGCAGAGGTTGAAAAGGCGCTTGTGCGCTACCTCTCCATTGGCCTGGCGGAGGACTTTAGAGAGGCGGTGTTGTACCAGGTGAAGACCGGGGGGAAGCGGCTTAGGCCCCTCCTCACCTTGGCGGCGGCTGAGGCCGTGTCTGGGCAGTGGAGGCCGGCTCTCCCCGCGGCGGCTATCGTAGAGCTGATCCACAACTACTCGCTGATTTACGACGACATCATCGACAGGGGCGACGTGAGGCGGGGGTTGCCCACTGTGCGGAAGGCCTTTGGGGACAACGCCGCCATCCTCGTCGGGATTTGGTACAGGGAGGCCATTGAGGAGGCCGTCCTCGACACGCCCAAGCCCACGCTCTTTGCCAAAGAGGTGGCGGAGGTGATAAAGGCCATCGACGAGGGGGAGAGGCTGGACATCTTGTTCGAGGCGGCTGGGCGGAGCGACCCCTACTTCGTCCAAGCCAGGTGGAGAGAGGTGACGCTAGACGACTACGTCAAAATGGTGTCTCTCAAGACTGGGGCGTTGATCGCGGCTGCGGCCAAGTGGGGCGTCCTCTCAGTGAGCGACGACCGTGGACTTGCCGAAGCCGCGTGGAACTTCGGCATGGCCGCGGGTGTGGCCTTCCAAATAATCGACGACGTGTTGGACATATACGGCGACCCCAAGAAGTTCGGCAAAGAAATTGGCAAGGACATAAAGGAGCACAAGAGGGGAAACGCGGTGGTGGCCGTGGCCCTCTCGCGTCTGGGGGAGGGGGAGAGGAGGAGGCTCTTGGAGATCTTGGCCAGGGAAGTTGTGGAGGAGGCCGACGTCAGAGAGGCTGTGGCGCTCTTGGACTCGGTAGGCGCGAGAGAGGAGGCGCTGAGGCTGGCGGCGCGGTACAGGGAGGAGGCCGAGAGGCACTTGGCCAAGATCCCCAACAACGGCACGTTGAAAGAGCTGTTGGACTTCATCGTGGCGCGGGAGTATTAAATGTACGTGGTAAAGTTCGGGGGCTCCGCCATCACCGACAAGACTAAGCCGTATACCTACCGGCGGGGGCGCGTGGCCAAGGCCGCGGCTGAGCTCAGGGGGAGGCAGGCCGTGCTGATCCACGGGGCGGGGTCCTTCGCCCACCCCCACGTGAAGGCCTTCGGCCTCACCCCCCTGGGCATCGCGTTGACAAAGGCCTCTCTGCGGAGACTCACGGCGTATGTGGTAGAGGAGCTCGCCGAGGCCGGAGTGGCGGCTATGCCAGTGGAGCCGAGCGACGTGTTCTGGGGGAGGGAGCTGAGGCGCGTCGAGGTGTTGACCCACGCCCTCTCCCACGGCCTCTACCCACTCCTCCATGGGGACATAGTCCCCTCCGACGGGGGCTACGTGGTAGTCAGTGGAGACGACATGGCGGTAGAAGTGGCGAGGCTCCTCAAGCCGCGGGCCGTGGTCTTCCTAATGGACGTAGACGGCATATACACCGCCCCGCCGGGCACCCCCGGCGCCGAGAGAATACAGAGGGTGACACCCGGCCTGGCCGTGGAAGGGACAGGCGGGGTAGACGTGACGGGGGGCGTGAGGAAGAAGGTGGAAAGCGGCCTCGAAATAGCTCGGCTGGGAATCCCCGTATACTACTGCCACATAGAGGACAGAGAGGCGCTTAGAGAAGCCCTAGACGGAGGCCGCCCCGAAAGGTGTACAGTGGTAGAGCCTACACAATAATCGCCGACTGAACAGTGCCATTGACTATTTGAAATCTAATTACGTATGACGAGCGTGTCGAGTCCACAGATAGCCCGAGTCTACGCGCCTCTCCCGACGCCCACTCTTGTACCAGGTTTACTTTGTCAGAGTTTGGAACTAGGAGGATCACGGGGAATTTGGCGTTTGCGGGAAGTACACCGTAGAAGTCGTCGGGCACCACAGCCACGCGAGGCGTTGTAAGCGGCACGACGTAGACGGGGCTCTGGGACGCGTCTAGCGCAATTCTGGCGATCAACTGGTCTGGGTACACAATCCCGGGCTGATACGGCAACACGTACACATATGCCGTTTGGTACACAGGCGGCTTTTCAACAGTGACGTTGCCGTTGAAAAACACGTAGGCTTTAGACGCTTGCAACACAGCGTCAAAACTGGGCGAGGGAGGCCTCCCTCCAATTACGTACCAGAGACCCGTTGTACCCAGTATGTAGCCTGTCTCTGCGAAGATTAACGCGGCTAGCGCTATTATGAAGATTTTGCCCCGCTTTCTCTTTCGCTCGCTCTTTGCCTTAGCCATGGTGGAGCTGGAGGGCGTCTTTATAAGCTTGTCGCGCTAGCAGTCGTAGAGGGAGGCCGGGTTTGCAAATGTGGCCCACATGGCAACTAGGTAGAGCAGGAGGAGGCCTATTCCCACCACCTCGAGGGATTTGTACCACCGGGAGAGGAGCAGGAGGGAGCCGGTCAAGGCGCCCAGGGCCACGTAGCCCCCCAAGACGCCGCAGTAGGGCTTGTAGACGAGGCTCCACAGGCCCCCCAGCACCAGGGCCACGAGGGCCACCGCGGAGAGGCCTACTGCGAGGTCGAACTTCTGCATGGCGAGGGCGCATTTACACGTTTTTAAATATCCCCCCTCCCGGGGCCGTGATCTACGAGACTGAAACGAGGTGCCCCGTGTGCGGGGCCAAGGCGTTTAGATACGTGGAGTTCCTCTACGACGTTCCATTCTTTGGCAATGTACTCATACAAAGCGGGGTGTGCACGGCGTGCGGCTACCGGTACTTCGACATAGTCTACGCAGACGCGGGGCGCCCCACGCGGGTCACCTTCACCGCGAGAGACGGCCTCGACGTGGCTAAGTCGTTGCTCATTAGGAGCCGCACGGGGCGCATCTACTCTCCCGACCTGGGCTTCGAGCTTGAGCCAGGGACGCAGGGGGAGGCCATGATCACCACGGTGGAGGGCTTCCTCTACAAGGTGGTGGACTACGCGGAGAGGCTCAAGGTGCTGGAGCCCGAGAAGGCCGACGTCGTCGACGCCTTCATACAGAGGGTATACGAAAAGATTGAGAATGGGGGCTTTACCCTGGTTGTGGAGGACCCCCAGGGGAAGTCCTTCATTTCGCCGTACAGGCCCGACACAGTGCAAGTGGAATACCTCGACGAGGGTCAAGCCGGCACTCCTCCACAGTAGGCAGAGGCGTAACGTCCAAGAAAGAGGTTAAATAAAGAGGGAAGGTGTCCGCTTTAATCTATTTGCGCCGCCCTAGGCCCAACAGCCCCAAGTCTACGTTGGTGAGTCTGATGTAGGGCACGTCCTTTTTGTCGTATTTCAACCTCTATCCACCTCTCTACGCCCATTTCGTAGTATATGACTTCGGCGACTGCGCGGGCGGCATCGCCGGATGCAAGCAAAAATCTGACGTCGTACCTCCTGCTGGCGGCTCTCCAGCCCTCCACGACAGTGGACTCCGAGGGGTGCTCCACAGAGGTGACGCCCAGCTCCCTCGGCCGCTCCAGCGTCTTTGGCCCCACTCCATCAAGCTCCTCTAGGGGTCTCTTTCCCTCTTTTTGGCCATATGCATGCCTTTATGCCCAGGGAAAAGCCTTTGCCTCTCAAAAGCCGCCTCTACGCTCTTGCGCCATCAAGCGCCGCCCAGCCTAGTAGGCCATATAACGTACGTAGAGGGGGTTGGCAGTTGAAAAAGAGGTAGTGTCTCCCAAATTCCTACGTCGTGCTCTCTGCATCTCTGTCAAGTGTTGGGGCGCTTACTCTGAAATCTACAAATAGCGAGGGGAGTGGGTAGTAGTCGTCCTGGTATTCAAACTTCACGGGGGGTAGGTAGTACACGGCGTAGATTCTGTAGCGCGGGTCGTCCGTATTCAGCGCGGCGGAAGCTACACCCACCACAGCGAGTAGCCGGGTTGTGCCAATGCCCGCCGCCAAGCTGTACGTAGCCGCGGCCCCCGGCGGCGGGTATATCAGCGGCACAGACATTGAGAAAAAGTCTATGCTACCAGTCTCAGAGACCGTTTTAAGAGAGTCTACTAACACTTGGGTCCCTCCATACACAGTGCGGCTGTTCCAATATGTAGATGCCCGGTTAAACATGTCGCCTACATCGCTACTCAGAGGCAACACCTCTCTGTAGGACATGGGCTTAGTAACGTTGGGCCTCATTACGTACAAGACGGCGTAGTAGTTGGTTGGAACGCAAGAGCCCCCGTCAGTCGAGGCATAGCACTGAACCTCCCTATAGCGCGCGACGGCGTAGTCGCCCTTAAAGCCGACGACG
>ERZ1684501.79-NODE-79-length-9217-cov-9.693844_pt1 | contig 9217 bp, 6 predicted proteins | sample MGYA00580191_ERZ1684501 | MGnify/ENA primary metagenome ERZ1684501 (study PRJEB41475, sample SAMN08455322) | hot springs metagenome | biome: temperate mixed forest biome [ENVO:01000212]; feature: neutral hot spring [ENVO:00002181]; material: water | place: New Zealand... | reverse complement strand
GCCCCCGACCCCACCTACAGGCCCCGCGTCACCGTGATAGTCCCCACATATAACGAGGCCCCCCTCATTGAGGAGAAGCTAGACAACATATACGAGCAGGACTACCCCAGAGACAAGCTGGAGGTAATAGTGGTAGACTCGGCGAGCACAGATGGCACACCAGAGAAAGTAGAGAAATGGGCGGAGAGACATAGAGATCTAAAGCTAATCCTCATCAGAGAGCCCGAGAGACGTGGAATGGTTCCAGCGCTCAACCACGCGCTAAAACATGTATCAGAAAACTCGGAAATCGTAGTATTTACAGACGCCGACTCCTTCTGGGAAAAACACACACTAAAGACAGTGGTAAGCTTCTTCGCTGACCCAACCGTGGGCGCCGTTACCACTTGTATAGCACCCTTACAAAACGACCAGACAGAAAAAACGTACAGAGACTACTACAACATGCTTAGAGTAGCCGAATCAAAGATCCACAGCACGCCAATACACAACGGCACTCTGGTAGCATTCCGAAAAAATCTACTCGAAAAAATAGGCGGCCTACCAACATACACCGGGAATAATGACTCAACTCCAGCTTCATTAATAGCATTCATGGGATACAGAGCCATACAAATAGATACAACCACGGCTACAGAACCAATCAGACAAAACCAACCAGAAAGAAAAATAAGAAGAGCACAACACTTAATACTCCACTTCTTATACACAAAAAAATATGCAAAAAGACGAGGAATATACAAAAAGACACAATTTGACAAGATATGGAAAATAGAATTCTATCTTCACGTAATAAACCCATGGTTATTAGTAACCTCATTGGTGTTTTTCATACTATCGGCTATAATGGGAAGTGTGTATGCTATGCTAGCACTTTCTGGCGCTATAGCTCTAGTTCTTATTGAACAAAGCAGAACTTGGCTAATAAACCAAGCTTATCTAGTAATAGCAAGTATTAGGAACATAATATCAAAAGAACTTATATGGAAGAAGTAGTGAATTATCATGCAAACTAGCGCTGGACGCTTGAGGATAATAGCGATAGTGCCCACCATAGCAGGCAATACGGGCGATGCAGTAAACGAAAGACAGTTCATTAAAGCACTCTCAAGATTCGCCGATGTTAAAGTTTATTCTATTGTTTCACGTAATATTACAACTAAAATAAAACTTAAGTCAAGTAATTATATTGTAAATATGTTAGTGAGAATAATTTTTGGTTTTTATTTCGCACTAATAGTTGTTCTTAAAAAACCGCACATTGTATATGTGCGAACTTCATTTTTGGCACTACCTGTTTTGGTATTTAGAAAACTCTACAATGCAATAGTAGTTGCTAAAATACCTGCAATTCTAGAAGATGAAGTGCCAAAAACTAGAAATGTTTTAGAAAAAGTTTCGTTTACTTTCTATAAGCATTTTCTTGATTTAATCGATAGATTCGTTATGAGTAATAGTGATATATTAGCAGTACCTAGCCTACTGTTATATGAGGAACTCGCCAAGCGAAGACGTATAAAACCTAATACTAATATTATAGTACTCCCGGCTGGCATAGATTCTGAGTACATAGAAAAAATAAAAATTAGTGCACCAACAGTAGTAAAGGAGAATGTATTTATAGCAGGTTTTGTTGGATTATTAGAATGGTGGCAAGGAGTAGATATATTAATAGAGGCTCTACATGTGATTAAGCAAAAATGTAACATAAATAGCAAATTAAGATTAAAAGTTTTGATAGTAGGAGACGGGCCGTTAAGGAAAAAAATAGAATATATGTGTAGGAAATATGAAATTGAGTGTATTATAACCGGATTTGTGCCTCATGAAAAATCGCTAAAATTAATGTCCATTATGGATGTGCTTGTGCTTCCGAGTATACGTATTTCTACTACAAATGCCAATATCCCGATAAAAGTACTAGAGGCTTGGGCATTAGGGATACCAGTAGTGACAACTCATCACAGAATATATCACATCCTTGGGGTAAAAGATTCTGTACACGCATTATTCTGCGAACCCGAACCCAATTCTGTAGCAAATGCCATATGTAAACTTATTAAAGATCGAGAATTATACAATTTTATTAAATTTAACGCACAAAACTATGTAAAACAATTTGATTATAATAAGTTGGCTAAAAAGTTTATTGAAATCAGCATAAATATTTTAAAAATGAAACGTTATGATAAGTAAAAATCTTTTAGTAATTACAGACGGATATCCCCCGAAGAATGAAATAGAAAATTATGGAATATTCGTCAAAGAATTAGTTCACGCACTTTCTATGTACATACCCAAAATCTATGTATATAGTTCATTGCCATTAAGAAAAAAAAGTATTTTTAGCAAAATTTTCTATATTAATTATTCTGTATCTAATATAGATGTAAAATACATACGTGTACCACTTATTACACAATTACCCTTATTTGTAAGAAAAATTATGTCAACTATTGCATCCACATATATTTTAAACCAAATAAAAAAACCAAGAAATATTGGGCTGATAAATGCACATTTCATCTGGCCTAGTGGTTATTTAGGTGTGAAAATAAAAGAATATACAAATATACCTATTATAATAACTGCACATGGGTATGATGTATATGACTTACCATTTCGAAATATGTATTGGTACAAATTAGCTCAATATGTTATATATATGGCTGACCATATAGTTACCGTTAGTAACAAAAACAAAGAAATGTTAATATCTAGACTCGGCGCAAATCCCAATAAGATAACAGTGATACCAAATGGATATGATCCAAATAAATTCAGACCCCTCAATAAAACATATGTGCGGACGCTCTTAGGTTTGCCTCATAATAAAAAAATATTATTAAATGTCGCAAATTTGGTACCAGTTAAAGGACACATATACCTTTTGTATGCCTTTAGAGAGTTGTTAAAAGAGTATAAAGACGTTATACTGATTATAGTAGGTGGAGGACCTCTGTTTGACACACTAAAGAAGTATTGTAAAATATTAGGTATAGCTAATAACGTTATTTTTACCTTACAAAGACCCCATAAGGAAATACCCCTATGGATGAATGCAGCAGACCTCTTTGTACTTCCAAGTATTAACGAGGGTTCGCCAACTGTCATATTTGAAGCCCTTGGCGTAGGATTGCCAATAATTGCTACAAATGTAGGTGGGATACCTGAAATTATTTCATCAGAAGAGATAGGGTACTTGTGTAAACCAAAAGATGTAACATGTTTATCGCAAAAAATTATTGAGGGACTTAAAAAACAATGGAACAGAAGTTATATAATTGAATACTCAAAACAATTCACATGGGATAACATTGCCAAAAAATATTTAGAAATATTTAAAATGTATATAAGCTAAGCTGAATTCAAGTGTACATTGGAATACTTTCTCTAATGATTCAGTATGATTGAAAAATGATACGCCTAATTTTGAAAGTACGCTTTTTACTAGTTACATTGTTAATTACTATATTTATTTTAGGCATAATTTATAACATTAACCCAATTAATTCACGCAGTACGTTTATAAGTTTATTACTTTCATCTCCAGTTATTCTCCTCACATCGCTATTTCTTGCAATAGATTTATTAGTGTTTTCTGAAAAAACAAATGCTGTTATAGCTAAAGAAAAGTCACTGCAAAAAATTCTATTAATTTTGCTTGTCATATTTTTTATATTAGCTATGACAGAAACATACCTCCTTGGACATACCCTTTTTACACCGCTGGTATTAGCAATAAGTTCTTGGTTTTACATTAATTCTAGAAGCACTCAAGGACTTTCCCTTGTCTATCTTCCCCTGTCCGTATCGCTTCTTATAATTGCACATTACTTAGTTTTTCCACCCTCATTTGGCAATGACACATCACGCGATATCATGTGGGGCGACGAGACACTGAGAAGTGGCCACTACACAGAGTCTAGAGTTACTCATACAGCATACTACTTCCCCATAGTCGTCCTCGTATACACGGCCCTTGGCCTGGCAAGTGGCTACTCACCCACTATGGCAAGCGTAGTTGTGGGCTTTCTATACCTATTTGCGCTCGGCATATACTTCTTCCTTCTCTTGAGGAAGTTCTACGTCCAAGACCAGTACAGCAAAGTGACAGTACTATTGTTGTTCTCGATACCGATGGTTGTAATATGGTCTGTGTGGTTTATTCCACAAGCAATGGCATTGCTTTTTGTTCTCCTCCTACTATATTTGATCAACCGTACCGATTCTGCCGTTGTAATAACCTTACTGTCTGCCGCAATTGTGTTCACACACCCTGGTGTCGCCCTTTTCACAATCGCGTATTTCGCATATATGTATCTCTTTTCGCCAGACAGAGAAAAATACAGAAGGCCCCTACTCTACATAACGGTGCTTTATATAGCGTACTTTACATATACCACAGTGTTGTACATGGTAGTGCCAGGCCTTCGCCTCTACCTGAATACCCTTCTCTCAATACTATTTGGAGACAATATGGTGCAGATATCCACTAGCTCAAAGGAGCTCAACTTTTTTAACCGAGTAGTGCCATGGTTTCCGCTAGTAGTGGCACTGACTCTCAGTGTAAATACGATACTGACGTGCCAACCTAGACGTGGGACGTGCACATGGAGTTCGCTTACGGTACTCTTCTCGGCCGCGGCGCTGGCCGCGGGGTACGCAATAGTTGTATTGCGCCCTGACTCATCAGCTGATCGGTACATTGGACTTCCTGCAACGATATTGCTGGTCTTAGCCTCTTTGCCCGGGCTCAAGGCGTTTGACGTTACTAGCCGCCTAGGTCGCGGCTTCCAATACACGCTAATTGGCCTTCTAATCTTTGCCTTTGCATTTGGTGGAACTCTCACTCCCCTGAACCCCCTAACTGCGAATCCAAACGTCTACTCCGTCTATGGGCTTCTCAGTTATAGCGATAAAGCTAAGACTGAGGTTATAAGCGAGTTGCTAAGCGTAGATGTCCCTGTTCACGTTTATACAGATTGGCGTACAGGTCTTATGCTTCTTCAATTCGTTTTATCGGAACACTCCACGACTTTACAATCTCAACTCTCAACTTTCGCTATTGGAAAATTGGAACTACGCCTTTTTGGTTACTACGGATATCGCTACGATCATAGTTTGCAATTCCCTAATGGTTCCATTATCCTCTTCCGTGAAAGATCGCTAGACATTGTAGAGAGCTGGTCCCAAGTACCGCAGTTTTCATATACGATCTTCAGTAAAGTTTTTGATAGTGAAAGTTTTTATATCTACGCAAAGTAGAAATTTCAACGATATCGAAAAAACCGAAATCTGCAATAGTTAGGCCTTTTGGGCTTCATGACGGTGTGGTAAGATCAGTCTTCTACTTTGCATCGGTGTATAGGCCAGCGGGTTTTGATGTAGCGTCAGTGCTTTATCCAAGAAGGTCTCACTTAGGTCGTGCAGATTATCCACACCCCCAGGGGTCCTTGTTCTTAGACTTTCTCAAGATACTGGCCAAAAACTGCAGGGCCATGGGAACAACAACGCTTCATAGGCGGGTCTTTGACGAGGCACTTATCAACTTGCGTTATCGCGAGTTTAATAGACACATCTATTTGAATTCGTAAAGGGCATCAAGTGCATCACAGAGAAAAGTCCAAGAGACTCTGTGTATGCTCTGTTGGATCTCCTAAAATTAAAAGCTTCTAGGTGCTATATATACAATTTATTACCACCCCGATGAAAAACACGATATCAAGTATTTAAGTATGTGATAAGTGTCACGGAGCATATGAAGGTTACATTGGTCGTTGGTACCCGTCCCCAGATTATTAACTCCGCTCTTCTAATCCATTACCTAGCTAGGGATCCAGAAGTCAACTTTATCCTTGTTCATACCGGTCAGCATTATGATTATGGAATGTCTAAGGTCTTCTTCGAGGAGCTTAGTCTTCCTGACCCAAATTATAATCTCGGTGTTGGGAGTGGCAGTCATGCTTGGTAAACTGTTATGATGATGCTCCGTTTGGAGGAGGTTTAGCTACGGAGGAGCCAAATTTGATTATTGTTCCTGGCGATACTAATTCTACATTAGCTGGCGCTTTAACTGGCGTTAAGATGGACATTCCCGTGGCTCAGGTGGAAACTGGTGCTAGGAGCTATGACATGAGGATGTGTGAGGAGGTGAATCGGAGGGTTGTAGATCACATATCTTCAATTCTCTTTGCCCCGACTAGGAATTGCGCAGAGAATTTGCGTAGGGAAAGTGTGTTAGACAAAGTGTTTGAGGTTGGCGACACCATGTATGACGTGTTGTTGCGTTGGCTTCCCCCAGGTAGAAAAGTCTTCTATCCTCGACGAACTTGGGCTTGAGCGTAACAATTACATCCTCTTGACGGTTCATAGGCAGGAGAATGTGGATGAGCCCAGGCGACTGGCTAATTTGTTGAAGGCTCTCTCGGAGCTAAGAGATTTCACTATTGTATTTCCTGTCCATCCGCGGACGAGGAAACGTTTGGAGGAGTTCGGCTTAATGCCTAAGCTCAGAGAATTGTCCCACGTAAAGGTCATAGATCCTGTGGGGTATATCGAGTCTCTCGCCTTGATAAAGAATGCGAAAGTTGTATTGACGGATTCTGGTGGTGTTCAGAAGGAGGCTTTTTGGCTGGGTACTCCCTGTATTACTTTGCGCGTGAGAATACTGAGTGAATTGAAACTGTGGAGGTAGGCGCTAATCGTCTGGTGGGTATGGACTCGGCGCGGATTGTAGCCGCGGTTAAGGAGGTTGTAGAACGTGAGTCTGAGATTAGGAAGAGGATTAGAGAGGCGTCCAATCCCTTTGGAGACGGGAGAGCCAGCGGAAGAATCGTAGAGATATTAAGGCAAACTAGCGAAAATCTGCCGCGTCCTACAGCGTTATCTGTTTAATCCAGCGCTCTGTACATCGGCAAGTTATATGCAGTAGCCCATGAGTTTGCCATTGTAGAGAACCGTTGATAGGGCTAACTGTTAGTCAAGTTTAATTCTGCACTAGTCTTTAACAAGAAGTTGCTTTAAGAGTTGTGAAAATTCAAAGTAGCTCTGCAGCGAGAGAAGTTGGACATAGTCGAGCAACTCTAGGAAGTTCAAAGTCTAAACTTCGCCAGTTCTCTTACTGGGGTGAATTTAGGTGAGCAACAAGGACTATTTGCGCGGGATCTCGCAAAACTCTTTCAGCACATTCTTTAGAAAGTCGCGCCGTTTGGCGATAGTAGAGCTAGTGAGCGTATTGTCGAGGTTGTTAAGAGGGTTCTCTGACTAGTTGGAATACTACTGTACCTCCTGGGGTGTAAGGCTTGCCTGGGTCTGGGCATTGTACGTATCCTATGTCGTTTGTTTCTCCTATGCCGAGGGTTTTGGCTGAGACTCCTTTTAGGAGGGGGCTAGTAGGGTGGTCATTGCGGCTAGTGCATGTAGGCATATGGGCTTCTGTGTGGGGGCTATGTAGTAGTTTTCGACTGCGAACTCGTCGCCGGGCTTGTAGCCGAGAGCGCAGCGTCCTCTTACCTCTCTTACTACTATTCTGACTTTCATGTGGCTAAGGTGTGGGGGTCTTTATTGGCTTTGTGTCGGTTAGAATAATGTGTCTATAATGGGCCTTAGCTTCTGATACGTCTTGTCTACTGGGTGAGGTGAGTACTACGCGTAGTGTTTGTTGACGTGGGAGCGGTGTAATGTGGTTAAAGAACCTAGGCGAAGGCTTAGCCACATGGGCCCGTAGCGCTTCTTGTATCTTTCCCGCATAGGGGCCTGGAGGTCGGGGCGTTGCTGGCGGCTGTCTTCTTGGGGCTGGCGGTGGGGGTTACGGCTTTCGGTTTTAAGGCATGTTTCTGTTTGCGCGTGTGAGGGGGCGCGTTGGCGGGTTATGCGTGTGGTGATTGTTGCGCCTTTTTATAGGCCTGGTGTGGTGGTGTTGAGTTGTCTACCGTACTGCGCGTGGGCTCGTGGAGCGTGGGTTTGAAGTTCATCGCGTTTACGGTGTTTGATAACCGTGAGAGGGTTGCCCGTGTGAGGGATTTATTTTGTGCATAGGCCTAGGTCTTGGGGGTCTGCGTCTGCGAGGGGTCTGAGGCCGGTTGTACATGTTCTAGTCTTTGCCTACACTTGTTTCAAGCGGCTCGGTGGAGGGGGCGTTGGGGTGTGGGCTGGTCGCTCAGCTTCACTGCCCCGTGGCTTCTGGTTTTGGCCGCTTGTCGATGAGAATCTCGTTGTGTGGGGGCTTGTGCAGAGGCGAGAAATGTGGCTTGTGCTAAACTTGGCCTCCCTGGCATTGCCCGTTTTTACGTGAGGCGCGCCTATGTAGCCGTATATGATGCGCGTGTTGCCCTTGCTGTTTAATGGCTGTGCCTCGATTCATAAAGCAGGCTCCTTAACACGCCAACGCCATCTCCATTCCTTTACGTCGTGTAGCCTATTTTCGGCAGGCTTAAAGAAATAGCGCACAGCCGCCGGGGCGGGTGCTAAAACGTGTAGAGTACTCGTCGGCGGAGAAAAGTTTTTCTAGTCGCATAATGATCTACGTGAAGAGGGGGAGGGGGTCAGCCTGCGTGAGGTCGGGCATCTGTCCCTCGAGCTCCCTCTCATCATCCCCTCCCCCAATGAGTTTCGCAATACGCTCGCTTTGTAGCCAGTTTCACCTCTCCACGGAGGAGTTAGCCAATTTCTCCGTGCCACGCCGCCGCGTAGTAGACGACGGTTTTAAAACAGGCATAGGCGGTGTGGAAGTGGGGAGGAAGTTCTCTGAAACATCTTCAGATTAACAGTTGTCAATAGGCAAACGGCGAATTCCAGCTGTAGCAGTATCAGTCTGGATATTGATTTCACTTTTGTACCGCCTTTAAACCTCCTCTTTTAACTAAGGTGCGTCCACGGGCTAAAGGCACTGCCGATTCGACGCTTCTCGCGTAGGGGCCTAGAGACCGGGGCGATGTGGGCTGGGGCTAAAAGAGGGCATCTACGACTGGCTTTAGCTTTTGGTACGTCTTGTCCACAAGGTGCGGCGGCAGGAGGGCTGTGGCTATTTCTCTGATGTCTTGCCGTGTGAGTATTTTGGCTTTGGCGTATATGGGGTAGGACGTGGCCACGGCCAATAGGCCGAGTGGCCATGGGAGGTGGGTGGCCCAGGCGGCGGCGGCTAGGGCGGCTGGTATTGCTACGGCGGCCCAGATTTGGCGTGTGGCGAGTGTGGGGGCGATGTGGAGGGCGTATG
>ERZ1684501.78-NODE-78-length-9363-cov-720.787709_pt1 | contig 9363 bp, 8 predicted proteins | sample MGYA00580191_ERZ1684501 | MGnify/ENA primary metagenome ERZ1684501 (study PRJEB41475, sample SAMN08455322) | hot springs metagenome | biome: temperate mixed forest biome [ENVO:01000212]; feature: neutral hot spring [ENVO:00002181]; material: water | place: New... | reverse complement strand
TTTTTCTTGGAAAGCTTTTGAGAGCTTCATAACTATTAGCACAAAACCTTATAAAGACTAATTAGCAAATCTTAACTACCGTTGTCAAGCCAAGCGGTAAAAAGTTCCCTTCCCGTAAAACGGGTTAATAATTCCTATTAAAAAGGTAAAAAAGACTACGAAAACGGTAGGAATTCCGTAAGTCCGTAAGTTCGGTTTTCAGTAGCTTGATTTTAAACTCTTTGATTTTCAAGGTTTTGATGCGTTAATATAACCTGGATTATGTTAACATTAGCCTCTTACTTTTTTTCTCCTTTTTTAACACGCTCCGAGCGGGTCAAATAACGAGTGAAGGAGACAAAGAGCTCACTCAAGCGGTCTTACCGCTATCAAGTATGCCTTATTAATGATAAGCCTTTGTTTTTTGCCCGTGTCGTCCTCGTAGTCCAAAATAATGTCGTATCTTGCCTTAGTCTTTATTTTTCCAGTGAGTTTGAGAACCGTATTTCCGTAAGCAAGATGGACTTCAACCAACTTGTCGTGCCAATGAATGAGATAGTTGTCTCGGTCAGGTTTTAACTCTTGAGTTTTCTTAGGTTTAGCTTGTTGTTGTTGTTTCTTCACTTCAGCCATTGCCACACCTCCTTAGAAAGTTATTTCTACTTCAGTGCTCTCGTTAGACGATTTTGTTTCGCTCTCGCTCTCGGATAAAGGTAAAAGTCCTTTCTTTTCCAAGAATGCCAGTTTTCCTTCTTCGCTAAGCTTGTAATACTGAAGGATTTCCGAAGGTGTTAAGTGTTTAGAGAGCCTATCAAACTCCTCAAGGTCTTCTTCGTTTAAAAGTCCTTGCTCAAGTAGCTTTTTTTTGACTTCTTCAAGTTCTCTTTCCTTTTCTTCTTCTACCTCTTCCTCTTCCCAAGAAATTGGATATACGTTGAGATAGCCTATTGAAAATCTAACCTTAGTCCTCTTTATCCTCGTATCGCTTGAGCCCTCAGGTGAAAGACCAAAACTAACGAGATATTCGGTTAGTTCTCTCTTGGTAATTCCGACGTAGCTCGCCAAAGCCTCAAGCCCTATTGAAGTTAGGTAGAAAGTATGCTTTTTCTTCTTTCCGCTTAAACTTTCAGTGCATTCGTATTTTCCATACACTTTGTCCCTTGCTCGGTGCAGTATTACTTCTTTATCAACTTCCTTCTTGCCGTCCTCAGTTTCTTTCTCTTCCAGTTCTCTCACTTCTTCAAATTCAAAGTGGTTCTGGTTCTCAGTGAAGAAGTCCATTATCTTTTCTATCAAGGTCTCCTTGTTTATAGCTATCTCCCGCTTAGCAGTTTCCAAACAAAAAAACATTTGCTCGTATAGTCTTTCCTTTAGGAGTTTGGTATCTACGCCAAAAACTTCTCCCATTAAGTCCGTTGCAAGTAAAAGCACCGAGTAATACCTTTCCAAGCCTTTTAACCTATACCCTTCTCTTTCCATTTGGTTTAGGAGTTCTTCGTATCTTCCTTTAACCGCTTCTTGGTTCTGGATTAAATAGTCCACGTAGTCTTTTATTAGGTTTCCGTAGTTCTGGCTTATGCTCTTGTATATCTTGACCGCTAAACTTTCACTAATTGCAGGATACTTCCCAAGGTCTATCACCACCGCCCGCCTGAAAGCTCCCTTTACCACTTGCTCCGCTTTCTTGAATAAAACTCTAAAGTCAGTCTCAGAGGTAAAGGCAAGTATCCCGCTAAAGGTTCTCGTTTCTTGGAGTTGTAGGTTCTTCTTAGCTCTCGTCCTTCCAATACCTTGTTCAAAGTTGTAAATCGTCTTCACAATCTCCCTTAGGACATCTCCCCTTCCAGTGTTTATTTCATCTACGAGATTGAAAACGTCTTGGTGCTTAGAGAGAAGAATTTCAAGTCCCGTGTCCGTAGTGTTGAAGTCTCTCTTCAGCGCTCTGAAAAATCCAAACACTGACAAGGCTATAGCTCCAATCGTAGTCTTTCCTTTGCCCGTAAAGCCCTGGATGAATACGGTAAAGTTTCCGCTATCTACGAGCTTAACGAGTGGAGATGCAAAAGCAAGTGCGTATCCTAAAGCTACGTGATGTCCGCTTTCTACGAGTTCCTTCATAAGCGAGAGTTCTTTCTCTTTATCTCCTTTCGCTCCAAAGCCCTTTACGTCGTCAAGGAAAAGCACTTCTGAAGTTTGTGGCAGGTAAAACTCCTTAAAGTCTTCACTCCAGCCCGTTCGTGAAACTACTTTTTGCTTTAGGATTTTGTCTTTATTCAAAGCTTCAAGTTCTCTCAAGTATTTAACCACTTCCCTTGCTTCTTCTTTGCTCATCAAGAGACCCGCTCTGTGGAAGGCTTCAGTAATAGCTTCCGACGAAAAGCTTGAGAAATTAACCTTCGTGCCGTCGTAAAATTCAAGCTCTCCGCCTACCAGCCGACCCGTTTCGTCTAAATACTTTTTGGTTATTACGCAGGCTTCCGAAACGTATCGTTTATCGTCCCCCCTCTTGTTTAGTTTATAAAGTCTTCCTTCTACAATTCTGTATCTCGGTGGAAGTCTAAAGCCTTTGTATTCGTTTTCAGATGCTCCAAGGATGCCTAAAACCGCTCTCGCATCTTCGTCGTCGTATTGCCTTAAATGGTATATCAGAGTTCCTATGGAGATTTTGTCTCCCGCAGGTCTTTCTTTCGCTCTCCTTATCATGTATTCCGTGAGTTTTTCGTCGTATTCTTCCTCGTAAAACTCCGCTACTACCTTCTTTATCTCTTCGTCAGGAACTCCGCTATCTACCAGCCAAGCAGGGATTACGAGGTCAAAGTCGTAGCCCGTAAGTATACCCTTCTCCCTAAGAGCTTTGAGATAAGGAATTATCGCTTTTGCCTTTGCAAGTTCTTCGTTATAATAAGAAACGAGTTCTCTTTTTACTTCGCTTTTGACTCTCCCGCTTTCTTGACTTTCTTCACCTTCAAACTTAAAACCTAAGCTCTCAAGTAGCACCTTTGCCTCCTCTTTGCTAAGGATTGGAAGGTCTCTGAGAAGGACAGGTTTTTTATCAAACTCGTGGATTACGCCCTCGTAAGTAGCCACAAACCTTTTGTTTTGCTCCCCAAAAAACTCAATCGCTCCTTTGACTTTTCCGCTTTTGGTTATCTTCTCTCCTTTCTCTACCTTCGTAGTTTTGACTTCTACAGGTTCTTCGGTTAAAAAGAAGTAGTGCCACCTTCCGCTTTGAGTGAGTTCCATTCCCAAAAGGAGTTTCTCTTTGTGCTCCTCACTTTTCGCTATCCTTTCAACCGCTTCGGTTATGAGTTTTACCGCAAGGGTAGAAGGTTTATCCACGTCGCAGTCTAAAACATTTACGTAAAGCCCGTTTGGTTGTCTTCCCGTAATTGTTCCAAAGCCAAAGTCTTTAAGGTCTTTAACCTTCTCTAAAAACTTTTCGTAATTCCAAACTTGCTCCTCTACCTTGCCAGACCAAACAGGGACTTTAAAAAGCCCTTCTTCGTTAGGCTTTGACGGGACAACTACGAAACCTTTCTCAAAAATCTCCTTGACGAGATTGAGTTTGTGTTGTAAGTTATTATTTGACATTGGTGTAACCTCCATGTCGTTAACCTCCTTTTTTTGAGGGGTTCTTTCACTGGCATCCCCCTTCTGCCCCTTTAATTTAAAAGCACTTCTTAAGTTTGTCAAGGCTTTGAAAATCCACATAGTTATGTGGACACTTGATTTTCAAGTTGATTTTCAAGGTTTTCAAGGAAGGGAGCGGTCTAATTATTTTCCTTAGCTAATTATTCTCCTTAATTATTTCATTAGCTTATTTGAAAACCCGTCCGAGGAGGAGTTCGCCAGAGGAGGAGTTCCCGTCCCGAGGAGCTCCCACCCCACCCCACAGACCTACAGGCTACCACCTGAGAAGGCTAACTGAGAAAAAAACTGAGAACAAAACTGAGAAAAAAGAAAACTATTGATTTTCAAATACTTTCTTAAATTCTTTCTCAGTTTTCTCAGTTTCTCAGTTATAAAGTTTGGACTCGGAGTTATGGTATTTTTGAAGGCTTACGACCGACCGAGAAAGGACCTACCGAGAGACCAAGAGCCCTACCGATGGACCTACCGATGGACCTACCCAACCGACCCGAACCGACCCGAGATGCACTAAAAACTTTTAAAAAAAGTTTCGCTCCCGCCCCTGAGAAACCGAGAAAACTGAGAAGACCTAAAGCAAAACCTTGATTTTCAAGCATTTCCGCTTTCTCAGTTTTTCGGAGCAAATCTGAGAAGACGAGAAAAACCCACTGAGAAGTCCCTACGACCCCTGAGAAAGCCTACGAAATCTAAGCCTTCACGCTTTCTCAGTTTTTCACCAAAGCCCCTTTCTCAGTTCTCACCCCACCCCCACTTTCTCAGTTTTCACTCCACCCTATAGAGCCTTCTCCACTCAAGAAGAAACAAAACCAAAACTTTGAGAAAAAGTTTCACACCCGCACCTGAGAAATTGAGAAATCTGAGAAAACTTCAAGCAAGTCCTTGACTTTCAAGCCTTAGCGTTTTCTCAGTTTTTGGAAACCAAACTGAGAAAGCGAGAAAGTCCCACCTGAGAAAACCTGAAGACCTAAGGAAAGAGCCTGACTTTCAAGCCTTAGCAATTTTTCAGATTTCCGAGCAAACCTGAGAAAAAGAGAAGACCAAAAAACTGAGAAAAGCAAAACCTGAGAAAGGTTCGCTTTCCCCCTTCCGAGAAACCCCCCTTTACTTTTTCAGTAAGAATTATTTAACTCACGCCCGCAAGCCTAACGGCTTTCCGAAAGTGCAACGACCTTTTTTGCTCTTGAGAGTTAGACAGTTAGGTAGTTAGATAGTCAGGGTAGTTAGGAAGAGAGAAGGAAAGGAAGGAAAGGTTTACTACTTTACTTTTATCTCTTCTCTCGCTATTTGCCTAACTCTTTCCTTTAGCCACTCTCTTACCTTTTCCCAGTTTTCTTTTTCGGTATAAACTACTCCTTCGTAGCCTAAGTATTCGTAAAGCTCGTCCCTTTCGGGGTAGTATGTGTCTCTACTTACTCCCGCAAAGACTTTTTTGATGAGTCCTTCTTTTGCTTCTTCAAGCATCTTCCTTAGCTTTTCCCTTAGCTCTTCTTGTCTCTTCTTAAGTTCTTCTATTTCGTTTTCTAACTCCTTTTTTTCTTCTTCGTCCGTTTCTTCCGAAAGCATAAGTTTGTTATTCTCTATTTTCCATTCCAAATCTTCTATTTCCTCTGCCGTATAGCTATACTCCATAATCCAAGCCTCAATCTCTTTTTCAAAGTGGAGTTCAACTTTTCCCATCAATAACTTATCACTCACCCCTTCTTCTTTTGCTACTTCTTCCACTACTTCTTTTGCTTCCTTGCTTAGTCTTACCCAAGTGGAATAACCAATAAGGTAGGGGACTTCAAAAGCGTAAAGTGGAACGTATTTCTCTCCGCCTTCTGTTATGTAAAAGCTAATTAACAACTCTTTGTCCCAATCACTCGCAAGTCTCCTAATCCAGTTTTCAATTTCTTCCCGCTTAAACGACCACTTTGCCTCAGCGGACGAAAGCCTTTGAACGATCTCGTCAATTCCTAACTCCTTTGCCAGTTTAGCAATTCCGTATCCTTTTGGAGTAAAGTATTGCACGTAGTAGCTTCTTTCCTCAAGACCGTCAAAGTAAAAGTCCTTCATAAGGGAAAAGGCTTCTAAAAGTTCCTTAAAGAGGTCTTCTTCACTCAAACCATTCTTCTGAGCATACTTTAACCAGCTATCCGCCAATAGCTTAATCGCTTCCTCTTCGCTATACACGTAAGGCATTACTATATCAATCTCGCCAATCCCAACTTCTTTTAAAGCCTTTAAAATCACATCTCTGACAACTTCCTTAGTCATCGGACTTACCTCCTTGTTAGTCAAGTAGTTCGCCTGTGGTCTCTCACCTTGATGTCGTGTAAAATTCTGTTTCTAACGTCGTATGCTAAAAGCAAGGACAATACTGGTTCTTCGTCTTCCGAATACGCAAATGCCCCTTCTATAACGCCATCTTTTAGTCTTTTGTAGTCAAGATATACATAAAGTCTTTTTATTTTGTCTTCTCCGAATACTACTGGGACATACAAGACATCACCTTCTTCTAATTTCACGAGTCCAAAAAAACCACATCTGATAGCAAACTCAAAAGGATTTCCGAGGACATCTCTTATGCCGTTAATCCTTCTCGTCCATTCGTCAAAGTAAGCTTTTTCTTCACTTGACAGAAAGGGATTTTCAGGTGAGAGAAGCTTACATTCCTTTTTTGGATTGAATATTAGACCTAAGATTTCCTCGTCTTCAGATAGAGGCATAAGAACGGCATCCAAAACGGTTTCTCTCTCCAGTTTCTTTTTGTCAACGAATATAGAAAGACCTTTTTTGGTTTCTAAGTCCATTATTGGTATAGCTATGACTTCGCTATCTCCCACGCTACCAATACTCCAAAAGCCTTTAAACTCCATAGGGATTACTTCACGGGCAAAATTTGAAATAATCCTAATCCATCTTTTTTCCATGCTTAACGCCATCCTTCTCACCTCCTTCAAGTTTTTTCTTTTTAGTTGCAATCCCAAGCCTATCCAAAAGCCTGTAAAAACTTGATACGGATATCCTATAGCTTTCTCCGTATTTTTCCGTTATCACGCTTGCTATCAATTTGTAAATCGCTAAAACGCTTGCACCTTCTTTTAGCATCTCTTCAATGCGTTTCCTTTCCTTCTCCAAAACTTCTTGCCATACCTTCTTTCTCGTATTTTTCAACAACACTTCTTCCTTTTCACTCTTTAGCCTTTCTTCAACCGCTTTCAATACTTCCTTTAACTTCTCTCTGTCTTCTCTTTTCCGCATCTCTCCGCTCTGTTTTTCAAATTTAGCTCACCTTTTCCAGTTTGTCAAGTCTTTTCTTCTTATCAGGTTTTGCATCACTTTTCGGAGTTTGTCAAACGGAAAAACTCCTTAACCTACTCTTGCTTGCCTTCGGCAAGCGACTAAATTTAGTTTTATGAAAAGCCTTTCAATCAGGCTCAAAGGTAGAGTAGCGGGAAAGTCTTCGGACTTTTATCCAATCCACGACCTTAGGCTTTACTCTCCCGAGAGATTGCCGAAACACGTAGACCCCGGGAGAACGAAGAACAACCGCATCTTGTTTGCTTTAGGAGACCTTCCGAAGACTAAGGAAGAAGTAGCAAACTGGGTAAAAACCTTAGAAGAAGAAAACAGACAACTCTTTAAGCACTTAAAGGAGATGGGAGTAATTGCAAAAAATCAAGGCTACAAGATTGCTCGTCCTTACGTAGGGGGCATTTTAACGCTTTCTCACGAAGCTCAAAAGGACTTGAGACAGAACGGCAACTTATTTAACAAATTTTTAGAGTATGCAACCGAATACCTACAGCTTTTAGCAAAGGCTCTTGGAACGGACTTGCTATATGCGGTAGCCCACCTTGACGAGACCGCTCCACACGTACACTTTGCTTTCAGAAACCTTTCTTACAAAGACCCAGACCCCGAAGCTCTCAAAAAGCTCGGATGGGAAGACTTAGCTCCTAAGCTCCAGAAAGCCAAAGGCAAAGCCATTTCAAACCTGTTTCACGGAGACGACGGCTTTAACGAGATTAACGGAGTGAGAGACTACCAAATTCACTTCTCACGGTTGCAAGACAGCTTGGAGTTTTTCAGACCACTTGGCTTTGGAAGAGGGGTGCGGAAAAAGGAAAGAATGGCAAGGGGAGAACCTTATTGGAAAGTCATAAACAGAAGCGTTAGGGAGCTCCACGAAGACTTGCCCAAAGAGATAAAACTCAAGAGAAGTGAGCTTGCGGAATTGGAGAGAGAAGTAGAACTCAAAAAGGAAGAACTTGAGATGCTTGAAAGGGAGAAAAACAGACTTTTAGAAGAACTAAGACAGACCGCAAAAAAGGAAGTGGAAAAATTCAAAGAAGCCTTAGCAAACCTAAGCAAGAACTACGAAGAGTTTAAGGAACTTACCACGATTTTCGTAGACAGAGCAACTGACGAGATAGAAACACTAAAGGAAGAAGTGAAGAGACTGAAGGAAGAAAACGAAACCCTGAGAAAAGAAACCGAAAGCCTTAAGAACGAGCTTTTGAAGGCAAAGGAAACTGAGAAGAAACTCAAAGGACTTGAGAAAGCCTTTCTTGAAGAGATAGCACAGGTAAAAGTCTTAAAAAAGAAACTAATAGAGTTTATGCAAGGAAACGAACCAGAAAGCGACTTAGGACCCAGAAGATGACCTTTTCTTTTTCTCCGTTTTAGAATGTTTATGCGGGGGCAAAAAATGAGGAAAATTTTACCGTTAATTGTAGCATCTTTGTTCTTATTTAGTTGTTCTATTAATTCCGAAGAACGGAGCTATATGAGCTATAATGGAAAAACAGCAATAGTAGCAGTGAGGGGTTATACAGAACCCACTCCAGTAGTTTTCCTTTTAGGTAAATTGAAGTCTATATCTGATGATGAGATAATTCTTGAGGAGGTTCCTGCACCACAATTTTTTGCCTTTAATTTGAAATACGCAGACCTCAATCAACTACGAGCAGTCGAGAATATAAAAACTACAGTTATTATAAAGAAGTCGGAAGTTGTAGCAATTGCAATAGTTCCGTCTGACAACGCAGAGAAAACCAATAAGTAGCCTACCCGAAAGGAAAGAAGAGCCTTATCAATTTACTTTTATTTCTCCTTCTTTAACATGCCGAAGGCATGCAATAATAGGTAGAGAGTGGAAAGACCAGAGGGGGTAAAAAGAACCGGAGACTAAGAGGGGGATTATCTGATGTATTTAGTGATTAGTCCTAAGGGGGGCACAGGCAAGACTTTCATATCCCAAAATGTGATAATTCCTATGCTCTATTCAAAGTATGGTCATGCGGTGTATGTAGATTTTGGGTCAATGCTTTTCTCGCAAACGAGGCACTGCATCTTGGCGATCAATTTCCACGGAGGCATCTCTTAAGTGCGTTTTGCCTTTCGTAGTTCCACCACATAGGATAAAGACATGCGTCTAAGCACAGTTTTCTCAGTAATTCTCCAGTCTGCGAGTCCACAATTCCTCTGTAAATAGCTTCGCTTTTAAGGGTTTGTGAGTACAGGCCACAATCGCGTATCAGCCCTCGCATGCTATCATACATACAACCGTCAACCATTTTGGCCACAGAGGCACACATTTCCTCTCTATTTGCTGGGAAAGCAAATCCTGCAAGAAGAAGAAGAAGCACAACGAAAAACTTCCTCATCTTAACACCTCCAACCTTATTCTCTTGCAAGTAGCCCTGCGGGTTTTTGCCCTGTTTAATTGTAATTATAGCCGTAAATAAT
>ERZ1684501.77-NODE-77-length-9450-cov-21.487068_pt1 | contig 9450 bp, 10 predicted proteins | sample MGYA00580191_ERZ1684501 | MGnify/ENA primary metagenome ERZ1684501 (study PRJEB41475, sample SAMN08455322) | hot springs metagenome | biome: temperate mixed forest biome [ENVO:01000212]; feature: neutral hot spring [ENVO:00002181]; material: water | place: New... | reverse complement strand
GAAGCTCGAAGTAGCTAAACACACCGTCGAAAAACCTCCTCTTAAGACGCATGTAAAAACAGAGATGCAGGAAAAAGAAGACGACGCGTATAACATGAGAGATATGGGGAATCCGTCGACTCAACCCAATCTAAACCTTCTCCAGAGTAGAAGTTTACGTAATAGTGGGAAATCTATCTAAACGCAACACGCATTAGTCTCGGCTTGTGGCAAATCGCTTATGAGGGTGTTACCTGTAGTACGGAGATATTATTCGGGTACTACAGTGTATTGCAAGTGTAATACACGCATATATAGTGCTGTGACGTTCACATATATTACTGTCGTATCACGTTACTTATATAAGGCGGCGACAATAGTATAGCAGGAGCCGGGGCCTGGAGACGCAGGCTGGTCTGAGTCTGATGACAGAGTGAGCCGCTGACCCCGGCCCCCGTCTACTTTATTACTCGTACTTATAAAAATTCAGTAAATTATCACTCGGCGGCCGTGAGATAGTACTAGTATCTTCTTAGTGTAATACAGCGTTGCAATCGGCCTGTGAGATCATGAAGTGGTAGTTAGGGCTTCAAGGGATGATACACAGATTACGAAATCGAATACTTTCACTCTACTCCCCCTCCTTTTAACAACATATACATTGTTTAATAAAAGTTTTAATAAACTCTCTCCCTATGTAAAATGTTAAACAAAATATTAATATAATGAGGCAATGGGTGGTCTATGCCTCGTTCTGTGAATGTCGATCCCTGCGTCTTTCTTTCGACTCACTGGGCCGACTGGGTTGGGGCGTTTGGGCATAGGCGCCTTGCCGCCGTTGCAAAGTCGCTTGGCCTGTCGGTGGAGGGCCTTGTGGAATATGTGGCTGAGTCTCCCCCGCGAGCGGTGGGCGTGGCCAGGCTCTTATGCAAGCTGGCCGACTATGGCCGCGTATGCCAATACGCCGCGACTGGGAGGCCGTGCGGCTACGCCCGACTACAAGTGCCCTACGTCGAAGTGGAGCAGGACCCGCGCCTCTCCCGCAGACTAGTCGTCCTCTCCCCCTGCGCCCTTCTCGACATAGAACTGCTCAAGGTGGGGAAGAGGGGGGTAAAGCCGTCTCGCTATCCGCCCGTCAAGTGGAGGCTGGAGGCGCCGTTGATATACCGCCTCGGCGGAATAGAGGCGCTGAGGAATAGGCCCAAGGAGACGCTGTTGAGGCTACTGGAGGAGAAGGAGCCTTGGCTCCTCCAGCTGTATCGCGAAAGAGGGGTCATATACATCGCAAATCAGAAGTGGTGTTCTGGGAAGTGCCGCCGGCAAGTCCACCTGGCCGAGTGGCTGGTATGGCTCACCACCGGCCGCCTAGTGGGTGTGACGGTGGAAAATCTCGCCGTAGATCAACACTCCGCCAGCGGCATCGCTGTCGGCGACGGCTACACCGCCAACGCCGTTGTCCCCGCCTTTGTGTCCACTCCCTGGGAGAGTAGTACACAAACCGCCTCTCGGGCCGTAGTTGAAAGCCGAATTGAAGATGGCAAATAGGCAAAAAACAAGGAGGATACGCAGTACAATTGTAAAGTCTTCCCCTCATTCTACAACTTTATCTACGGAGAGAGACAAGTTTTTTGTTGTTGTTTTTGACAAGGTGTCTAAGCTTAGGGGGCTGGGCTGGGAGGTCTGGCTAGGGTTTGCGCCGACGCGCTTTGATGAAAACATCGCGGCTTGGGCTGTGGCAGACGAGGCTGTTGTGAAGAGGCTGTGCGCCTCTGGCCACCTCCTCTTCTACTACCTCGTTGAGGTTGGGGGATTCGTCTTCGTCTACGGCCTCGCCGACCCCACCCCCATCCCAGGCCGCGCCGGGCCTCTGCCGTTCCTCAAGGAGGTTGACCCCTCGGTGTGTCCGGTGGCCACCGCGGTGAAGAGGGGGGTTGAGGCCCTTGCCTCTCTTTACGAGGCCGTCATAGAGCTTGAACAAGTGGACCCCCTGCAGCTGTCCCACATACCAATCCGCCTATACCCACAGCTATGCCAAAGGCCAGCCCTGGAGAGGCTGTGTAAAAAGGCCAGAGCCATCGAGAGGCTGAGAAAGGGCGAGTACAAGGCGGAGGAGATGCCACAGAAAGCACGCCCATCCGCCAGCGTCCCCTTGGGCGAGGAGCCTTCACAGCCCACCACTACGGTGGGAGGTGCAGTCGGCAATAACGAGGGAGCAAAGGCCACTAGCAATGGAGTAGAGGCCAGCGCCGCTGACGGCGGAGTGGGCGCTGGCGGTGGAGTAGAGGTCGGTAACTCTGGCCGCGTAGTCTCCTCTTGTAGTGTCGAGGAGTTGTTGAAGAGGTGCAGCGTGGGCGGGGAGTGTCTGCGTCTCCTTTGTCGGGCTTTGTGCGGCGGTGGCCGATAGGCCGGTGCTGGGCGAAGTGGCCGAGGTCGAGGGCCTCCTCTCCTCCCTCTGCATAGCCGCTCCCGATCGTTTTGCCAGAGTGTGCGCCGTGTATGCCCTCTTGAGGGCAGTGGCCGGGGGGAGGGGTCGGGTGGTGAAGCTTAGGGCCTCCCTCGCGGAGGGCTTCGAGGAGGAGGCGGCGTATGTTGTGAAAAGGGCGGTGGAGGCCCTCGGCACGAGGGTAGTCCCCAGGCACAAGGCCAGGGCTGTGTTGGCCAAAATCCTGTACGAAGAGCTGTTGAGGGCCATCGGAGAGGGATGAGTTTAACCTCTCCAGCGTAGAAGGGAGGCGTGATAGTCCAAATCTGGCACCCAAAGGGAGGCACTGGCAAGACGACCGTGGCCACTTCGCTGGCCATAGCGCTGTCAAAGTCGTGGGGCCGGACGCTGTACGTCGAGGCGGGCCCAGTGCCAGTGGGCGTGAAGATACTCGGCGTTGAGCCAGACGGTAAGGTGCACGAGGGGAGAGGCGACGTTCTGGCGGCCTACGTGGAAGACGAGGCGCAGCTCTCCCCCCTCCTGGAGAAGCTCGGTGGGGACGTCATGGCTGTTGTCGTTGACTACCCGCCGTGCATTAGGCCGGGCGAAGGTGGATTGTTAGTGCCCGTCGCGGATTGGCTCTCCGCCTCTACCCTGGAGAAGGTGAAGGCCAAGGTTGCCGTCTTGAACAAGGACCGTGGCTTTGAGTTCAAGCTGGTGGCGTCTGAGGTCATCAAGCTACCCTTCTCATACGCCGTGGAGAGGGCCGTCGCCGAGTACGTCCCGCCGGTGCTTGTGAGGCCAGTGTCGCCCGAGCACAAGCAGTTCGTCGAGGGGATACGCCGCCTGGCAGACAGAGTGATTGAGCTGGCCGGCCTTAAGAAGGGGCCATGAGGCCAATCTCGTTGCTGTCGGCGGTCCTATCGCCTCTGCTGAAGAGGCGGAGTCGTGAACCACTAATCTATCGTTTGTTGAAAGAGGAGGAGAGGCGGTTCAAGAGGGAGTGGAGGCGGCCGCTTCGCCTCACGGACAAGTTTAAGCCGGGGTGGCGCGACCAAGAGGCCTGGCGTCTTGCTAAGCTTTGTAAAAATGCGGATGGGTGCTACCCTAAGATCCGCTTTCTCTTGTACAAGCACGGCCGGGCCGTGGTGGAGTGGCTGAACTCGCTTTCCCACAGACGCGTTGACATAGACGGCGCAGTGAGAGTGGCCGTGAAGTATGGCCTTAGGTCGAGGCAGGTGGAAGACTGCGTAAAGCTGGGCCTCTGCGAGGCATGAAGGACTGGGTAAGAGAGAGGGGTCTTAGTAAGCCGATTCCAAGCCGCTACACTTCTCTCGCCGCCGCCGTGATCGGCGTACTCATCGTGGCCGCCTTCTTCCCGCCCCTCTTCTTCGCCGCGGCTCTAGCCATATGGCTACTCGGCGAATACGCCTTCGTACGCCTCTCCCCAGAGCCCCTTGAGCCTCAGAAGGAGGAGAAGAAGCTGGGCGACCTGGCGGCGTCGTACGACCCCAGAGACAAGTGCTACCACTTCTTCTGGCGCGCCGAGCCCCTCTACACTGCCCTGGGCAGGGAGGCGATGCCCCTCGTCCACCACCTGCTAAACGCCCTGTCCCTCAGAGGCAATGAGGCCTTCACCTACATCCACACGTACTCCAAGTACATAAGGTTCACCGTCTGCCACGCGGACGAGGACACGGCGCTTAGGAGGGCCCTTGAGGTGGAGGAGGGGCTAAAGACCCTCTTCGTCCTCAAGCGGGTAGAGGAGCCGCCGCTTTGTAGCATCAAGCCTCCCCCCAGGCGGCCGCTCTACGCCGTCGCCGCCGTCCTCGCCACAGCGGCCCTCCTCTCTGTGGCTGTGGTGCGCATGGCTCCCTGGCCTCAGTGGAGCGCGGCTCTCTTCGCCCTTCCCGCCGCCGTGGCCCTCTGGGCGAGGTGGAGGTGGTTTGAGAGGGCGTACTGTGTGTCTCCGCTGCCCTTTGAGGCCGCCTCTGTGGAGTTCACCGGCATTCAGCAGCCGCCGGAGGAGCTGGACGTGAAGGCCCTTCCCGAGGCCTCCTCCTTCAGCAGGGCGCTGAGGCACTGGGCGGTCGTCGTTAGGAAGATGCCCGAGGAGTACGTCCATAGGAAGTTTAAGAAGTACTTTGAGTCTATTAGGCAGAAGGGCGACGTGTCTATCAAGCTTAGGAGGTACGCCGCGGCGCTTGAGAGGGTACAGAGGGGGGAGTCCTTCCTCTTCCTACGGGTATTCGCCGAGGCGGAGCACTACGGCACAACCACGCGGCTGGGCAAAGACCCCGCCTCCACCACCACCTTCTGGCGCCTAGACGAGTGGCACGAGGCCCTCTCAGGCGACCTCACCCGCTTCCCCATCTTCTACGGCGGAAGCCACTTGGAAAGCGGAAAGAGGTACGTGACGCTGGGCGAAGAACACATAACGAGGAGGGAGGTGACAATCGACATCGACTCGCTGCCGGCCCCCCACCTCTTAATCTTCGGCGGCTCTGGGATGGGCAAGTCCAAGACCATGGCCTGGCTGTTAAAGCAGTTTAGAGACAAGGGCATCAAGATTGCGGTCGTCGACCCACACGGGGACTACCGCTGTACTGCCGAGGAGTTCGGCCTCGTGGATCTTCCCAAGAACGCCCTGCCTCCCCTCGACGAGGCGTCGTACGCTAAAATCGCGGCCGAGTTCGGCATGTCCGCGGGTGAGGCCCTTGAGAAGCTGGGCTTTGAAGTCCTAGACTCAGTGCCGGAGCAGTACAGAATATCGCTCCTAGGCCTAGACCCAATCCGCCAGTCCTTCTCCGTCACCGCGTGGCTACTCTACGAGTTAAACAGGGTGAAGGATGAGCATAGGGAGAGACTTGAGCGAGTCGTAGTTGTCGATGAAGCGTATTTGGCCCGCGGCCCCGTGCTGGAGATGCTTGAGTTCATGGCGAGGGGAGCACGCAAGTTTGGGCTGGCCGTCTTCCTCATAACCCAGATGCCCGGCGACATACCGGAGGCGCTTAGGAACATGGCCTCCCTCATGCTTGTCTTCGGCGGGAATTGGACGTATTTGAACCACGTTAGACAAGTCCTGCAGTTGACGGCGGACGACATGGCCTGGCTTATGACGGGGAGAGCGCCGAGGGAGACCGGCGGCGTTGTGAGGGCGCTGGCGGTCATTGCGCCGGGGTCGGTCAAAAAGAAGCTGGAGATACAGCTCCCGTCAGACGTCTTCGAATGCGCATGAGCGGCGAAGAGGAGGAGGCGAAGAGAGAGGCCGTGAGAGGCCCTTACAAGACGGGCCTCCCCTTCTACGACGTAATGAGAGAAATGGAGGACTGGCGGCGGGAGGCCCTATCGCTGCCTCTGTCGGCTAATCCCAATAATCCACAAGACGCGCCGCCCCCGCCAGAGCCGCCGTCTCCTACGCCGCCACCTCTTGCACCTCCACCTCTGCCTTCCGGCCCCTCTGTCGAAGAGCTAAGCGGGGTTGTGGTTAGGACTGGCGTCCTCTTCCGCAAGTACTACCTCAAGCTGAAAGATGCAGAGGCTAGGCCGGGCGACGTCCTCGTCGTTGTCGGCCGTGAGTGGTACGTCCTAAGGCCTGTGCAAAAGACCGAGGTTTGGGTTGGGGACGGGGTGATAAGGCTGAGGGGCGAGGCAGTGCGCTTTAGCCTAGGCGCCATACCGCACAAGCTCCTCCTGGACTACGCGGCGCAGATAGCGTGGGGTAAGACGGCGCTCATTGCAGTGAGGGTGCCCCGCGCCAGGGTGAAGTGGCCCAAGAGGTACGACCCAGAAGTGTCGCCGTTCGCCAGAGACCTCGCAGAGATTGCCCAGTCTCCCGCGCTTGTCGCATTGGTGCGCCTCTCAGACAGAGGGGCCAAGAGGACCGTCCTTTCTTGGTTGTCAAAAGGCGCCTACGCCTACTGCCACGCCGTGAACCAGCTTCTACAGCAAGTGGGCGTCGGCGTGAGGCTGATATGCTAGAGCTCGTCGTCGGGGGCCTAATCGAGCGCGACGCGGATTACGTCTACACCTTCTGCCCCACCGAGAGGCTTACGGGCATCGGCGTGTCTCTTGAGCCAGAGGCCTCCATGCTCATATACGCCCTAACTTCGCGCTACAACCAGCCCGTCAACATCACGCACACTAGGCAGTTGAGGGAGTGCACCTCCCCCATCTGCCTCCTCTTCCAATACGCCGACCTCGAAGACCTCAAAGTGGAGAAGGGTGAAACAACGTACGTGGCGCCGGTGGTAGACCCGGCCTCGCTCATTATCTCAATTGCCCTTGCCTACGCCCTTGAGCGTAGGCTGGGCGGGGGCTGGCTTGTGGAGGTGTACAGCGACGCCTGGCCCCAGCACGTGGACATCCTCCTATACCTCAAGCCGTTGAGAGGGGTGGTTAGGATTTACACCACCACCCTGTCCGAGCGGGCAATGGCCGCCGACCGCGTCGTCGTCAACCACACCTTCAAGGCAGAGGCCCTCGGCCTCAAGGAGTACAGAGGATATCAGTGGTGTTCTCCGCCAGCGGCCCAGCCGCCCGGCGTTGAGGAAGAGGTGGAGGAACTGGTAAAGACGGCCGTGGAAAGCGGCGGCTTTATCTCTCTAAAATATGCATTAGAGCAATTCGGCCAGAGGGCAGTGGCCAGGGCCATAGCGCTCGGGCTCCTTCGCTACGACCCCACCACCATGTCCCTAAGAGTCACAGAGGAGGCCCTCGGCCATGGTTGAGGTAAAGAGGAAGGGCGTTTTTGCGAAGCTGCGACCTGCCACGCTGGAGGGTGTCCCCTGCCTATACGTGGATGTGAACTCTGTCGCGGCGGCTCTCAAGGACGTCGAAGAACTATTCCGGTCAATGGCAGGCTTCCCCGGCCGCGTCGTCCTCGTCGTTGACGCATGGCACGAGACGCACCTCCCGTTGACAAGGCGTTATTTAGAGCTGTGCAGGAAGTGGGTTGTGGAGTGTGTCCTCTCTGAGTCTAAGCCGGCGGAGGCCCTCGCCGCAGAGCTTGCCTGCCGCGACGGCTGTGCCGTCCTCAGCAGAGACGTAGACGTGGTGAAGGCCGTGGGCAACTGCGGCGTGCCGGTCTTCCTCTTTTTGAGGGGGAGGGTTTGGCTTGTAGAGCCCTATGCCGCGATAGGCATATAAACATGGAACGCGTCGTTCACATGTTCCGCGTTGCTGCCGCCTTGTTGCTCGCCGCGGCGGCTTTGGCGGCCATGGACTTGAGCGGCCTTGTGGACGAAGTGTACAACACGTCTTCGCCGCTTGAGCGCTTTGCCCCCACCTACGTCTATGAGGTAGACGGGTGTAGAGTGCTGGTCTACGTGGCCGACCCCGCGTTAGAGAATTCGCCATTGACGGCTCGGAAGCGCGACGCGGATTATTTTACACACGACACAGTGGGCTACTACATCAACAAGACGCTGAGACCTCTCACCTCGGCTGAGGCGGAGAAGCTGTTAGACGCCCTCTTCCAAGTCCTTGGGCCAAGCGCCACGGCAGTGGTCGCTGTTCGGTCAAACTCGGCGTTGTGGTACAGAGATCTGCGCGTAGAGGCTAGAAGCGCCGCTCAGCTGGCGGAGGAGGCGCGGAGAGCCGTAGAGGCAGACTTCTACCTAGGCGCCGCAGACGCCTATGAGGCCTTGAAGAGGGGCGCAAGGCGGGTGGCCTACCTAAGCCTAGTGAAGTGGAGGCACAGAGACCTCGCCGTAGTCTTCGCTCAAAGCGACGCGTCAGCCAGCGTGGAGGTGAAGACGACTAGCCTCACCGCCGCTGTGGAGGCGCTGGAGAAGGCCAGAGAGGCGGCTGGCGAAGTGTGGAATAGCGTAAGAGTGGCGCTCTGGCACGGCCCCTACTTCGTCCCAGCTGGCGCAGTGAAGGCCTTGACAGAGGCGGCGCAGAGGCTTGGAGAAGAGGTGAGGGGGGTCTGGGGGTACATCCTCGTCCTCTCTGAAGGCGAGGTGGGCCCCGTCTACGTGGCTTTCCCATACCCAAGCGGCACTGCGCCAGACGAGGCCACCGCCGGGCTGCTTGTCCGCCGCTTTGTGGAACTGTCCGGCTTCTGTAAAAGCCCGCTGGTGATAGAATTTTGGGCAAGGAGGGGATACGAGCTAGCGTTAATTAAGTATTCGCAACTCCTCTGGCCATTCGCTGTTGAGGTGGCTGTCGCAGTGACCGTCGGCCTCCTCGTGCTGACAAGGCGGCGTAAATAGCCTGTCCTTTTTCTCCTCGGAGGGAAGGCTTTTTCCAAGATGACAAATCTCCTACATGGGCAAGAGGAGGGAGAGGGACCCCCTAGAGGAGATGGAGGGCGTTGGCCCCAAGACGCTTGAGCGGCTTAGGGAGCTCGGTGTGACGTCCGTCGAGCATCTGGCAGAGTTCACCGTTGAGGAGCTGGTGGAGGCGGGCGTTGAGTACGACCGCGCCGTCAAGATCCTTCAACAGGCAATACAGCGCGTTGGCATGACGCGCCCCGTGACCGCGAAAGAACTCAAAGCACAGCAGAGGCGTGCTTTCAAGACTGGCGTGGCGGACTTCGACGAAAAGACTCCCTGGAAGGGGGTGAGGGAGGCCTTCATCTACGAGTTCGCGGGGGAATTCGGCGCGGGTAAATCGATGTTGGCCCACCAGCTCTCCGTGGCCGCCCTCGCCCAGGGCTTCACAACGCGCGTTGTCTACATTGACACCGAAGGGACGTTTAACGACGGTCTCGTCGAATCAGTGGCGAAGAGGTTCAACTTCGACGTGGATAAGGCTCTCGACTCAATCGTCGTCTATCAGCCCGCAAACGTGGTTCAGCTTGAACAGATTGTGAAGTTCGACCTGCCTCGCCATATCGCAGAAGGGTGCAGGCTGGCCGTAATTGACACCATCACGGCGCTGTATAGGGCCGAGTTCGTTGGGAGGGAGATGCTGGCCGCCAGACAGCAGCGCATTCACTACCTCGTGGATTGGCTGAGGAGGCACGCCAGGACGTTTGGGCTGACGTCCATTCTCACAAACCAGGTGATGGACGTCCCCGAGGCGTTTTCAGTCGGCAAGAGGCC
>ERZ1684501.76-NODE-76-length-9668-cov-17.800166_pt1 | contig 9668 bp, 7 predicted proteins | sample MGYA00580191_ERZ1684501 | MGnify/ENA primary metagenome ERZ1684501 (study PRJEB41475, sample SAMN08455322) | hot springs metagenome | biome: temperate mixed forest biome [ENVO:01000212]; feature: neutral hot spring [ENVO:00002181]; material: water | place: New... | reverse complement strand
CCCCCGCGCAGGGGGTAGTAGAACTTTGCCTGCTCCACGTACCCCACTGTGGGCACTCCCGCCGCTGCCTTGGCCACTGCCCTCCAGTCGGGCACCGGCAGCCTCCCCGGGGTGTAGACCCAGTCCACATCTATCTCCGAGAGTGGCCTCTTCCAAATCTTCTCGTTGTAGGGTATGAGGTACTTCTCGGCAATCCACTTCCCAAAGGCCCTCACCCACTCCTCAAAGCTCCTCGACCTCCACCCCTCCCCCACAGACATGTACGCTTCCAAGAAGGAGACGAGGGCCTCAGCCCTCTCTTCTGGGGGAAGCACGTATAGGCCGTTCTCAAGTGGGTAAGGCACAAAAAGCCCCCCGAGGAGGACAAAGGTCCTCCTCTCCACAGCCCAGACGTTGCCCCCCAACAGACCCAACATCTCTCCCAACACCTCCCTATCCCTACTAAAAATAACGTGACTACCACCCACGTCGATAGTAAAGCCGTCCACCACCACAGACCTAAGAAGGCCGCCCACCTCCACATCCTTATCAATACATAAGCCACCCCACCCCCCAGCCACCAAAATCCCAACCCACTCATTCTAGGTGAAGCATAATTATTTTGTTCGTGACTTCAGAAATCGAAGAATGCCGTACGCCAATAATATCCACCTTATAGCAATAGAAGAGTATAGTCGTAAGCGATATGTTTTTGTATTCGATGATCTTCCTACTGCATAGTGAAAGGCTAAAAGAGTCTTTAAAGATTTCTCGTAAGAAAGTAATAGCCTTAGAGGATCTCTGTGCGTAATTCCTGTTAAGTTTGCCTCGTGTTCCCTATACACAACGTATACATTCGGTATCCACACTGGTTTACAATATAAAAATGTCATAAGGGCTAATAGGTAATCCTCATGTATATTGTCAAAGTACTTTATGTTGCTTATACTTTCAAGTCTAGGCAATATTTTACTCAAACATCCCCTGGAGAAAATCATGGAATTTGTATCTATATGATTCCTTCTAAGGAGAGAATTAAATGTAACATTTGCTTGTTTTTTAGCAAATTTAATTTGATAGTTTAAATTAGTAACTAACAAATTTGTGTAAAAGAAACTATATTCGACCTCGTTGTTCATGCCTTCCATAGTACGTATGTACCTGAACACACTACTGACGTAGTTCTTCGGCATTATATTATCTGCATCCAATATAGCTACAAAATCTCCCTGAGCCATCTTTAAGCCCTTCAGCAATGAAAGAAAAGGCGTTGTATGCTCGTGTTCGATGATTATAATTTTCCTATTGGCATAATAATTCTTTGTATAATTTAATATTACTTCATATGTTTGATCTTGAGAACCTTTATCATAACAGATTACAAGTTCTATCATTCCCTCATAATCTTGACTAATAACGGAGTTGATAGCGTCCTTTATTACCTTTTCAGCGTTATAGGCACGTATTACTATAGAAAATTGCGGCATCGTCTGTTTAGTCATACTTACACACATTTATTGTTCCAGATCTATATATAAGATTAAGTTTATACGTCAATTCCCAACGCACAAGATTACTCCTATATTCAATAGGTTCCTCCGTAAAGGTAAAAGTCTTTACTGGATAGTAGAATACCAGAATAGATCTTGATGGAAAATTTAGTTTAACATCTCTTATGTTGTAATGATTATCGTATGAGTCAAGGGAAATCGTTATCATATCAGAAAGTCGTTTTGTGCCTAGGTATAAATCTCTATGCCCTACATACATGAAACCATGACATATAGACTTATCGCATATAATTTTAACGTTAGTGTTTAATAGCTTTATGATTGTATTGAGGGATATAATGTAATCTGGGTCCCTCTTAGCAGAGTATTCAATCACTGGAATAGATTCACTTCCAAGAAGTATACGAGGTGTTAAGCTATCAAAGAAAATCGGTATAAACTTAATAGCAGTCAATATCAACACACCTATGAATATAGTGAAAATTATAATTTGATTTATAGTTTTTCTTTTAAAATTTAAAAGCCAGTATGTTAATACTATAGGGAAAAATAAGTTCACGAGATTCAATACTCTAAAAACTTCATAACCTGATACCAGAAACATTAATACGCTTATAGGTAATGATAATAGCACAATTATGTGGAATTCCATAATGATCCTCTTATTAATATAACTGAAAATTGTAAATAGTACTAGTGTCAAATATGTAAAAACGATATTCCCATATAGCATTAAACCAATGATAGCCATTGAAGTGAATGGAAGCATAATTTTGCTCTCCTTTATATTCTCTATGAGATTGACTTCACCTTTAAGAAATTTAATTATATTTTCTATTAGTTGCTTTAAGCTTTGTGAAAATAAGCTAAGATCAAGTACTACATAAAATATATAAAATAGCAACATTAAAGTCGTAGCTAAAACTATAAATGGCGAAATTCTAAATATTAAGTTATGGGCATTAGAGCTATATAATAGCGAAGCCAAAAATGTCGACATAAAGAGCAGAAATATGTAAATGATTGTATAACTAAAGTTTGACAGCATCATTGAAAAAATAAACAAAAGAAAAGTGATGCAAGCTCTGGACTTATCACTATTATACATCTTCAATACTAACAAACTTTGCACCATAAAAGCAGCGGCGAGATGTACCGATAGATAATAGGGCTCTAAAGCGTATGAAATTGGGAATGCTATTGTTAATAATATTAGTAATTGCAATGTGTTATTATGTAACTTGAAAATTTTTGTCATTAATGCAAATATGGTGGTGATGTATATTATTTGAACAGTAATATTTCTTATTAATACTAAATAAGGCACATAAGAGTCTTCAAGGATTAATCCCATCAATGAAACAATCAAAAACGAAAATGGCATATATTTGTATGATTGATCAGATGGAATTCTACCTGTATCTACGATATATTTTGTAAACCATACATGGTGATTTACATCAATGCTTAAACCCATCTCAATTGAAAATCCAGTGTTAATATAAGTTATAGATATGTTTATTATAATTGTAATTATAAGAGGAATTAGTATAAAGTAGTAATTATTCATATTTTTTCCCAAATAGTCTACCTACTATCGTTGCTAGGGCAATTACAACCTCGTACAATATGAGGGCTAATATGTACAGCCTAAAATATTTTGGCATATCTCTAATTGCAATAGGCGTTGCAACATAGGCGTGTAACATCCTTCTTACACCGATGTATTGTGCTAAGGTTTTCATGTGTTTTCCGTAATAGTAAGCTCTCCTTATATATGCGGATAATGTCTTATACTCACCTAAGTGGATTTCAAATCCTTTATCGGGTAATATTGCGATAATATTTGGCTTTATCGCAACCAATCTGTTCTGAAAATCAATGTCCTCACCTAGAACAAGATCATCACGATAACCTCCTAACTTGATGAAGATGTCGCGTCTAATAATTCTACAGCTACTCTTCTGAATATTAAAAGAGGAAAATATTTTTTCAATCATTCGAATTTTGCTCCATAATGATATAGGTCTTGGAATCATAGCATGCAAAATGGCATCAACACCTCTATACCTGAGTACTTCAAGGAGATTTCTAAGTAATTTACATGTTGGAAGTAAATCATCACCTATGATATACACATAATCACTATGACTCAGGAAGACTCCAAGATTCATTTGTCTAGCTCGTGTATCTTTTCTTTTCTCTCTTTCTATTGTATAATAGATACATGATGAAAAATTCTTGCAAATTTTTTCGTACAATCTATTGGCAGGATTATCAGTCGTGGAAATAATTATAATTTCAATATCATAGTAATTACAAACATATTTTAGATATCTTAGTATCTTTGCTAAATAGGGAGAATATCGGTCTGTTGGTATAATAATTGAAAGAGCGTACTTAGACATATTTATTGATTTTCAAGATTTATTCTGTTATATAGTTCTATATAGGACCTTACCATATTATTAACACCGAATTTTTCAAGTAAACATTCATGGGTTTTTATATTAAGATTATGATCAAAGTCTCTATTTGATGTTAACATTTCAAAAGTTTTACTAATGAACATTGAAAAATTATTTACAGTTTTTACAAGTTGCAATTCTTTACATACTTCATAGAGTTCTCGTACATACAACAAATCAAATGTTATCACCGGCTTGTTTAAGTATAACGCTTCTATAACACTTATAGGGTGTGCCTCATAAAGGCTCGGAAAAACGACAAGATCAGCTAATGAGAGGAGCCTTAATACCTCATCATTTGGCAATACACCTGTAAAGACGATGAATTGTGATATATTCATTCTAGTCGCCTTCTGTTGAATAAAATTTTTAAGAGGGCCTTCACCTATTAGCACTAGTAGAACTTTTACCCCCCTCTTTATTAGGTGATGTAGTAGTGGCAATAGTGCGATATGGTTTTTTATCGGATGAAATCTAGCTACATAAATCAATATTCTGAATCCTCGTTTTTTTGCAGAATATATCATGTTGTATAATGTTGAATGCGATCTTGATTTCAATGCTGAATTAATATAATCAAAATCAATTCCATTATATACAATACTATAATGCATTATGTTAAATACATTTTTCAGTGTCTCATATACAGATTTACTGACGAAAACTGGATATAGTTCTTCTACCTCTTTTCTTAATGCTTGGCGAACTTCGATCATGTACAAAAGATCGTATATTTTGTTACCGTAAGTAGTGACAGGATGTGACAACGAAATTTTGAGAACACTTATAGGATCACCATGAATAGTAATAACTGTAGGCTTATTGCTATGTTTGATTATTGATCTTAGCCATGGATAATATAGCCCTGTGTTCATGTGAATAATATTATGGGTACGAATTAGTTTTGACACTATATGCCGAGCCCTAAGCTGGAAAAACTCATGACGAGGATATGCAAATGAGGGAATACTTATTCTTATCACTTTCAATTTTGAATCAACATTTTCTATATAGATTTCTGTAGCTAGTCTCGGAGCAAGTTTAAGTGCTACAACGCTCACATTAAAACCTTTCTTTGAAAGCCCTCTCGATAGATGATACATGAATGTAGCTCCTCCGCCGAACATGTATGGAGGATATTCACCTGCGATAAGCAGTATTCGTCTAATACTCGTGTTCTCCATGCTATTTCTCCAACGAATTAATTAATTCAGTTAATGAAATTATATGTCGTCCAGAGAATTCTGGATCATTGCTAGGCTTAACGTAGAGATCTAGAGGAAGTTTATTCATCAAAGCCCAAAGCCTTAGATATATAGCAAGGACTAACGACATCATCATGCATCGAACTTTATGTCTTGGCACTATCCTTAAATCTAGGTCAACTTTTTTCCTGAAGAGAGTCTTCGGATCACGAGCTAAGCTCCCGACGACAACTATGTCGAGACATTCAGAGAGTTTTCTTACAAGTCTTTCAATATTATTGAGTTTTGCGATGAAAGCCCTTATTTCATCCCTATCTAGTTCCGTGGAGTTAGTGATCCACTTCTTCAAGGCATAATAATTTGAGTAAAATAAGTAGAGTACTGTATGTGAAACAATTAGTGCTACCAATGGATGAAGTCCCGTTACTATTAGTGAAACTATTAGAGCTATTTGAATAGCTATTCTAAATAATATTTCTATTTTCCACATATATCCCATTGATTGAAATATAAAGTTTGATACATATATGAGCCACCTATGTCTATAGTAGAGAGCTCTAAGTAGTTGGTTTGATGGATTCGCATAGACACGTATAGGCTGGAAGTCCTTGGTTAAAAAATAAATTATATTTTTTAAATCTTCCATTGAGTCGTTGATGAATATGTTGTAGCGGTAGTGGGATGCAAGGATGTCATAAAGCTTTAACGCGTGTCTAAGGTACGGATTGCATAAGTTATCTCTGCGTCTAGACACCAAATGAGCTATGGAGGCTGAAACGACGATTTTTCTTGAGACTTCTTTAAGATCGCGGCTTAAATACCGAAGGAGAAGACGGGGCGCAGACCCCGTTTCGATATACGTGTCCACTATAATGTCTAGAAGACTCCGATCAACAACGATTATGAATCCGATTTTATTCGGAATCCACACTTTGAGGAGCTTATAAATTATGTAATCAACCAATATCGTTAGCTCATATAGGATGCCTAATGCTGGTACAGCTTTGTATGCATGGTAAGTATAAGAACAGATAGAGTCTCTCTTTATCTTTATGGTTAATCCCATAATTCTTGAAAGAATTAGTGGAACTACGGATACCAACCTAGGGTAGCGTAACCATACATGCAGGACGGGGTAACCTCGCATTCTGATTAAACGTACTACAAGCCTTGCAATTGTGGTTTTGCCACTTCCATCAATACCACTAATAAATACAGGCGTTATTGGATGTTGTCTCTTCATTCTCTTTGACTTACCCTATGCTTGATTATCTGTCTAGTATGCGAATAATTTGCATTGCGGCATTGTTCCAATCGATGGTTGCAACAGGTTTAGCATGGAATTTCCTTTGTAAGCGGGTTATCTTCAGAATACTGTCAATGTCTCTAATTTGTCTAAGATCTATTTCTATTAAGTTAGGTGCTAATCCTGGTTTTATATTGCTATTCCGTGTTGTTATAACAGTAGCACCCGTGCATGCTAGTTCTAAAACAACCAACGGTATGTCAGTGACCACGAACCTAAATGGAAGTATTATTAAGTCGTGTTTTTCAGCTTCATATACTATTTCGTTGAAGTTTTCAAAGAAACGTTCAACAATCGACACATTAAATTTGCTAATCTTTCTAAGTAATCCATTACTGATTTTATCTCTGGAGTAAAGCGTGACGCAAAACTGTTCATATGATCCGAGTCTGAGGACCACATCATAACCTCGTGCTATAAGTAAAGGACCAAAATAAGCAATTGAAATCTTAGAATCTTCACTTGGGACTTTTGTCTCCTTTTTCTTCTCAGTTATTGTGTGAACCTTGAGTTGCGGTACTATGAGATGCGTTTTGAAACCTAGGCTATTGAAAAACTTAAAATTATTTTCGGAGAGTACCACTAATTCTACTTTTGTTTTTTCGTTACTAATTTTCGAAGACACAGTAATTGAAGATATCCTTATCATTACGTTTTCAAAGATTAGTTTTAACAAGAAGACGAGATCCCTAATGGTTCCGAATTTAATCAAGGGCGCTAGATAATAAAGTAGTATAATTGCTAAATCCTTGAGACTATAAACAGGTGTTAATATAAACAAAACAAGTTTACGCAAACGGAGTTTTTCTGCTATACGAATCCACAACCCTAGATTCCAACCAGAGAAAACTACGATGGATTCTATGTTAAGATGTTCGATGATTTTGCGTATAGCAGTAAACATGCCTTTGTAGGGATATCTCAAGATTGGTTTAGATACTGATAATAGTTTAACATTTTCACTTTCGATTATGGTTTTGACTTTGTTTATTTTTTTCATATCTGTTAACACATAGATCTTATAGTTTGTGTTTTTTGCGAGCAATGGTAATAGCTCTGTGAGGATGCGCCAAGGCATCTTTAGAAAGTTGGTATCGCTGAACTCAAATATTACAAAAAGGATGTTACCTTCTTGGTTTGTCATAGTATTTCGAGAGCTTCTCTAAATATCTGTTCTGCCTTAGCTATTACGACCTCCCAGCTGTGGTGTTGTACGACATAATGCCTTCCCCGAAGCCCATATACCTGTGGGTTTTTGACTACTTCTTCTAAAGCACGAGCAAGATCTTTCGCGTCGTTTGGTCTCACTAATAATCCATTACGGGCATTCTCTATTAATTCTCTGGCTCCCGGTATAATGGTTGTAGCTATAACGGGAATTGCAAGAGCGCTTGCTTCTAATAAAACTATACCGAAGCTGTCTAGCCTGCTCAACGATGGGAGTACACATGCGGATGATTCGGACAGTATCTGTAAAGCCTTATCCTTGGACAAGTAACCAGTAAAAACAACTTTATCGTTCAAATTATACTTTTTCACGAGACTCATTAGATACTTCCAATAGCCTACGTCTACGGGCTTTCCAATTATGATAAGTTTATACTCTGGATTTCTTTGGGAAAAGATTCTGAACGCCTCAATTAAGACGTGTATGCCCTTCTCGGGGATAAGTCTGCCCATAAAAACAATCTTTTCTGTATATTTAAATCTAGGTATATACTTTTCTATATCTATTCCTAAAGGTAAGACTTTACTTTTATATCTAAATCTCCGCAAAACAGGAGAGTCTTGTACAAAATATTTACTCGACGACGTGATAACCTTGGCTTGCCTCAAAGTTTTGTAAAGGAGCGTTGATGTATATAGTTTTGCTACCAGATTTGCCGCCACATTTCTCAAAGCAATATCGAAATGATATGTAAATATGTATTTGAGCTTTCTCAATATGATATCGCCAACCAAAGGATATGGACCATGAAAATGAACTAGAGAGTATTGTTTTAAGAATTTGCGGATTTGTTCATACAAAGATAACTTAAACAGCATGGGAACCCGGAAGAGAACCTTATCGCTACGAATCCAGATTGTTTCGACGCCACATTTTTCTATTCTGTAGGCAACATCATTAGGCATGAAACTAGGGTTACCAACTAGTACTATTGGCATTCTAAGTCTACAAGCAAGCTCGATAGCATATTCTTGAAGTCCCCCGTAGTAAGGAAAGGGTGCCAGAGCTAATAGGTGTCCGTAATTAGTTTCTTTCATGGGTTTGCTTAGTTAATCGCCTTAACATACCTAAGTTTTTTAAGTTTCTATTGTTTTTCAGCTATAAATCTTTCATTTATGCCAAAGGAATTCATTAAAGGTCTGAAACCTAAGGTTTTCGGTTTCGAGCGTTATCTTCTTTACGTCTCCGGACCAGCCGTCTCCGTGTAGCATGGGTCTGTAGATGACGTTGACGTTTTCCTTGTCCAGTCTCTCACGATTATCCGGTCTTCGCTGGCCACGTTGAACATGTTGAACCCTCGATCGGCTTACCACCTCTTCCGAGGTTTTTCTGTCTTGAGAAGGGTTCGGCGTAAACTATCCTCATGGCGCTGGGCAGTGGGCTGGACACTGTCTGTGACGTCTGTTGGCGTATTCCGTCGCTAGTAGGGTTGCTGTTGTTGTAGCTACGACAAGGCCTGTGGTTGAGACGATTGGCCCCTCTACGGCCTGTACTCGCGTGAAGTGGGTGGGCTCGGCATTGATTTCGATGTGTGGTGCTATGGCTATTTTGTCTGCCACGGCTCCGTCTACTTTTATGGTGATTGCGTAGCTTTCCCCGAGTATGGGCCACAGTGCGGGCGTGGGTGCTGTGAACACGTCGAGGGCTATGTGGAGGGCGTATATTGCCAGGGCTAGGGCGGCGTGTTTGGCGCGGCGCTTGAGGGCCGGGATTGCGGGGGCGGCGGCCGCGACGAGTACTAGGCTGTGGGTGGCTGACCTGTGGATTTTGAGTAGGGCGTCCACGTCTGGGAGTAGTCCTACTAGGGCGAGCAGTGCGGCGTGGCGTAGGGGTAGGGCGCGTGTGGCTATTAGTAGGCTTGTGGCGTAGTGGGTTAGCAGGTCGGGCATCAGCGCTTTTCTTGTTTTTGCCAGACTGAGTCTTTGTTCCAGAGGTTTTTGACTGCGGCGGCGATTAGGTAGGCCTGCATGG
>ERZ1684501.75-NODE-75-length-9808-cov-12.344714_pt1 | contig 9808 bp, 6 predicted proteins | sample MGYA00580191_ERZ1684501 | MGnify/ENA primary metagenome ERZ1684501 (study PRJEB41475, sample SAMN08455322) | hot springs metagenome | biome: temperate mixed forest biome [ENVO:01000212]; feature: neutral hot spring [ENVO:00002181]; material: water | place: New... | reverse complement strand
TAGTGGGCCTAGTAGTAGGAGGTATAATAGCAAGGTTTCTTATAAGGTAACCTAGGGGTCACCTAATTTTTTATTAGGCGTTCCTCTAACCCTCTCTCCCGGTGACTTAAGGTGTCTATGCTACGCTATGTGGTATCTCTAGCCTTAATAGCTATCATCCTACTACCCTTAACCCCCAGCTCTGTCTTCGCTCAAGCAGAGCCCCTCTATGTTATCTTTGTATGGCACTATCACCAGCCATGGTATTATGATGCTACAAGTGGCTACTTTGTGCTCCCATGGGTTAGAATGCATAGTGTTGGGAACTACTACAAGATGGCCTACATAATCTCAAAGTATCCAGATGTAAAGGCTACATTTACCTTCTCAGGCTCTCTCCTCACGCAGCTCATAGACTATGTCGAGAGGGGCTTGATGGATTACAGGCAGGTACTATCTTATAGGCTAGCACGTGGAGAGAGCCTAGGGGTAGAGGATAGGTTCTCTATGCTCCAGATACCTGGAGGCTTCTTTGACATAAACTGGAATAGGATTGTAAATGTAGTTCCAAAGTATAGAGAGTTAAGGGATAGGGCCCAGGAAGCGTTTAGGAAGTATGTAGGGCTACCAGAGGATGAGTTTAAGAGGAGAGTTGTATCGGAGTTCTCAGAGCAGGATATACTTGATCTAGCCTGCCTCTTCAACCTATTCTGGGTAGACCCGCTAGTCTTAAGGGATAAATACCCGGAGCTGTACAGGGTTAGAGAGAGCTACCTAAGGGGAGGATACAGTTGTAGTAGAGAGGTTTTAGAGGCTATACTTAGAGCTCATATAGAGATAATGGCTGAGACCATACCCTTGTATAGGGAGCTCCTATCGAGAGGGCAGGTAGAGGTTATACCGGTACCCTACAGCCACCCCCTAGCTCCAATACTTACAGCCTTTGGGCTAGAGGATGACTTGTATATCCATGTTAACCTTAGCTTAAAGCTCTTTAGAGATAGGCTAGGCTATAGCCCTAAGGGCGTGTGGCCTGCTGAGCTAGCTGTTAACGAGGATGTATTAAGGGTTTTCGCTAGGTCAGGCTTGCACTGGACTATAGCTGATGACACTGTGCTGTTTAAGAGCGTCCCAGACTTGAAGGTGTCTGTTGTTGGCGGTGTTAACGTCGCCGAGCTCTACCTCTGGCTTATAGACTTTAACGGAACTCCATTCTACGTGTTCTTCAGGAATAGCGGCTTAAGCAACTTAGTGAGCTTCACATATAGCACTATGGGGTACTCTCAGGCTGTAAGTGATCTGATGTCGAGGCTGAAGTCTATAGCATCCGCTAACCCAGGCGGGCTCATCGTTATAGCGTTGGATGGAGAGAACCCTTGGGAGCACTACGAGGAGTTTGGAGACTTATTCCTAGAGGAGCTCTACAGGCAGCTATCAATAGCCCAGAGGGAGGGGGTCATTAAGACTGTAACTCCAAGCGAGTATATAGCTCTTAAGGGGAGGCAAGCTAAACCCCTCCCCTCCCGGGAGCACCTATACCTAAGCCTTAAGTCTAGGGATATCTCAGACACGCCCCTATCATACACTGAGGATGCCTACCAGCAGCTACCCAGAGAGCTTAGGGTAGCTAGGATAGCTGAGGGCTCGTGGGCTGGAGGGGAGCTAGCCATATGGATTGGGCAGAGGCAGGAGAACGCTGCATGGATGCTCCTAGTGAAGGCTAGAGAGGATATTCTAAGCTCTCTAGGAGCTAGGAGTTTAAGCGATCTACTCGAGGTCAACCCTGCCACCGCTAGGTATATCCTAATGGCTGAAGCTAGCGACTGGTTCTGGTGGTATGGAGGTGATGGGGGAGGCTTCTTCCCCACAAACCTACTCTTCAAACCCTACCTAGCCAAAGCCTATGAGGAGGCGGGGCTTAAACCACCGGATTTCCTTAGAGCACTCTTCAACCCAGACGGGACGCCTATAGGGGTCTTAGAGGAGGCACCTAGAGCTGTTCTAGTAGAGCCTAAAGTTGACGGCGTCCTAGACGAGCCCCTATGGGGCGATGCTTTAAGGATGAGCGTGGGGGCCCCAGGCGAAGTACTCTTAGCTGTAAGCCCCTCAAGCTTAGCGGTAGGCTTCAAGCTTAGCAGAGGCTATGAGGGGGCTAGGTTAGCCCTGTACCTAACCAATCCATGGAGGAGCGTTAGCCCCTACAACCCTGGCTATAATAGCGTGTTTAGAGATGGAAGTCTAGCCTCCATGGGTTTAGCCTATGAGATTCTAGTGGATTTAGGTAGAGGAGTGGCTACTGTAAACGTTGCTGACGGGAGGGGAGGGTGGACTCAACTCTTCAAGGTGACTAGTGTAGCTATAAGAGGGAGCTCGGGGGAGCTTCTAATCCCATGGCACCTACTCTCCCTCACTCCAGGGGATCTAGCATACGTGGTAGCTGTAGTCTACGTTGAGAGCTTGGTAGCTGGGAGGAGTGATAGGGTAGGGTTAACGCATGTCATCCAGGTGCCTAGAGCCGCTATAGCTCCACAAGCTAGGGTAGTCTTCGAGATGGATGACCCGGAGGGGGACGATGATGGAGCTGGAGGCTACAAGTACCCTCTAAACCCCGTCTTTAAACCTGGAGTCTTCGACTTAACAAAGTTTAGAGTAAGCGTGGCTGGAGACAAGGTTATATTCGAGGTCTACGTTAGAAACCTAGGTGGGAACCCGTGGGGAGGCCCTAACGGGTTTAGCATGCAGTACGTACACATCTACATTAGAACTACTCTAAAAGAGCCTGGTAGAAGTGACACCTTCGGGCTGAACGTTAACCTAAGCGAGGGAAGTAGGTGGCACGTCGCTATACTCGTAGCCCCAGGGTGGGGCTCCGACCCCGTGCCTCGTGGAGAGCGTTCAGCTATATACTACTACAATGGAAGCGTGAGGGTCCAAGACGGGGACTTTAAGGTCTATGCTGACCCCTCCTCCAACGCTATAGTAGCTGAGGTGTCTACAGGGTTGCTCCCAGATGTTGATAACATAGACTCGTGGGTGTACACGGTGTTCTTAACAAGCTATGATGGGTACGGGCCGGATAGAATTAGGCCGTTTGGCGTAGAAAGCCAGGAGTGGGTTGTAGGAGCTGGAGCTAGATACGCTCAAGCTATAGTGTTCAACGTAGTCCCTAGGGTAATGGACCTCCTAGCTCCAACTAGGGAAGCCCAATACTCTGCCCTCAACACATTCAAGGTTTACAGGGAGAAAGGTTTAGGGGAGCCAGCAGTAGTAAGTGGAGTCTCGAAGACTGCTATAACGCAACCTACAACCCCGACTACAGTAACGGTAACTATAAAGGAGGAGGCCACACTAACTCAGATTCAGATACTGACGGCTACAGAGTACCTAGAGACAACCGTAAGAGAAACTCCTAGATCCCAGCTACTCGCAGCCCTAGCTGTGGGCCTCGCACTAGGCCTCCTAGTGGGCGCGGTATTATTTAGAAGGCGTTCTTAGCTAGAGGACTAGGATAAGTCTAGCTGGCACACGTCTTTAACTTTTTAACTTTATGTAGCCTCTGGTGTAATTGGTGGGAATTTGGCTGATGTTAAGCTTAGAAATGTGACAAAGAGGTTTGGTAAGGTAATAGCTGTTAATAAGGTAACCCTTGATATCGACGATGGAGAGTTCTTCGCTATCCTAGGACCTAGTGGTTGTGGTAAAACAACGCTATTGAGGTTAATAGCTGGCTTAGAGGTTCCAGATGAGGGTGATATAATCATTGGGGGAAGGGTTGTTAACAACGTGCACCCAAGGGATAGGGATGTCGCTATGGTGTTCCAGAACTACGCCTTATACCCTCATATGAGGGTCGCAGATAACATAGCCTTCCCCTTAATGGTTAGGAGGAGGGAGTTGGGGTTAAGTAGTGAGGAGATTAGGAGGAGAGTCGTGGAGATAGCGAAGATTCTAGGCATAGAGGATCTCCTAGACAGGTACCCCAGGGAGCTTAGCGGGGGTCAGCAGCAGAGGGTTGCTCTAGCTAGAGCTCTCGTAAGGAAGCCTAAAGTCTGGCTTCTCGACGAGCCTCTCTCCAACCTAGATGCTAAGCTTAGAGTTCAAATGAGGGCTGAGATTAAAGCTCTACAGAGGAGGTTTAGAGTGACGACAGTCTATGTGACGCACGACCAGGGGGAGGCTATGAGCCTAGCTGATAGGATAGGTGTTATGAACGAGGGGAGGATACTACAGGTTGGAACACCCGACGAGCTATACTTGAAGCCAGTAGATACGTTTGTAGCATCCTTCATAGGGAGCCCTACAATGAACCTACTACCATGCGAAGCTCAGGAGGATGGCGGGGTAGTTACCTTAAATTGTGTAGGATTTAAACTTAGACTAGACCCAGGTATAGGGTCACTAGTGTTATCAAAGACAAGGGGGAAGCTATACCTAGGTGTGAGACCCGAGCATGTTAGAATAGGGGAGGTTGAAGGATGGCCTAGGGTTAGAGGCAAGGTTACACTAGTAGAGCCTACAGGCTCTCACGCGATAATAACACTAGACCTGGGAGGTGAAAGCTTCAAGGTAATAGCACCTAGAGAATTTAAAGCTAGTATAGGTGACGAGGTTGTAGTAAGCCTAGATAAAGACAAGATCCTAATATACGACATGGAGACAGGCAGGCTAGTAGTGTGACGGGAGACTTCCTAGGGAAGAGGGGTAGCTTCTAGGATGTGAAGGCTTTCCAGCAGATTTAAAAATTCTGGGTAGACTCTAGGTTTATGAGTGGAGGTGGGAGCTTGCAAAGTACTAGGATACTCGTTATTGCCGCCATCCTAGTAGTCCTAGTTATCGTAGCTGGGTATCTCCTAGTCACGAGGCAGCCTACACCTACAACTACGACGCCAACTACGCCTACAACGCCTAAACAGGAGACTACACCCACCACACCTATACAGACTACGCCTACACAACAGGCTACGCCACCAGCCGGGCTTGCAACTCTCGAGATTGGAACTTCTAAGATAAGAGTTCCTATGGACTTCTACGATTTCGTCTCTAAAGCCAAGACTGGGGCTGTAAGTGTGACTATAAACTTCTGGACTGCTATGATGCCGTTCGAGGTAGCTGTTGTCGACAAGATTGTTAAGCAGTTTATGTCTGAGTATCCAGGTGTGAAGGTGAGATATACTGGGACCGTTGCTAACATGAAGGAAGCCATTAAGGCTGGTATAGTGGCTGGCGATGTAGAGAATACAGCTCATGTATTCACGTGGGCCCACGACTGGACTGGGGAGATGGCTGATGGAGGGTTTATCGTAAGCCTATCAAAGTACCTACCTAGGGAGACCATAGAGGATCTTAGGAGAGAGTATGTAGCGTTCGCCTACACTGCAGGTGTCTACAAGCTAGAGCTGTACGGCCTCCCATGGGCAGCTGAGGGTATAGCCCTTATATGCAACCTAGATCTAACGGGAGGCGTTGTACCCAAGACGTTCTCCCAGCTAGAGGATATAATGAGGAAATGGTATAACCCCGAGAGGGGAACCTATGGGCTAGCGTGGCAGATAGATCCCTACCACGTATACCCCCTTGTTACCGCATTTGGAGGCTACTACTACGACGAGGATAGAGATGCTGTAGGAGTTAACAGTGATGGGACAGTTGAAGGCTTTAAGTTCCTATTCTCGAGGGTTATGCCTTACATGTTCACAAAGGATTTAGGTCATGAGGCTCAACTCTCGCTATTTGAGGAGGGTAAAGCTCCATGTATAGTAACTGGGCCTTGGAACATACCTAGAATCAAGGAGAGAGTAGCTAGGATTGCTGTAGCCCCAATACCGGAGATTGACGGTAAAACTCCCAAGCCATTCTCTGGAGTTAAGCTACTATGGGTTACTCAGGCTGCTGAAGCCGATAAGAACAGGTTGTATGCAAGCATACTCTTCGCCCTCTGGTTTACCCTCAACGACGATGTAATCAAGACTCTAATGGACGAAGCTGGGTTTATCCCGGTAAAGGTTAGCATGGTAGACTACCTTAGAGCTAACGCTGAAAAATACCCAATCATACTAGGGTTCTCCTCCTCACTAGCAAACAGCGTCCCCATGCCTAAGTCTGTTAAAATGGCTAAAGTCTGGGGCCCCGTCGCGGAGGCACTCTCGAGTCTAATCACTATATACAATGAGAGGGGTAGAGATGAAGCAGTAGCTAGTGTTAAAAGCTTGCTAGATGAAGCTCAGAGTAAGATCCTAGAAGCTTTCAAGAGATGAGGATATAGCCTCATGACTGCTAGAAGGGAGAGACTATTATACCCCCTAAGGGTCGCTTTTTTACTAGTAGCTGGCAGCGTGCTACTCTACATGTTCTTTACCGCTCTACCCATAGCATACTCTATCTACATAGCCTTTACAGATGCTACAGCGAAGAACATAGCTCCAGGACCCCGCCTTAAGGAGCTAGAGGAGACTAGGAGGAATATAACGGTAATACTGGAATCGAGTAGGGATACTATAGTAGAGGGGGCTATGAGGTCTAAGATTCTAATAGAGGAGACTATACAGCTCTTAGAGGAGCTTAAAGCCAGTCTCGGCAATGCAACACCACAAACGCTATCCCTAGCCTTTATAAGTAGGGTTAGAGGAGATGTAGACTCGAGACTTCTAGAGGTTAAGCATATAGTTAAAGACTCTATGCTCAGCCTAGACCCTAGGGTTAGAGACCCCCTAGATGTAGCCTTCAGAGCCCTCGATATCAGAGTATGGCAGCCTCTCGACTCAATACTGTTATACAAGATTTACGTAACCGAGGAGGACTTAGTTAGGGTAAGGGAGGAGGTGGTACCCTCTATCACATATGTCGAAGAGCAGCTAGCGGAGGTGGTTAAAGCTCTCCAGTCTATAGGGGAGGACTACGAAGGCTTCATTAGGAGTGCTACGAGGAGCCTGGATGCTGAAATAGAGGAGTTAAGGCTGCACTTCGTGGGGCTAGATAACTTTAGAAGGCTTTTTGGAGACTCTAGGTTTCCATACTCTATTTTGAAGACAGTACTGTTCGTCACTACAAGTGTCCCCCTTAAGGTGGCTGCTGGGCTAGTGCTAGCTTTAATATTCACATCGCCACTAGTGTATGGCAGGAGGCTTCTAAGAGGGCTCCTACTAGTACCCTGGGCTCTCCCAGTCCTCCTCAGTGTGACAACCTGGAGGGTTATGTTTACACCGGAGAGGGGGCAGTTATGGGTTACACTGAGGGAGGTGTTTGGTGTTAACATAGATATATATGTTAACGAGTGGCACGCATTTGCTGTCTACAACCTTGTCGAGATGTGGCTTGCATACCCCTTCGTGATGACAGTCACTATAGCCGCTATAGCCGGGATACCTAGGGAGTACATTGAAGCAGCTGTAGTCGATGGAGCTAGGGGCTTAGAGGTGTTTAGGAGCATAGTGCTACCACTAATACTGAGGCCTGTAGCGTTCGCAGCGATACTAACGACTGGAGCTTCACTCCAAGCCTTTATGGTCCCACTTCTCATCAACAACGGGGGCCCCGCTAAGAGCTTATCCCTACCAGGTTTCCCACCAGCTACTGGGTATTCCAATGAGATGATGGTCCTCTACGGGTATAATAGGGCTTGGCTAGATCAAGACTATGGACTCTCAGCTTCAGCCTTCCTAGTTGTTGTAGCTATACTCCTAGTCTACGCTATAGCCTGGTACTACCTGCTCTATAGGAGGGGTTGGTCTAGTGTTTAGACCCGGCATGGACGCCTTACAGGTAGCCCTAAGGGTGTTCGCAACGGTAGCCGCTATCCTCATAGTCGCCGCCCTCCTGTACCCCGCTGGCTACGTTATACTAACATCCCTCCTAGTAGGCCAGACTCTAACTGTAACCCTTGAAGCCATCAGGATGGGGCTAACATTGGAGAGGTATGTTGAGACCATAAGGGATCCTAGCTTCGTGGGGGGCGTCTTAACGAGCCTCACTGTAGCCTTTCTACACATACTATTCTCAGTCCTCGTTATAACCCCCGCTGCCTACGCCTTCTCAAGGTTCAAGTTTAGGGGTAGAGATGCTATCCTAATACTATACCTTATACTAAGCCAGGTCGGCGGAGGCTTCGGAGTCGCCGCCCTCATAGCCCTATACGTTCTCCTAGTTAAGCTGAACTCTCTAGGGTTACCGGTTATAGGTAACCCTGTAGTCCTAGCTCTCGTCTACACAGCGTGGGCTGTCCCCTTCCAGACTTGGCTTATAAAGAACTACTTCGACGCTCTACCAAGGGAGCTTGATGAAGCTGCATTCATAGATGGTGCTAGCTGGAGCACGATAGTCTTCAGGGTTATACTGCCAGCCTCGAGACCCGCTATAACGGTGATAGCCCTATTCTCCTTCATGGGGGCCTGGGGGGAGTTTATTGTAGCTAGCTTCCTTAAAGTACCCACCCTAGCAGCCTACATATACCAGACTGCCACGGGCCAGACTATATTCTGGGGTGATTTCGCTGCCCGCACTATACTCTTCTCGATACCGATAGTAGTGTTGTTCATAGCCTCTCAGAGGTATATAGGTGAGGCTATGAGGTATGGTGCTGGGAAGATCTAGGCTCTCTATACTCCTCGCTTACAAGCTTCATGAGCTCGTCTTCAACATAGACTTCTTCGTACTCCTCAACTCTCCCATCTAGCCTGTGTAGCTTTACTAGCTTCCCCTCATAGTCTCTAACCCTGCCTATAACGCTAGCCTTTACTCCAGCCTCCTCTAGCCTCCTTAGGGCCCCCTCGAGCTTGTCTTGGGGTACTGTTGCTATGAGGACTCCGGAGCTTATCAGCTTGAGGGGGTCTATGGATAGAGCTCTACACATGAGCTTTGTCTCCTCAGCTACCGGTATCCTCTCCTCCCAGACTTCTAGAGTCTTCCCTGAGGCGTAGGCTACCTCCGTTAACCCCCCTACTAGGCCTCCCTCCGTTGGGTCGTGCATCGACGTTGCGTAGCCTCCCTCAGCTAGCACTAGGGCCTCTCTAACCACGCTAATCAACCTCATGTAACCCCTAGCCCTCTCTATAGCCCACATTGGGACACCCCTCTCTACTAGCTTGCCTGCAAAGTCGTGGGCTAAGATCGATGTACCCTCTACAGCTACAGTCTTAGTCATGACTATGTAGTCGCCAGCCCTAGCGCCCCCGGTTACTACTAGCCTATCCTTCTCCACGATGCCAGCTGCAGTCATAGAGATTATAGGTCTACCAATCCCCGGAGCGTACTCCGTGTGGCCGCCAACAACCATAGCTCCGAGCTCCCTAGCAGCCTCATCTATCTGAGCTGTTATAGCATCCACAACGTCAACCCCGGAGCCTTCAGGTAGGAGTATAACTGGGAGAAGCCACCTAGGCCTAGCCCCCCTAACAGCTACATCATTACTAGCCACGTGGACAGAAAGCCAGCCTATGTTAGCTACAGCACCAGTAATAGGGTCAGAGTGGACGACAAGGTAGAACCCACCCAAATCGATAACAGCCGAGTCCTCACCAATAGAGGGGCCCACCACGACGCTAGAGTCCCTAACACCAACCCTACCGAGAACAAACCCAACAAGCTCAGCAGGCCTAAGCTTCAACCCCGGGAAACCCCCAGCTAGACACCTAAAGACAAGCTCTTAAAACCTAGAAGCCGAGGCGGTCGAGATGCGGGAAACTCCTCACCAGATCAGAGCGCGAAACTCTCTTCATCCCACTACCCTTTAAACCACGGTAACCTTAAAACTCTTAAACCTACAGCCTAATCACAACGTAGTGGATGAGGAGATTTGCACGTCACCGAGAGGTGAGGACCCTCCACCGGGACCGAG
>ERZ1684501.74-NODE-74-length-9813-cov-48.775261_pt1 | contig 9813 bp, 12 predicted proteins | sample MGYA00580191_ERZ1684501 | MGnify/ENA primary metagenome ERZ1684501 (study PRJEB41475, sample SAMN08455322) | hot springs metagenome | biome: temperate mixed forest biome [ENVO:01000212]; feature: neutral hot spring [ENVO:00002181]; material: water | place: New... | reverse complement strand
GCTCAGCCCCTAGGCGGAGTCGCGGCCCTCCGCGGGCCGCTGGGCGGCCAGGTTCCAGTCTTCAACATTTACAGAGCCGCCGGCCCGGCTCATGCAGACCTTTGGGCCTGCTCCAGCGCCCTTCTCACTGCCTCTCTATGCAGTGGGGTCTGCCACGCATAGTGTCTCCCAATGCCTAGCTCTGGGTCTTTCTCTGGTGGCGGAGTGTCTACCCAGAGGTACTGGTCTCTATCCCACACTCTGACGACCAGGTTCTTCTCGACTAGTAAGTCTCTGAGCTCTTGTACCTCTCTCTCCCTTATCCTCTCAAGTATTACATCTGGGTCCTCCACAGCCTCTCTAAGAACTTCAAGCTTGACGCGGCTAAGCGCAGGCAACACATCGCCAAGGCCCTTAGAGATGAAGAGTGTTTTTGTTAGCTGTTCCGCGTCCCACCCGGCCTCGAGAAGCCCCTCTAGGGTGTCGGGGCTTCCTCCTGCCAATTTCCAAACCTCGTCGAAGGGGGGTTTAGGCCCAGGGAGTAGCTCGTATAGCTTTTCAAAGCCGCTCCGCGGCATATTCCACATGACCTTAATTGTTGCCCACCTATGTCTTCCCACACGCTCCCTTGTAACGCCCTCGCTCGACGCCACTAGCACAACCATTCTCTCATACTCCGCCGGCGGCCACTCTATCAAGTTCAACAGCGCTTTGACGTAGGCTTCGGCGTTTTCTACTCCCACTGCTTGGAATATGTCGTCCATGAGGACGGCCACCCTTGACCTGCGGAACCTCTTAATGATCCACCCCGCGATTGTTATTGCGACGTCAGCCATCTTGCCCCACGGGTCCGGCGTCGCGCTGAGGACCTCCTTGACAATGCCCTCTGCCGAGGGAGAGTACTGAAGAATCTCCTCAGCCCTTTTAGCCAGAGGATTCGCGTAGACGACGTGGTACCCATACTCCTCCTCAAGGATGGCTTTCGTCTGTTTGAGAAAGGCAGTCTTGCCGCACCCCTCCGGCCCATAGACGACGTGTACTGTGTAGGTGCCTTTCTCGGCTAGCTTGGCCACTTGCTCCAGAGCCCTCTCCCTATCCACAAACTCGACCTCGCGGCCGGCGAAAGAGACCTTGATCCTCTTCACGAGTTAGACCCCCGACAGAATTTATCTCTACGCCGCCTCTAGCGCCCTCCTCACCGCCTCTCTGTGCAAGGGAGTCTGCCACGCGTAATATCTCCCTATCCCCAGCTCTGGGTCTCGCTCGGGTGGCGGCTGGTCGACCCAAGCGTCTGGCCTCCTTCCCTTCAGCAGTACGACGAGGTTTTTCTCCACGAGCTCTTTTGCCAGCCCCCCTGCCTCTGGCTCTTCCCAGAGGTAGTCTGGATCCTCCAGAGCCTTTGCCAAATGCACCCTCCACCTCTCGGCAAAGGCCGCGCTCAGCCCCTTGTCAACCGCCAAGTCTTCCACGACTCTTTCCACGTCCCACCCAGCCTCAAAAAGCCCCTCTAACGCGTCGGGATTGCCCCCCGTCCACTTCCAAGTCTCGTCAAAGGGGGGCTTAGGGCTTGGCAACACGTCGTATAGCTGGCGGAAGCCCTCCCTCGCCATGTTCCACATGACCTTGATTGTTGCCCACCTATGTCTTCCCACACGCTCCCTGGTTATTCCTTCGCTTGATGCCACTAGCACGACTATTTTGTCGTATTCGGCTGGTGGCCACTCTATGAGGTTTAACAGTGCCTTGACGTAGGCCTCGGCGTTTTCAACGCCGACAGCTTGGAATATGTCGTCCATCAAAACTGCAACCCTAGATCTTCTGAACTTTTGCATTATCCACCCAGCCACGTTTATTGTCAAATCCACCGCCTTGGCCAAGGGGTCAGAGAATATGCTGAACGCCTTTTCCACAAGCTCCCTGGCCGTGGGCGAGTATTGGAGGATTTCCTCGGCCCTTTTGGCCAGGGGATTGGCGTATAAGACGTGGTAGCCAAACTCCTCCTCTAGGACGGCCTTGGCTTGTTTGAGGAGGGCAGTCTTGCCGCACCCCTCCGGCCCATAGACGACGTGTACTGTGTAGGTGCCTCTCTCGGCCAATATTGATATTTGCTCCAGGGCCACGTCTCTGTCTGTAAACTCCACGTCCCTGCTGGCGAAGGCCAGCTTAATCCTCTTCACTAGTGTATCTCCCGCAGAGGTTTAAGAGGTTATCTCACGTCGCCTCCAGCGCCTTCCTCACAGCCTCTCTGTGCAGAGGGGTCTGCCACGCAAAGTAGCGGCCGATCCCCAGCTCTGCGTCTTTTTCGGGTGGTGGCTGGTCTATCCAGAGGTGTGGCTTGCGGTCCCACACCTCTATAATTAGGTTTGCCTCTACGAGGTCGTTTATCAAGGCCTCGGTCTCTGGGTATTTGTCCCAGAGGTAGTCTGGGTCTTCGACGACTTTTGCGAGGGCTTCGCCCCATCTAGCCGCCAGTTGCCTAACGCCTCTCCTAGTGACAACTCCGTCGACGACGGCTTCGACGGACCAGCCGCGCTGGTGGAGCTCGCCGAGGTACCTCGGGTTGCCTCCGGTAAGCCTCCACGCCTCGTCGAATGGGGGCTTAGGCCCCGGGAGCTGTTCGTAAAGTTGGCGGAAGCCATCTCTCGACATGTTCCACATGACGAAGATGTCTGCCCAGTTATGTCTTCCGACCCTTTTCCTTGTAATGCCCTCGCTCGACGCCACTAGCACTACTACTCTGTCGTATTCGGCTGGCGGCCATTCTATGAGGTTGAGTAGAGCCTTGACGTAGGCCTCCGCATTCTCAACTCCCACTGCCTGGAATATGTCGTCCATCAACACGGCGACTCTTGCCCTGCGGAACTTTTGCATTATCCACCCAGCCACGTTTATTACCAGGTCTACGGCCCTAGCCAAGGGGTCAGAAAATATGCTAAAGGCCTTTTCTACTAATTCTTTTGCGGTGGGGGAATACTGGAAAATCTCTTCGATTCTCTTAGCCAGGGGGTTGGTGTAAATGACGTGGTAGCCGTACTCCTCTTCAAGAATTGTTTTTGCCTGTTTCAAAAACGCCGTCTTGCCACAGCCCTCTGGCCCATACACAACGTAGACTGGGAAGGTCCCCCTTTCGCCGAACTCTCTGACCTGCTCCAAAGCCCTCTCTCTATCCACAAACTCGACCTCAAGGCCGGCGAAAGAGACCCTGATCCTCTTCACGGGTTGGCCCTAGACATTTGCGGCGTTGTTTTTTGCCGTTTTAGGAGGGCTCCTTGGCCTGTCTCACGGCGCTCGTGGTCTGTGGGCGGTCTTAGCACTCTTCACTGGCTTGGCTTAGTGAGGGGGTCATAGCCATGTGAATATGGGCGGCACTTCTCCCCTATACTTCTTTGGTGTGTTCATCCACTGTATTCCTAGGGCGATGGCTCTCTCTTCGTCTACCATAATGCCGAGCCTTGCGGCTATTGCGTATCCAATGGCTTTTGCCTTTACGCGCAGCGGCGCGGCGAGGGAGAGAGCCTCCTCCACAGCCCTCCTCACCGCTTCCAGGAGGGCTGGCGACTTCACCCGACCGCCCCCCCTGAGGTGCATGATGACGGCGTCGATGAGCGCCCTCGCCGCCGGCCTAACCCTAAGCCAAACCCCCCTACGTAGCGCTAAAGACCTCACAGCCAACAACCGGTGCAACACCAGCGGCGAGGGCATACACGACACGACGCGGGGAGGATTTAAGTGTTTTGCTGGTGTGCGGTACCGCGTCTGGGCGTCTCTGGTTGTGTGGCTCTTCTAGTCGCGGAGCGTCTCTAGTGCCCGCCTCACTGCCTCTCTATGCAGTGGGGTCTGCCACGCATAGTGTCTCCCAATGCCTAGCTCTGGGTCTTTCTCTGGTGGCGGAGTGTCTACCCAGAGGTACTGGTCTCTATCCCACACTCTGACGATCAAATTCTTCTCAATGAGCAGATCTCTGAGCTCTTGTACCTCTCTCTCCCTTATCCTCTCAAGTATTACATCTGGGTCCTCCACAGCCTCTCTAAGAACTTCAAGCTTAACACGGCTAAGCGCAGGCAACGCATCGCCAAGGCCCTTAGAGACAATAAGCCACTTCACCAATTGTCCAACGTCCCATTGTCTCTTGAGGAGCCTCTCCAGGTACCTTGGGTTTCCCCCTGTCCACTTCCAGACATCGTCGAATGGGGGCTTGGGGCCTGGTAGCGCCTTGTACAACTCCTCGAAGCCCTCCCTGGCCATGTTCCACATGACGAAGATGTCTGCCCAGCTGTGTCTCCCCACACGCTCCCTTGTAACGCCCTCGCTCGAAACCACTAGCACTACTACTCTGTCGTACTCTGCTGGGGGCCACTCTATCAAGTTGAGCAACGCTTTGACGTAGGCCTCTGCGTTTTCAACGCCGACGGCTTGGAACACGTCGTCTATCAACACCGCCACTCTTGACCTTCGGAACCTCTTGATAATCCACCCCGCGATCGTTATTGTGACATCCACCATCTTGCCCCAAGGGTCCGGCGTCGCGCTGAGGACCTCCTTAACCACCGCCTCCGCCGAAGGCGAGTATTGGAGTATTTCTTCTACTCTTTTAGCCAGGGGGTTGGTGTAAATGACGTGGTAGCCGTACTCCTCTTCAAGAATTGTTTTTGCCTGTTTCAAAAACGCCGTCTTGCCACAGCCCTCTGGCCCATACACAACGTAGACTGGGAAGGTCCCCCTTTCGCCGAACTCTCTGACCTGCTCCAAGGCCCTCTCCCTATCCACAAACTCCACCTCAAGGCCGGCGAACGAAGTCTTAATTCTTTTCACGTGTCTAAACGGTGTGCAGATTTTAAGGGTTCTCTGGTTTTCGTTCTCTCCGTGTTGTAGGTTGTGGGTTTTGTTAGATTAACGGTGTTGCCTTGCTTACTTTGACTTCTTCTTCTGGACCTAGTGCTGTGCCGTATTTGTCCATTGTCTCGGAGCTTATGATTAGCTCGGGTGGCGATCCTCCTGCCCTCTAATTTGACTTCTCTTACGTAGCTGTCCACGGTGAATGTGGTTTCTGGGGGTCTATCTCGTTTTGGCTATTTTGATTGGCGCGTATTTGTCTATCTCAATGGATTTGCCGTTATCCAATGCGCTTTTCGGGGTTTTTCGAGCTTTAGCCAGTTGGTGTCGAAGTGTTTTTCGAGGAATGCCCGTGTATCGCCGTGATGCTTGAGCCTGTGTCGAACGGCGCTTGGTGCTCAACTTCCTTGCCCATGTGCCTTATTTCAATGCGCGTATGTCGCAACCTCGTATGCACGTTTCGGCGTGGGCAGTCCGCGCCGCCTCCCCTGTCCGCGGGCTAGTGGAGTCTGAGCACTTTGCCCTTTTCGAGGATTTTGAACTCTTCCCGTGTCATTAGGTGTATTTCGAAGGGGTACCACCAAGGCACGCCTCTCTTTTCCATTTCCTTCCAAGTTTCGCTGAGGATTTGTGCTCTTCTTAGGCCTGGTTTCGACGCTTCTTTGGCGATTATCACAATGTCGATGTCGCTGTCGACGGTGAGCCTTCCCTCGACCGCAGAGCCTATTACGTAAATTTCAACCTCTTCGCCGAGGATTTTCTTCGCGGCGTCTACCAAGTGCGGCAGGTATTCCCTCCATTTGAGCAATTCCCTCAGTCTCTCTGCCTGTATTTTAATTACGGCGTCCTCAGGTAAAGACATGGCGCTCGATTTTGTCGAGCGTTTTAAGGGCCTCTTCGACGGCGCCCAGCGCGTTTGATGCCTCTGCCTCATCGTATGTCTTTGGCGAGTAGCGTGTAGACGTGTAAGCCTCCTCCACCGACCTCCATCGCCGCCCTGGGTTCCCCCGTGGGCGGGTCATTGGTTCCCCCCATCGGTCGGGGCTTCATCCGTCATTTGGGGGGCCGTCGGGGAGGCCGGAGTTCCCCCCATGTCAAAAGCCCGGGGGCGACCCCCCAGGCGACAACCCATGAGAGAACGAACGAGGGGGTTTATATAGATTAACTCGGCGTTGAGACCACCAGTGGGGAAAAGCGGGGTTACCCAACACATTTCTGGCCCTCTTTTCGATGTTGAAGATTGCCACTATGTCTCTCCCGGCCTCAAAGCCGCAGGCAGTACACCTCATACGCCTGTGTCTCACTTCTTCCATTTTTCCGTCGCATCTGGGACATCTTGAGGAGTTCTACGAGGTCAATTGAGCCGATGGCAGTGCATACATGGAGATTTTTTTACTTGCAACTGCCGGTTAAGTGCTACGTCGGCTTTGCGGGACCTGCGCAATATCTGAGACGGCGGCTGTGGAATGAGGCGAAGGTCCTCTGGCCATGTGGGAGAGGTGGGGCTCTAGTGGCGGGGGATGTGTGGAGGTTTTCGGCGGATGTCTCTGCGCGTTTGGCGATATGTTTTTAGGGGTGTGAGTGTTGTAGTTTGTGGGTGTCGTAGAGTTGACGGTTTCTGTCCCGAGGAGGGCTGTTGAGAGGGCTAGGGAGTTGGGTTTGGATTTGGAGTCCGTGGTGGCGGAGGCTCTCTTGAGGGAGCTTGACCCGGCTGAGGAGGTTGAGGCGCGGCTGGAGTTGGCCAAGTGGTTTTTGAGTGAGGCTAAGTCGTATCTGCAGAAGGGTGATGTTGTTCAAGCGAGTGAGAAGTTGTATAAGGTTGCCGAGGAGTGTGTAAAGGTGTTGGCTCAAGTGTTGAACTTGCCTGAGGCGGCTAAGGCTAGGGAGCTGGGCAGGTGGTTTACGTGGCTGTTGGACAAGGCTGTGAGGAGGATTTCTAGGGCTTTGGGGGAGCCTCGGGTGAAAAGCGCGTGGGACGCCGCTTACAGCTTGCACGTCTGGGGCTTCCACGAGGCGAAGCTCGCGGCTGAAGACGTCGAGCTAGATCTTCCACAAGTCGAATGGCTTCTTGAGTACGTGGAAAAGCTTGTCAAGAGTAGGGGAGGTAAACAGTAGATCCTCTGGGCAGGGCAAGCTCGTCAAGAGACAGAGAGTGTTTTGAGCGGGACGTAGGGGGCGGGATAGTTAATGCACTAGTGGATAGGCGCGGGTCTCTAAAGCAAATGAAACAGAGACTTGTTAGGGGCATAGGGTTAGTCTAATAGACCTTGGCATCTGTGGACTTCGTCAAATCATAGCCCATACCTCTGTTGCCAATTTCGCCTTTGTGAGAGGCTGGGGGTCTTTGTCTAAGTCGTGTGCGCCTCTCTCGGGCTTGTGGGGCTTAGGGCGGGGTCTCGCGCCTAATCTGAACCAGGTGTGACAGAGACACGAGTGAACGGAGGTTGTGCTTTGTGTGTTGTCGCCGTCTTACCCATCGTTAAAACCAATACTGTGGAGGTTTTTCTGACTGTGTTTTTGTCTGAGAACTTCCACTTGCCTCCTAGGTCTAGGAGTACTATTCCGAGTAGTGAGCCAAGTGCGTCGCTTATGAGGTCCTAGTATTCTATTGTGGACACCACGGCGTCGCATTTCACGGGGCCTACAACTCTGTCGCTTGCGTCTACTGACACTTCAACGCTCTGGGGTATTAGGTAAACTCTCGTGGGACCTCCAGCGGTTCCGTATTCTAGCAGTTGGGCGTCCTCTGGCGGAGGCCATAGGCCGAGCTCTGCGGCGAGCCTCCTCGGTATGAGGAGTTGCGGCGTCTCTGCCTCATAGCCCGAGTTGACGAGGGCCGACGTTGTAACTTCTCTACCTGTTCTCAGCGACTTTATTCTCAGTTTCACTCTCACAGCCACGTCCCTGCCGCGCTAGGGGGTATATATGTCCTATCCTCCTTCTCAGTGGGTATATGTGGCCGAGCCTGCCCCTCAGTCTGCCCAACTTCACGACGGCGTCTTGTTCCACGGCTATAGGTGCCTTCATATTTTTAACCTTTTTACCGTCAAATTATCGGCGCTGTCTTGTCTCTTCAGTGTCTCCGCGCCTGAGTTTATTCTGGTGGGAGCTAGGGCGGTGAGGCAGTGCCTAAGACTTAGCCAGTAGATGGAGTTGCACAGTGGTCTTCGGCCGTTGTCTAAGGTCTTGCGGACGTTTCAAAGACTCAACGGTGAGGCATAGCCTAAACGTTGCCATTGACAAGTACGCCCGTTGCGCCGGTGATATAAGCTTCAGCAGTTATATGGGTGTGGGCTACGTAAGAGAGCGTGTTAGGCTGTATCACTAATGGCCAATCTGCAAGCAAATAGGCGCCGCCATGCTCGCCTATGGGGTTGCCGAGGAGTTAGGCATTGGGCGAGGCGGAAGTCGAGTTGACGGATGGGAGTGTTAGGAGGATACCCTGTGGGGCTGTGGAAGTCAAACTTGGCGGTGAGAGGGCTAATTGCGGTAAGTGGAGAAGGTGGAGACGCTTGTGGAAAAGACGGTTAGGCTCTAGTTTTAGTTGTGGCCGTCAACGCCTTAATTAGAAGAGGCCGCAATGCATATATGCTCACCGCACTACTTAGTCGTGGAACTAATAATTGAGCGCCCCCTCCCCAAGCCCTCTTCTGCTGACTACGCCTCTGCCCGCCTTCTTGAAGCGTTGGTGGAGGCCAAACTCGCTCTTGACTTCCTTAGGCGCGGTCTTACTCGTAACGCCGCTGAGAGGCCTTTCAGGCGTGGAGGGCTGTCCTAGCCGCATTGTTGAAGCTGGAGCTTGAGCGGCTGAAGGTAGTAGCGAAGACGGAGGAGAGGAGGTGGCTAGAGGAAAGGGCGGTGCCGAGAGTGCCAACGACGAAGATGATACCTCTCTCGTTAATGCTTGAGCAACTGGGGTATGAAGATGCGGTATACATCACAGATCGTGCTTTAAACCTCCACGACTATCAATACCACGGGCCAGACCCGGATATGGCTCTTAGCAAGTATAGGACGAGGGAAGAGGCGGCGTTGGCTGTGAAAGGCTTGGTTAAGGCAGTGGCGCGCTACGTGGAGACGTTGAGGGGCCGCGTCGCGTGGACTGAGGAATACGAGAGGGCCTATAAGGCGCTGGTGGAGGAGCTGGGTGGGTTGTGCCAGGGGCGTGGTAGCCGGCCTTGTGGTGTCTTGGCGTAGTTGGCCGTCTTTCTTAGCGTGGCCTCTCTCCACTTGTGGTAGAGGCCTTTGGGGCCGCATATTAGCTTTCCCTCGTGGAGGGCGTCTATTACCAGGGTGTTGAATTTCTCTATCTGGGGTTCTATGTCCTCGGGCTTTAGGAATACCACCTGTACTAGGTCGTGGGGCGGCTCGGGTGGGGGGTCTTTTCCCACTACTAGTAGGTCCCAGTCGCTGTCTATTCTCGCGTCGCCTCTTGCTCTTGAGCCGAAGAGTATGACTGTGTACCCCGCCTCGCAGAGTCGGCGTATCCACTCCTCCGCCTCCTGGGCCGCTTTTAGGAAGATCTGCCTAAACAGCTGCATTGAGCACCGCGTCCATGCATCTTAGACACTCCTCGGCGTCTTTGTCGTCGTATTCTAACATCCTCGCGTCGGGGTACCGCGCCCCTAGGTAGTGCTCTGTGAGAAGCTTGGCGCACCTCGTCTCCTCTTCGCCGGGCTCGCGCCCCGAGAGGGCGAGGTAGCTTCTGAGCAGGTGTAGAATGGAGTGTGTGTACGGCCTGGCACCCGTGGCCTTTATTAAAAGCCACCTGAGGTAGAGCTCGGCGGCTTGTTGGGCAAAGAGGCAAGCCTCGGGATAGAAGCCTCTTGTAGCCATCTCTCTGGCAAGCGCCGCGTACCTCTTCGCTCTCTCTATCCACTTCTCGTAGGCGGGCATCCTACTGTTAGCTTTCCTTTTTTCTCGCTAGGGCTACCCATTTTGCCGTTAATCTGCTCAAATCTCTTTTCTAATTTCTTAAACTTCCCTCCCAGCCAGTACAAC
>ERZ1684501.73-NODE-73-length-9843-cov-5.812628_pt1 | contig 9843 bp, 7 predicted proteins | sample MGYA00580191_ERZ1684501 | MGnify/ENA primary metagenome ERZ1684501 (study PRJEB41475, sample SAMN08455322) | hot springs metagenome | biome: temperate mixed forest biome [ENVO:01000212]; feature: neutral hot spring [ENVO:00002181]; material: water | place: New Zealand... | reverse complement strand
AATGCCCAGACCCAGGCAAGCCCTACACCCCAGGAGGCACAGTAGTATTCCAACTAGTCAGAGAACCCTCTTAACAACCTCGACAATCCGCTCGCTAGTTCTACCATCGCTAAACGGCGCAATCTCCTAAATGCTGTTCACCTATTTACCCCACTATTAAGAGAACCGGCGAAGTTTGGCTTCTGAATTTCATGTGTTACATGACTACTTTGATTTTTTGCCATTTTTAAAGCGATTTCTTGTGAGTTTTAGATGCTATTCCTAGACATCTCATAATCATAGTGTTAGCCAGTATAAGCGAGAACAAAGCTAACCTCCGTAATCTAAGGACGGGTATCTAGACTTTATGCGATCTTCTCCAGGATGTTTACACAGCACTACCACTAAGGAACAGTCTCAAGAATATTTCAAGAGTCATTAAGTACGCCAACTTAAAGCCATTCTTCTTCCCCTTCAAGTGCTCTTTGATGATCTTCAAGACGCATCCCCTATTTAGATATCCAAGTTTGTAGACCAACGCATCTTCTCGCACTAATAAATCCCACAACATTTTTCTCCACTCTTTAGATTCCCGAAGCACTTTATCAAAGTCAAAATAGGATATGAAGAGCGCCGCTCTGTCCCGACTCAACTCCCTCATAACCTTATCTACAATAAAGAGGAAGCCTTGCAAGGGACGCCAAAGCTTATGAGGTAGTATTGGTGGTACAAGCGTATTAGCATACGGAATCTTAGACGCATCGACGCTAAGCCTTAAAAGAAACTCTCTATAGAACCTATGCCCATACCTCTCCCTAGCAGGTATCTTCGCGATGATATTCAACACATCATCCGCTATGGTAGGAAGTAACTCTTCTACAAACTCCCTATGTATTAAAGAACCCTGTAAGGTAAATCTCCTTACGCGAGTCATTATAAAGAAGTAATCAGCCTTATTTGGAAAAGAATCACCTTTACATGACATAGCAATTTTAACGAACTCTCTCCTAGCATCGTTAATCAGTTTGCCGAGTCTATTCCCCAATAAACACTTGAGCTCGTCTCTCGAGAATAGGGTTGAATTCTTTTCCAAAGATAGTATGAAATCCTTATTGTTTTTTACCTTAAAATATTCTCTTTGTAAATAACTTCCACCTAACAATAGATCAAGGGCAAATCCCAGTATTGTCGTATTTAAGCCATATTCGATTACCCTCTTCATGACATAGGGTAAATAGGATACGGTTGGGACATCTTGCCCATCAGTGATATAGACAACGTATTCGGCATATTTTCTTAGTTCTGCTGGATCAAGGTTTATGATCAAATGCTTTATCCCAAACCTTGTGGCAACCTTTCTGGCAATCTTGAGGTCTAGACTTCTCTCTACTCCAAATGTGACGGCAAATACTCTTCGCCGGTTCGTCGAATTTAACGATGCTAAGACACTCCTACTGTCTAATCCTCCACTTAACTGAAGCGCTACATTATTAAACTTATTGACTATAGAATTAACTATTTTTATATACGCTTTAGCTAGGTTTTCAGCATACTTCTTTTTATGAAATTTTTTATCTTCTATGTATTCTAAATCCCAGTACTGGTATACTTTCACGTCCTCTTTAGTGGATATGAGCATGGATGCTGGAGACATAATCTTAACTTCATCAAAGAATGTATCATCCCCTATAATGCCTACTTTACCGTACATAAGAAACTTCACTATAGCTAATTCGTTGACCCTCTTAGGAAAACCTGGGTATTGTAGAATTGCTCGGGCATGCGTTGAGAATATCAGCTCGCGACCCTTTATTGCATAGTAAATGGGTCTTGTACCAAGCTTGTCGGTAACCAACACAACCTTACCTTCACTATTATTCCATAGAATGCCACAGAAAGAGCCGCTGAGACCCTTAAATCCATCAATACCATTCTTCAACCAGACCTGGAGTAGGCATTCTGCGTGGTTTTGTTTGTCTATACATTCATCATTGTATATCCAACCATATAATAACGCACTCCAGCCCGAAGTCGCATCTGATGATATATGGAAGCTGTTTATACTTTTCAAAAAGCTTATACCAATATCAATAATTAATTCGTGAATGGTTTTAAAAGTTTGATACTCATTTGTTACTATAGTCTTAAGCATACTATGCAACGTATTGTCGTCGGGAACATAATTGAACTTTGTATAACCTACTACTCCAACCATCGTTCTACACCAGAGACCTCAAAGGTTCTGAAGAAAGCTAGTTTAGCCATAGCGTAGGATTGCGAAGCCTTGCGATAAGAGACATAGCAACCTCAAAAATGACACTTACAAGGCTCCATAGCGACAAGCTCATGGGTTACGGCGGTTGATAGAGGCGTACACCTCCAAAATTTTGTCGATCCTTTTCTCGATGTCAAACCTCTCCTCTGCCAGCCTCCTACCGTTCAGTCCCATTTTTTCGATTTCAGACGGGTTCTCCAAGAAGTATAGTATCCGGTCAGCAATAGCCTTGGGGTCCCTTGGGGGGACTAAGAAGCCGTTAAACCCATCTATAACTTGCTCCCTAAGACCACCTACATTTGATGCAATAACAGGCCGCGCAGAAGCCATAGCCTCAGTGGCCACAAGACCCCAAGACTCTTGAAGAGAGGGGACTACTACAATGTCTGATGAAGCATAGTAATATGGCATTAGTTCTCGCGGTATCTGGCCCACAAAAATTACGTAGTCCGAAACGCCTAGAGATCTTGCAAGGCTTTCATGAAAAGCTCTAAGGGGTCCATCTCCGCCTATAACGAATAACACGTCCCCCACTTTAGACACCACTTCAGGTATAGACTTTATCAGGTATTCAATACCATACTGAGGCCAATGATGTTTTGCCGTAAATATTACGTGCTTGTTAACTGGGAGATTAAGCCTTGCTCGAGCTATGTTCTTATCCATGGGAGTAAACATCTTTAAGTCAACGCCATGGTATATGAGCTTTGCCACATCTTCATTATTAACAACTTTTAATACTTCATCATATAGTGCCTTGCTATTACAAATTATGGCGTCAGCACAATTCAACACCTTTCTAACCAATAAGTCATACCTCTTAGAAAGTCTAATCCCATATCCAACGGAGGGTTCTACTAAAATGTCGTATCCGTGGACAGTGACTATGAGCGGCTTACCCACCCTCTTTTTAACCATGCACCCAACAAGGCCTTCGGGATACGCAAAATGGGCGTGAATTATGTCGAGCCGTACCTTCTTTGCCACTTCTAATGCACGCGTAGCATAGAGACTCTCAAAGTAGATAGCCTTGGGACTTCTAATTAGCGAACGAAGAGGGTATGCGCCAATGGTTGAGAAAAATGCGTGAACCACACCAATATATTTCTTTCGCCCAAGCCCATAGAAGTACATGCTATAAGAGACTTCCCCATCCTCCCTTGTAAACCTTCCCCTGACTATGTGAACCTCTAACCCCCTTCTTGCTAGTCTAAAAGCTTCATCAAATATGAATGAGGACCGTACTTCTTCGCTTGTTTTACCTATACCTGAGGCTATGAGCAGAACCTTCATTTTGCTTATAAGCCCAGAAAGAGTTTTTATAGATTCTCACATATTTGCCACCTATAAATCTTGCTACTACGCAAGGCACAAGATTAAACAGATAACGCTGTAGAACGCGACGATCTTTCACCAATTTGCTTTAATATTTCTACGGTTCTTTCGCTAGCTCTCCCATCTCCGAAGGGATTGGGCGCTTCTTTAATCCTCTTCCTGATCTCAGACTCACGTTCTATAATCTCCTTAACTGTAGCTACAATCCGCACCGAGTCCATACCCACCAGACGATTAGCGCCTACCTCCACTGTTTCAATCCACTCAGTATCCTCACGCAAAGTAATACAGGGAGTACCCAGCCAAAAAGCCTCCTTCTGAACACCACCAGAATCCGTCAATACAACTTTCGCATTCTTTATCAAGGCGAGAGACTCGATATACCCCACAGGATCTATTACCTTCACATGAGACAACTCTCTGAGCTTAGGCATTAAGCCAAACTCCTCCAAACGCTTCCTAGTCCGCGGATGGACAGGAAATACAACAGTGAAATCTCTTAGCTCCGAGAGAGCCTTCAACAAATTAACCAGCCGCTCATACTCATCCACATTCTCCTGCCTATGAACCGTCAAGAAGATATAGCCATTACGCTCAAGCCCAAGCTCGTCAAGAATAGAAGACTTTTCCACCTGAGGAAGCCAACGCAACAACACGTCATACATAGTATCGCCAACTTCGAATATTCTGCCCAGCACACTCTCCTTACGCAAATTTTCTGCACAGTTCCTAGTCGGAGCGAAGAGAATTGAAGATATGTGATCTACAACCCTCCGATTAACCTCCTCAGGCATCCTCATGTCATAGCTCCTAGCACCAGCCTCCACATGAGCCACAGGAATCCCCATTTTAACTGCCGCTAAAGCCCCAGCCAAAGTAGAGTTAGTATCCCCTGGTACAACAACCATATCTGGTCTCTCCTTGGAAAGAACCTCCTCAAGGCGAAGAATCATCATAGCAGTTTGCAATCCGTGACTGCCACCACCTACACCCAAGTTATAGTTAGGCTCAGGCAGATTTAGTTCTTTAAAGAAGATGGAAGACATTTCGTAGTCGTAATGCTGACCAGTGTGTACAAGAACAAACTCCACATCTGGAGAATGAGCTAAGTAATGAATTAACAGGGCAGATTTAATAATCTGCGGACGTGTTCCCAAAATCAGAGATACCTTCACGTACGACTTATAACCATAAATCTTCTTAAAATTTACGTCGCTGTATTTCCTATAGTTTCCCAAATTTTCTATAAATTAAAGCGCTATATATTTTTTTCTAGCATGGATAACATATATACATAAACTATGTTTAGATTATTAATGAAACACTTTACCATCAAAAAGTCGCAAATTAACGAATCAGAGTTACGAATTATCACGGCACCGTAATATATATCGCTTGCATTTAGGGAACTATTAGTATATAAGTTTAGCAAACTCGTCAATATAGGTGTATCTGTAACTACTTTCATATTGCTATGAAAGTTCAATAAGTACCATAAAACTGAACTTAAGTAATAAAGAAAATTAACAGCAGGATGGCTTAGTTCGAATAATGTAAGAAATGCACCGAGGTCGTACATGGGTGTAAGTTGAGCCAGTAATACTATTATATCAACTAGTAATAATAAAAATTTAGATTTCAAAGTAGCACTTATAGTCACTGCGCCAAAAACAATGACTAGCGGTAATAGTGGGGCAATTATGTCAAACATATACAAAGTGAAAAGGTCGGAAATTCTGGCGTTTGTTAAACGAATCAAATATATACCTATAGCGAAAGCAATCAAAATAAAATAAGTCAGTGCAATGGCTTTAGAAATAAGAAACCTTTCGTTGTATTTTCTAACAACTTGTAAAGATAAAATGAAGGAAAATATTAAAAGAATAGCATAAAAAATTAGTGAAAGTTGTCTTATAAATGAAAGTGTTATAAAGAAAAAGTAGCTTTCGGATGTTTGCTTGAGAAAAGTAAGAGGAAGGCGTACAAGGTTTATTTCTCTTTCAAGTAACAACATAAAATAATTTACAAAAATATCAAAGAATCTTCTATATTCAAATAAATATGCTGTAAAGAGAACGTCTACTGTAAATCTAACTGCTATTATGAGCAATAAAAATATCAATATATGTTTAAATAAATTTAGATTTTGGAATTTAACTAATAAGAATAATGATATTATTAAAATTATCATTAGTAGAATAGTTAAGGGGAAATTAGTTATTGACAGAGCAAAAGTTAGTAAAGCTAGTTTTATCGAATTTCTTTTTAAATTATTAGCTTCAATTTGCCGATGAATATATAAAATTATTAAAGAAAAAAGAGCTAAGTCGATGGCATTTCGCTCTATGCGAATTAGCGCATATGAATATAGTGCAATTAAAATCAAGGGATCACTAAATCTTAATTTTTTACTAAGTAATAAGCTTACTGATACTACCATAAAATAATTTAAATTTGTTGTAATAAATACATAGAAAAATCGAGATTTTATGTTTGCAATTTCCATCAAAATATAAGGGATGAGGTAATCGCTAAATAATGTGCCATGGTGTTCTAAGGCAACTATGTGTCCACTTTTCTGATAGTTTGCGATGTATGCTTCAAATCTCATTTGTGTGACGAAGTTAGTTTTTATTGTTGGTAGATACCATAAGTACTGAGGCCAAGCAAATAATATACCGACTAAGGCTATAATCAACATTTTTCTGTACATATAATAATTGCTACTCTTGGTATTGTTTGAAATAGCCACTAAAAAAACACTAAGAGTCCACAATATTACTGAAAAAGTAAGTTGAATATCATACGAAGACATAGATAAATATATGTATGTAGCTGTTGTCAGAACAGCTAACAGGACAATTTTATTCGAATTAATTAACATAAATTTTTCATAATTTTTATTAATTTACTTAAATAAGTTCTTGATTATGATATGCAATATTTTACCGCTTTTTTCTCTATCTATATTTTTTCTAAATACATTTATGCTCTTTTTTAGTTCAGATATTTCTTTATCTTTATACATAATAATTTCTTTGATAAAGTTTACTTGGCAAATTAAGTCTTTTGTTTCACATACAGTTCCTAATTTATACTTTTTTACCATCTTGGCTAGGTCGCTTTCTCTCCTGCACAATGCCAATACAGGTAACCCTGCACCTATGTATTCATAGAACTTGGCAGGTATTGCATGATCAAAAAATGGATCTTCAACACGGGGTATTAAGCCTATGTCTGCGCATGAGAGTATTCTTGCGACATCTTTAAGATCATTATAGACTCCCAAGTATTTTAAGTTATTCTTAAGATTATATTTTTCAGCAAGACTCATTGTGTAATCTAGTAACTTTGTTCGAGGTCCTATGATGATTAATTTAACTTTTTCTGCGAGCTTTTGGTTTTTTATCTTTAGTAACATTAGTGCTGGAAGTAATAACACAGGATTATGGGTTTCTACAGCAGCACCGCTGAACACTATAACGAGTTCGTCGCCACTTCTACCGAGGATAGAGTTACAGAATCGTTCATCTATAGATGCTAAGGCTTTGTCAAATTCCTCTAGATTTGCGCCGTTGGGTATAATAATAATCCTACCTTTCAGATGATATCTTTCTCTAAACTTCTCGGCAAGACCTTGTGTAACAATCGTTACAAAATCCACATGTCTTATAAACTTGTCTATAAACATGCTTAGAACTTTGTAGTATATCTTTTCGACGCCACTTTTCTTTAAGACGAACTCTCCAAACACATCATCTCTAACATCCAGAATTATTTTGTATTTAAATATCTTTTTCCAAATGATAAATCCTATAAATGGTTCTGGCGGAGGACTTGACACGATAAGTACGTTGGGTCTTAGTATAAGCAGATATAACGGGGCAAAGAGTGTCGTAAGTAGTAGATACAGTGGTGAAACAGAGAAGGGAAGGATATTGAGTACATAGATGTCTTTATTGAGCCATCTCTTTTTGTGCTTGTAAATTGTGAACATTTCTGTAAGCTTTGTTGCGCCTACTACTGTTACTTCTAGCCCTTGTGCTTTGAGATATTTGGCGAAGTATTCTATGCGTCTCCACCCTGCTCCGGGGAAGGGGAGTTGATACCCTAGTACTAGGAGGATCTTCTCTTTCAGAGAGGTTGTCGACTTGGGCGGCTCTTCTAAGGCCATATTAAGTACTTGCGATGAACTTTGAATACAGTGGCAGATAATATTTTTCAACTATAGAGTCCCATGAGAATAATCTCTGGGAGTACTTAACGGCATTATGAGATATCGCTTTTCTAAGGTTATCATCCTCTATCAATTCTAGAGTCAATTTACATAATTCTTTTGAATCATCTGGTGAGACTAGTACAGCATTAATATTATTAAATAAGTAACCCTTATAGAATGGTAAGTCAAAAGCGACTACGGGAAGTCCCGAGGCCATTGCCTCTAGTGGTGCTAGGGGGGCCGCCTCTACTTTGCTTGGGTGTAAGTATATGTCGGATGATGCGAGAATTGTAGCCACTTGCTCTTTCCTAGGTACTTCTCCTAGGAAGTGTACGTAGGGCTTCAGGGAGTGTTTTTCTACGTATTTGAGCAGTGCCGTGTAGTACAGGTTTACGCCCTCGGCGATGTAGCCTCCACTTGTAGGCCCAACGAATATCATCTTGACGTCTTTTTGTCTGCTTACGATGCACTTTAGGGCTTTTAGTGCCGCTAGCTGGTTTTTGTCTGGGTGTATTCTGGCCACGTTGACTACGAGGATTTCTTTGCCGTTGAGCAGTTTTTCTCTTACTTCTTGACTTCTTTTGGCTGGGTTGAACATCTCTGTGTCGACGCCGTTGGGTATGTAGATGACGTTCTTGAACCCCCTTTTAACTAAAAATTCTGCCACGGCGATGGACGGGGCGACGATGAAAACGCCCCTCATATCTAATGCCCTTAGGATGGAGATTAACGCCTCTTTTCTGCTACTTGATTTAGCTATCCAGGGCGGGTAGTGTAGTGTGAGTAGGTGTCTCTTCCCTGGGGTTGTTGCAAGGCCTAGCGAGGCGTATAAGTTATGTGAGTGTACTATGTCCGCGGGAGTAAACGCCAGTGTCTTGCCGGCAAGGTATTTTCTAATGGTGGATCTCGTCACGGGATTTGCTATGAGTACTTCTGCGTAGGCTTTAAGCCGTCTTGCGGTTTGCCATATGATTTCTTCTACCGCACCCTTTTCACTGGGTATGGGTAGCGACATTGGGCCTATAAATAAAATTTTCATTTTCTTATTAATGACTTTAGTTCGCCTAGTAACATGCTCAAGTCTATCACGTACTTCATCGCAAATATTTGAAGCGAATCCGACATACTTTTTAATGTGTGAAAAGCGTACATAGCATACATTGTCGAGATTGCTGGAAGTACCAGGTTTATGTAGGTTGCCCGCCTGGCAATGATATAGTCTTTCAGCAGTTGTTTCGCTGTGGGCGTTAAATCTCTTTGGATACCTTTTCCATATCTTGTATGCTTCTTTATATAGGCGGCTAGTGTGGGGTCGTCGATTTTTATTATCTTGAGCTCTGGCATATATGCTATTTTTGATGTTTTTAGCATTGCAAGTGCGGTTACTATTCTATCTTCTCCGAAGTACCTAGACAGGGGCGGGTAGCCGTGTAGTTGTTCTAGTATTCTTCGTGTGAAAATGCGAGCTGGCTGTATTATGCTCGATTTTTTTAAATTTACCGATGTCCGTTCTATTATGTTGAATGTATAATTAAAGATTCTTGTAGCCTTGTCTATGCTAAATATTGTGAAGCTAGGTATTATAACATCGTAGTCGCTTCTCATTACTGTTTCGAATTTTTCTATGAATGTGTTGGACAGTATGGTGTCGCCGTCTAGGAATATCACGATATCGCCCTTTGAGTGGGTGTATCCAATGTGTCGCGCGTATGATAGAGATATGCCTGGGTCTTGTAGTAGGGCTGTTCTAACAAAGGGGCTAGAGTAGGCTTCTAAAAATTTTCTAGCGGTTTCATAGGTGCCGTCTTGCGATTTTCCATCAACGACTATCAATTCGGTTTTGTATTTTTCGGCAAATTTCCTAGTAGATTTCAATACATTCTTAATTGTCAACCTATTGTTTTTCGTCACAACTATTATGCTTATCACGATTTATGATAGTAGTAGGCTAGTGGGTAATTGTTTATCCTCACGGCACTGTGCGGCGTCTGTTGGCGTATTCCGTGGCCAGTAGGGCGGCTGTTGTTGTAGTTAC
>ERZ1684501.72-NODE-72-length-9847-cov-14.217116_pt1 | contig 9847 bp, 6 predicted proteins | sample MGYA00580191_ERZ1684501 | MGnify/ENA primary metagenome ERZ1684501 (study PRJEB41475, sample SAMN08455322) | hot springs metagenome | biome: temperate mixed forest biome [ENVO:01000212]; feature: neutral hot spring [ENVO:00002181]; material: water | place: New... | reverse complement strand
GCTACGGGTTGGCCAGCGGAGCTCTCAAGTTCACTAGAGCTCTAGACGAGGCTAGATGGAGCTCTTCCCGACAGGTGTTAGAGCCTCGATAGTGGGGTTCCTGGTAAGCCTCACAGGCATAGCGGGGGCCCTTACTGTACTCTCAGAGGGCTTACTAACAGCTCAAGGCTTCATAGCCTGGGCTATAATACTGTGGGCCTCAGGCCTTCTAGCCTCAATAGCTTGGTATACTAGAGGTGTTGAGAGTGCAGCTAGGAGTGTAGAGGAGCTAGTCTAGCGCTACAGCTTAACACCCCATAAGGGCTTCTACGACCCAACACTAGACGGGGCTTTTTAGGGTCTGAGTTGTACGTGTGCAGTCTAACGGGTGGTTGAGGTGAACCGCTACATAGTAAGCTTAGCTATGGAGGCTGCCTTCGAGGGCTCAGCTAACTATGCTGGAGGCCTAGGAGTCCTGGAGGCTGATAAGTTCTACGCTGCTGGCAGGCTTGGGCTCCCCTATATCCTCATAGTCCCCTTCTACCCCTATGGCTACGTTGACTATAACACTGTTGATGGCCCACGCTTGGTCGAGGTTAGACACAGGCATTCTCCCCACTTCCTCTCAAGGCTAGAGCATACTGGGAGTCTCGAGGTTAGAGGTGTTAGGGGTAGGCTTGTAGCTGAGGTTGAGCTCTTCGAGTACCGTAGTGGGAGTGCGAGGGCTATACTGTACATGGTTAGAAGGCCCAGAGAGCGGGCATCCCTCTTCAGGTACCTCTACAGGCACCATGAGGATGAGTGTACGTACTACGTAACAGCCTCGGCTGCCGCAGCCAGGATAGCGTCTAAGGTTGCTGGAGAGGGGTCTATTGTAGATGTTCAGGAGGCCCATTTAGCTATAGCCTTGTACATGCTACCAGGGGGTGTTAGGAAGAGGTTTATAACCCATACGCCAGGCCCCTGGGGTCACCCAAGGCTATGTAGGGAGGAGGCTGAGGACACGCTGGGCTTAAGCCTCCCAGATGTTAAGACAGCTACAGAAGCTGCTATGGAGGAGGCTGAGGAGGTCTACGCTGTGTCTAGAAAGCATGCTGAGGTAACTAGAAAGCTTTTCCCAAAGTACTCTAGCAAGATAGGCTACATAACGAACGCTATAGACCTAGAGAGGTGGACTAGACTGAGAATGGATATCGGGAGCCCAGAGGAGCTGTGGAGGGAGCATCTAAAGCTTAGAGGGGAGCTAGAGTCGCTCATAGCCGGGCTTACGGGTAGGAGAGTTGGTGACAGGATGATATTAGCCTGGCCTAGGAGGATTGTCAGGTATAAGAGGCCCTACTTCCTCGAGAGGCTAGCTCAGGAAAGCGACTTTAGAGATAGGATATTCATAGTGGCTGCTGGTAAACCACATCCAAGGGATAGCTGGGGTAGGGAGATAGCCTCCAGGCTTGCCAGGCTCTCTAGGGAGCTCGGTAACATAGTGTTCCACCCTACCTACGACGTAGACCTAGCTAGGTACATTATAGCGGGCTCAGACCTCCTACTCTTCACACCATTCCCAGGCTGGGAGGCTAGCGGTACTAGCCAGATGAAAGCTGGGGTTAACGGTGTCCCAACACTATCCTCTAGGGATGGTGCTAGCCTAGAGCTCATAGAAGACGGTGTAAACGGCTGGCTCTTCGGAGTAGAAGCTGAAGATTTTATAGACATTGAGGGAGACGAGAGAGCCCAGAGGATAGACGAGGAGGAGTACAGGGATATGGTGAGGAAGCTCGAGAAGATACTCGAGCTCTACGAGGCCACGGTTAAGGGCGGGGATAGAGGCTATGCAGGTATAATGTATAACGCCTACAAGACGATAACACCGAAAGCCGATATGAAGAGGCTTCTTAGGGAGTACTACCCGGGGCTCCTATAGGGCTGGGAGGCTTCTAGATGTGACAGATAAGTTCGTCGTCTTCTTCGGGCACTTCTACCAACCCCCACGCTTTAACCCCTGGCTTGAGTTTGTAGACTTCGACTCCTCAGCTAGCCCCTTCCACGACTGGAATGAGAGGGTGGCCTTCGAGTGCTACTCTAGACTCCACAGGGCCCCCTTGCACGATGAAAGCGGCTGGGTTACGGGGTTTATAAACCTCTATAGCAGGATCTCCTTCTCCTTCGGCCCCATCCTCCTAGAATGGCTTAAATCTAGGCTCCCTAAAGTCTACAATGCTATAATCGAAGCTGATAAAGAGTCGGCTTCGAGGGAGGGGCATGGGAATGCTATAGCTCAGCCCTACGCTCACATAATAATGCCTCTAGCTGATAAGCGATACAGGGAGCTCGCCGTAAGCTGGGGAGTGAGGTTCTTCGAGAAGACATTCGAGAGATACCCTGAAGGCTTCTGGCTGCCCGAAGCCGCTGTAGATAACGAGACTTTGGAGATACTAGTGGATTACGGTATAAAGTTCGTCGTGCTAGCTCCACACCAAATCGGGGAGGTTAGGGTTGGCGATAGATGGATTAGGGTTAGCGGGGTTGACCCGAGGGCCGCCTACAGGGTTATACTACCCTCTGGTAGGAGTATAGCGGCTGTAGTCTACGATTCAAGCCTCTCAGCAGGCGTATCCTTCGGAGATCTCCTAGACGATGGTAGGGTGCTAGCATCTAGGATCCTCGAATCCTTCAGTGATATACTGCAGGGGCCCCAGCTTGTAAGCATAGCTACAGATGGCGAGACATACGGCCACCATAAGAGGAGGGGTGTAGAGGAGCTAGCTAAGGCCATAGAGCTGCTCGAGTCTAGCGGTGAGGTTAGGGTATCGAACTACGCATCCTTCATCTCTAGGGCGCCCCCCAGGATGAAGGCTAGGGTAGCTGAGAGAACTTCCTGGAGCTGCCCTCACGGCGTCGAGAGGTGGAGGGCTAACTGTGGCTGTGGCTCAGAGATTAGGCCTGGGTGGACCCAGGAGTGGAGGGGCCCCCTAAGGAGGGCGGTAGACTGGCTCTCCATGGAGGCTCTTAAAGCATACGAGTCTATAGCCTCAAAGCTACTAAAAGACCCGTGGGGTGCTGCGCTCAACTACATCGATGTAGTCTACGATAGGAGTCTAAGCTCTACAGCTAGATTCCTAGAGGGTAACCTAGCCGGAGCGGGAGATCCGGTAGCTGCAGTTAAAGCTCTAAAGGCGCTAGAGGCTCTGAGAAACGCTCTCCTAGCCCAGTCTAGTGATGCGTGGTTCTTCGAGGACCTATACAGGCCAGAGGTCTACCAGATACTAAGGCATGCTGGTAGAGCTCTAGAGCTGCTAGAGAGTCTAGGATTCAAGGGTTTAATGGATACCTTCAAGACCCTCCTTAGAGAGGCTATAAGCAATACCGGTGTTAGAGGCGACGAGATACTCGAGTACAGCCTTAAGTCTAGGGTCGACTTTAGACGTTTAACAGCGCTATACGCTGTAAAATCCGCCCTAGGGCTTGTGGGGAGCGAGGCTAGAGTATACTCCTACAGAGTGTCTAGGTCTAGGAGCGACAGGGTTACACTAGGAGCGGCTACAGTAGACCTGGGCATAGCTACTGTAATCTCGGAGGTTACAATGGAGCAGGAGACGCTATACTATGCAGCGGTTAGCCTAGGAGGCTGGGATTTCTACGTTGGCGTGGGCCCCCTAGAGAGGCCTGAGGATTACACGGAGCTCCTCGAAACCCTAAGGGGGAGGCTCCCACTGGGGGCTGGGTCGACAGCTATAAGCTTGGTTAACGAGGCTTTCAAAGGCCATGTATACACGGTTGCGGATCTACCGGTAGACGATCTAGTTGATGTAGTAAGCTGGGTTATATCCAAGTCTAAGGTGCTTCTCAGAGAGTCCCTCGAGGCAAGCCTCTCGAGTATAACACCTCTCTTAGCCTTCCTTAAGAGAGCTGGTGGTAGGATCCCTAGCTACATGGAGTATAGTTTGCTAGCTCTCCTCCATATGAGGCTAGAGGAGTGCATTGAAAACTTGGACGTATCCTGCCTGGAGGAGACGCTCTCAGCGTCGAGGGGTTTAGGCTTAGAGGTTCGAGGGGTTGGAGAGCTCCTAGCATCTAAGCTACGAGACGTTCTAGAGAGTCTAGCCTTAGAACCCTCTCGTATCGATAAGCTAGAGCTAGCGTTAAACATCTCGAGGCTAGCGGCTAGCCTCGGGGTCTCAGAGGGTTACCTTGAAGGTGCTAGGGTAGCGGTTGCCGAGCTGAGAGACAGGCTCTACCATAACATGCTTGTAGCTGCAAGGCTTGGAGACGAGCTTGCATGGAGGTGGGTTAAGCTATTTACCTCTCTAGCTGAGACCCTTAGGGTTAGGGTTTAGCTTGGAGCTCTTCGCCCCAACTAGTGTGGGTAGAGTGTGGATTGTTAGCTTCGAGTACTCAGGCGTAGCCAGCCTGGGTGGCCTCGGTGAAGCTGTTAGAGCTAAGGCTGAGATGCTAGCTAGGAGGGGTAAGAGTGTAACAGTCTTCATGCCATCCCATGGGAGGTATCTAGACCCAATTCTAAGAGCTAAAGTGGGCCTGAGGGACTCTAGCTTCTCCGAGTGTGGCTATAGGAGGGGTGTAGACGGCCTATACTACCACTACTGCCTTGGAGCTGAGGAGACTGTATTGAATGGTGTTAGACTAGTCCTATTCAAGGGGCTCGATAGGGCTACTAGGAGTGTCTTCGACGAGTGGAGTATATACTCTAACGTCGAGGAGAAAGCATCCCTACTAGCTAGGGCTATGAGAGCCTACACTCAGAGATCGGCGGAGCTCCCAGACCTCATTGATGTAAACGACTGGCACAGCGTCCTAGCGGGGGTTACCGTTAGACAGGAGGCTGAGAGAAGGGGGCTAGCTATCCCACTTGTCTACACTATACACCTCTCAGGCTCCCCTAGCTTCCCATGGCACTACGCCTCACAGGACTGGTCGGGTTTACATAACGGGCCCCACCTCGTGTGGAGAGTCGTTAGACACGAGGTGGAGTACTACAGCTCAGTTTGGGACTCTACAGGTGGTAACGTGGAGGCTTTCGGGGTACACGAGGCCGACTTGGTGGTTACAGTTAGCTTCTCCTACCTAAGGGAGGAGCTAGTAGGCAGATACGGGGACTGGATTCTAGGTAAGTCGTGTGTAGTCTACAACCCTACAAGCTTGAGGGTTGAAGATGCAGAGCTGTGGGTTAAAGAGCGTTATGGCGATATCCATGGCGGGGTCGAGTGGAGGCTTGTAGAGGAGCTCCTATCAAGGTACAGGAGGTGGGGTTACATCAGTGGGGATGGTGTTCTCCTAGTAGCCTTGGGTAGGCTGACTTGGCAGAAGGGGTTTGATGTAGCTGTTAGAGCTCTAGACTACGCTCCAACAGTGAGGCTCCTAGTGCTAGGCCTCGAGGTAGGCGATTACAGCTTTGAAGCTGAGCTTAGAAGGCTTGTAGAGGAGAGGAGTGGGAGGGTAGCGGTTATCCTGGATAGGCTCCCAGTAGATCTTAGAAACGCTGTAGTGAGGCTAGCGAAAGCCACTATAGCCCCCTCAAGGTGGGAGCCTTTCGGGCTTGTAGCGGTAGAGTCGATGGCCCTTGGAACCCCTGTTGTAGCCTCAGCAGTTGGGGGTCTTAAGGAGGTAGTCTTAGACTTGAGGGGTGACGATAGGGGGACTGGGCTGCTAGTCAAACCCGGGGATCCACGTGAGCTAGGCCTAGCTATGGAGTCTATAGCTCTCCTCATGAGTGGAGAAGCTCCAGAGAAAATCCCCCTAGCTGAGCTTAGGAGGCTAGCCGGGGTTAACGCTGAGTCTAGGGTTAGAGGTAACTGTGTCAAGCTAGTCGACGAGTATTTCAGGGAGCCAGCAGTCTACGGTATGCTAGAGTCATGCTATGAGAGAGCTAGGCAAATGGCCTACTATAGAGCTGTAGCCTCCCACAGCTTGTGGGTGGGTTGAAGTGGATATAGTCCTCCTATTCGAGGTTCACCAGCCTCTAAGGCTGAAACCCCTTACAGACACCCCACCTGGGGGGCTCAGTGTTGAGCCTTGGGAGCTCTTCTCCTGGGATCTCAATAGGACTGTGTTTGAGAGGGTAGCCGAGAGGGTCTACGTGAAGGCTTCTAGGATAATCCTGGAGTCCATGAGGAGAGTTGAGGGCTTCAAGGTTACCTTTAGCATATCCGGTATAGCGCTAGAGCTTATGCAGAAGTGGGCTCCACAAGCTCTAGAAGCCTTCAGGGATCTAGCGGCGACAGGGAACGTCGAGTTTATGGCCCAGACATACTACCACTCTCTAGCATGGTTTATCGACCTAGACGAGTTTAAAGAGCAGGTAGTAGAGCAGGCTAGGCTTGTTGAGGAGCTCCTAGGCTATAAGCCTGTAAGTGCTGAGAATACAGAGTTCATATACAACAATGATGTAGCCTGCACTCTCCACAATATGGGCTTCAAAGCTACAGTAACAGAGGGTGTCGAGTGGGTTAGGGGGTTCCGTGGTGCTAACTACGTCTATGAAGCCTACGGGTGCCCCTTGAGGGTTCTAGTGAGGAACTATAGGTTGAGCGACGATATAGGGTTTAGGTTTAGCCTTAAAACGTGGGATCAATACCCTCTAACAGCTGATAAGTACGCCTCCTGGGTGGCAGCCTCTCCAGGCGATGTAGTCCTGGTAGCGATGGACTATGAAACCTTCGGGGAGCATCACTGGCCTGAAACCGGTATATACGAGTTCCTCGAGTGGCTCCCACTAGAGCTCTCTAGGAGGGGTGTAGGCTTCGCCACCGTCTCTGAGGCGGCATACAGGTATAAGCCTCGGGGGGTTCTAGACGTGCCCCCATGGGCTACTATAAGCTGGGCTGATGAGAGAGACGTATCAGCATGGCTTGGTAACGAGTCTCAGAGGAGCTCTCTAGAGTACCTAAAGCTCCTATATAGCTACGCTAAAGCCCTCGGAGGCGATGCTCTAAGGCTGTGGAGGCTCCTCTCTACTAGCGATCACTTCTACTACCAAGCTACAAAAACTGGGCCAGCTGGGGAGGTTCACAGCTACTTCAACCCATACTCTAGCCCCTACAAAGCCCAGCTAGTATACCACATAGCCCTTAGGCTAGCCACGCTCTACATGGTTAACATGGCCAGGGGGGAGTACTGTAGATTCCTAGAATCCTTCAGGGCCCCCGATAGGTACTGCTACCACGTGGTTGTAGATAAACTCTATAAAGCCTGCTCTCTACAAGAGCTCCTAGAGGTGCTCCAAGCACTACCCTGGAGTGTAGCTGAGAAGCACCTAAGAGAGGGCTACGTGGACAAGTGGGCTAGAGATGTTCTACTAGCGGAGGGAGGCTTAGAGTACATAAGGTCTAGGTGTCCAACGCTACTATCTAAATTTAAACTTAGCCCTACACCCTCCTAGAAGGGTGCGGGGTACGTAGTGCCTATAACTAAAGCCTTTATCCCAATCGGGGGTCTAGGCACAAGGCTATACCCCCTGACAGTTGAGACATCCAAGGCTATGATTAGGTTTCTAAACAACTTCCTCATAAACTTCATAATAAGGAGTTTAGCAGTTCAGGGTATAGAGGAGTTCTATCTAGGCGTTAGTGGCTACTTTAACTACAGGGCCCTCCACGACCACCTAGGTGGAGGCTTTAGGGTTAGAATAGCTCCTGGGAGGAGCAAGCTTGTGAGGATAAGATACCAGCCTAACGAGGCAAGTGTTGGAAACGCTCACTCCGTAAGAATCCTCCTAGAGTACTACAGCATTAGAGAGCCTATATTGATACTCCAGGGGGATACGGTAGCCGAGATCAACCTAAGGGATATGTATAGGAGGCATAGGGAGGCAGAGGCCTTCATGACTATAGCCTTGAAGGAGATAGAGGATGTAGAGGAGCTTAGACACTTCGGTGTAGCCTCTATAGACGAGAAGGGGTTTATCAGGGGGTTCGTGGAGAAGCCGAGAGCACCCAGCGAGGCCCCCTCACGCCTAGTCAACACAGGGATATACATCTTGTCGGAGGAGATGGTAGAGTTCCTTCTATCAGAGGAGTTTGAGAAAATGGTTAAAGAGGGTAAAGCTGATTTCGGGGCCCACGTGATACCAAGGGTTATAGGTGAGGGGAGGAGGGTCTACGGCTACGTTATGAGAGGCTACTGGTTCGATATAGGGACTCCTGAGAGGTACCTCGAGGCCTCCCTATACCTACTTAGGAGGTTGAAACCAGAGGAGCTAGAGGTCTCGACCGTGTATAAAGGTGTTAAGATGCAGGGTTTAAGCCCCCAGTCTAGAGCTCTCCACGTCAACATTGTTGAGAGAGTAGCTCAGAAACTCCTAGTCTTCGAGGGCGACGTGCTCCTAGGTAGGCATATAAGGCTGGATGACGGCGTTAGGATAGCGGATTCAATAATAGACAACTACACGATAGTAGAGGGTAGCTCGGAGATTGTGAGGAGCGTGGTCATGGATAGAAGCTATGTTGGGATGGGCTCGCTTATAAGGGATAGCATTATTGGTAGGCATGTAAGGATTGGGAGGGGTGCTAGGATTATAGCTAGCTATATTGGCGACAACGTAGTCGTAGAGGACGAAGCTATACTTGAGAACTGCAAGGTTTGGCCTCATAGAGTTGTTAAGAGTGGAGCCCGCTGTGTTAACGACGTTATAGCCTAGTACTCCATCAAGTCTAGCCCCAAGCCCTCCCCCACGTTAACCCTTAATATCCTAAACCTCCCGGGTAGAATATTCTTAATCTCGTCTACGTCGAGAGCCATAGCTAGAGGCTTTAGATCGCTAGCCAGAGCTCTCGATAGCTCCTCTTTAACCCTCTGGCTCTCCTCCACGCTTACATCGCCTGGGGAGATTAGCAGGTAGGCTTTCGATAGCCTCCTTACAACCCTCTCACTTCCAGCGATGAGCAGGGGGTTACCCTCCCTATCCGTGGCTAAGCCTATAGCCAGCTGTAGCCTAACCCCCCTCACGTAGTTCCTCTCACCGTAAACCATGAAGGCTCCTGTCTTCAGGTACTCGCCTGGAGGAGCGCTCTTAGAGACTTGGCTTCCACGAACCCAGTACACGTCTATACTCGCTAGCCCAGCTTTCCAAGCTCTACTATAGCACGCCGCTATGAGAGCCGCATCCTCTATATCCTCGGCTCTCGGCTCTAAACCCCCCGTTTTCAGTATTACAGCTGACCCTCCCTGTATGTCGGCGTGGAGGAATAAATCCTCGTCTCCCAGGTACCTCCTCACAAGGCTCTCATTTTGGCTTGCATCTCTCCCACCGATAGCTAGGAAGCCGTTAGTAGTTATAGTCCATCTAAACCTCTCAAACCAGGCCACCCTCCTAGCTTTAGCTTTCTCAGCTATAAGCCTAGCTCTAGCTTTCAGCTCCAGCTCCCCAAGCTTCCCCAAAGCCTCAGCTATAGCCTCCCTAGCTCTCCTCGCCTTACCCTCCAGCTCTCCAGCTTCTCTGAAAAGCCTGGTTATAGCCTCCTGTACACTCTCACCATACCTTAGCCTAACCAGTACACCCTCAACCTCAACCTCGTAGAACCCAGAGTTGAAGTCAACACCCCTAACGGGCCCGCAGGAGCTCAGATCCCTTAGCCTCCACCTTTCAGCCACGCATTCTACGGTAGACTCTACGAGATCATAGTTTCTAGCTAGGATCTCGGCTAGCGCCCTCCTAGACTCGGCTTCAGCCTTATACCTAGCCTCAAGCTCTCTAGCCTCAGCTAGGCTCCTCTCAAGCTTAGCTCTCTCAGCTTCTAAGACATCAGCTCCCCCAGATGGCCTCGTGGAGAAGAGCTCGTCTAAAGCCTCATCTAGAGAGCTGAGCTCAACAACATACTCAGCTGGAAACCTTCTAGGCTTGAAGGGTGTAGCCTCTACG
>ERZ1684501.71-NODE-71-length-10027-cov-4.338047_pt1 | contig 10027 bp, 10 predicted proteins | sample MGYA00580191_ERZ1684501 | MGnify/ENA primary metagenome ERZ1684501 (study PRJEB41475, sample SAMN08455322) | hot springs metagenome | biome: temperate mixed forest biome [ENVO:01000212]; feature: neutral hot spring [ENVO:00002181]; material: water | place: New... | reverse complement strand
AGGCCTCTCGCCATACTCTTGAGCCAACACTCCCTCAGGCGTCTCGCTTACGTGCCATATGAAGTTCCCCTCGGCAAGCCTTAGGGTGGGGCGCCACTCGGCCAAGTCCCGCGAGGAGTACAAGAGGTTGTCCACAGAGGCCAGCCACACGTCCCCGGCCTTGGCGAGCATGTATCCACGGGAGCCCCCAAATTTGTAGAGCTCCTCTATGTCGAGACTGGGCCTAACCCTTACCAGGGAGACGCTATCATCACCTTTAACAAGCGCCAAGACATCGCCTCTGTCAATCCAGACGGCTTGAGCCCTTACACCCAGCCTCACGGCCCCCACCATACAGCTTTATATAACCCCTACAGCGGAAAACCTAGAGACAATCCGCAGAAGCACCGCGGCGAGCCTCCATAGGGGCTTGTCATACATTGTATATACGCGGTCCTTGCCCACGATCATAAAGCCTCTGAGGAGGTACCTATACACGCTGAAGTCCTCAGCCTCGGAGCTCTGCATAACCAACACTGGGCCCGGGAACATAGCTGCCAAGAAATCCCTTAAAATAAGCGGAGCCATGTTGTTCACAAGACAGTAGCCGTAGTTCTTACCAAGCTCTGCTATCTTCACTGCTATCACATTTCCTCGCAACGTACTCGTACGTGCCGCCTGCTGGACCCCGTTATCAACTACTGTAACTTCTGTGTTTGGGCGGTCTTGATGAAGCACACTTAGAGTAATCTTATCTAGAGTTTCTTCTAGCGTGCTAAGTGCATTGTATGTCAAAATCACTACACTAACCTTAGGTAAGGACTTCAAAGCCTTCCAAAGTCTTATCCAGTTTTTTCTTTGCCGCAGGCAGGCCTAATAGTGTAACTATAATTATCAGTATTGCACCTAGATCGCGTCGCCAAAAAGCTGATGCAAGTCTTGCAACTGCCCATCCGAATAATGCGCCGGAATTCAGATAGTACGCAAGTCCGTGGGGATTAAAGGCCCTTCGAACAAGCTTCTTCCACTCCAGACGTGTCTTTGAGCCGCCGTAATGATGCGCCCTAAGTCTCTTAAAGCGTATATATAAAAGGCCTTTTTGAACAATCTCCTGCGCCATATAGAGGTCTTCGCCTGAGTCAAGCTGTGAAAGAACGCGTGGATGTATGATCTCTACAACCCTCCGCCTTAAGTAGACATAGCCGGTATCAGCGCCGAAGAAATTGTAAAACCCATATTTAAGTAGGATTTTGACGTTTGCCAAACCTATATCATACACGATTTCAATATCTTTATTCGACCGTAGAGCTTTGGCAGTTTCGTCGACGAAGACTCCCTGAATACCCCAGACTCTCATATTTCTCATCAACGGTTCTGCTACGTCATACCCATCGAGGATCTCAACGTCGGAGTCTACAAAGGCGACCCATTCCGTGTCGGAAGCTAGCAAGCCTAGCAGTCTAGCGTAGCCAAGCGTTCCAGCAGTCCTGATGACCTTGACTCTGGATCCGAAGAACTCCTTAACGGCTTCAACTGTTCCATCTGTGCTATAGCCGTCGACGACTATGAAGTGATGGACAGGTATCTTCTCCTTAACAGCTTTGAGAACTCTCCTAAAGTACGGCTTATTAGAGTTTTTGTCAGCATTATGACGTCTATCACGGCCCTCCGCCCACCAGCTGTTTATACACGAGCTCGTAGTCCTCAAACATTCTTTCAGCAGAAAACCTTTCCTCAGCCCTTCTCCTGCAGTTTACAGGATTAATTGCGTCGATTCTATTCATGGCGTAAACCATCTCATCCAAGTCCTTGGCCAAGAACCCTGTAATGCCATCTTCAACGATCTCTACCACAGATCCCCTGGCAAACCCTATTACAGGCGTTCCAGTAGCCAACGCTTCGGCCAATATCAAGCCGAAAAACTCCTCGTACTGCACCGGGTAGATTAATGCCTTCGCCTTACAGAGTAGCCTTCTCTTCTCATTTTCAGAGACTTCACCCAGATAAGTTATGTCGGCGCCCAGATAAAGCTTTACGTGTTCCTCAAAGTACGCTTTATCTGCCACCGGTCCCGCTATCACAAGCCTCTTGCCAGCCCTTCTAGCCGCTTCAACTGCTACATGAACGCCCTTTGTCTTATCAATTCTGCCGACGTACACAAAGTAATCCTCCTTATCTCTGCAGAAGGGATACGACTCGACATCGATTCCGTGGTAAACCACCGCTACGACTCTGTAGCCCCGCTTTTTAACCCTCTCCGCTTGGGAATGCGATATGGCTACAAGGGGGTGGCTAGAGATCTTAGTATACAGATACCTTTTGAGCCCCGTGAGAGGGGGGTCTGCGTGCAACGTTGTGAGGTAGGCAGGAGCGTCTAGAAATACGCGTAACATTTTCAGTAGGGGGGTCACGTTGAACGAGTTTAGCACGTGGAAGTGAACCACGTCGAAATCCTCTAAGATCTCGAGGAGCGAAGTATAGACGTGAAAATTCCTCACAAGAGAGGATCTGCTGACTCGCTTCACGTAAGACTTCACCTTGTAGGCTGTTTGTGTATCTGTGCCCTTCACTCCTAGTACTACTACTTCATGTCCGTGGGTAACTTGAAGTGTTGCAAGGATGTGCACAATTCTCTCGGTACCCCCATAGCCCTTAGGCGGCACCTCCCTGTAGATGGGGGCTACGTGAAGGATTTTCATACGTGTTTAAGCGCCTCTAGCAGAGATTTAGTCGCGTGGAAGTTAAGCCTAGGCGAAAAGTACCTTAGATAGGCCTCGCGTTGCCTCTTCACAACCTCTCGCCTAAACCCATCGTCATTGGCGGTCTTTAAAACCATTTTTTTGTACTCTTCCATGCTATCAGCTACTAGTAGCGAGGATGAGAGCTCTGGATGGATTTTTAACGCCATGGAGTTCACGACCACGGGTACTCCGAGGGCCAGCGCTTCGAGTAATCTGTTTGATATGTTCCTATTGCTGATGTAGTTTACGGAGAGGAGGGCGCCCTTGTATAACTCCTTCAGGGTGGTGTCTGAGAAGCCTCTGCCGACGAAGTACAAGTTTGGAGGTACCTTATCCCTAAGCTCCGGGAAGACTCTTACGAAGTCCTCCTTAGTGCTACCCACAAGTATAAAGTTGAGGTCTGGTATAGCCTTTGCTAACGCGTAGAATAGAAGGGCGTGGGGCTTGGCCTCAAACTTCAGATAGGGGCCGTGCTTGCTTAAAACAGTCACAGCTATGGCGTATGGCTCAAGTTCACATACGCTCTCCATGACATCCTTCTCAAGTGTCCCAGGCCTATAGCCGGCTGGGGGGTATATTTTGACGACTCTTTTAACGCCCATCTTCAACGCCTTGTACATGGGGTGATCAATTACAATGGCGTAATCGCTCAGCGTAGCTTCCAGAATATTTGAGGCTAGGGAGGGGAGGAAGAGGAGTAGATCCCCGTAGGCGCCGTACCTCAGATTATCTATAATTTTCAGTGCTCTAATGCTCCAGAATCTCACTATGAGGGGGATCCTAAGCCTTCCATGAATCCTCCAAGCGTATAGGAAAGGCTTCCTCGGTAGCGATATGACTACTTCAGGCGAGAATCTCTTCAAGAGACGGGAGCCAGCTTTTACGCCCCGAACTCTCACTATGGGCACCTCGACAATGCGCCCATCAACCTCTACACGCTCCTTTAAAAGTCCGCAGTTCTTTTCACATGCCTCATCTATTAAAATGATCAAAGGCTTGAAGCCATGAAGCCTAAGGCTTGCAACATAGCCAAGCTCATGCCTTGAATAAAGGGATTTGTCGTGCACCAGTAATAATTGAGCCATCTCTACTGCCAGCTCTTAGTGTTGTTGCATCTCAAAAGGTTTAACGGGAGCGTTGACGCTCTTATGATTCGCCATGCAAACGCTACAGCAGAATACGCCAGCGAGAGGTGTAACGTCCTCGGGTTCCAGTACTCTCGGAGGACGTCAATAAACGTTATGAATACCAGTGTTAAGAACGGAAAGACAAATATACCCAGAGAGCATACAATAACAAGGGGGAGCGCCAGGCTAGAAACTCCTAACGCTGAGTATATGTACCACATCACTTTATGTTTCAAAGGCAGACTTCTTATGTATTTCCTTAACGCGAAGTAGTAACTACATCTGTATACCCCTTTTAATATGACCCCTATTTTTCTTGTAATTGAGGATAATTGCTGTAAGCCGTGGCTCACGGCTCTACGTGCCGACTTCTCTCCAGCAGACTTTAAATCTTCGCATGCATTATGGAGGACGCTATGGTGGCCCAGCAGGTGTATTTCATAGCCCCTCCGCATCACTCTTGCCCCATATTCAATGTCCTCGTATATTGTGAATGGTGGGCCAAGCGTCTCGTCGTAGTACCCCACTCTTTCCACAACTTCTCTCCTGATGAGGCAACAGCTCGTCACCGCATTGGTCTTCATGATTTTTCCGTTGGCTATTTTCTCAAACCACTTCGTTAAGCGGGTTCCACAGACATTTATATGTAATGGAACAACTGCTGCGACTTTTTGTGAGGCATTTGATAAATAACTATAGAGAACCTTCAGCGTATTTTCGCTCATAATCACCTCGTGGTCTAAAATTAAGATGTAATCTCCTCTGCTTGCCTTAAGCCCATCATTTCTCGCCCTTGAGACGCCATAATTTTTCTCATGTATTATAAGCTTAACATTGTTGAACAACTTTCCATATTCTGTAATAAATTTTTGAACGATTTTCAAAGTGCCGTCCTTAGAACCGCCATCAATAATGATCAGCTCGACTAAATCAAGCGGAAAGTCTTGACGTAATATTCCCTGTAGTACATCGTTAATTACTTTCTCTGAGTTATAGGTCGTCAATACTATCGATATCACAGGTTGCATAACTCTACGCTCTTGTATAGAGTTTGAAGACGTAGACCCATGCGGAGAAGACATTATTTTCAATGTAGCTAGAGACGTTATTTGGACTTCGGAAAATGGCCATTATCCTGGGATCCCAGTAGGACTTGGCGTCTACGATTCCTGGTGCAATGTAGAAGTAGACAACGGGCTGGGTAGATCCTAAGCCATAGTAGAATGATGGGTCTGTCTGATCTGCCACAATTCTGCCGTAGTCTGGGTTGTTGTACATGGCTAGGAAGGTTTGTTTGCTGAGCAAATGGAAGAACGTGTAGGCCACTATGTGGTCTGTCTCTGTGGCAAGTTTAGCCATTGGTATTGTGTAATTCAGAGGCATGGCGTTTGGCGTTACTAAGGTAAACAGCGACGATAGGAAGAGCAGGAGGGCTAGATTTTTTGTGTTGTAGCGCTTGGTTACAATGGCGTGTGTTATAAGCATTACCTCTGCGTAGGTTTGTACTCCGTTGAATAGTATTCTACTCTGGCTCGTTCCTCCCACGCCCGTGAGGTAGGAGGCTATAAAGAAGGCCCCGTAGAGAAATGCTGTTGCAAGAAATGCGGCATCGATTGTTGCCATCTTTCTTCTGCGTACTATGTCCATGGCTGTGAGCATGAAATAGGCGGCAAAAATTGCTGGGAATATCGCGAATCCGGTTATACATGGGCGGGGAAGACCTGAATAGGCCACATTTCTTGTTGTAAATGTTGTCACTTCTTCGCGTTTAAAGGCACTCATTATATAGCTTAGTACGAGATCTATGTAGCTTATAAATCCTTGGGCAAAGTATGTATAGAATACTTTAAAGAAGTAAATTATTACGCCTACAATGGCTATAATTGGCGCCGCCTTGCGGTTAACGAGGGAGAGGAGGAAGAGTAGTAGTAGCAGCCCTAGCGCCGAGGGGTGTGCCAAGATTGAGTACGTCATCGTCATGGATATTATTATGAAGTCGGAGAGCGTATATCGCGAGGTAAGAATGATCTTTAGGGTGTACATTAGCGCAATGGCTCCGATTAGTTGGGAGAGGGGCGCGGGAGGTACGCTTAATCCCACCATGGCCGAGTATGGGTAGAGGAATAGGGAGAGGCCTACTATGGGTAGCGCGTTGCCGTAGTGGGCTCTTAGGAATGAGTATAGTAACAAGACATACGCGAGCCCGTGCGCTATGTATATTGCGCTGGCTGTGGCGGGGTCGAATACGTCGTTTATCCCAGCCACTTGGAGTAGAGTCACCTTGATTACTGGGTCCACTGGCATCAAGTCATAGTGTGACCCGTGGATTGACCACCTGAAAAACCCGTTGAGGTATATGTTTATGGTGTCGCTCGTGGTTTCCTGCTCCTCTATTCCGTTGACGAGGGGCCTAGAGCCGGAGTACACCACCATCAATGCCAAGAGCGCCGCAAGAGGCCACCTCCCCGCCTCCTCCTTTGAACGGGCGGCTAGTAGAAAGGTGGCCAGAGCTAACACGAGCGCCAGCACGGCAAGTGAAGTGTAGTGGTAGGCCTTTACTGACGTGGCTAGGCCGGCTATCAGTAGGGCCGCGGATGTGTACGCCAGCGCGGTGGCTACATTCCTCTTGTTGCCCGTCTTTTCCCTGGGCTTTTTCTGCAAAAGCCATATGGCTAGTAGGAATGCGAGCGAGAAAGAGATGACAAGGTACTGTACTGTTGTTAATTTATATAGTCCAAACGCTCTATCGATGTATTGGAAAACTTTGTCAAAGAATATGTAGTACATCAGTTGTAGGCCTCAGCTCGCGCCGCTAATTACCACCTTTCGACCTTGGCGGCGTTAGGCGTTGTAGTTTTCTGGGCGACTGTTACAATTAACATCCTTAGACTGGGTACAAGCCTTACGACGGGATACGTTGCCGCCCTTAACAAATTTAGCTTTGTCGGTCTCCTAATGGCTAAGGCCAATAGCCGGAGGTAGCTACCCAAAGCCAAGTACTCATCTCTCTCTGCGTCGACAAATGTGAGGTCGTTTACGTCGGAGTAGAAGCTTTCGACGATGTTAAAGCCGTACTGTTCTAGGAGTTGTTCAACTTCGCGTTTCGTGTATTCGTGGACGTGGTAGCGGTACTGCGGCTGTAGGCCTAGCATTAGCCTAAGCCGTCTAAACAGCGAGGCGATGTTAGGCGTCGTGAGTATCAACGCGCCTTGCGGCTTTAGTACGCGGTTTACCTCGGCCAGCGTGTGTCCAACGTAGTAGGGGTTTATGTGCTCTATAACCTCTGTGAACACCGCGCAGTCTGCCCAGCCGTCCCCCAGCGGAATTGCGTCTTTTTCCAAGTCTGCCTTTACAATCGAGACGCCGCAGGTCTCGGCGATCTGTCTGTATTCCTCTGGGTTGTAGTCTACTGCCACTACGTCGAAGCCCATGGACTGTAGGGCGCAGGAGAGGATGAAGGGGCTGGCCCCCACGTCTACTACCCTCCCGCCCTGGCAATACCTAGAGGCAAGCTCTAGGACTAGGGATCTTCTGTGGAACTCCAGGTAGTAGCTGTTTTTAACTCTCTCATCTCCGAGGGACTCGACGACTCGTCTTACGCTTAAGAGAGCCTCCCTAGGATTCATGGATAAGCCTTTTGAAGATGTCCTCGTACCTCTTGGCTACTTCTACGTAGTCGAACTTCTTGACGAATTCGACGCCGTTTTTCGACAGCCTTTGCCACATCTCTTCGTCTTTGAACAACTTCTCTAGGGCGTTGGCGTAGTCGAGGGGGCTGAGGCTGTTTACCCTCAGCCCGTTGAACCCGTCGATGACCACGTCGCTTGGGACGGCGCTTGAGACCACGGGGGGTGTCCCGCTAGCCATGGCTTCGAGGACTGTGTATGGGAGGGCCTCCCCGCTTGAGGGGAGGATCAGCGCCTTGGCGCTGGCTAGGAGCTCCGCCTTTGCCTTCTCGTCAACGCCGAAGAGGGCCTCGACGAAGCTGTACCTCTTGGCGAACTCCTCCACGGTAGCGCTCCGGGCTCCCACAAATACGAGCTTTACGTCGAGTCCTCTCTCTCTCTCAAAATTCTGACAGCTTCAACGCTTACCTGGGGGTTCTTCCTCGGCGCCGTGCCTACGTGGACAACAACGTTGGATCTGGCGTTCATGGGCTTAGGCGTGTAAAGGCCCGGCTTGAAAGGGAGCGGGATTATCTCGTCGCATCTGGCAACGCCCCTGTACTCCTCCTCCGAAGCCTTCGAGACACACACTACGCGGTCGTACGTCCCGTAGAGTATCTTCAGAGCCGTTCTCTGGGCCTTTGAAACCAGGCCCAGGGGCCCGTGGGCCACTGCGACCTTGGGCCTAAATCGCAGTGGCACAACTCCATTTACGACGGCCACGTCTGCACCGAGCCTTCTTAGAAGGCTGCCGCCTTTGAGCCACCAGTCGGACAAGACCTTGGCCCAGGTACCCCCGTGTCCTGGTTCTTCGCTAATTGTATAAATTGGGACCTCTTCGTCGAGTCCGTGGATGTTGGCGAACCATTTGGGTAGTTCTTTTCTGTCAACGCCGTAGTAGCCCCAGGAGGCTATGAACACATCGTGGCCCAGCTTCTTGAGGCCTTCGGCCAACAGTGCGCAGAATCTGTTTACTCCGTCTAGCAGCGTAATGTGCCCACGCCTAACTATTGCAATTTTCATTTATTTACAATCAATGGTATAATATTTTAAATTTCTATTTCTTTTGCTAATTCTTTTATTGTTTTTTCTACTGCTTCTAGGCTTTTTGCTTGTGGTATATAGCCCAGATTCTTGAGTTTGTCTATTTTGAGGGCTATCTTTTTGACGTCTCCTGGCCACCCTACGCCGTGTAGGACGGGTTTGTATTCTATCTTAACGCCGTCCAGTCTCAGTACTCTTAGTATTGTGTGTACTACGTCGTTGACCGTTATCCAGTCTTTGCTGGCTATGTTGAAAACCTCGAATGCCCCCTCCGCTTTTTCGTACGCCATAATTGTGGCGCGTATCGCGTCGTCGATATAGATGTAGCTCCTTACCTGCGTTCCATCTCCGAGTACCTCCAGCCTTGTCTTATCCCTTTTGAGCTTCATGAGGAGGTCGTATATTACTCCGTGTCTGAGCCTCGGCCCTACCACGTTAGCGTATCTCAGCACGACTGCTCTAATTCCGTAGAGCTTTGAGTATGCGTGTATTAGGTTTTCGCAGGCGGCTTTGGAGGCGCCGTAGACTGAGACGGGCCTTATGGGGGCGTCTTCGCCGACTGGTATCTCCTCTGGCTCTCCGTAGACGGAGCTTGAGGAGGCGAATACCAGCTCTTTTACCCCCCTCTTTCTCATGGCCTCAAGCACGTTGAAGGTTGCGACGACGTTTTCTCTGAAGTGGGTTTCGGGCTCTGTTGTGCTGACTCTGACTTCGGGGTTTGCGGCGAAGTGGAAGATTACGTCAACGCCTTCCACCGCCCTTAGCGCGACCTCGGGGTCCTTTAGGTCGCCCACGATGAGCTCTACGGCGTCTCTGTGGTGCGCTAGATTCTCTAACCGCCCTGTGCTTAAGTTGTCGACTACCCTCACCTTCCACCCCTCCTCTACTAGTCTGTCTACGAGGTGGCTTCCGATGAACCCCGCGCCGCCTGTTACAAGGGCCTTCATGTGGCGGCGTATATGGCCACGTATTTATCTGTCACCTCGCCCCAGGTGGGGACGCGCGGCTTTGGCTGACGCGGCGCTTCCTCAAGCAATCTCGCCACTTTTTCGGCTATGCTCTCATCGCCCTCTTCTAGGTCTACGATGAGGGTTCGTGTTCTTTCTGCGAAGTTTTCTCCCCACGGCTTTGCCGCCACTGCGGGGGTCCCCACGGCGTTTGCCTCATTTATGCTCTGGGGGTAGGACTCTTTTTCTGAGAGTAGGCCGAACAGCGTGGCGCTGGCGAGGGTTTCAACGTATTTCTCAAAGGGTTGGAATTCCTCAAGTGTGAATGGCACGTCCAGCCTCTTTACGATTTTGAGTAACTCGTCTTTGTAGGGGCCTTTTCCGTATATTCTTAGCTCTAGGTCGTATCCCCTCTGTCTAAGGATCCTGACTATGTGGGCTAGTCTGTGTATGTTTTTGTATTTCTCGATGCGGCCGCTGTACATGGCGAAGCCTTTGGGTCTCCAGTCGAAGTTTAGTACGTA
>ERZ1684501.70-NODE-70-length-10176-cov-5.210849_pt1 | contig 10176 bp, 10 predicted proteins | sample MGYA00580191_ERZ1684501 | MGnify/ENA primary metagenome ERZ1684501 (study PRJEB41475, sample SAMN08455322) | hot springs metagenome | biome: temperate mixed forest biome [ENVO:01000212]; feature: neutral hot spring [ENVO:00002181]; material: water | place: New... | reverse complement strand
TGGTCTGGCGGCACCTCCTCTGTGACCACGGAGTTTATCACAGACATCTCAAACGGGCCAGCGCACTGGTCCTTCCAGGGGCCTGTACAACGGTTATTGCGCGGGCTTACGTTGGGCGTAGTCGGCGCCTCGTACTGGTAGTTGACAATACGCCCATTCTGTTGCACAAGCCAGTGCATGCAGTTGCCCCTGGGCACTTGGTGCCAGCCGAAGCTGTAGCTGAAGCTGGGCCACTTCCCATAAGACCAAGGCCTAGACGTCTGCACTCTCCCCTGGTTCACCAACTCGAGGCCGTAGAGCAAGTTAGCCCACGCCACTACGTTGACCACAGCCAAGTGGACGGCTCTCGCCAACAGTCTCTCAAACGTAGTGGAGTACTTAGGCAACCTCCACTCAATTGTCAACTCTTGGGCAGTGCCTGGGGGCAGATCGTCTGCGACTGTGCCCCCAGGCAGGTGGACCTTGAGGACGCTCCCATTGCTCTCCCACCACACCTGCCCGCCTAAGTCAAACTTTGTGGCGTGGAGGGCGTCCAACGCCAGTGCTGATATGGGCCCGGTTTCTATCGGCGCAATCTTCCTGTCTCTTAACATTAGCCTGGCCTCGGCCGACCACGTGTACTTATCTGCGAAGTTTATGGCGCCGGGCTTCGGTATCGTTGTCCTATTCCACATGTGGTACTTATACAGCTCTGTGCCAAAGGCCAATGGGTTCCCCAACGGGTCTTTGTCAAGCCAACCGTATGGAGGAGCCACGTTCGCCTTGACCCAGTCCTCGTAGAAGGAGGAGTCGGCAAACTCCATGTAGCCAAGGTTTAGCTCAATGACGCTCTTGCTGTAAAGCTCGCCGCCGACTGCGAGCCCCGGCTTCTCAGCCCTCGCGTTGTAGATCTCATCCAACTTTGCGTACAGCTCGCGCCAGTCTCCCTTAGCCGCGTCAGCCGCGTTGCTGTAGACCTCTGGATCGTCGCCGAAGCCTCCTGCAAGTAGAACATACGGGTCGTGGGTCTTGCCCTGAGTCAAGGCGTAGGACTGCCCATCTGGCGTAGATACGTGGTCGCGGTAGAACTCGTAGAGCTCTTGCCATATGGCCCACACGAATTTGACCCATGCCGTAAGCACGCTCAACCTTGTATAGTACTCCTGCAGTAGGCTGGGCAAGTTCGTTATATCAGTGGCAATTCCGCCTGGGATCAATGTGGCTGGGTGTGCATGTCTGCCGTATATCAATACGCCAGCTTCTCTAGCAATACGCTGGTACTTAACCGTCAACTGCCATATTCTGCCAGTTATTGGGTTTAAATCACGCATAATGTCTGCGACAGTTCTATAGCCGTGGATGTCGCTGTACTTGGCGGGGGTTTCCTGGGCTATCTTCCACACGGAGGGGGTAAGCTTACTAACGATTGCCTCGCTATAGTCTGGGCCTTCCAACATGTTTAAGATAAGTGGGTGGTCGTAGGTGAAGTCGGTCATTGCGTAGGCAAGATTCCTCAGCACTGAGCCCATGGGATATGGCGTAACGCCTGCCGCAATGTCGCAAGCTCTTGTCGATGCATTAGCATGCGCAGCACCGCAGACGCCACATGAACGCGAAGTTATGGCAATGGCGTCCTCAGGCGCCCTTCCCCTCAAGAAGACTTCAAAGCCTCTAAACATCATCGCCGATGTATGCGCTCTGCTAACGCGCCGAGTGTTCGCATCTACTTCTGCATACACTGCCAAGTGGCCCTCAATGCGGCTAACTGGGTCAATCCAAATTTTTACAGTAGACATAGTTTACCCCGCTCTAGGCTTTTAAAAAAGATTATTTTCAACTTCATGAAATGCCTAGTGCCTTCGCTATGAAGTCTACGATATGCACAGCCCTCAGCTCTACGCCGCTTAGTTGCGCCCCCGTGTTGATAGAGTATATGCAGTCCCAGCACGCTGTGATCACGGTCTTTGCGCCCGTAGCCTTAAGCTCGTTAATTCTCCGGGAGATAGCCTTTTCAAAATCTGCACTCAGCTTCTTTAGAAACTCGCCTTGTTGCGATGGATCCACTCTTGCTATAGAGTTGTAGAGTTCGAACTGCTTCCCGTGCAACATGGCCACTCCGCCCCCGCCGCCTGTGCAAGCGACTTCGCCATACTTCTTAGGAGCTTCTACAAACTCTGCGGCACTGGCGAGCAGAGCCCTAGGCTCCTTCTTCACTCCTCCCCACCTCGACAAGTAGCAGGGATCGTGCCATGTTACTTTCTCCTCAACCTTGCCCAACTTCAACACGCCAGCTTTCGCGTAGTCGTACAACAGCTCTACAATGTGTTTAACTTCAAAGCCCGGCTTTTTGCCTAAAATAGCCGAAGCCTCGAATCTAAGGTACTTGTAGACGTAACTGCCGTCCAGTAGGATCACCGTCTTCGGCGAAATCTTCTCAATATAGCCCACGATGTCCTCTAGAATCTTTTTCACACTCGAAGTGTCTCCAATTAGGTAGCCGGCGGGGGGCCTAATCCCAAGCGGCCTCTCAGGTATTGCCACGTCCACGCCGAGGTGCTTCAAGACCTTTAGAGCGTTTACCACTGTTTCAAACCCCACAAGCAGATCTGCGCCAGTGACCATGAGCAACACCTCAGTCTTTGCCCCAACTTTCACGCCCAATCTGCCCGTCTCCTCAACTAGCTTTTGCCATTTTTCTTTGAGTGCCTCATAATAGCCTCCGGAGGTTTCCATTTCGCTTAACTTCTGCAAGAGCGCGGGCGCTCGGTTGACTGACGTAAGCATTTCGCGTAGCCTAAACACGAGCCCGCCGCTATATATGCCAACTGTACAAGTCTCATAACAAGACCCACACCCAGTACACCTATACGCTATGTCTAACAGGCGGTCGAGGTCTTTTTCACTTGGCCTCTTTGCCCCCACGAGTGGGCCAAGAATGCGGCCAGCAAACGTGTACTTAGTTCTGAGAATCCTCCTCGCGGCCTCCGCCTTGTCCACGGGTGAATACTCCTCAGACACGTAGAAGTAGGGGCAGGAGGCTGCGCACGCGGCACAGCCGATACATGCCTCTAGGTAGTGGAGCTCTGGCGCAGTGAGAACTGGGATTCTTATGGCGACGGTCATGCCCCCCTCTTTACCACAAGGTCATACCACTCATGTAGTTTGCCGTACCAGAAATTCCACACAAAGTGGAAGAGCTTTGTAAATGGCATAAGCGCTAGGAAGAGTGCGGCAGATGCGATGTGTAGACCCAGGATGAATCTGTAGGTCTCAATGCTGGGGAATACGTGGTGGGCAGCCAAGAGCCCCGTTATTACGATAGTGAACAAAAGCGGCCAGATGGTCAAGTCGCCCCATCTCACATGAGGAGCCCCCCTCAGCTTGTGGTAGACCTTCTCCACCATCTTGTACACTATGCCGATCAGCGCGATGGTTGTTAAAACATCTCCGTTGAGGACAATTGTAAGCGGTCCCCAAATGCTCTCTACCTCTGTTACTACGCCCTGAGGCGTGGTATATGCGAGGTAAGAACTTACTGGGTTAAGCGGAAGCGCCAGAGGCCACAATATGCTATATGGCGGAAAGAGGTAGGAGAGATAGGCCACGTGATGTGCCAGGAGGAACACCAGGAGGATTAGTCCTAACACGTGTAGTGCGATTAAGCCGCCGACAACCTCAGGCACATTCCACCTGGCGCTGAATATTGAAGAACGTAGAAACGTCCAGATAAGTCCAGACACCTTATGCCCAGCCGAAGTTTTTCGATGTACATATGCACCTCTGCGGAATAGGAAGACGTAGCGTAGAAGCCTATATGTGGCACCTGCTATGAAGATAAATATTGCTGCGGGGAACATGTACCAGAGGGCGAACTCCAAGAGCTCTGCCGTCATTTCTTCTCCTCCTTTGCGCCCTCCTTTTTAACCGCGCGGGCTAGGGCATATGCCCCCAGCGCGCCCAGCGCCACGCCTGCGCCGACGCCCACAGCCATAATTGTCGTGTCGGGAAGCCTTGGGGCATGTAGCGGTGCCCAATGGGGCTCATATGCGTCTGTGAAGCCCGGCATAGTGCAACCAATACACACGCCTCCTGTCCTTGTGGGCCCTCCTACGCCGCTGACCCATCCCACTTTGTTCCACGGGCAGTTGGATATAGGCCCCTTGCACCCTACTGCAAATAGACACTTTCCATCGCCAGCGCCTGGATATGGCCTAAAGTTGCCTGCGGCGTACCAAGCCGCCCTTGGACACTGCTCGTGGACAGTTAGCTCATAGATAAACCTAGGCCTCGCGTATTTGTCGAGAAACGCTTTTCTCTCCAGCACATCTGGCTTTAGGTAGCCCGCCGCTACTAGTACTAAAAGCGCTAGAGTCCTCAGGATGCCGTTGCCGTTGGCTGGGCAACCTGGCACAGCTACCGCAGGCTTTATCGTCTTGAAGTCTGGCACGCCTCCCTCGTCTATGTACTTCCTAAACGGCTCTATTTCTGGTTGGAAGTAGGGCTGGTGAATTGCGCCTTTTATCCCTCTAATGGGATCGTCGAAGAAGCCTATTGCCCCTGTGGGCGAGGGAGACCAAGTGGGGTATGTAAAGCCGGGGGGCGGCTCTAGCACCTTGTTTGCCACAAGTCCGCCGTATGCGGCGCAATTCCCAACCGCGACAACGGCTAAGGCGTTGTTCAATAAAGCTTTTAGCCACGCTGTGCAAGTCTTGTGACCTATTACGCAGTAGTAGCCTCCCTTCTGCCTTATGTTGGTCCCCTCTATCCCGTATTCCTGCGGAAAGCTGCCCTCAAGCACTAAGACGTACGGGCCGTATTTGCCCTGGGCTATTTCCTCCAGAATCTTCATTGCATCGCCGGGGGGCGGCTGGTGTTCCACATAGGACTCTAGGATTTTCTCATCTGCCACGTCGCTTGCCTCTTTTACGTGGTATGTGCCCCACTCTGGCATTACAGTGTGGTGGAAGATTAGTCTCACAGTGCCGGGGCCGACAAGGGGAGTTGTGCCTAGAAGCACGTCGAGTAGCGAGGGGTCTGTGGCTTGTATAACCGCCGTGGTATTACCTGCGCAGTCCTGCGCCTCCAACCAGACGATGTTCACAGCGCCAGATCTTACGGCCTCTCCAGCGGCTTTAACAAGAGTGGACCAGTTCAATGCGCTTAAAGCGGCGGCTAGAGAGCCCGCCCTTATGAAATCTCTCCTAGTAATTTTAACCATGGCTTTTCCTTGCCTATTTCTTAAAAACTATATTTTCAGCTTTTTGAAAAACGGCCCTCAATAATTCGTTGCCAGAGGTTGCACTTGGGTAAAAGCTCAGCTCTCTCGCCCTCGCATAGCCTACACTTTGCAGCTACTAATACGCCGTGGTCTATCAAGTACTCTCCGAGGGAGGGGATTTCGACTACGGGGTATGCGTATAACAGTAGCTTAGCCGCCGAGGGCTCAAGCTCGGAGTCTTTAAACTGTAGAAAAAGCGAAAGCGGAATTCCTCTCACAATGTCTTTTATATCGTGTATTATGAATTTTGCAATATCTATATGTTCACATATCTTGGCAAATATTTTCACCAAATCGTCTCGCTTGACGCCAGTCTTTTTTTCCAGGTGGATGGCGCTTTTGACATCGCCGTTCACCGCAAGCACAATCTTTGCCTTGTCTGTGGTCATCAAGGCCCCATACCCATCCTCTGTCACAAACGCGTCTTGTTTCAGCCGCTGTATTCTCCTCCAGACTGTGGCGAGGGGGGCATTAACCGCCTTGTAAACGCGGTAGAAGTTTGTGGGCTCAAGCTCTACGACTTTCTTCAACACCTCCAGGTAGATGTCTTCAACCTTGCACATAGCGCTCTAAGATGCGCCTTGCGATTTCTCTTGCGCACTGCTCTCCGCCTGGCGTAAGCCCAATGCCAGGGGCTGTGGAATAGGGCTCACACTCAATGACGTAGATTTCTTCAGCCGCAGTCCCCAAGACGCTTAGCCCAACTAAGAAGTCCTCCAGGGAAATTCTCCCCTCCAGCGAGGGCCTCATTGCCTCTAGTGCGTCAAACTCGTCTTCGAACTTGTACGGCTTGAACAAGTATTCAGTTATTGTGCCAGGGGGTCTACCTCTCTCTGCGGCTCCAACCACTACAGCTCTCTTTGGGCTAAGTTTGTTAAACTCGTCGACCATGGTGAAGAGGTCTCCGCTCAGCTCGTACACTTGTACGCCGGCTTCTTTTAACAGTTCGCCTACTCTAAGGCCAACGGCGCAGTCTGACTTTAGGAGATGGCCAATTACGAAGATCATCATAGGAGTTTTTCAACGGCTTTGTCTACGGGGAGCGTGTTGTACTTGTCTTGGTCCGCGTCGTAGACCAACAACTTTTCTACGCCGACTATGATGTAGTAGCGTAAGTCTGGCGAGTGTATTACTCTGGGGAGCAACGAGCCAAACATGTCCATCAAGCTGTTGGCCACAATAGCGTAGCAGATCTCCGGCCTCTTGCCGTTGAGACACTCTAGGTAGCTCTTCCTAATGTCTTTTAAGCCCTTTAATAACACTGGTATAGACAACTTGCGGGGGACAACGCCGTCGTCGATTAAGAGCTCAGACATATTCCACGAACTTCTTCACGGCTTGAAACACTTCCCCTCTATACTTGGCCAAATTGCCAATGTAGTCCTCAAGCGATGGATCTAGTGGGAGCTCTAATACGCGTTTAACTCTCGACTTTAGGTCTTCAAGTTCCTTCGGCCAGCCAAATGGGCGTATTTTCTCTCCCTTGCACATTAAGTATGCCATGTTTACTACTAACACCTCTGGGGCTATCGACTGTTCCTGTAGATAGTCCATCAGCCGTCTCACTACGCTAACCGCCGCACGAGACGGCGTAGTGACCACGATGGGCGTAAATGGGGTTGCCCTAGCTAAAGTGAGCAGTACCTCCCCTGTGCCGGGAGGCATGTCTACCACCACGTTCTCTACTCCCGCTAAATCTGCGAAGGCCAAAAGCGCCTCTGCCACGCCTCCCTCATTTGCCCCAGGCAATACCACCCACCTATCTCCCACAATTCCGCCTAGGCTGAAGAACTTGACGCCGTCTACTTCAAACGGTTTTATCCCCTCCTTATCTACCTCATGTAGCTTCTCTACGCCGAAGAGTTTCACAGTGGACATGTTGAAGAGATCTAAGTCTATGAGCGCCGACTTGGGCAAAGCCATGGCCCAAAACGCCGCCACAATGCTCTTGCCCACGCCGCCTTTGCCGCTCAACACGGCGAATACCCTCTTGCCCTTAAGCTTCTCTCTCGCTAAGTCGAGTATGGGCCTCATGCCGTCTCCACTTCCTCTACCTTTATTGAGAGATCTGCCTCAATGTCGTTAGACCCGCACTTGGGACACCTAATGAAGGTCGGCGCCAGCTCTGGTATCAAGTGCAACGGGTACTCCTCGCCGTACTTCCTCCTCACCTCCTCAAGCGGCGTTTCACGATCTGTGAAAGTATAGCCGCACCTACGGCATTTAAAAGTGGGGCTCTTAACTCTGACTTCAAGCTTTGAGTTCTCAAGCCTAGACTCCCTTTTCAACATGTCGTATGCCTCTTGAAGGATGTCCAAGTCGAGCATTGCCACAGAGGGCACAGACACAACAACCCTCTTGACATATACACCCATCTCCCTAGCCCATTTGTCTACTGACTGAACTATGGAAAAGGCGAGAGAGTATTCATGCATATTACAATGATAATTTTACTTTATTAAGTTTTAGCAAATTCTGGGGACTAGCTCTCCCCGCGGCGGTTCTAATATCCTGTAACCCCCGACCTCCGTTCTGGCGAGCACGATGCCTTTGTACTTCTCGCTCTTTCTAACTTCGCCTGCTATATATGCCTCGGGGAATCCCGCCTTTTTGAGCTCTTCTACGATCTCTTCTGCCACTGTTGCATCTACCGCCAAGACTGCCACGCCTTCTGACGCCAAGTATAATGGGTCTATGCCTGCCATATCTGCTATAGCTCTCGTGGAGTCGCGCACCTTTATCTTGCCTTGGTCTACCACGATGACGGTGCCTGTGGCTTTTGCCCAATCGTTTAACACCATGGCAAGGCCGCCCCTCGTTGGATCTCTCGCCGCATGTATATACGGCCTATATTTCTCTAAGACGGGGAGGAGGTTAGTCAACGGCTTTACGTCGCTTACAATGTTTGTCTCTAGCCCCAGCCTATTTGCCAAAATGACTCCGCCGTGATCGCCGACGAAGTCTGTCACCACGATCTTATCCCCCTCTCTGGGCTTGTCCACTATTACGTGGCCTTTTGAAATCCCTATGCCTACAGTGGTTATCACAACGCCGTCTATCTGTCCCTTTGGCATAGTCTTAAAATCGCCTCCTATGAGGGCCACGCCTTCCTTCGCGAAAATTGAAATCATGGACTCCACAATGTCTTCCAAGGTCTTGACGGGGAAGCCCTCCTCGACTATTATGGCGTCAAGTGCCGCTATTGGCCGCGCCCCCATCATAACTACGTCGTTTATAGTCCCGCTGGCGGCCAACGTGCCTATGTTGCCCCCGGGGAAGTAAGGCGGGCTTACAGTGTAGGAGTCCGTGGTTATTACTATATAGCCGTCGCCGACGGGTATCGCGGCGGCGTCGTCGGGGAAATCGATCCCCACGCCCCCCTCCACTCTCTTAAGCCCGGGGGGCACCTTGGAGAATATCAGCCTCTGTAGAATTTCACTCGTCTCTACTCCGCCGGCTCCGTGGGCTAAGACTATCCTTTCCATACCGCCACTATCTGGGTGTAGGGCTGGGCTAAGTCTCTAAAGAGGGCGTATTGACTCCTCGCCACGTAGTGATAGGGGATTGTTATCTTAGGTCTTATGGACATAACCGCGTCTGCTGCCTCCTCTGGCGTCATAGTCTCCCGGTCTCCCATGGCGATTATGAGGATGTCCACGTCCTTCACCTTTACCAGCTCTTGCGTCAAATCGCTGTCACCTGTGATAAATATAGAGGCAGGCCCTCTTATGACGTAGCCGTATCCCCTTGGGTTCTTCCTAATGTCGTAGACGGGCACTGGCACAATTTCCCACTCGCCCAATCTTACTGCCTCAACGCTGTTTGGCGCAGAGGCGCCTTGGCCGTCGTAGTGGTGGGGATGTGTGATAAATGCATTTCCACAGTCCCCGTCTATGCATACGCACGTGGAGGCGCAAATTTTCCATCCAAACTTCCCCACTTGCGTTATGGAGACGGGGCCGTAGACCAGCCTCATATAATGCCGAGCTCTCTTGCCACATCTTCCGCGAGTCCCCCGCCTCCGAACCTCGCCCACACTGCACATGCGCCCTCCATAGACACCATACAAGGGCCTATGGGCCTGTCGGGAGTACACGCCTTCATAAAGAGTGGACAGTCTGAGGGCTTGGCCTTGCCCAAGTTGACCTCTGCACATCTACAGCTTAGAGGTACATCTTTTTTCCACATCTCTGGCTTAAGCTCAGGTATTCCGAAGTAGATCATTGCGTCTACGTCGGCATACTCCTCTCTCAGCGCTAGGCCTGACTTTGGTATAAACCCTATGCCTCTCCATGCCGTGTCCACAGTCTTAAACACCTTTCTAATGACCGCCTGGGCCTTTAAGTCGCCGTCCCAAGTCACCGCCCTTGTGTACTCTATTACGACTTTGCTCTCCCCACTCTTCAACTGTCTTAAGATCTCGGCTATTGCAAACAACACGTCGTTAGGCTCAAACCCTGCGACTACCACTGGGATTCCAAAGTTCTCAGCTATGGGGGTCCAGGCCTTTGCCCCTATTACCGTCGATACGTGGCCAGGCGCTATGACGCCCATGATGGGAAAATCCGTCGGCTTTTCCCTTATCGTATCTATGGCCAAGTAGGCGGCGGGTGGCGTTAATTTTACTAAGCTCATAATCTTCAGGTTTTCTGGGATTTTCCCGTCTAAGATCGCCACTGCGTAGCCCGGCGCCACGGTCTCAAAGCCTATTCCCAGAAATACGCCGGGCTTCTTATTGTGATTTGCCAGCGAAATTGCTTGGAGTATGTGGGACACCACTTTGACGTCGGCGCCCTGCGCCTTAGCCTCTGCAAGCGACTTCACCCCCTTGACAGGCCTTATGGCGGGCAGTCTATACGCATCGCCGTATGTGTATATAACTACGCCGTCTAGCGCTAGCTTTATTGCCTCCTCTATGT
>ERZ1684501.69-NODE-69-length-10449-cov-10.979123_pt1 | contig 10449 bp, 8 predicted proteins | sample MGYA00580191_ERZ1684501 | MGnify/ENA primary metagenome ERZ1684501 (study PRJEB41475, sample SAMN08455322) | hot springs metagenome | biome: temperate mixed forest biome [ENVO:01000212]; feature: neutral hot spring [ENVO:00002181]; material: water | place: New... | reverse complement strand
CCGCCGACGTCACCTTCTGCCTACAACGAGGCATCCCCACCCGGATAGACGGCACAGCCACAATAGACGGACACGAGATAAAGCTAGGCGGAGAGCCCCACATCGAGCCGACATTCCCAATGGACAAATACCTAGAAATACACGAAAAAGGTTAAAAACTCCTATTATCACTTCGATATGCCCTCGCCGCTGGTGTTGCATAGGCTGTTGGCTGTGAGGTCTTTGGCGCTGCGTAGGGGGGTTTGGTTTAGGGTTAGGCCGGCGGCGAGGGCGCTCATCGACGCAGTCATTATACACCTCAGGCGTGGGGGCCGGGTGAAGTCGCCGGCTCTCCTTGAAGCGGTGAGGAGGGCTGTGGAAGAGGTCATGACCCTCGCCGCGCCCCTCCGCGTAAAGGCGAAGGTAATAGGATACGCCATAGCCGCCAAACTCGGCATTATGGTAGACGAGGAAAGGGCAATAGCCCTAGGAATACAATGGATAAACACGCCAAAGAGGTACAAGGGGCAGATTTATTCAAAGCCTTGGGTTGTTGATTAGCATTATAATACCTATAGGCCGTGAAGGTGCGGATCTCTATGAGCGTATCCGGTCGTTTGTTGGTACAGTAAAAGCTCTAGCTATGCAGTACGGTCTCTCATTTGAGGTATTCCTCGTCACCGACGTATTTCATGTACCAACTTTAAAAGCTATGATCAGGTTAGCCAAAGAGGGCGTAGCACAATGTCTATTTCTCACAAAGAGAATAGGAAAAGGCGGCTCTATAAAAAACGCTGTACGCTATGCAAAAAGCGATTATGTGATCATCTTAGACGCCGATATACCTATATCGCCTGAGACAGTTGTCCGTGCTTTGCTCCTCACATCTAAGCTAAAGCTTGACTTGTTAATAGCAAATAGAGTATACAGAGAACATAATGTGTTAAGAAGAGGTCTCTCAATAGGATACAACACCTTGGTAAACATACTCTTTAACACCAAGCTCAAAGACCACCAGGCAGGGTTTAAGATCCTCAGCAAAAAGGCAACAAAAATAGTACTCGCAGAAAAGACGAGAACAGACGGACTTGCCTACGATACCGAGGTCATCATATGGGCTAAGAGATTTGGCCTCAGATATAAGACAGTAAATGTTGCGTGGAAAGAGAAGCGACAAGGATCAACAATACCCCCACTCAGAGCCCTGCTAACGATGTTAGCAGATTTGATAATGCTCAGACTTATTACGATTGCGGAAAAACATACGGCTTTACAAAAAGTCCCGGTGGGCAGAGTCATAGACTTGAAGAACCTTAACATTTTAGGGCAGGTATATATGACGACAATAAAAGCCTCGGGACCCAAGAGATATTTGCTCAACATGCTCAGAAAGCTTTACATGGCCGTAGCATTTAAGGCGCGAACTTGAGAATCCTCTGGATAAACCACAGAGACCCAAAACACCCACAGGCAGGCGGCGCCGAGGTGAGAATGTACGAAATAGCCCGCAGACTTGTAAAAATGGGCCACGAAGTCACAGTCGTATCGGAAAAAGTCGACGGAGTGCCCACAGAAGACGAGATAGAAGGGATCAGGGTGAGGCGCATGGGCGGCAGAGCCACGATACACATACTAGCCCCCCTCTACGTCAAAAGACGCGGCCGCCAATACGACGTAATTATCGACGACGTGGCGCACGCAGTGCCGTGGTATTCGCCGCTTGTAACAAAGACGCCAGTGGTGGCGCAGATACACCACATACACCAAGACATACTCCGCATGGAGCTACCCAAGCCCCTCGCGCTGATCGTGGGCAAGGCGGAGGAGACGATAAAAATCTACAGGCAGTTCATAGCCGTTTCGCCATCCACAAAAAGAGAGCTCGTGGAAAGGTTCGGCATTGACCCCAGCAGAGTCGCCGTGGTGCCTAATGGAGTAGACCACGAGAAGTATAAGCCAGGCCCAAAAGACCCCAACCCCACCGTGCTGTGGGTAGGGAGACTCAAGAGATATAAGAACCCGCACCACGCCCTCCTCGCCTTTAAGGCGGTCAAACTCGAAGTCCCCGACGCTCAGCTGGTTATCATAGGCGCTGGCGAAGAAGAGCCAGAGATGAGGAGGCTGGCCAAGAGGCTGGAACTTGCAGACGTGCATTTCCTAGGCAGAGTCCCCGAAGAGGAGAAGGTCAAGTGGATGCAGAAGGCGTGGGTATTAGTTTTGACAAGCGCGAAGGAGGGGTGGGGGCTCGCCGTGACGGAGGCAGCGGCGTGTAAAACGCCAGCGGTGGCATACGATGTACCCGGCTTAAGAGACGCCGTCAAACATATGAAAACAGGGCTGTTAGTAGAGCCGGAGAACATACAAAAGTTAGCAAGAGCGGTAACGCTAGTGTTGACAGACGACAACCTAAGAAATGCACTTGCGGAGGGCGCGTATAGATATGCACAGAACCTCGACTGGAATTACGCTACTGAGAGATTCCTAGGAGTTATCAAACATGTAGAAGCTTAAACAAAGCACTATAGAGACGACAATGTCAAACGATACACGTGGCCATGAGGTCATCTTCGTCACATCAAGGCCAAAAGGCCTCCCCCAAGAGAGGAAATAGACGGCTTGCAAAACACCAACAGTTGCGTACAACGTACCTGGCTTAAGAGACGCGATAAAACATATGGAGACCGGGATACTAGTATAGACAGGAAATATAGAGGAACTAGCAAATACAATAGCACTTTTGTTAGCAAATGAAAATCTAAGGAGTAAAATAGCGGAAAATGCTTATCAATATTCACAAAATTTTGAATGGAAGAGTACAGCAGAGAATTTTTTAAAGGTAATTAAAGTAATATAGGCCTTATAAAACAGGCCTTTAGGGACCAAAGGTGCTATTATAAGTGTTGAGTTTAAAATTGGCGGAAAATACTTTAGAGCCTTAGTACCTAACGATCAATATTGGATGAGTCTCAAAGGTGTCTTAATAAAAAGAGAGTATGAGTATTTACCTCACTTCGAATTGGCAAATTTAAGGGGCTTTACAGTAATCGACATAGGAGCACATGTAGGCCTATACTCCCTGGTCACATTGACTTATGCTAACCATGACGTCTCAGTAAGTCACACCCCCCTCAATTTTGAATTGCTAAAGGTCAAATACGCTATAAATAGCGTAAACGGTGTCGCTTTTAAACGCTACAGTTGTTAGTATTGTTCCTACTTTAGTCGCGAAACTGTTATTAGGGTACTAAAAATATGATATTATGAGAGCGTTATTTATAGAGACCGCTATCTGGAAAGATGAAGGTAAACCGTCTGTAAGTGGGGGTGATGTTCGTTTTATCGAAATCGCAAAGTATTGGCAAAAGTTTGGAATCGAAGTACATGTAATGACAACAGAAGCAGGTATAGAATTGTGCGAAAAGCTAGGGCTTAATGCTGTATTCCATCCCATAAAAGTACGTGACGATTACTCAAAAATCAGCTATATAGTAAGGGCTATTAAATCATTTGCAATACCTTCTGATATTAAGCATTTTAAGGGAATAATATATTCTGCCACAGATCTATTAATTGACGTTATGCCTGGTGCTATTATTAAGAAAAATAATCCTAATAATGTTTTTGTGGTAGTATCACACTTCATTCCACCGCTTGTGAGAAAAGGAACATCAATTATAAATAGCATAATGTTTTATGCGAACCATAGAATTGGAATTATGGAAGCAAAGAAATACGCTGATTTAATCTTTGCAGTTTCAGAACCTACGGCCAGAGACTTAGTACGTATTGGTATGCCCAGTCACAAGATTAAGACCGTTGATGCCGGCGTACACTATGAAAAAACAAGAGAATTAGCTACACAAGTAAAAGAAAAAGAATACGATGGCATCTTTATGAAACGCCTCGATAAAACCAAAGGTGTTATTGATGCTATATTTGCATGGGAATATGTTGTTAAATCAATACCTCAAGCGAAACTGATTTTAGTTGGCCATGGAACAAAACAAACCTATGAAGAATTAAAACGTATTATAGTGAAAAAAAACCTTATAAATAATGTGATAATTGCAGGTCCTATATATGAATTTAGCCAAAAAATAATAACATTAGCAAAGAGTAAAGTTTTTCTTCTTCCTAGTTACGAAGAAAACTGGGCCATAGTTATAGGAGAAGCTTTGGCTACAGGCATCCCAGTTATAGCCTATGAGTTGCCTGAAATAAAACCCATTTGGAAAGACTCTGTAATTTGGGTACGTAAGGGAGATATAAAAAGCCTTGCTAATAAAGTTGTGGAACTACTTGAAAACCCTAATTTACGAAATGAAATAGCAAATAAAGGCATTGAATATGTAAAAAAATATGATTGGAAAATAATTGCTGAAAAAGAGCTAAAAATGGTGCTTGCGCATGTAAAAAGTAGTAATAAATAAAAATTAATTAATATGACTAGAAAATTTTACAAATATTTATTAGTACTCCTAAGTTATATAGTAGTAAGTTATTTTAGCTTTAGCTATTATTTTAATAATGAAGGATTTGTTGGGATAAATCACGACTGGAATATTCCACCTCTATCAGAACAAATGCGCCAAAGAATATTACAAGGACTTTATACTTGGGATGATACTAAGAGTATATCCTTAGCAATGTATCATACTAGACTTTACTATAATCTATTTGAATCATTGCTTACGTCGCTAGTCGGCTTTAATGGAACTTTAGTTTCAAAAATTATAATACCATTATTGATGTGCATGGCATCATTTTCGATGTTTTTACTAGGAAGACAACTTGGCTTTTCCCTTATACCCTCATTTACTATGGGACTTTTTTATATCTTAAATCCACTTTTTTATAACAAGGTTCTTGCTGGCCATATTTTTTATCTTTTTTCATATTCAATTTCTCCTATAGTTTTATTATTTTTAGTAAAGTATTTAGTTTTTAATAAAATCAAATACCTTATATTAGCTTCGATAATCGTAGCTATATCATCTGCACAAATTCAATTTCCATTCTTATTATTTATATCCATATTGTTATTTTTACTTCTTTTCTATAAAATATATTTAGGTTTAACTATATTAAATTTATTTTACAAATTATTAAGAGATCTTGTCATTTTAACCGTAATTTATTTGATGATAAATGCATATTGGATACTACCCGCACTACATATCTTACTGTCCTCGTCTTCTGTTTCAATCCTTTTCTCAATTGTACCGATTGATTATCATGACATCATCGCTGCGCCTAATACGATTTTGGCCTTCTTGATAATTGGCTATCCTCATATTTATGACCCATATTATCTTTGGAAATCCGGTATTTTAAATAGTTTTTCTATTATTTCTTTAATTATTGTTGTTCTTTCTACCAGTTATGTTTTTATATTTACGAAACAGAAGTATCACAAAATGTTGAGTATTTATTCGGCATTACTTCTTCTCATTGGTGTTTTTATGGTGTCTGCAATAAACGGCCCGTTTCCACCTCTATGGAAAACATTATACTTGAAAGGACCACTGCTACTGTTCCGAGAAACATATCACGCTGCCTTTTTTATTACTTTTGCTTATTCACTATTGCTAGGATTATTGCTAGAATCTAGCAAAAAAAGATTGATTATCTCAATAATTATTATTACTTTAATAACAATAGCTGGTCTTCCTGTTTTAAACTCGTATATGCACGTGCTACAAAATTACAATTATACAAACAGTGAAATATATATATACAAACGGTTAGTGATGAGCGACAATTACTACAGGGTTCTTTATATACCGTCGCTTTCACCAATGAAATATCCTGGACTCTATAATGCTGGGATAGATATATGGATTGAATATAGCCCAAAGCCAACATTCCCTCAACTAGTATTCAGACAATATCCTCTGGAGACTTTAGTTCAATACTATACCTTAACAGCCATAGAAAACCCAACAAAATTAACCTATTTACATACATTATTTTCTAAAATAGGGGTAAAATATATTATATGCAGGCACATGTATATATCAATGTACCCTAACTATGTACCTATGCAGTATTATCTTCAAAAAGTTTACAATAATAGTGCATTGTATACTCACTGGTTTGATACATTCTATATATGTAAAAGAATTTTAGAAAGCTCAAATAATAACAAAATCATTAATGTTTCAAATGATACTTTTATGATTCAATTAGATAACAGGCCCTTTGTCTATACTTGTGACAATATATTATTAACTTCATCATTTAGTGAATTTCTATCAGTTGTTCACAGTTTTGACGACGTTAGCTGTGCACTCCTTCTCCGTTATGACGACCCTAGTTTCAGCCTGTTTGTACATAAGGGATTGAGTAAATTTTTTATATCTAAATCGACATTAAACGATTTAATGCTTGCTATAGCTAGTTCATTAAATGGCTCAAAAATATTGAAGTTTGTGTCTGCATATAGAGACGTAAATGCACATTGGTCTAATACTGCTATCAGTTGGTATATCCACCCTGAAGTTACATTATGTTTATTACAAGGCGACTGTATTGTGACATACGCTACTAATGCAACTTTAAAGATTAGTTTTAGGATAAGTACAGAAGGTGAGTATAAAATTTTTATAAGAGCATTAAACAGTAAAATAAGTGGCACGCTACTAATTGAAATAGATGATAATTATGTTACATTAAATACACGCGGTTTCAATGAAAGTTTTATTTGGTATGATGTAGGTACTTTTAGTTTTAATGCTGGTACTCATAATATACAGATAAGGAATATAAATGGGCTCAATGCTATAAATCTAGTGCTCATAGTTCCACTTGAGAATATCCGTTCGGCATCGGCTCTAATCGACAGAATGATAAAAGAAGGTAATCTCAAATTGTTAAATATTAGCCAAAAGAATAATTATAATGTAACTTATAGCGAACAAACAAATAGTATAATAGTGAGTAGTAATTTAAACGTCTACCTGGAGGTCTCTACCAGCAACAAGGATCAAATTTACCTTAAAAAGATTAATCCTACACTATGGATCGTGAAAATAAATCTTACAAAGCCTTCTGTATTAGTTTTTGCTGAAGGTTACGATGCTCAATGGATTGCAGAAGTATATAATTCAAGTGGAGAATTAGTGAATGTTGTAAGCTCTGTCCCTGTTTATGGAGTTATTAATGGCTTTTGGATAAATGCGACTGGCAATTTAAAAATACTCATTAAATATAGGCCCCAAGAGTTGTTTGACATAGGATTGTATATATCATATGGAACATTCATAGTTTTATTTATTTACATACTTTTATCATATATTAATGTAAATATTCGTAAAATCATAGTAGATTCAATAAAGAATACTTTGTTAAGATTATGAAAAAATCTATATACATAGTCGGTGGTACAAGGCCCGAGGCTATTAAGCTTTTTCCAATAATTTACCATTTGAAGTCCTCTGCTATGCCCTTTATCTTCATATGGTCCGGTCAGCATTATGACTACGAAATGTCCAGAATTTTTTTCGAAGAAATTGGCATAAGGCCTGATTATGAGCTTGGTGTTGGTAGTGGGACGCAGGGCGTCCAAGTAGCCAAGATTATACAAAGTATTGAAGACTTCTTAGGCAGAACAAACGAAAAGGGTATTCTTGTTGCCGTTGGCGATACAAACACAGTTCTGGGCGCTAGTTTAGCAGCTAGCAAAATGGGATGGATCTTTGCACATGTAGAGGCCGGTCTTAGGAGCTTTGATAGATATATGCCTGAAGAGATTAACAGGTTAGTAGCCGATCATGTGGCTAATATTATGTTTGCCCCTTCGACACAAGCGGTTCTTAATTTGCTATATGAGGGTCTTGATCCTTGGAGAATCTATCTTACTGGGAATACTATTGTTGATGCTGTTAAGATGATCTCGCCCCGTGTTGAAAAAGAAAGGGATAGGGTGTTGAGCGAATTAGGTGTCGAGGAACCTTATGCTTTAGTTACCCTTCATCGTGCTGAGAATGTAGACCATGCAGATAGACTTGGCAGAATATTAAAGAGCTTTAAAGACATTTCACGGGAAATACAGCTTATATTCCCCTTGCATCCAAGGACACGTAAGCGTATCGAAGAATTTGGTCTAGACAAACTCCTTTCCGGTATTAAAGTCATTAAGCCACTTGGATACTTTGAGTTTCTTTCTCTATTAAGCAAGGCAGAAGTTGTATTTACTGATAGCGGCGGCGTTCAAGAAGAGGCTTTTACACTCAATGTTCCGTGCATCACTCTTAGGAGAAATACTGAAAGACCAGAGACTGTATGGTTAGGGGGTAATATCCTTGTTGGTGATGACCCCGAGAGGATAATTAACGCTTATAAATACGTTAGAGATAATAGGGGAAAAATTGTAGAAAAAATAAGATTGTCAAATAACCCATACGGAGATGGTAAAGCTGGCGAGAGGATTACAAATATATTAAAGTTACTCGTTGAGGATTATGAATTTTTTAAAAAATACGCGTATGATATAAATAATGAGCCTGATTATAGAGATCTAGACTATCCAAATTACATTGTGATTAACGGTAGTGCATTTGAGGGCATTACTATTAAAGACTTTCATGAAAAATTCCCTGGCACATATATCACTCTTATATATGACGAGAAGGGTAGACCCGTAATACCGTATAGTGATATTGTTATTAAAGGTACTTGGAAGTTGAGAGTGTGGGGCCCTAGAAAGATTCTTGAGTTTTTAGTGAATACTAATCGTTAAACATAATTACTAAAAATAATAGTAATGATTTTTATAGATATCTGTAGGAAAAATTAGTATAACATTAGGCCGAATTATCGGAAGTATATACGGTTAGAAAATTATATATGTTATTCCCGGCAAGAAATTATAAATTTGCTTAAATTTATCGTAATACTTACAATTTGTCAAAATAAAATGTAGAACTGTGTATATCAAAAAAGAAACTCAGATACTGCCTTTCTAATGAGAGAATGAGCTCCTTTAATTATCTTGAGAGATTATTTTTATAAAGAGTACTTAAAAATCGTTGTATTTATGGGCTCATGCGTGCCGTAGTTACGGCTGGTGGTGTTGGTACTAGGCTTTTGCCTGCTACTAAGGAGATTCCTAAGGAGATGTTTCCCGTGTTTGATGTGTATGAGGGGGAGGTGGTGGTTAAGCCTGTTATTCAGATTATCTTTGAGCGGCTGTACGACGTGGGGGTGCGGGAGTTCTGCTTCGTGGTGGGTAGGGGCAAGAGGGTGATTGAGGACCACTTTACGCCAGATTGGCAGTTTGTGGAATGGCTGAGGAGGCGGGGGAAGGAGAGGCAGGCCCGCCTCTTGGAGGACTTCTACAGGAAGGTGGAGGAGTCCATCATCTTCTGGGTTTCTCAGCCTGAGCCGCTGGGCTTTGGACACGCCGTGCTTATGTCAGAGCCCTTTGTAGACGGGCCCTTCCTCCTCGCCGCAGGCGACACAGTGTTGCAAAACGGCGGCGTGTTAAAAGAGCTGGCGCAACACCCGGGGGACTTGGTGCTCTTGGTGACCCCAGTGGAGGACCCCCGGCAGTACGGCGTGGCGGTGGTAAAAGGCGGCAAAGTGACGCAGGTCGTGGAGAAGCCAGCCTCCCCGCCCTCTAACTACGCCATACTCCCCTTCTACCGACTGCCCCCCGACATATTTAAACTCCTCAGGCGAGTGAGACCCGGGGTAGGCGGAGAGATCCAGCTCACAGACGCCATACAGCTGGCCGTGGAGGAGGGCCTCGACGTGAGGGCAGTGGTCTACGAGGGGGAGTACATGGACGTGGGCACCCCAGCCACTTATTTAAACGGGCTTAAGTCAATACGCCATGGCTGAGGAGGAGACAATCCGCCTAATAGGCCAATTCGACTTCGCCGGGCAGAGGGCGCTTGTGACTGGCTGCGCCGGGTTTATTGGCAGCTGGCTCACAGAAGCCCTAGTGAGGGGCGGCGCAGAGGTGGTCTGCGTAGACAACTTCTCCACCGGGAGGAGGGACAATTTGCGCAACGTGTACCACAAAGTGACTGTAATAGAAGACGACGTGTCTAAGGCGCCTCCCGGGAAGTACCACTTGGTCGTACACGGGGCGGCTCTCCCAGCCCCAGACCACTACATGTCTACGCCAGTGGAGGCCATGTTGCCAGACAGCGTAGGCCTCCTCCACGTGCTGAAAATAGCCAGAGAGACAAGGGCCAGAGTGCTCTTTCTCTCATCCTCAGAGGTGTACGGCGACGCAGAGGTGGTCCCCACGCCGGAGAGCTACTGGGGCCGTGTAAACCCAGTGGGGCCACGGAGCCCCTACGACGAGTCTAAGCGGTTTGGAGAAGCCCTCTGCATGGCGTTTTATAGGCAGTATGGGCTAGACGTGAGAATTGCCAGAATCTTCAACACCTACGGCCCCCGCCTAGACGCCCACTCCCCCTACGCCAGAGTAGTGACTAAGTTCCTCCTACAGGCCATGAG
>ERZ1684501.68-NODE-68-length-10501-cov-15.321080_pt1 | contig 10501 bp, 8 predicted proteins | sample MGYA00580191_ERZ1684501 | MGnify/ENA primary metagenome ERZ1684501 (study PRJEB41475, sample SAMN08455322) | hot springs metagenome | biome: temperate mixed forest biome [ENVO:01000212]; feature: neutral hot spring [ENVO:00002181]; material: water | place: New... | reverse complement strand
GAGCCGTTTAGAGGCTACCTCCTCTTCATATCAAACCCTCTACTCGTCGAGTACAACAACGTTACCTACACTAGGGTGGAGGCCCTGCAGGGCTTTAAGATTAGCTTAGTCACGCTAACCATAGGCTTAATGTTCCTATTCACTGGGCTTATGGGCGGTATACATGCTATAGTCGAGAAGAGATATGAGGGCTACGTTCAAGCCGTACTCGCAAGCCACGTTAACCCCACGTTGTTCATGCTATCGGAGATTATAGCTATACTAGTTGGAGCTCTAATAACGGCCTCCGTTATAGCAGCTACAGGCATACTGCTAGGGGCCCCCCTACTAGAGGTTCCAGTCTACAAGCTTCTACTAGCACTCCTAATAATCATTGTGAGTGTTCTCGGGCTAGCAGGGCTTGGGATGGTGCTTGGAACTCTCGTTAGGACACCTCATGCTGCTGCGGCTCTTGGGAATGCTATAGCCTTCCCCATGATGTTCTTGGGTGGCTTCACCATACCTAAGTTCATGCTACCATCATGGCTCCAAGTTATACCCGAGGTATTCCCCCACTCGAGGCTCATGTACGCGGTTACCTACTACATACTCGGGGCGTGGAGCTTCTGGGAGCTAGTTGAGTACGCTATCCCAGCTGTAGTGCTAAGCCTAACACTACTACTAGCTGGAGCTCTAGTGTATAGAAGAGCTCTAGAGAGGCTCTACGAGAGTCCTTAAAGCTAACCAGCTAAGAGCTCTCTCAACACTCTAGCTAGCTCCTCTGCAACCTCCTCAGGACTCCCCCTTATAACCCTCTTAAGCCTCTCCGGTGGTTTAAGCTCTAGTAGCTGGTCGACAGCTGTAGCTGAACCCTTAAACCCGACATCCTCAGGGCTTAGCCCTAGATCGGCTATACTCCAGACTTTCAGTTTAAACTCCCTCTCAGCCCACCTTTTCCTCCTAAAGTCTGGGAATCTGGGGGTGTTGCAGCCGAGCTCTACTGAGGCTAGGAATGGTAGTTTAACCTCTAGGATCTCGTAGCCACCCTTAATCGTCCTCTTAACCCTAGCTAGGCCGGGCTCCACAAGCTCTATGTGGGATACATAGGTTACATGTGGTATTCCAAGCCACTCAGCTATACCAGGGGGCACCTGGCCCGTGCCTCCATCGCTACTCTCCTCTCCAGTCAGTATTATGTCGTAGTCTCCAATCTTCTCTATAGCTCTAGCTAGGGTCAAGCTTGTAGGTAGGGTGTCTGAGCCCGCTAGAGCTTTATCGCTTACCAGTACAGCATCGTCAGCACCCATAGCTACAGCTAGCTTCAGGAATGGCTCCCAGAATGGTGGCCCCATAGAGACTACGATAACCCTACCACCATACCTATCCCTTAGCTGTAAAGCCATCTCCAGAGCGTTCTTATCAGCTGGGTTTATCTCGTTGGTAGCCTTACTCCTATCAACAGTCTTAGTGACTGGATCGAATCTAACCTCTTCAGGTTTAGGTGTAACCTTCATAGTCACAATTATATTCCTAAGCTTCAAGCAGCTCTCACCTCCCTAAGCTTCTCTATGAGTCTAGGTAGTATCTCGAATAGATCTCCTACAGCGTAGTAGTCTGAGTATTCGAGCATTGGAGCTTCTGGATCCTTGTTTACAGCTATCACCCTCTTAACGTTCCTAATGCCCGATACGAAGTGTGGAGCTCCACTAGCACCCACGACTATGGCTATATCAGCGTTTAGAGATACACCGGTAGACCCAACCTGTATGTCTCTAGGGGCAACACCTATATCGGCTAGAGGCCTTGTTACACCTACATCAGCTCCTATGAGCCTGGCGAGCTCGTAGACTAGCTTTAAGTCACCACCTGTACCCATACCAGCTACTACAACCCTCCTAGACTTCGAGATATCCGGTGTCTCCCTTCTAACCCTCTCAACCCTCCTAACCCTTAGCTTAGCTGGGTCTATTGCTGCCTCTACGAGCTCTACCTCAGCTTCACTCCACGCCTCTCTAGGCCTATAGACTCCGAGAGCTACCGTAGCCATCTGGGGTCTCCCACGAGTGTTTCTAACAACAGCCACGATGTTACCCCCAAATCCGGGCACGTGGCCTACAAGTGAGCCATCCTCAGCTATGTCAATGTGTATAACGTGTGCTTGAAGCCCAGTTCTAAACCTGACAGCAAGCCTCCCCAGTAGATCCCTCCCATTCCTAGTAGCGCTTGCTAGGAGGTAGTCTGGATCTCTCTCCCTAACGAGGCTGCCCACAACTTCGGCGTAGGGTTCGCTAAGATAGCTTTCCAATATGGGGTTCTCAACGACTACAACCTTGTGAGCCCCATACCTACCGAGGCCCGCTGCTAGCCCCCTAACGTTCCAGCCTAGCAGTAGAGCTGTTACCCTAAAGCCTCTAGCATCTGCTATCTCACGAGCTCTAGTCAACACTTCCAGCGAGGACTCCTCTATAACGCCTGAGTCTTGCTCAACGAATACCCATATCTCCTTGGTCAACGGGGTCACCTCATTGAGCTAGCTAGGATCTCCACGACGTCAGCTATGTTCAACGTATACTTGGTGATCTTAAGCTCGTCCTCGAACATCCTGATACAGTATGGACACGCTGTAGCCATAGTCTGGGCTCCTGTATTGATAGCCTCTCTAAGCCTTAGCCTAGTAACGCTTCTAGCCTCTAGATTCTCAGACCAGAAGGCTCCACCCCCACCGCCACAGCATAGACTCTCGCTCCTGTTATGCTCCATCTCGACTAGCTTAAGCCCATCTATGTGCTGGAGTACTGTTCTAGGCTCCTCGTATACCCCATTCCACCTCCCAAGGTAGCATGGGTCATGGTATGTAACTGTGGCTTCAAGCCTTCCAGGCTTAAGCCTTCCAGATGTAACTAGCTCTGCTAGGAGTACTGTGTAGTGTACTACTGGTGCTGGTGGCTTAGCTCCATACCTTGGGTATACTCTAGTCAACATGTTGTAGCAGTGTGGAGATACAGTCACGATTAGTGTGGGTTTAAGCTTCTCCATGGAGGCTACATTAGCTTGAGCTAGCTCCTCTAGGTAGTAGACCTCACCGGTATTGTACACTACATCGCCACAGCAGCTTTCACCATCCCAAGCGTAGGCTACACTAACACCAGCCTTTGAGAGTATCTCTACAAGACTCCTAGTAACCCTTTGAAGCCTCCTATCGTAAGCGTTCATACAGCAAGTGTATAGCAGCACTTCGCCCCCTCTAGCCTCTAAACCCTTAGCCCACACGACTCTATCCCTCCTAGGGGCCCCCAGGGGGTTACCAGTCTCGTATACCCTCCAGAGAGTCTCAACAAGCCTCTCTGGAGCCCTCTTACCCTCGTAGAGTATGAGTCGGGAGCCTAGCATGACGTCAGCTATCCTAACACCTCTAGGGCATGTTACCTCACAGTACCTACAGGTAAGGCATTTCCATGCGTCATCCCTACGTATAACGCCTATCTGGGCCTCCCTTATAACCCTCCTAACGCTTATAGCTGGCGATATTAGACATGAAGCTGTACAGACACCACACTGGTAGCATAGGCTGAGCGTACCCCCACTAGCCTCTAGAAGCCTCCCCCGGGTTTCAAAGTCTAGCCTAAGCCTAGCCATCCCCCTACTTCACCTCCTTTAGCTTAGCCTTTGTAGCTTCAATCTCCTCCTTTGACACCTCCTTAGCTATCCTATCTAGGTACTTCATTGTCTCAACGAAGTCTGGCACATCTGGGGCCCCGAAGAGCCTCAGTATGAACCTCTCTGGTCTCACACCTAGACTCTCAAGCCTCTTCTTCCAGTGTTCAAACCTCCTAACGGTGTGCTTATTAGCGTACTGGTAGTGGCAGTCTTGTAGCCTGCAGCCGGTAACAGCTACTGCTGGAGCTCCCATCTCGAATGCCTTCTTGACAAGCCTCCAGCTAACCCTACTGGAGCACGGTAGCCTTATTATCCTAGGAGATGTTGGATACTGGACTTTGAATATGCCAGCGTTATCAGCTGCAGCGTAGGAGCACCAGAAGCATGTGAATGCTATAGGCTTCTTCTCTGGCTCCTCTGCTAGCATCTCCTCTATCTGCTTCAGTATCTCCTCCTCGCCATAGCCGGGTATGGTTATCGCCCCTACTGGGCACTCAGCCACACAGTTACCGCAGCCCTCACAGAGGGCTGGTATAACCTCGAACTTCTTCTTAACCTCACCCTTTATAGCGCCATAAGTGCAGACTCTAGCACAGAGACCACACTTTATACACTTGTCCTGGTCTATAACAGCTACTAGTGGCTCCTTCTCAATATAGCCTTTAGCTAGTAGAGCTACAGCTTTAGCTGCGGCCGCTAGACCTTGAGCTATAGCCTCCCTGACATCCTTGGGGCCTTGAGCTGTTCCAGCAATGTAAATCCCGCCAACAGGGCTCTCAACAGGGCCTAGCTTTGGGTGAGCTTCTAGTAGGAATCCCTCGGCATCCTTTGGAACTTTAAGCTGTACTAGGAGCTCTTCAACCTCAGGGTTAGGGTCTAAAGCCGTAGCTAACACTATACTATCAGCTGGTACCTCAACCTCCTCTCCTAGAAGCTCATCGTACACTATGACAGAGCCATTCTCGAATCTAACACTCTCCTCTATAGGCTTAAGGCTATTAACCTTAAGGAATACTACTCCCTCCCTAGCAGCCTCCTTGTATAGTGCTTCAGCCTCTGGAGTATACGTTCTAATATCCTTGTAGACTACCACCACGTTCTTACCCCTCCTCTTTAGCTCTAGAGCCTGGTGGATCATAGTCGTACAGCAGTACCTACTACACCCTCTCCTAGCGTTCCTGGATCCAACGCAGGCTATGAATACCACGTTGTCGCCTGGCACTTCATACCTCATCTTCTCCACGTCTAGGAGAGTGTACATGTTGCCGTTACGCCCGTAGCCCATATAGTCTGGAGTGTGTAGCCTAGCTCCAGTAGCTATTATGATTGCCCCTACCTCCAGGGTTTCACCGTTACTCAGCTCAACCCTGAAGTTGCCAGCAAACCCCTCAGCTCTCCTAACGGTAGTGTTGAGGTACACCTTAACACCTGCACGTTTAACCTCCTCTATAGCCTCCTCTACTACCCTCCTAGCCTCGTAACCCTCGGGTGCTAGCTTGTAGAGCTCTCTAAGCACGCCACCCAGGCTATCACTCTTCTCCACTAGGACAGTCTCTATCCCACACCTAGCTACAGCAGTTGCAGCCTTCATCCCAGTTATGCCACCGCCTATAACGAGAACCCTCTTAACAACTGGTAGCCTGAGGGGCTTCCCAGGCTTAAGCCTAGCCGCTCTTGCTATAGCAGCTCTAACAAAGTCCTTAGCCTTCTCTGTAGCCTCCCTAGGGTGGGCAGCGTGAACCCAGGAGTCTAGATTCCTTATGTTAGCCATCTCGACTAGGTAGGGGTTAAGCCCAGCTTTCCCAGCGGCCGTCATGAACACTCTAAGGTGGGTTGCTGGGCTACACGCTGCTACCACGAGTCTGTTAAGCTTCTTCTCCCTTATAACCTGAGCTATGTAGTCAACACTAGCAGCAGAGCATGCGAAGAGGAGGTTTTCAGAGTGGACTACACCCGGTAGCCTCCTGGCGAACTCTCTAACTTCAACGACGTCTACAACACCAGCTATATTGGTGCCACAGTGGCACACGAAGAAGCCTATCCTGGGTGGCTCTAGCTCCTTTATAGTCTCTACAAACTCCTCCTCTACAGCTCTAAGCTCTCCTACATGGTGTAACGCCATAGCAACAGCTGCTCCAGCTTCCTGAACCGAGTCTGAGATATCCTTAGGGCCTGCAGTAGCACCACACATGTAGACTCCAGGTCTTGTAGTCTCAACTGGGCTCCAGGGAGCTCTAGGCTTCAGGAAGCCGTATCTATCCAGCTCTACTCCTAGAACCCTAGCTAGCCTACCTAGCCCCTCGGGGGGCTCAGCAGGTGGAGCTATAACAATCATGTCAAACTCTCTCCTAACAACCTCACCCTTCAATGTATCCTCGTAGACTGCTACTAGCCTGCCATTCTCCTGCTCAACTCTAGCAAGCTTACCCCTAACTATCTCAATACCCTCCTCTAATGCCCTCCTATAGAAGCTCTCAAAGCCCTTACCGAAAGCCCTTACATCCATGAATAGCACTGTGACCTCCTTAACTCCATGGCTTTTAGCTAGGATAGCGTGCTTCAAGTTATACATACAGCAGAATCTAGAGCAGTACTCATAGTACCTCCTATCCCTGCTTCCAGCACAAGCTACTATAAGTAGCTTCTCTACATGCCTCCCATCGCTAGGCCTTAGGATCTCCCCGTTAGTTGGGCCTGAAGCATTCATAAGCCTATCTAGCTCGAAGCTAGTTAGGACATCTGGGTATACGCCGTAGCCATACTCTTTAAACTTCCTAGCATCAGCTAGTTTGAATCCAGTAGCAACTATTATTGAGGCAACTCTCTTCTTGATAATCTTCGGGGTCATGGTGAAGTCTATAGCCTTCCTATCGCATACAGTCATACACCTATCACATGGAATATAGCCTGGTGGCTTGTTGAGACAGTGCTCTATGTCTATAACGTACCATCCAGGCTCAGCTTGCGGGTATGGGAGGTATATTGCTTTCCTCACGCTAGTCCCATCTACTGGGTTGAAGACAGCTACAGGGCACACCTCTTCACACTTACCGCACTTAGTACAGTCGGGTGTTACATACCTAGGCCTTTGTAGTATTGTGACTTCGAAGTTGCCTGGCTCACCTTTAACCTCGATTACCTCAGCCATCGTTATAACCTCTATGTTAGGGTGCCTAATGACATCGCCTATCTTAGGAGCCTCTATGCATATCGAGCAGTCTAGAGTTGGGAAGGTTTTATCGAGGTAAGCCATAACGCCCCCTATAGCTGGCCCCTTCTCCACTAGGATGACGTGAGCTCCAGCATTAGCAGCGTCTAGAGCTGCCTGTATCCCAGCTATGCCACCCCCTATGATCAGTACGCTATTAGCCCTACCCCCTACGCCTCCATCCCCGTTATGTGGGTGCACGCTCATAGTGTTACCCCCTCTGCTAGCTTAACCCCCTCCTGGTAAGCTTGAAGGTTTGTTTCAAGCCTCCTCCTAACCCTAGCCTTTATAGCTGCTATCATCGAGTCGTGGGGGACTAGTTTTAGGAGCTCGTTTAGGAAGCCTAGTATCACCATGTTAGCTGATATCCTAAAGCCAACCTTTATAGCTGTTCTAAACGCTGGGATCCCTATTTGCCTTACGTCATCTCTATGGGTTGGCTTTACAGTGTCTTCCTCGTATATCACTAGGCCTCCGCTAGCTACCCTTCCAATCTCTAGGTCGTAGGTCTCCTGAGTAGTAGCTACTAGGACGTCGGGGTAGTCGAATATAGGGAAGTCTATAGGCTCGTCCGACACTATAACATCAGCTCTACTCCACCCACCTCTCTGAGCTGGGCTATAAGCTACAACCATTGTTGCATGCCTTCCAGCGTAGACTGTAGCAGCAGTACCTATTATGTTGCCCATTAACAGTATGCCGTGACCCCCAGCCCCTATGAGGCGTAGTTTAACCTCCACCTCTAGCCGCCCCCTCTAGCCTTCTTTATGAGCTCTCTAGCAAGCGTCTGGTAGGATGGCCTGCTACGTCTAACAAAGTTACCTAGCACTATTGGCTTCCTGGGATCCCTGAGGTCTATGTCTATCTTCGATAGATCAGCTTCATGGTCAATTACAGTTCTATCCCTAAAGGCCTTCATTATCTCGAGTGGGGGTAGGTTGTTCATTTCACCGTATATCAGGCATGGCGATACAACCTCTATTACAGCGAAACCGTCAACTTTGAACATCTCCATTATAGCAGCTGTAAGCTCCTTAGTGTGGAGGGGAGTCCATCTGGCCACGAAGTTAGCGCCTAGAACTGCAGCTAGGTATGGGATGTTGAATGCACCCTCTATAAAGCCGTAGGGCGAGGTTGTCGTTATAGAGCCTGGAGTTGTCGTAGGCCCATACTGGCCGCCCGTCATCCCGTATATGAAGTTGTTTACGATTATAACGTTTATATCGTCGTTCCTCCTAGCAGCGTGTAGGAAGTGGTTGCCACCTATAGCTAGTATGTCGCCATCACCAGCTATTACGGTAACCTCTAGATCCTGCCTTACAGTCTTAAGGCCTACAGCGAATGGTATAGCTCTACCGTGTATAACGTGGAAGCCGTCTAGCTTAATGTAGCCTGGAGCTCTCGACGTACAGCCTATACCTGAGACTACAACATGCTTCTCAATGGGGATCCCGGAGTCTAGCACGGCCTCTATATAGCATTTAACCACAGTCCCTATGCCGCAGCCGGGACACCATATGTGTGGGAACCTCTCAAGCCTCAAGAGGCTCTTTATAGGCTCAGTTCTCAACCCAAGCCTTAACCCGCTCACCTCGGGTACACCTCCTTAATCTTCCTAAGTATAACGTGTGGCCTAGGCACCTCCCCGGGGGCCCATGGCATAGAGTGTATCTCCGTTATGTTGGCATAGTACTCTCTAACAACGTGAACCATCTGGCCCATGTTTATCTCGACAACCAGTATACTAGCACCCCTATCAACAGCCTCCCTTAAACCCCAGTATGGGAATGGCCACGCTGTTATAGGCCTAAACAGCCCCACCTTAAGACCTTCTCTCCTAGCCTCCCTTACAGCTTTTAGGGCTGATCTCGACGTTATGCCATAGGCTACAACTACTAGGTCAGCGTCATCCACCATTATAGACTCGTAGCGTCCTATAACCTTCTCATTCTCCCTTATCTTCCTAACAAGCCTTGTTACAAGCTTCTCTGAGACCTCGTGGCGTGTACTCGGGTAGCCTCTATCATCGTGGGTTAACGCTGTTACATGGAACCTGTAGCCTTCACCAGCTACAGCCATGGGGGGGACTAGGTATCTGCTATCAAAGGGTAGGTACTCCTCAGGTGGAACTTCAGGCTTCCTCCTCTCGACTATCCTTATCTCTTCTAGTGGTGGTACTCTAAGCTTCTCTATCATATGTCCTACAGTTTGATCGCTTAGAACCACTACTGGGACTCTATACTCCCACGCTGTGTTGAAAGCCTCTATTGTTAGGTCGAACATCTCCTGAACGCTATTAGGTAGGTAGGCTACAATCTCGTAGTCGCCATGGCTACCCCACTTAGCCTGCATTATATCGCCTTGGCCCACGAGCGTGGGTATACCCGTGGAGGGTCCAGCTCTCTGAACGTCTATTATGACTATTGGGGCTTCTATCATAGCGGCAAGCCCTATAGCCTCCTGCATTAGCGAGAATCCGGGGCCCGAGGTAGCAGTCATAGACTTGACGCCCCCATAGGCTGCCCCTATTATAGCGTTGATACTCGCAATTTCATCCTCAAACTGTATAAAGTAGCCCCCAACCTGTGGGAGCCTTCTAGCCATATGCTCGGCTATCTCGTTACTAGGCGTTATAGGGTATCCTGCGAAGAACCTACAACCAGCTATTAAAGCTGCCTCCGCTGCAGCAATGTTACCCTGCATGAAGTAAACGCCCGGCTTGAGAAGCCACTCTTCAGCTCTCTCAGCTGCTAGTAGCGATATCCTCTCGCTCAAGCCCACCTCACCTCGTAGGGCACGGGGGGCTCCTCTAAAACCTCTATAGCGAGCTCAGGGCACACTCTCTCACACATACCACAGTTGACACAAGCACCCTCCATACCCTTCTTGATAACGGGATACTGGTAACCCCAACTATTAACATCCTGGGAGAACTCGAGAACACCTACAGGGCAGAACTCAATACAGAAACCACAACCCTTACAAATATCCTTGTTTACAACAGGCCTCCCCACAGGCCTCGCGTACTTGCTCAAATTTAAAGGCCTACGACCCCTAATTGGGACTAAAACATCGAGGCTAACCTTACCCGGCAACCCAGACTACCGCTTCTACCCTATACTAGAGAGCAGGTTTAAATCCTTATATATAAATATTTTTGAATCAAACTAAAAATGCTAAACAAACCTGTAAAAGGTAAACTAAAGAGATACAGAGGCTACACACTAGCACACCAAAACTAGGAAATTGATCCTACTCAAATTGCTCCCTCGACCTTAAACACGTGGTATAACGTTCTCGCTACCAGCACTCTCTATCAGCCACCTTTAGCCTCCTCGCCAGGACTATCTTTGACTCGTTTCTCATGGTAGCAGGATCTGGAACAGCGAGTTCTATCACGTACCTGGAAGTTTCTTGGGGGAGAGTTGGTTTAACCCCTAGCTGTCAATGTTGTATAACCATATTAGGTCTAATGCATAGCTTAACCTGGGCTTCGGCTATGAGCGTTAGGGATAGCAGGCTTAGAATTGGGGTTTTGAGGGAGTACGTCTACTTGGATAATGCTAGTGCAGGCCCTCTACCCGACTCTACTCTCAGCGCTATTAGAGGGTTTGCTGAGAGGTGGTTTCTCGAGGGGGAGCCTTGGGATTATGGTTT
>ERZ1684501.67-NODE-67-length-10523-cov-183.282098_pt1 | contig 10523 bp, 11 predicted proteins | sample MGYA00580191_ERZ1684501 | MGnify/ENA primary metagenome ERZ1684501 (study PRJEB41475, sample SAMN08455322) | hot springs metagenome | biome: temperate mixed forest biome [ENVO:01000212]; feature: neutral hot spring [ENVO:00002181]; material: water | place: New... | reverse complement strand
GTCTCTGAGCTTTTGCGCTATTTCGTTCAAGGCGGTGTCCCAGTCCACCTCTACAAACCTCCCCTCTCCCCTGTTTCCAACGCGCTTTAGAGGCTTCTTCAGCCTCAGGGGATGGTTCCACAGCTGAAGCGCCGAGGCTGGGCGGAAGCACATGCCAGGCTGGGGGTGCTCCAGGTTGGGCAAGAGGTACATTCTGTCGCCTCTTTTGACAAAGATTAAGCCGCACGCCGCTCCACACGCGCCACAGATCACAGGCGCCTTCACCTCCTCCGCGGCTGTCTTCTGCGCAGTTTGTTGAGCCGCCGACATTAGCGTCAGCGGAAGCGCAAGCAATGCCAACAGTAGTAGCGAGCTTAACGAAGTCTCTTCTCGAGATTTCCATGTCCCTTTGAAATTTATAAATTTATAAAGTTTTGGTTTAGGGAGTATGCCCTCGAGGACTTACGCGTGGGGAGATACGACTCTGCGGCGTTTTTTGCACAACAGTCTGTGGAACTTGCGCTTAAGGCCCTTCTTATTAAGCTGACGGGCTCTAGGCCTCAGACCCACGCCACTGGCGACTTGCTCGGGCTTGTGGAAAAGGCGCTCGGCGTAGTTTTTCCAGAGGACGTGAGGCGATGCGCCGAGCTTTTAGAACAACACTACATCCAGCCCCGTTGCCCAGAGGCGCGGCTCAACGACTACAGGCGGTGGGAGGCCGTGGAGTGCATGGAGAAGGTGTGGGCGCATGTCGTGGATAAGCATCGCTAGAGAGGTGGCCGAGGAGAAGAGGAGGAGGGCCGAGGAGCTTGTCAAACGGCTATGCGAGAGAGGCGGCGCAGTTCTGCTTTTCGGCTCTAGGGCCAGGGGCGAGGCGCACCTCCTCAGCGACTGGGACTTGGCGCTCATCGTGGCGGAGGGGGAGTACAGAGTGGAGAGCACCGGCGTCGGACAGCTCTTCGTAATCCCCCTCGACAAGTTAAACGATATCCTGGAGTTTAGCATGGTTGTACTAGACATATTCGCCGACGGGGTGTTGCTCTGCGGCGACGAGTCGTTGTACAGGTCGGCGCTGGAGAAGTTCAAGCGCTATGTGGAGGAGAAGAGGCTTGTGAGAACTAGGCTGGGGTGGATCCCCGCGTGGCTTCTTAAGGACGAAAAGTCTATGGATGCAGATAGAAACGTGTGCACCTCTAAGTAAATTGTAAGTACCTATGGGGGACTTCCTCGGCACTTCAAGCACATTTAGTTCTATATATTCCGGCTAGCTCTGTTAGGCCACAGCCTCTCCGCCGCGCGGTCTGCGACTACGTCGGCCAGCTGTATGCCCGGCACCTTGTGCGACGGCTTTGCAACAACGCGGGCGAATTTGCCTACGTCGACAAGCCCCTCGTCTACTACATATAGGTCGGTCTTTACGCCTTTTACAAGTCTAAGGAAGGCTTGTTCTAGGTCTTCTTCGCCTATGTGAACAGCCACGTAGTACGTGGGGTAGCGCCTCACAATTTCCACGTACACCTCCTCGCCGACGCCCATACGTTTTAACACCCTCCACTTTAGCTCTTTGACTATGCCGTATCTCCGCTTAAGCGCTTCAACGAGGTCTAAGCCGCAATACATATAGCCAGCCACTTCCATTAGCACGCCGCCAACGGCTTAATAACTGCAAGGCGCTTTGGGGCCGCGGCCCGACTCATCTATGTAAAGTACCTTGCGCATAAGGCTTATAAATCTGAGAGTAATTAACTACGGCTGTGACGCCGGAGATGCGGCCCCGCGCCAGGGGCTGAGCACCGGCTAGCCGTATGCGGGCGGGTGTGCGGCCCCGGGCGAGGGGCTAAGCACCGCCCAACTACTCTTCCACGACGTAGTTCCTAAGCCTCCCCACGCCTTCCACCTCTGCCTCTACCACGTCTCCTCCTCTCAGGTATTTGCCCTTTGAGTGTCCTACGCCTGGTGGCGTGCCTGTGAATATCATGTCGCCTGGCTTCAGTGTTATGCCTTGGGATGCCCAGTGGATTAGCTGCTGGACGTTGAAGATGAGGTCGGAGGTGTTGCCCTCTTGCTCCAACTGGCCGTTTACCCACAGCCTCAAGCCCAGCCGGTTTGGGTCTGGCACCTCGTCCTTTGTGACAATCCAAGGCCCCACCGGCGCCGCCGTGTCCATGGACTTGCCCCAAATCCAGTTCTGCCCGTAGGGGTTCAGCTGGTGGGGCCACCCCTCGGGGAACTGCCAGTCGCGGATAGACACGTCATTGCCCACGGCGTAGCCAAAGACATAGTCGAGGGCCTCCTCCGGCCGGACGTACTTCCCGGCCCTCCCAATGACCACGACCAGCTCCACCTCCCAGTCAACCCTCTGCGTCACCTTGTGTTTGATTATCCTCCCCTCGTGTCCCACTAGGGCATTGGGGAACTTGGGGAAGAAGTAGGGCCTATCGGGCGGCTTAAGCCCCATCTCCCCGCCGTGCGCCTTGTAGTTCACGGCTACTGCGAATATCTTCTCTGGGTCTGGCACTGGGGGCTCCCACAGAATGTCGCCGGGCGAGTAGTAGGGGCCCTTGGCCTTTGCCTCCAGCTTTCTCACGACCTCGAGCGCGGGCTCTCCCACGGCGATTAGCTTCCTCATGCTGTATAAAAAGTCGGGGGCCTCGTAGGCGCCGAAGACCTCCTTGTAGGCCTCGGGGAGGTCCAGCACTCTCCCGTTTTTCCAAAGCCCGACCTTGGCCACGCCCCCCTTTCTAAACGTCAACAGCTTCACACACGCAGGATGTCCCAAGCTTATAAATGTGGAACATCTCTGCCGCGTGGAGAGGAGGAAGGTCACTGTTAGACATTTTCTCGAGGCTAAGGGGTCTAGGAAGTTGGCCATGGTCACGGCCTATGACTACCCCACGGCTAGGCTTGTGGACGAGGCGGGGGTAGACGGAATCTTGGTGGGGGACTCTCTGGGCATGGTGGTGCTGGGCTATGAGAACACGCTCCGCGTCACTCTGAGGGACATGGTTGTCCACGTGGCAGCTGTGGCCCGCGCCAGGCCGAGGGCCCTCGTGGTGGCGGACATGCCGTTTATGACCTACGAGACTGGGCCGAGGGACGCCCTTAGAGCGGCGGCGAAGCTGGTGAGGGCTGGCGCAGAGGCCGTGAAGCCGGAGGGGGGCGTGGAGATTGTGGACGTGGTGGAGAAGTTGACCAAGGCTGGGGTGCCCGTGATGGGGCACATTGGGCTTAACCCCCAGCGCGTCTTGACCCTGGGCGGGTTCAAGATGGTGGGGAGAGATGAGGAGGCCAGGAGGAAGGTGTTGGAAGACGCCAAGGCTTTGCAAGAGGCAGGCGCCTTCGCCCTAGTGATAGAGTTTGTCCCCGCGTCTCTGGCGAAGGAGGTTACAGAGGCTGTGAAGATACCCACCATTTGCATAGGCGCGGGGCCGCACTGCGATGGGCAAATCCTCGTGTTACACGACATAATTGGCCTGTCTGAGAAGCCGCCGAGTTTTGCAAAGCGATACGCCGACGTGGCCTCGATAATTAGAGAGGCTGTGGCTAAATACGTGGCAGAGGTGCGGGAGGGGAAGTTCCCGGCCCCGGAGCACTACCGCCCATAACTTTTTTACCAGGAGTTGGACAATACGTGCTTCCAAAGTCTCTGTTAGAGGAGGCCAAGAGGAGGGGCGTCGACCTTGTGGAAGTGGTGGCCAAGGCCCTCTCCCTCGACGCGTCCGCCGTCGCCGAGGCGCAATTGGAGCTGGCTGAGCGCTTCTTGGAGGAGGGGAAGGGGCTAGTGGATAAAGACCCTGTGCAGGCCAGCGAGAAGTTGTATAAGGCGGCTGAGGAGGCGGTGAAGGCGGCGGCCGTGTTGATGGGCCTTGAGGAGGCGGAGAGGGCGAGGGAGGCGGGCAGGTGGAGCGCGGCGCTTCTCTTCAGCGCAGTGGAGAAACTAGCCGAAAAGACGCGGAGGGAGGTTAGGTGGTGGTGGAGAACTGCGTGGGTATTGCACGTGGAGGGGTTCCACGAGGCTAGGCTAAGGCCCACTGAAAAAGACGTGGAAGATGTAAAAAACCTTGTGGATTTGGTAAAAGGCTTATCTAAATATAAGTAGTCTCTTTGGCTTCTCTCCCTCCTCTAACGCCAGCAGTTTTACCCCCAGCGCAAATAACACTAGCCACAGCCCCACTGCAAACGCCAGCGCTGGCGCCTCTCCGAAGAACTCCGACTTAAAGTCTGCGATGAGGTGTTCGGCATAGTAAGCCTTCTGGGTCAGCGACGCGTCGAAGAGTATCCTCCCTATCTGTCCAGAGGCGGTTAGGCTCACTTTTCCGAAGAATTGCCCAACGATTAGCAGAAAGGCCGCCAAGGCGGCTAGCCCCACGCTTCTGCGTTTTAGAGCAATGGGCAGAATTATCAGCGGCAGGACTAGGCCTAGGAATACCTCAATGCCCCAGAACTCCCCGGCGAATCTCCCCCAGAGGACTTCCTGCGACGCCAAGGCCATTGGCGGACTGTAAAACGCCGCCATGTGGTACCAGAAGGCCATAAAGACGTATACGCCTATCATGGTGAGCATGCCCTTGATGTGTACACGGGAGACCAACTCCCTAAGCTCTGGTCTTACTTGGCCGAAGTTAATCACGTCGGCTAGCATGAGGGCAATTGTCTGGAGGGCAAAGCCTATCATCAACGCGGAGGCAATGAACAACACAGCCATAAATGGCCCAAACCACCCCGGAATGCCATAGGCGCTGCCAAATATCTGCCCCAAGTTGCTGTGCGTCACCACAGATATAATTACGACGGCCAACCCGAGAGTCAACATGCCTATGCCTCTCCCGCCCTTCTTGTGAATCTCTGCAATTAGTTCCACCAGCAGTATTAACGCGAACAGCACGTACAACACGCCCATCCAAGCCATTCTAGACGTTGGATTAAAGCCGAGGAACATCCACGCGAAATTCTCAGGCGCTCCCAAGTCGGAGATTATTATTGGGAAGGCAGGCAACACAGTGGCGAGGGAGACGTACACCGTGTATCTTATGTATTTCCCAAACGCGCCGTCGTAGCCGTATACCGTGTGTATAGTGTTGACGATGCTAGAGCCAGTGGACGCCAGTGCGAAAAACACGTAGGTCACCACCATTAGGCCCCAGGCCCACCCCACTATGCCTAGAGTCTGCCGCAGGTATATGTAGTAGCCGCCGTACGCCATTAACACAATTCCAGCCACGAGCAGTACCCAGAAGACTACTTGGCCCCTCGTCATAGCCCCACGTAGCACACCAACCCTCCTGTACCTGCAGACGGCCTTGCTGGCTTGGCCTTGCCGCTTCTCACAAGCTCGGCCACTGGGTCGTTGGGGTCGTCCAAGTTGCCGAACATGCGGGATCCAGTGGGACACACCTCGACGCAGGCAGGCGTCCACAGCTTGTCGCCCTCCTTCCTGTGGTAGCAGAACGTGCACTTATCCACCACGTTCAACCTCACGGCCCACTTGTTAGGCACAGGCGGCTGGAACAGGACTCCCCCATATTTGGCCCCCTCCTTGGCGTCTTTGAGATACTCCAGCCCGTGCTCTGCCTCACCTACCTCGGCTCTGCTGGGCATGTACCTCATGCCGTATGGACACGCCATGATGCAGTACCTACAGCCGACGCACTTGTACTTGTCCACCAACACCACGCCCTCGGGCGTCTTGAAAGTGGCGCTGGTGGGACACACCTCTAGGCAGGGCGTTTTTTCACAGTGGTAGCATAGGTATGACACAAACCGGCGGCCCACTCTGCCTGGCTCATCTCTCTCCTCCCACAGCACCACAGTGCGCTTCTTAGCGTACTGAGGCAGGCCGACGCCGGTACGCGAAATTATGAAGTACTGCCCGTGTTCGATGGTGCACGCCGCCTCGCAGGCGCGGCAACCGACGCACTTGTTTATGTCTATGACGAATACCGGCTTCATACCCTCGCCACCTCCACCACTGTGTTACCTATGACCCCAGGCGTGCCCAATTTCCCAGCCAGCAATGCGCCGAAGTAGTTGTCGTCGCTGTCCCCCGCCCTTATGTCGGCCAGCTTCGCCGCCTTGACCCTCAGCCGGCCCTTTGGCACAAGCCAGTAGTGGTATATGGCGATGATGTCCGGCCTAACCATGTTCGTCACTCTCACCTTGAACCTGGCAGTGGGGACGTTTTGGACGCCCACGGCCTTCAACTGCTCAAGGACCTTGGGCGCCGCGGGCCTCACCTCAATCCAGTCTCCGTCCTTTACGCCGAGGGCCGCCGCAGTGGACGGGTGAATCCACGCCGTGAGGAGCTCGTCGTGCGTCAGAGTGTTGAGGAGCATGTTGTTCTGAGTGTGGCTGTGGGTGTGGGTGTATGGCCCGTGGCGGTAGACCAACAACAGCCTCTTTGGCGGCTGCGGCGGGACGAGGCCGTTGACCTCGATGTCCGGCGTGGGAGGCGCCGTGGCCCACATGTAGTCTGGCCTAGCCATGCCCGCGTAAAGGGGCACTGGGGAGTACAGGGGGTCTACGCCGCTCTTCGTCCCCTCTAGGTCGGAGGGGTCTATAGACGTGGCGGGCTTGCCAAAGACTCTCAACACGTCGAATGCCAAGTTTATGCTGTATATCTCCACTCTCCCGCTCGGCGTGGGGAACGGCACTGCGCCAGCGGTAATGGGAGAGTTGTAGTGTATAGTCCTCCACAGCCACCGCTCTAGAGATACGTCGTATTTCACGGGCTTGTACACGTGGACTCTCACCCTCACCTCCCTCCCGAGCGCTTGCGACCACCTCTCGTCTACAATCGTCTCTATCCGGCCCGTGGGCACGAGTATCATGTAGCCGCCCATTTTGTACAAGTCGTCTACCGTCGGAGCTCTCACGTTGCCCTGCTCGTCGATAATCCTAATTCTCCTAAACGTGGCGTTGATAAAGTTCCTCAGGCTTGCGATTGGGAATATGCCGTCCTCTGTGATCATTCCCACGGGCATGTTCTGAGGCCAGTCTGTCCCATCTCTCGCCTTTACGCCGAGCTGTTGCAACCGCCTGGCGATCATTAGCAAGACCTCAAAGGCTGTGCGCCCGTCTCTGGAGCGGTACTGCTTGTCTAACTCCCCCGGCTTAGCCCCCTGTTGTATCTTCGCCATGTACTCCTCGTAGTACCACGGGAATCTGACAGAGATGGCTGGGAACGGGGAGAATGGGCCAGGCAACGCCAAGTCCATCCTCTCGAGGTAGGGCAAGTCGGGGAGTATTAAGTCAGCGAAGGCCGTGGTGTCGTTGAACTGTATGTCGTGGACAATTACGAGGTCGAGCTCTCTGAAGATCTGTTCCACCAGCCTAGAGTTGCCTATCTGCGGTATGGGGTTAGAGCCCGTGATAAACACCACCTTGGTCTTAAACGGCTTGCCGTGTACCACGCTTTCGTACAGCGCTTGTACAGTGTCGTACGGGTAGAGGTAACCCTTCTTCTCGGCCTCCTCGGCCCACTTCTCCACTAGGGCAGGGACGGGTGGGGCGCCTCTGTCGCTGGGGCCTGGCAGTGGAGGCGCCACTGGGATGACGTATATGCCGCCTAGGTTACCTGAGACATACTCGCTGAAGGTGACCCCGCGTATTGTCTTATACGGCACGTCCTTCCTAGTGTACTTAAGCACCTTGGTGTATATGTCGGAGTAGGGCATTATGAGGTGTGTCAACAGGAAGATGCCGCCTGGCTGCTGTATTCTGCCCAGCAGGGCCATTATTATCCCAACGGCTCTCCACGTCTGCGGCGAGTTGGAGTAGCGGGGGTCGTGCCAGCCGATGGGCGCCACGGCGCGGTACTTGGCAACAATCTCCGCCGCCTTCCTCAGGTCTTCCACCGAGACGTCGGCCTCCTTCGCCGCAGCCTCCATATAGTCGGCAACGCCGTGTTTCTTCGCGAGGGCGGCTAAGTTGGCGTCTACCCACTCCCTCAGGATGGTGAGAGCTGTCTTGGCTTTCACCGTGGTCCCGTCTTTTAGCTGTACCTCGTATTCGCCGAATAGGGCCGGCTTAGCCGCGGCGTTGTCTGGCGCAGGGGCGTTGGCGGCGGTGTCCCACACCACGTAGGCAAAGGCCTTGGGCTCAGACGCGCCGTACTTGGCCCAGTCTACCTCAGAGGCCAGGAGGGGAAGCCCGTTGTCTAGCCTAATTAGGAAGGGGGCGTTGGTGTATTTAACGAGGTAGGGCTCTACGTAGTAGCCGTTGTCCAATATGTACTTAATAAAGGCCAAGAGGACGGCGATGTCTGTGCCCGGCTTAACCGGCAACCAGACGTCTGCGTAGGAGGCGGTCTCGTCGAATACTGGGCTTAGCACCACGAGCTTGGCCCCCCTCTTCACGGCCTCCATGAAGCGCCACGTTTCTGTCACAACGCCAGCGCCTATGACGTTGCGCCGCACCACAAGTATGGCCTCCGCCTCGCCGTAGTCTACGCACACGGTGTGGGCTTGGTGGCCGTGGCCCCACGTGAGCCAGTGGCCGAGGTAGCGGGGGTATGTGCAGTACGGGTTGTCAAAGGTTATTATCCCTCCGCCGAAGGTGTCGGCGAATCTAGAGATGGGGACTCCTGCCCTCATTGACGCCGTGGGGCCCCAGGCGCCGAAGAGGAACGTGAAGGCGTGCCTCTCGTTGTTGTCGGCGAGCTCCTTGAGCTTTTTCGCTATTATTTCAATGGCCGTGTTCCAGTCCACTTCTACAAAGTCGTCGTACTTCCCCCTGTTCTGTGAGAGCTGGCGCTTTGCCTCCTCCCAGCTGATCTTCCCCTGGGCCCAGTCCACCAGCGCCCTCCTGGCCATGGGCTTCTTTATGGCGTCTGGGTTAAGCCACGTACTAAACGTGCCCGAGACCCCCCTGGCGCATATCCCCATGGCGCTGGTGGGAGCGTTGGTGTTCGGCCTAATTCTCACCGGCTTCCCGTTCGCCACGTCTACATAGATGGCGCACTGCGCCATACACATCCCGCATATAGACGGCACCGAGGTGACCTTCACAGCGCTTGGCGCCTGTTGTCCAACCTGCTCCGCGGCCTTGATTAAAACACCGGCGACACCTCCAACAATGCCTATGGTAATACCAGCTTTAATTACATCACGCCTAGAGATAGACATGTGTTATACGAATGCTTTTATTTTTAAACGTTTGTATTAATAATGGACAAGAGTTAACACAGTATATGTCTATTGTACACCTGTGTACACTTTATATACACTCCACTTCGAGGAAGTCGCCCCGTTCTCTGCAATTGCACCCAACTCCGACGAAGAGGCCACAGAGCGTGGCCCTCATCTGGGGGTCGCTCACTCGGAAGAGGTTGTTCCCCACCCTGTATGCAGACATCACCTGGGGCCCCACGCGTGTAACTACCTCGAAGAACTCCCTAGGCGTGTAGTACGCGCGGAGCAACATCCCAGCATTGACGCCGACTTCGTAGCCAGATCTGCCAGGCCCAACACTCCTAGTAATTCTGCAGATGTGTATTAGGTCAATGGGGTCAATGCCGTGGTCTACGGCGTCTATAAGCGCCTGTATCGCCGCCTCCACGACCTCAGAGGGCCTCCTCCCCACTTTTTTCACCTTTTGAGAAAACTCTTGGGCAAGGGCTTGGTCTACGGCCAGGCGGGCATAACGCTGAGGCATGTACCACCGTGTACACTAGATATAAAAATTATCCACAGGAGATCTCTGCTGCTATTACGTTTTTCTCCACGGCGATTTTTGGTTGACATTTCCATTGTCGTATGGCTTCTTCTGCGAATGTGGCTAGGCATTTTGCCGACTTCTCGCCGGGGGCTATGAAGACTATTCTCCACGTCTCTCCCCGGCGGGTGAAGCTTAGGCGGGCTGTGGGGAATAGGGCGAAGAACTGAGCCGCCGTCTGTACCAGCTCGGGGAATGTGAAGCGGGCAGAGGCCAGTTGGCCAAACCTCGCCCCCATCTCTCTCAGCGCCTTAGCCACGTCTCCGTCTTCGCACACGCCCCACTTCTCAGCAAAGAGCTCCAAAAGCGGCAAAGGCACGGGAACGACGTCAAAGGCAAGGGCAAGCTCCACCAGCCTAAACATCTCCAAACCCCTAGACGGAGAAATACCACGACGAAAAAGCTCCACAGCCAAGCGGAGAGTGTCTGAGGAAAACCTTATGAGAGAGAGTCTTTGGCTTTTTGCGAGGGCGGAGGCCTCCTTTGCCACGTCGCCTTCGACTGGTATCGTGGTTCTCGGCGTCTCTTCTTCCATGTGCGCAACTCATTGCTTCCTTTTAAGGCTTCACGGCTTGTAGCTTCATGCCTCCCTCTAGTCCCCCCTCGGGGAAGTACCAGTCTTTTACTATCTTGAAGCCGCACTGCTCCAGTAGTTTTCCAAGTCTGGTCTCCCCCGGCGGGGTTCCCCTCTGGAGCTGGGCCAGGGTCTCTTTGTCGCCGACGTATTCGAGGTAGAGGACGTCGCCGGGCTCCATGTGGCGGTAGAGGACGCAGAGGACGTGGCGCAGGTCCTCGGCGGAGGCGCCTTGGCTTATGTTGAAGACCTCTGCCCA
>ERZ1684501.66-NODE-66-length-10688-cov-13.029060_pt1 | contig 10688 bp, 8 predicted proteins | sample MGYA00580191_ERZ1684501 | MGnify/ENA primary metagenome ERZ1684501 (study PRJEB41475, sample SAMN08455322) | hot springs metagenome | biome: temperate mixed forest biome [ENVO:01000212]; feature: neutral hot spring [ENVO:00002181]; material: water | place: New... | reverse complement strand
CAGTAGGCAAATCATCCCCAGCCGACAAGGCCTTCTCCAGCTCAGCCAAAACTACGTTGGGGTTAAGGCTGACCACCTTGGCAAACCCGGTACTCATAACTCTACGAACGGGCTAATCTCATAGTTGTTGCCCCGGATGTAAATGAGGTTTATATATCGATCTTCACAAGTCTCATGATCACGGGGTCTTCTTTATTATCTCGGTCCATATGTAGTTTAATAATTAATTTATTCTACATTATGTAGCATTACGATGTAAGGTAATCTCTTTGTATAATCTTAGCACTATCTTCTTCCAATCAAATTCTTCTTCAGCCATCCTACGCGCTCTTGACCCCATAAGTTTCAATTCGCGATCAGTCAGATTGACGAAGTATTCTATGCCTCGCATGAGATCCCCGTGATTATTCGATGAAACGACGTACCCAGCAGAATACTTACGAACTAGGTATGCCGCATCTCCGACATTCGTAGTTAATATCGGTTTACTCATTGCAGCGTATTCAGCTAGTTTTGTTGGGCTTGCAACAAATGTTGCTAGATGATGCGGTCTTGGAAGCACGGCTACATCACACGAGGCATAATATAAACGTACTCTATCTCTGGGAACAGCTTGAAGCTTAATGATGTTCTTTTTCTTCCAAGATACTTTACCCCCAACTATGAGAAAAGCAACATCATTGTAGGGAACTTTTAATGCAACTTTAATTAAATTTTCAACACCCTGCCATTTGTGCATCCCGCCTATATAGCAAAACACTCTTTTACCAGCTAGGCCAAGTTCGTCTCTAAGTTGAGAAACTAAATCTGCAGAGACTTTTGAACTGTCGAAGAAATCTAAGTCTACACCATTGGGCACATAAATAATTTTTCTGGGGTCTAGCTTAAAGTATTTTTTGAGATACTCAATCATGCAACGTGAAACAGTCAATACAGCATCAGTTTTTTTCAGTGCATACACTTCAGCACTAACATCTACAATAGTATAAAGTTTATATAATATACTATAAATTATATCACTTCGTGGACAACATTCGAGTTCAACTTCTGCGCGTCTTAATCCGTGCATATCGAAGACTATGTTGCCACCAATATACTTCTTCATTAATGTTAAAATAAATGCGGGGACTTCTGTATGAGCGATTATGATGTCTGGTAGCTCTCGCTTTATTGATGTAGCTATGCTCGGAATTAACTGTACAGAAACTATTTCAGCAAGTTCCTTATCTTTACTTATTTCCATAAGAATTCTTTTTTGAGTTTTACTATCCCTTGCAAATACTAATAAACGCACTTCGAAGCCAAAGCTTTTTGATAAATAATGCAACCACCTATTTATAGAAATCACTCTTATCCACATTGAGGTATTTGGATTGAAAGAGCCCATGGGTATCGCAACTGATGTGATCTTCATTTTTCATCTAATAAGACATGTATTAATACCGTCGAAATACACCATGTCGATTTTATGCTTAAGTTTATCGTAGTATTGTTTTAGAATTACATCGGATAAGGAATATTTAAATGAATTCTTAATGTAGGCCAATCCGGTTATTGTAATTATTGTGCCCTGTGGATATGAATCGATATTCTTTACTACTGATTCGTCCGTATAAAATGTTATAAATAAATTAAATTTATATAACCTATTAGGATAAGCGTACAAAACTATCAACTGGTTTAATCTATCTGTGCCATCCAGGTATATAATATTATCACTAATATTATTTGCAATCCACTTAGCCATAAAAACCTCGCCATTATCAAAGAACCAATGTATTTGCTGGTAGGCTGGAGCTACATAAATAGACAGTATTAAAAAGAGTATAAGATACAAGAATATACCATTCAATGCTTTACGCATTTTTGATAAGGTTAGAGATTCTTGAATAGAAAGGGGTAAAGATATAGATGCGAAAATAATAGCAAGCTGTAATAGTCGTTCCATCAATCCCATTTGAATAATGAACGACACAAGATATAAAAACGCATTAATTCCAATTACGAAAGCTAGAAACGCGTCATATTTTTTATCGTTCTTATTGCCCTTTATATATATAACATAAAAAATATGATAAAACATATATAATGTTGGAATCAATAACAACGTTATTACTGCAATCCTACTAATAATTCTCAACATAGAATACTGCCATACCATGTCAGGACTTTGGATAGAGGGACCATATACGTCCAATCGTAAGTTTTCTTCTTCGGCAAACATTGCTTTAATGATATTTAATACATTCTTTGTAACAAATATGGTAATCAACGTATTATAGGAAAGAACTCCTAACAGAACAAATATAAGAACATATAGTAATGAGTTGCTGTTGCAACGGTTATATATAGAAAATTTCAAAGAAATTTTACATGTTAAATAGTAACTTGCAATAATTAATGCCAAAGATACTGGAAAAATTACATGGCTCATAAGCAAAGAAGTATATAGTATCAAGATCACCACTATGTTGGAAATTGGTGCTCTGTTTTGAGAATTTGATACAACTTTTACCGCAATAGAGTAAACTAGAAGTGTGTATATTGCTACTGCGAAAATTTGTGGTGAGAAATGAAGGATAAATGGTTCAAAAATTAAAAGAACTATTAATGTTAAATAGATTAATTTTCTATCGTTAAACAACTTAAATGATAACAAGTATAAAGTTAAGAAAAGGATATATCTAGATGTAATAGCTGCTAATGATGTATCAAGGGGATACATAGAATTTGTAACCATGCTTAATTCATCTATAAATATTAAAGCCAAAGGCCAATTGTGATAGGAAAAAATTGTAGAATTAATTCCATAATTCTTAAGATATAAAGCTGAGAGGTAATGTAGGGGAGTGTCGTAATTAACATGACCATCGAATACAAAGTATATTATGGTAATTTTTAAGAGAAAACTTGTAGATAGTAAAAATATTCCAAAACCTAACTGCATATTTTTATAGTTATAAAATAATGCTAACAAACCTGAGAAGCCCATAAGAAGGCCTAAATATGTAAAAGCATGAAAATTAAATATTATTGGTCCAAAATATCTATATTCTTTTGCATTGTCAGCAAAAATAAATGTTAGAATTCCCCCGATAATTAAAACAAAAACTATAACCAAGAAGAAATCTTTTAGCATAAATGCCATCTAACGCTTGAAGTATTTATTGTTTATAGTGTTTATATTGTATACTTTGGTATCCATAAAGTACATCCACAGATCATTGCTCATAATTATCTTTAAATCTTAATCTCTTTCTTCCTTTCTTAGTTACTTTTGTAAAAAGCATGGAAAGCGTCGATGAAAGGGCTTCTACTATTTTATATATTATATATGGAAAAACATAAAGTCTGTAAATAGCAACAATATCATTTGTTATACGTAAGGAGAAGGCCTTCAGGACTCTGTTAACACCTAAGGTATGTAAAGCTTTTTCTATATATTTTCCATAGTAAAAAGCTCTTCTGATGTAATCTGAAAGTGTTTTATACTCACCCAAGTGAATTTCAAATCCTTTATCTAGCGGTATTATACTGATCTTAGGATTTGTTGCAAGCAATCTATTCTGGAATTCAATATCTTCGCCTAGTACAAAATCTTCGCGATAACCTCCTAATCTAATGAAAAGATCACGTCGAATAATTCTGCAACTACTTCGTTCTAAATTAAACGAAGATAACATTTTTTCGATCATTCTAACTTTCGCCCACATTGATACGGGGTAGGGAACATACGCGTGAAGAACAGCATCTATCTCATCCGCTCTAAGTAGTTCAAGAAGTTCGTTAATAAGTTTACATGTTGGAAATGCATCATCATCCAGCACGTATATGTACTTAGAAGATGCTAGTCGCACCCCTAGATTCTTATGTCTGGCCCGCAAATCTTGACCTGGCAATCGTTCTAATACAATCAACTTGCAATTAACATCTGCTTTGCAGAGGTATTCGTAAAGTCTATTGGCCGGATTGTCGCACGTGCTAGCAATGACGACTTCAACTTCGCTACCTATCTTACAAACTCTTCTCAAGTACCTTAGCATTTTCGGAAAGTATCGTGAAAATCTTGCGGTCGGTACAATAATAGACAGAAGCGGTTTGGACATAGCTTATTTACCTAATTCAAGCCTTGGGCATCGTTATATGTATTAAGATAGGATTCGACCATACGTTCGACGTTAAACACATTAAAGAGACATTCATTGTTATTATCAATGTTTGCAGGCTTTTCTGACGTAAGCAGTTCAAAAGTTTTTTCAACGAATTCCGAGAAACTATTAGCAAAACGTATATTTAATCCTTTACAAGATTCATTCAGTTCTTTTACGTAAGGCAGATTAAACGCTACTACTGGCTTTCTCAAATACAATGCCTCTACAATACTTATAGGATGTGCCTCATAGAGACTGGGAAACACTACTACATCAGCCAACGAAGTTATTCTTAGAACTTCATCGTATGCTAGTCTGCTTGTAAGGATTATTCGCGAAAGCAAGTTCAATTTAGCTATCTTTTTCTGAATGAATCTCCACAGGGGACCATCGCTTGTTAGTACAAGAAGTACTTTTGAATTTCCCATTTTCAATACAGAGTGCATTAAGGGTAGTAATGCAATATGATTTTTTCTAGGATAAAACCTAGATGCATAAAGCATTACCTTGTATCCGCGTTCTCTAGCAGAACGTAGTAGATTATATAGTATCGTCCGGGGGGGAATTCTTAGTGCATTATCTATGAAATCAAAATCAATTCCATTATATATAATGCTGTAATGTTTAATATTGAATTTTCTGCTTAATGTTTCGTATACAGACTTGCTAACAAAAACTGGATATAAGTCATTTATCTCCTTTTTAAGGGAAAGATACGATTCAAGCATATATAGAGAATTATATAGCTTCATTTCAACTTTTGCTAAAGTAGAACACTTTATTGAGACTATTGCATCAAGTATGGGGTCGCCGTGTATTGTGACAATAACAGGTCTATTGGAATATTTAATGATCCTTCTCAACCATGGGTAATATAGCCCTGTGTTCATGTGGATGATGTCATGAGTTCGAATTAATTTCGATACTATACGCCGAGCTCTAAGTTGGAAAAACTCATGATGAGGATATGCAAATGAGGGGATACTTATTCTTATCACTCTTAATTTTGAATCAACATTTTCTATATGGGTTTCTGTAGTTAGTCTCTGAGCAAGTTTAAGTGCTACCACAGTTACATCTAATCCTTTTTTTGAAAGCCCCCTCGAGAGATGGTACATGAATGTAGCTCCTCCGCCAAACATGTATGGAGGATATTCACCTGCGATAAGCAATATTCGTCTAATTCTCGTATTATCCATCTTGCTTTTTTAACAAGTTCATTAACTCGGTTAGCGAAATGGTATGTTGTGTAGAGAATTCCAAATCATTGTGGGACTTAACGTAGAGATCCAGAGGAAATTTATTTACCAAAGCCCAAAGCCTTAAGTACATAGCGAAAGCCAACGATTTCATCACACATAAAACTTTATGTCTTGGTACTATCCTTAAGTCTAAATCAATTTTTTTCTTGAAGATAATGTTTGGGTCGCGGGCTAAGCTTCCGACGATAACAATGTCGAAACATCTAGAATATCTTTTTGCAAGTCTTTCAATTTTGTTGAGTTTTGCAAAGAAAGTCCTTATTTCAGTGTCCTTGATAGGTTTGGTGGTAGCAGTGGTCCATTTCTCTAAGGCAAATATATTCGAATAAAACAAATAGAGCATAGTATGTGAAACGATCAGTGCCACAAATGGATGAAATCCTATTACTATTAGTGAAACTATTAAAGCTATTTGAATGGCTACTCTAAATAATACTTCTATTTTCCACATATATCCCATTGATTGAAATATAAAGTTTGATACATATATGAGCCACCTATGTCTATAGTAGAGAGCTTTAAGTAGCTGATTTGACGGATTTGCATAGACACGCATAGGCTGGAAGTCCTTGATTAAAAAGTAAACTATATTTTTCAAATCCTCTAATGAGTCGTTGATGAATATGCTGTAGCTGTAATGAGGCGCAAGGACCTCATAAAGCTTTAACGTGTGTCTAAGGTACGGATTGCATAGGTTATCTCTGCGTCTAGACATAAGATAAGCTACGGAGGCTAAAACAACGATTTTTCTTGAGGCTTCTTTAAGATCGCGGCTTAAATATCGAAGGAGAAGACGAGGCGCAGACCCCGTTTCAATATATATGTCCACTATAATGTCTAGAAGGCTTCGATCAACAATAATTGTGAATCCGATTTTATTAGGAATCCACACTTTAAGAAGTTTATAAATGATATAGTCAAATAGTATCGTTATTTCATATAGGATGCCTAATGTTGGTACAGCTTTGTATAGATGGTAAGTATAAGAACAGAGGGAGTTTCTCTTTATCTTTATGGTCAATCCCATAATTCTTGAGAGAACTAATGGAATTACGGATGTCAACCTAGGGTAGCGTAGCCATACATGCAAGACGGGATAGCCCCGTATCCTGATTAAACGTGTTACAAGCCTTGCGATTGTGGTTTTACCGCTTCCATCAATACCGCTAATGAGTATTATAGGCGTTATTGGACGTTGACTCTTCATTCTTTTTGACTCACCTGTGTTCAATTACTCGTCTCTAAGTATACGAATGATTTGCGTTGTGGCGTTGCCCCAATTGATCGTTGCAACAGGTTTAACGTGGAATTTTCTTTGTAACCGAGTTATCTTCATAATACTGTCAATGTTTCCGATTTGTCTAAGGTCTATCTCTATCAAGTTAGGTGCTAATCTTGGTTGTATATTGCTATATCGTGTTGTTATGACAGTAGCACCCGTGCAGGCTAGTTCTAAAACAACCAGCGGTATGTCAGTGACTACAAACCTAAACGGAAGTATTATTAAGTCGTGTTTTTCAGCTTCACGTACTATTTCGTCGAAGTTCTCAAAGAAGCGTTCAACAATCGATACCTTAAAATTGCTAATCTTTCTACGTAACCCATTACTGATTTTATCTCTAGAGTAAAGTGCTACGCGAAACCGACCATATGATCCGAGTCTGAGAACTATATCATAACCTCGTGCTATAAGTAAAGGACCGAAATAAGCAATTGAAATCCTAGAGTCTTCACTTGTGGCTTTGGCCTCCTCTTTATCAATTATTGTGTGAATCTTGAGTTGCGGTACTATGAGGTGCGTTTTGAAACCTAGGCTATTGAAAAACTCAAAATTATTTTCGGAGAGCACCACTAACTCTACTTTCGTTTTTCCGTTACTAATTTTCGTAGACACAGTCATTGAAGATATCCTTATCATTATGTTTTCAAAGAGTAGCTTTAACAAGAAGACGAGATCCCTAATGGTTCCGAATTTAATTAATGGTACTAAATAATAAAGTAGTATAATTGTTAAATCCTTGAGATTGTAAACAGGTGTTAATATGAATAAAATAAGCTTACGCAAACGAAGTTTTTCTGCTATACGAGTCCACAACCCTAGATTCCAACCAGAGAAAACTACGATGGATTCTATGTTAAGGCGCTCGATGATTTTACGTATAGTGGTAAACATGCCTTTGTAGGGATATCTCAAGATTGGTTTAGATACTGATAATAGTTTAACATTTTTACCTTCGATCACGGTTTTGACTTTGTTTACTTTTTTCGTATCTGTTAACACATAGATCTTATAGTTTGTACTTTTTGCGAGCAACGGTAATAGCTCTGTGAGGATACGCCAAGGCATCTTTAGAAAGTTAGTATCACTGAATTCAAATATTATAAAAAGAATGTTGCCTCCTCGGTTTGTCATGATATTTCGAGAGCCTCTCTAACTATCTGTTCCGCCTTAGCTACTACAACCTCCCAGCTGTGGTGTTGTACGACATAATGCCTTCCCCGAAGCCCATATACTTGTGAGTTCTTGACTATTTCTTCTAAAGCACGAGCGAGATCCTTTGCGTCATTTGGTCTCACTAATAATCCATTATGAGCATTCTCCACCAATTCTCTGGCTCCTGGTATGATGTTTGTAGCTATGACGGGAATTGCAAGAGCGCTTGCCTCTAACAAAACTATACCGAAACTGTCTAGCCTACTCAACGATGGGAGTACACATGCGGATGATTCGGACAGTATCTGTAAAGCCTTATCCTTGGACAAGTAACCAGTAAAAACAACTTTATCGTTCAAATTATACTTTTTCACGAGACTCATTAGATGCTTCCAATAGCCTATGTCTACAGGCTTTCCAATTATGATAAGTTTGTACTCTGGATTTCTTTGGGAAAAGATTCTGAACGCCTCAATTAAGACGTGTATACCCTTCTCGGGGATGAGTCTGCCCATAAAAACAATCTTTTCTGCATATTTAAACCTAGGTATATACTTTTCTATGTCTATTCCTAAAGGTAAGACTTTACTTTTATATCTAAATTTACGCAACACAGGAGAGTCTTGTACAAAATATTTACTTGACGACGTGATAACCTTGGCATGCCTCAAAGTTTTGTAAAGGAGTGTTGATGTATATAGTTTTGCTACCAGATTTGCCACCGCATTTCTCAAAGCAATATCGAAATGATATGTAAATATGTATTTGAGCTTTCTCAATATGATATCGCCAACCAAAGGATATGGACCATGAAAATGAACTAGAGAGTATTGTTTTAAGAATTTGCGGATTTGTTCATACAAAGATAACTTAAACAACATGGGAACCCGGAAGAGAACCTTCTCAGTACGAATCCAAATTGTTTCGACGTTGCATTTTTCTATTCTGTATGCAACATCGTTAGGCATGGAATTAGGGTTACCAACTAGCATTATTGGCATTCTAAGTCTACAAGCAAGCTCGATAGCATATTCTTGAAGTCCCCCATAGTAAGGAAATGGTGCCAGAGCCAATATATGCCCGTAATTAGTTTTTTTCATAGGTCTGTTTAGTTAGTAGATGGTTATGCTACGGTTTTGAATTCAAGGGGAATTTCATGAATTACATTTGCCGCCGAGTCTCGGCTTACTGAAGAAGCCGAACTTAACGATGTAAACCCACAACTATCTTACACAATGTATGTGTTCGAATATGTGGTTGTGGCGTTGTGGAAATGGGTGGCCTAGGTAGTCGCTGCTGGGTATTAGTAGTATGCGTATCATTTTACCGCCTTACTAGGTATAGACGGGCTCTCGCCTTGTCTACTGTGGCGAGGCCTCTTTCGTCGTACATTGCCACCACTTCGTCGGTTGGCTGTGGAGCTTCTGTGACTGCGTAGGTGATGGCTGGCTTTTCGCGGGTGTCTGACGACGGCACCTTTATCCCCTCTTCCACGGCCCTCTTCAAAATGGCGGCTATTCTCTCCCCTGCTTTCCCGTCTCCTAGGGGGTTGGACAACGCCGACGCCCTTTTTACAAGTTCATCTCTCTTTTCCACAGCGCTGAGGGTCTCCTCTACTACTCTCTGCCACTCCACCCCCACGACTTTGTTTATTCCCACGAGGACTGTCTCTGGCCTCTCTGTGTTGTATCGAAGAGTGATGGTGGGTATTCTGAGCGTACACGCCTCCTCTTGCACGCCGCCGCTGTCGGTTAACACGACTAATGCGTCGGCCAAGAGGCCTAGGAATTGGAAGTAGCCGAGGGGTTTTAGCAGGTGGATGTTGGGGGCTGAGAGGTTTTGGAGTAGCCCCTGTTCTTTCATCTTGTTGGCTGTGCGGGGGTGTATGGGGAATACTACGGGGTATTTCTTTGCCAACTCCGCTATCGCCTTAGTTATGTTCCACAGTCTCTCTGCGTTGTCTGTGTTCTCCTGTCTGTGTATAGTCACTAGGATGTAGGTCTGTGGCTCTAGGCGTAGCTCGTCCATTAGCCGCCTCCCCCACTTCTTTGCCTCCTCTAAATACCTATAGACCACGTCTACTACAGTGTTTCCAGTGATGTGAATTTTCCTAATTGGCACGCCTTCGTGCATTAGGTTTATCGCGGCTAACTCCGTTGGCGCAAAGTGTAGCTCTGCCACAGCATCTGCCACAATCCTGTTTATCTCTTCGGGCATTGTCCTATCCCAGCTCCTGAGCCCCGCCTCTACGTGGGCAAATGGGACAAATTTCTTGACCGCAGTCAACGCGGCCGCCACTACCGTGTTTGTGTCTCCCTCTGCAACCACTACTGCGGGCTTGTATTTCTCAATGGCCTTCTCCAACCCCATCATAATCTTGGCCGTCTGCTCTGCATGCGTCCCACTTCTCACGTCTAAGTCCACATCAGGCTCTGGTAGCCCTAGTTGTTCAAAGAATATTCTGCTCATCTCATAGTCGTAGTGTTGCCCACTCCACACAAAGACGTATTCCTCACGTCTCAAGTTCCACAGCACGGGGGCGAGCTTAATCGCCTCGGGCCTTGTCCCGGCTACGATGAGAATGCTCATAGAAAGGCGTTGTCGTAGTTTCTTATGTAATCAGCCATGACCCCCATGCCCGTGGAAGTCCGCCCAGCTTCTCCAGCAGCTCTCTCTTGAAGGCCGCCAGCTCGCCGTGGAATATGGGGGTTGCCCAGGCCTTGCTCTCGGCGACTCTTAGCACGTTGTAGAGGTCTCTGTAGCTGTCTTCAACCCCCTTCGCGCCTGCTGGCCTCTTGACGCAGGAGACTGCCCCGACTGTGGGGTCGGCGAGCCACTTGA
>ERZ1684501.65-NODE-65-length-10693-cov-35.047847_pt1 | contig 10693 bp, 13 predicted proteins | sample MGYA00580191_ERZ1684501 | MGnify/ENA primary metagenome ERZ1684501 (study PRJEB41475, sample SAMN08455322) | hot springs metagenome | biome: temperate mixed forest biome [ENVO:01000212]; feature: neutral hot spring [ENVO:00002181]; material: water | place: New... | reverse complement strand
GTCTGAATAAATACGTCCTTCCTCACATCACAACTAAACCTTCTCGGATAACTGATGCTTTTTCCTTCTATCTTGACCTCACTTGCCTTGCTCGTCAGATAATAAGGAGAGTATGGATTACTTTGAACTTCTGGATTGTAAAGGACATAAGACTGTCCGTCAGGTGGTCTTTGGGTGTGGTAATACTGCGTTGGATTTTTCTCTCCAAAGATTGGAAAGTTTCCGTAAGAACATCCGCTTTTGTCCTGAACGTAGAGAGAAACGGACATATTAGTAAGGTCAAAACTCGCTTTGGATACGGAAAGATTTTCCTTTGACCTCATTATAGCTTGAGCTACTCCACCTGCCACAAAATCCACTATCTCACCAGCCAAACTATTTACCCCGCAAGAGGAGTTAGAACAAAAACATCCACCCAAAAGAGAAGTGTCGTTAGTCTCTACGAGCCTAACGTATCCGTTTGGAGCATCCCAATAGTAAAACCTGCAATTTCTCCATCCACTCTCGCAAGAAACTATTCCAGAGTGGCAAACCCCTGAGACTTTTATAGGATAAGAGTCGTAGCGATACTCCATTTTGCCGTCTAAGTTTAGGTCTTGTTCTATAAGTAGCCTGTATTCGTTTCCCGAAAGCGGTAAAAAGGTTATCCTTACCCCTTCTCTCTTAGAAGGACATTGAATGCGGGCGCTGAAGCTCTTACTTCCTTCTACGTTCGTCATAGGAGTTTCAGTCTTTAATGGCACTTCCGCATTTTGCCTTAGTCCTTCCTTTGTCCCATACTTGGACTTCACCCTTTGCCATAAACTCTTAGCATCCTCTCCAAAGCTAAGTCCAAAGAGTAATAACAAAAGCAATCCCTTAAAACGCACAGCAATCCCTCTTTCTATACAAAACATTAACGTAATTGTGGCGATTGACAAAGGGCACTTCCTTGCCTTCTCCCCAAAGCAAGGGGCTTCTTCCAATTGGAATTCTATAAGGATGAGGAACGGGATGCACCAAAACGAAAGAATACTGAGACTTTCTCATCACGGGCATTGGATACTTTCCACAAAGTCCTGACTCTCCTACCGAGCCCCAAAGCACTCCTAACCTGTGGAGTTTAGCCACTCCCCTTGCACTCACCGCTCCTTGAGCACTGAGACTCGTTCCGTATCCTACCGTCTTTGTAAGAGGATACAAAGACCCCCAAGACCCAAGACACCACCAAAGATAGTCCAAGGGAAAGCCCGAATTTGCCGCTCCACTGTCAGCCATACAAGCCATCTGAGCAACAGGATTTGCCACCAAAATAGCCTCAGGGTTCAAAATAGAAGCCCAAACGTCGTTTTGCCAAAGAGGGTCAAGCTCTGATATGTATGCCAAATCCACTCCTCCTTTTTCAAGACAAACGAAGTCTAAAAAGAGTTCAAGAACCGCAAACAAAGGAAACTTCACGTAGTGAAACTGATAGGAGTAGTTCTCAGGAGGACCACCGGGCACTTTCTCACCACCAAACCCAGTTTTCCCAGCGTCTGTGGGCATAGGAATGGAAAGACCAAGAGAAGGAAAACAAGAAGGTATCTTGGTAGCCTCTACAAAAGCTATTGGTTCCCACAAGGAGACTTTTATTCCAATTCTTGGAAAAGGATTCATACACACGCACAAAGGCACGCTTGAAACGGTCTTTAAGTCCTCAAGTCCTTTGAAGCTCGCTATCGTAATCCCCCCTATCCTGATAGGAAAAACGTTGTATATAGTAGCAATAGAAGTCGTCCAAATTTTTATTGCGGTGTCAGGAGTTCCTTCTTTGGTTGCCTTGCAAACAGAACTCGCAGAAGAAGAAAAAGCCACAGAAACCAAAAACAAAAACACGCTAACGATTGCCTTTAACATCTATCTCCTCCACCTTGATAGCTTTTTTGCTCCTATCTACGCTCACTATAGAAATAGTATGCCTTAGCCTTAGCTTTTGCTTTAGGTCTGGCAAAAGATAATAAACTGGAACTTGCCAACCCTGAGAGATAACCTCTTTGAGGGGACACCCCGAAGCCACGAGAACGGCGTTTTTGTTTTGCTTGATAAATCTTTCAACCCAAGCCTTTTCTTCTTTCCTGCACGGATTAAACACCACCATAGGCGGGGGGTCTACTTGAAGATAAGAAATAGGATTAAAGCAATAACCTTTGGGATAGAGAACTTGCAAGCTATTTCCTTGCCATGCCCAAATGCTTTCTTCAAGACAGTAGGTAGGGTCTATATAAAACACTCTTCTTTTCTTTGCAGGAGTTAGCACCTCACCTTTGAAGTTTTCCATTTTCTCCCTTGCCTTCTCTATCTCTCTCCTCATAAGTGAGATGGCTCTGTCTTTTGACCTTTCTATCTCAGAAAGTAAGTCAGGTTCTACTATCTCATACACCTTCCCCTTTCCAAAACCTATCCCCACCAAAAGCAAGAAGACGAAAAAAGCTATCATCCTTAAAAAATAGGTATTAACACCCCAGTTATCCTGTCAATGGAAATAAGCCCCACGTAGCGAGAATCAAAGGAAAAAGAATTCTTACCCATCAAAAAGTAATAGCCTTCGGGTATTACCCCGTCGTAAGAAATTGGAGGATGAGGAGAAAGAGGATGAGCCTTGCCTAAAAACCTTCCATTGCAATAAAACTTTCCATCCTTAGCCAAAAGATAGTCCTTTGGAAAACAAACCACTTCTTTCACAAAATACTTAACCTTTTTCTTTTTGATTGGAAGATAGTCTAAGTCTTCAACGAAAACTTCCACAAAACGATACTTCCTTATCTGCTCGTCCTTCTTCTTTGGGTCTTGTGATGGTCTTATCCACAGGTAAAACCTATAAGGCATGGAGTTGTCAAGAGTTCCAACTATGCGAAAAAGCGGAAAGTAAAAAAGAAAAGCAAAAATTAGAGAAGTCAAAAAAGCAAAAAGATAGAACCTAACGAGATTGGAGCTTTTTTCTGACCTCGGGAGTGACGTCCTCATACTTTCCCCCAACCACCGCTTGCCGTAAAAGGATTGGCTCGTCGTAAGTCTCCAAAACCTTTTGAAGACTGTTTAAAAACTCTCCAAACTTCTTCTCTTTTTCTTCTACGGGAAGGTCAGACTTCAGAATTTTACCACCTTCTTCGTTTATGAGGCTAACCAAATCCACCACTTTAACTTTTTTCTTAGTTGCAAAGTGATAGGTAAGAAGAGAAGAAGAAAAGATTAAAACTAAAACTAAAACCCACTCGTACCACTTCATAAAGCCATCTCCTCCTGAAGTTTTCTAACCGCTTCAAGATAGCTCATACCGCTGTCAACGAGCTCTTGTATCCTTCTTCTCACTTGCGGGTCAGTAAAGAACATAGCCTTTAAGAAAGGACTTAAAACTATCCTTGCCTTTATTGAGAAAAACTCGGTCTTGATAAACACTTCCGCATAATGCCCCTTCACGGTTTTCACGCTGTCCATTAGCTGTTCTTCAAACTCGGTCAAGGATATACTCTTTTCCTTCTTTAAAGCGTTTCTACTTGCGGAGTTTTGCATCATAAAAAACTGCCAAAAAGAGTTTGAAACCGCCGCCCTTCCTGCCCGAGAAAGAGTATCTCCACCCATAAAGTCGTTAAAACCCTGAGTTGCCATTATGATTGAGCCGTTGTCCTTCCGGAACCTTCTGTATGCTTGCTCCACAAACAAGTCTATCTTTGGCTTTCCTAAAAACTTGTGAGCTTCGTCTATGATACACAAAAGCCCTTCCTTCTTCTTGTCTAAATACACTTCCCGAGAAACGTGAAAAGTAAAAACCATAAGTAGCGGGTCCATAAGCTCTGGCATACCCTCTACGTAGGTGTTGTCTATCACCACTATGGGATTGCTTAAGTCTAATTTTGAAGGCCTGTTGAAGAATATTCCGTAAGTTCCTTCAGAGGTATAAGGTTTCATTGAAATGACAAAGTCCCTAACACGAGGGTCGTCAAACTTTTTCAAGTATTCCACCACCGTGTCTATCGTCATCTCCTTTCCGTAGCGTTCATAACTCTCTCTTATGGCATCTTCAAGATAAGACCTCAATATCTTTTCTTGCTGTGCGTAAAGCTGTGGGTCTTTTGAACCACCCATCAAAAGCAAAAGAGAAGTCAAAAACTCCATGTATTCGTTTAGCATCTCCTCGTCTTCTACCAAGGAAAAAGGATTGACGCTTAGGGGGTTTTCGTAAGAAACCGAGATGTAAGTCCCCCCAAAGTTCTTGCAAAACCTCTCATAACTCCCCCCTATGTCTATTATCCTCACCTTCCTTCCTGCAAGATAATACGAGAGTGCTATCCACTGCAAAAACACGCTTTTGCCTGCTCCCGTAGTTGCTATCATAAAGCCGTTGTATCCACCTTGCCCCGCAGAGAAAAGGTCAAAACCTATTAGCTGTCCCGTAGGACTTATTACTAAAACTTCAGGCTTTCCAAATATCTTTGGGTCTCCGTAAATAGGAGCCAAGTCCGCTACGTTGAAGGTAAAAAGTGCCCTTCCTCTTCCAAGAAACTTGTGGGTTCTAAGGTCATAACCAAGCGGTAAATTGGAAAGAAATACCGCATGGTTTATGTATTTGTCTTCTTCAAGCCTAAACCCAAGAGAGTGAAAATACTTCTTTGCGTCCGCTATACCGCTTTCAAGACTCTTTAAGTCCGTTCCAAATACGAAAAGAGAAAGGTTAGCATACCATACGTCCTCTCCTTTGTTCTCAATGACGTCCATAGCAAAGGTTAGGTCTTCGTGCTTGAGCCTGAGTCTTGGAAAAAGAGCATAAGGAAGTCTCTGAGACAAAACTATCGTGGCATTTCTCTTTATCTTGTCCTTCTCACTCTCTGGAAGTTTTATGGCATTTAAAGCAAGTATGTATGGAGTAGAGATGCCTATTCCAGTTATAGGATTTCCCCGATAAAAGTAGCTTTCCACTGAAGACCAGCTTTGCGGATAATCTTTTACACAAAGAGACTTTCCATACACTCCATCTATCAGCACGTAGTCCTCAAAAATCTCCATCTTAAAGTCGTTCTCCACAAGACAGTCAGCAACGTCGCTTCCGTCCCAAGAAGGCTTATTTTCGTAATCTCTTTTCATGTGAAAGAAAGGATACAAAATTGATATAAGCCTGTCTGGGTCGCAAATTCTTGGATTTAGCCCTGCGGACTTTAATTGACTTTCCACCTTCAGCAAAACCTGACGAACCTGCTCGTATGCTTTCTCTAAATCCTCTATCTCTTCTTCCTCTTTACCGAGTAGCTTCTTCCAAAGATTTTCAAAAAGACTATAAACCTTGCTCTTTCCCCCGTATTTGACCGCAACCAAAAGAACGTAGTTTCTCACGGGCACAGGAAAAGCCTCAGAAATAGGCTTTAGGGTGTGGTCCTTGAGAAACTCCGCATAACTTTCAACTATCTCACTCTCAAGTTTTCCGTAAGCGTTCGTTTTGACGAGCTCGTAAAGGTTTAGGGTCTCCGATAGGTCTGGACTTGCCAACAGCACAAACTGAACAGTCCATCCCTCTGGAACGTATCTCAAAAGGTTTTCTATTGACGAATAAGACGCTTTGCTTGGTTGTGGTAGCAGGTCGCACTCAAATATAAACCCCATTCCACCATCACGAAGAAAGTAAATTCCGTTTTCGTATTGAAACCACGGCAAAAAGTCTATAATCTTGCCCCTTTCAAGGAGCTTCCTCCACTCGCTCTCCTTCATCCTTCACTTCCTCCTTTTTTTCACCCTTCACTTCCTCCTTTCTCTCTTCTCTCTTCTCTTCTTCTTTCTTCTCTTCCTTCTTTTCTCCACCTTCCTCCTTCAAAGGAGTTAGAACCTTTATGCCTTTCTTCTCACCTAAAAGATAGTCCCCAAGTATCCACCTTCCTTCTTCAACTTTCACGAAAACGTATCTTGCGGTATTCAAAGACCCGTCCTCTGAAACGTATGGAAGAATTAACACTCTCAAAATTGTGTCTGGAACCTTCACAGGGGTAGGTGGTGCTTGAAGAAGCTTAACCATCGTTTCTTTGACTTCCTTCTCATACAGACTTTCTTCCTTTTTCTCATTCTTTCCTTTTTCTCCACTTTCTAACTTCTCATAAACCTCTTTGATAGAACCACACTCTCCTCCTTCCGCTCCCCTCTTACAAAAATACTCCGAATGATACGGAAGGAGCATTCCGCTACAGGAAGTAAGAACAAAAGAAAGTATTAAAAACCCAAACCCTTTCTTCATCTTTCTAACCCCTCAAGAGAAACTTCCTTCAAAAACACAACTTCTACTTTTCTCCCCGCATTTACCTCTATAACTGGAAACATTTGATTTGCCAACTTCATGTAAAAGTCCGCAAGCCTTTGGGTTGCCTCCGCCGCTCCTGAAAAGATACCCACCTTTAAAGCCTCGTCTGGCTTTATAGTTGATATCGCTCCTTGCGGAGATATGGAGATAAAAGTCCCCGCTTGCTGAAATGCTCTTGACACTCCCTCTAAAAACCCCGCTATAAGTGCCCTTGCCAAGATTTGTCCTTGCTTGGTGACGACTCTTCCCGCAAGCCCTACAAAACCGTCTTCACCAGATACATAACCTTCTACCTTCGTTTGAATTACTTCCCCGTTTTCTTTGATGCAAGAAAGAGTTTCAAGCCTAATGTAAGCTCTCTCCGAAGAAAGGTCTCCATACCCCGCTCCTATCACAAAACAACCCTTTAGGTCTGCCCTGTAGCGATTGGGAAGAAAAGAAAGGTCAGTTAGCTTAATCAAGACCGGTAAAGGATTTGCTATTGCTTGTCCCCCCGCTGGTGCGTTAAGACCATTTAGAAGAACTCCCGGAACAAACGAACCCGCTGGGATTACCTCTCCCGCTCTTTTCTTCCTTACTCTCCTTTCTTCTGCCCTTCTTTCTTCCCTTATCTCTTCTCTTTTCTCACTTTTTTCTAACGCTATCAAATCACTGAGAACTTCCCGCTGGGGCTCTGGTGGTGGTGGTGGCGGTGGCGGTGGCGGTGGCGGTGAAGAAGGTGGTGGCTGTGGAAAAGGCGCTGGTGAAGGAGACGGAACTTGCGAAGGCAAAGGCGGTGGCGGAGGAGAAAACAAAGGACTTGGCTCCGTAAAACCTTGTGCTTTTACCCTTTCAAGCTCCTCTCTTAGCCTCTTTATTTCTTCTTCTTGTTCTGCAAGCTTTCTACCATATACCGCTTTAAAACTCTCTTCTTCCACCTTCTTCTCTTCTACTACCTTCACCTGCGGCTCTTCCTTCTTTGGCTCCTCTTCCTTCTTACTCGTCTGATAAGATAGAAAGAGTAAAACTCCTGCCCCTATCGCAAAAGCCAAACCCATAAAAAGAAGTTGTTTTCTCTTTTCACCTTCAAACTTCTCAAGCATTACTCTTCCCTCAACCTCACGACAAACATTCTCGTACTTTCACCAGCCTTGAGAGAAGGCTTTACTATTGAAAGAGCCACAGGATAGCGAACGTAAGGAATAAAAGCCCCTTCGTCAAGATAAACTTCCTTTTTGGCAACTATAAGATACTCTTCCACTAAAAACTTGTCCCCTTCATACACTTTACGAAGATATAAGTCTATCTCCTGAAACCCCCGAACCTTCTCGTTTATCTCCTTCACCTTATACCCAGAAGGTGGCTCTTCCTTGTAAGCATGCGTTATCAAACTCGTAATTAGTCTCTCGTAGCTACTTGCCTTTGCCTCAAACTCCCGAGCCTTTTCCTTGTCCTCGTATGGAACCTTTAAAACTACCGTCGTCGCTGGAATTCTCTTAGGAACGAGTATGAGAGAAAAAACCTTCCCACCACACTCAACGTATAACTCCCTTGGCTCAGAAGAATACTTAAGCGTATTTCCTTCCTTGATAGGAAGTATCTTTACCCAAGCATTCCTTCCGTCTCTTTTGACCTCTATGTTTTTCTCTTTGGAATACACCACGCTCGTTATCTCTGAAGAACAAACCACCCTGTTTACGTCCGTCAAAGATATCTCCACAAATTGATAGCCTTCTCCTTCCACGACCTGAACCTTCCCCGCACCAAAAGCCAAAAACGGCAAAAGCAAAAGCCACTTCCTCATGACTCTATCCCCAATAAACTAAATTACTACACTAACTAAATTACTTCACTTCTATGCCCTTTACGAAAAACCTTCCGTTATTCACGAAATAGTAAATCACGACGCTCTTTCTCTCTTCCCCTATGTATTGCATACCGCTCATCTTCCTGAGTATCCCATCCACTACGAGCTTGTCCTTCTCTGCGTAAAACCTGAGCGGATAAAACATCTGATAGTAATCGTTTTCCTTCACAGTCTTGACTAAATTAACGAATACCTTGTCAAGATTCTCAACGTCCTCAGGATTAGTGCTAAAAAAAGGCTTAATAGTGGAAAGAGAACTCTCAACGTTATGGGGAGATACGCTTAAAACCCTGTCCGCTATAAAGTATGCCACTTGCTCAAGATAGGTGGTGGAAAGAGTATCCCCAGAGACCCAAAACTCCTTGTCCACCTTAGGAGGTAAAACTATAACCGTCTTCTTTGAGTAAAGGAAGAAAACGGTAAGAGTCATAAAAAGCAAACACAAAGCAAGTAAAGTGGTGGTTAGCCCTAAAAACCGTGCTTGAGCATCAAGCTTGGAAAGTAAGTCAAAAAACTTCACTTCACCAGCTCCTTCACCCAATACTCGGGAAACTTACCTTTAAGCCCGTAAAGACCAAGCTTGTAAAAAAAGTGCAAAAGATATCCGTCTTGCCTGTTCCTTTTAAGCCTAATGTAAAAACGCATAACGAAATAACCAATAAGCGTAAGTAGTGGCATCTCGTTTATCAAAAGACCAACGAAAATAAAGGGAGCCCAAACGAAAAGCTCGTCAAGCTCCCAGTTTAGTAGCTGTGGCTGTGCGTGTAAGTACTTAGGTAGCCTGTGCTCTTCCATTTAAAAGCCTAAGAAAGTTAAACTGTATCTTGCGTCTATCAATCCCGGTATAGTTCCTATAAGCATTCCTATGATAAACATCGCAAAAGCCATAAGCATGTTTCCGCCTTTTGCGGCTATAAGAGCAAGTCCTACGAAGAGAATCGCTATGAGTTTGCCCCAAAATCCTTGAAGACCTCTTTCAATTTCTTGCCACATGGACTGTAGCTCACCTCCGCCAGTTCCCGCAAAGGCATTAAACGCAATTGCTAAAGAAAGCATCACCGCTAAAGCCAAAACTTCTCTCCTCATTACCTCTCACCTCCATAGGTTTTTAGTTTGTTAATACTACGAACTTGAAACTTTGTCAAGCCCTTTTTTTGAGCTCTCTGTCAAGGTATTCGTTTGGGTCTTTTGTAAGCCTTGAGTAAAGAAGAAAGTAAAAGTATGGAAATACGAGAGAAAAAACCTTTATCGGAGTAAGGGCAAAATACCAAAGAAGAAACTTCTTAACTCCAAAAAGGTCTGAAAGGTGTGGCTTTATCAGGCTGTAAAGGCTTAGTGCGGTAGGATAAAGGATTTGGTTAATATCCCCCTGTTGAGAGCGGGGGTCAAATAGCCAAATCTCAAAGGCTTTCCAAAGCTTTGGAATTATCCAAAATACGAAAAACTCGGTAATTATCCACGACAAAACGATAAAAACGGTTAGCCAAAGGAGAAAGTCTCTAACTACCATGTAAAGATATCCTCTTCCTATGGCATACCTATGAACGAAGAGAATTCCACTAAAAAAGTAAAGCAACGAAAAAAGAAGGTGAAGGATAAGAAACTTTTCCTTGAAGAAAAGGTATCCTGAAACTATCACGATAAGATAGGCAAGGTTTATCCAAACGACTACGTGCCTAAGGACGAAGTTCATAAGCTCGGTTCTCTCTTGAACGTAGTAGAGATTAGCGGAATCTAAATTCCTAAAAGCTCCTTCAAGCTCAAGAAATCTCAGGTAGTCCAAAGAAGACAAAAAAGCCCAAAGGTTTGAAAGATTTAGCTTTACCTCTTTGTCTCCTCCACTGTCTGGAATGAGAGTTATCCTCTCTGACATCTTAGGACCTCAAAAAAATTAAAAGCTTTAATGGCTCTTTTACAAAAACCCTGTCAAAGTTCGTAAAGAGATAAACGCTACCGTCCTCTTTTACCAAAACTCCAAGCTCGTCGTTCTTGTAGTAAAGCCCCCTGTCTACGGCATTGGCTATCTTCACCCTCTCGTCTTCTGGAAGGTCAATAAAGTGCGCTCCGTAGTTTATCCTATACAGGTCTCCCGTCTTTACCAAAACCAAGCCACCAACTTTGAGATAAAGGTCTTCCTTCCTGAGAAAGTCTAAGGTCTTTTCTACTAAAAACCAACCCTCAGGAACGAGAAGGGTCTCCTTAAGTGAAACCCCAGCTCCGTAATCCGCAAACCTTATCCTAAACGCATTCCTAAGAACGTCTTTCCCTTCGTAGTTTTTACAGCTAAAGTGATAGCCTGAAGAGAGAAATTCTTTTCTCTGAACCTTAGTCCTTCTCAAAAACGGTTTTTCTTGCTCCTTTAAAACAGGAAGAAGAACTTCCAAAACTTTTACCCTGTCCGTTTGGCTTGCGGAAGGAAGAAAAGAAAGCAAAAACTCAAGAGTAGCACTCATCCTTAAAGAACGCTCATAATCCTAAGAGCGTTGTCTGGATTTAACTCTATAACTCCTGACGGTATTAAAGCCTCTCCACTCCTTCTAAAGAAATCAAGC
>ERZ1684501.64-NODE-64-length-10727-cov-15.324681_pt1 | contig 10727 bp, 11 predicted proteins | sample MGYA00580191_ERZ1684501 | MGnify/ENA primary metagenome ERZ1684501 (study PRJEB41475, sample SAMN08455322) | hot springs metagenome | biome: temperate mixed forest biome [ENVO:01000212]; feature: neutral hot spring [ENVO:00002181]; material: water | place: New... | reverse complement strand
GCTGGGAACGCTATTGAGTTAAAGCCTCTCTCAACAGCTACCCTTAGCGAAGCTCTCGTGGCTAGCTCTACAAACCTCAGACTCGAGGGAGAGCCAGGCCTCTCAACTGTAGGCGCGTGGATCACAAACCTTGAGGGGAGCCTCCCAGCTCCAGTCACGATAGCCTCCCCTATGGGGACTGGAGCGTACCTCATAGCCTCCCTCTCTATCTCTTCACCTCCAACCCTCTTGATAGCCCCCGCTACGCCTCCACCCATTACCATCAACGTGTTAGCAGGGTTCACTATAGCGTCTAGAGCAACCCTAGTTATATCACCCTCTGCTACTACTAGAATCCTATCTCCTGGTAGCTTGAAGCACTTCAAGGTTAAACCACCAAGCTAAAGGTAACCACGGGTAGCATTTAAAATAGTTTGGTGTTTTAAACTGTATCGCCTAGAATAACCCCAGAACTAGGGGGGCTACGGCTCCTACAGCTAGGGTTCCTATAGCTCCCACTAGGAGTGCTACCCTATACCTTACGTTAACCTCCCTAGTCTCCGGTGTTGGCTGTGCTGTCATGTTTCTTAGAGCTCTTATGTAGTATGCTGAGCTTACACCACTATTCACTAGGGCTACTAGGAGTAGTGGTATGGAGTAGCCTGCTACAGCTAGGAACATGTAGAGCTTACCCCAGAATCCTGCGAGTGGAGGTATCCCTAGGAGGCTTGCTAGGAGTATGGCGGCTGATACTGCTGAGAGCTTATCCCTAGCTAGGAGGCCTCTAAGCTCAGCCTCTAGGCTCCTACCAGCTCCAGAGGTTAGGAGGAAGAGTGGTGTCTTAGCTAGAGTGTAGGCTACACTCTGCAGAGCTATACCCGCTAGGGCCGCCCTGTAGGCTAGGCTTCCAGGCTCTGCTAGAGTTAGCGTGTAGAGCGCGACCACGATATAGCCCATGTGGGCTATGCTGCTATACGCGAGTAGCCTCTGGAGGTCGAGGGCTGTTAGTGCAGCTACATTACCATACGTCATGGTAAGCACAGCTATAACAGCTAGTACTGTCGGGGTGTAAGGGGGGCCTGTGAAGCCTTCTAGGAGCAGCCTCGCTATCAAGGCTATAAACCCTAGCTTAGCTACACCAGCTACAACTGCTACAACTCTACCATCAGCCTTCCCGTAAACGCTTGGAAGCCACCAGTGGAATGGGACAATGCCAACCTTAAACCCGAAGGCTGCTAGTGCGGATATGAGAGCTAGGGCTATGAGGGGCTGCCCTGTAGCTATAGTAGCGGAGCTCAGGGCCCCCGTCTCCTCGACGGCTATCTGTATGGAAGCCCAGAGGGCTACGAGGAGTGTTGCCACGATACCGACATAGATGTACTTTATCGCTGCAACCCTACTATCCCTATCTCCGGGTAAGGCTACGAGGACGTATGTGGCAACAGATACGAGTAGCCATGCTGCTACAACTACTAGCACGTTACCAGCTCCAGCCAGGTAGAATACCCCGAAGAGTATTAGGGGGAGTAGGCTGTAGAAAGCTGGGTGGCTAAACCACCTGTAGCCCTCATAGCCTACAGTAGCTAGAGCTATGAGAGCCGAGAAGCCGGCCCCCAGCATTATTATGGATGTGAAGGTGTTATGCCTCACAAGCCCCCCATAGAGCTCCACGCTACCCTCGGCTAGCGTTAGTAGCGATGCAGCGATAAACGAGGCTACGCCGGCAGCCGAGACAGCTAGTATAGCTCTCGACCTCTCATAGCCTAGTGTCGAGATTAGAGGCACTAGGATCGATGAGGCTAGAGTAGCGTATATAAGCACTTCGACGAGCATCACGCCACATCACCTAACCATGAGGACTAGGGCTATCAGAATGGCTAGCGATACAAGGTATAAAGCTATGTAGTACTCCGTTCTACCCCTATGGAGAGCTCTAAGAAGCCACGCACCTCTAGACGCTATATCTGGTGTTAGAGAGTGGTAGAAGCTGTCTATACCTAGATCTGCATCCCTCATGTAGCTGGATACCCTAGTGCCGCCTCCGAGGAATACAGCGTATATCACTGGGTTTACATACCACCTGTCATAGAGGAAGTTGTAGAGCGACGATAGGACTCCCCTCTCGGCTAGGCTGTAGACGTTAACCCCCCTAAGGTATATGTAGATAACTGCTAGGGAGCTGAGAGCAATTAGAGCTAGAGTCGTGAGGGTCAGCGTTGAAGCCTCCACCCTAACCTCAGGGGCTACCCCTAGGGCTAGAGTATTCTCAGCCATCCTAGTGTACGCCTCTGAGGCTAGAGGCCATAGGATGCCTAGAGCTAGAGATGCAAGAGCTAAGGCTAGGTATGGAGCTAGCATAGTAACTGGAGCCTCGTGGGGGTGGGCTTCCCTCCCCTCCTTTACGTATGGCTGAGCGTGTAGCACCCTCACCACGACCCTTAGGGTGTACGCAGCTGTGAGGGCTGCTGTTACTACCGCTAAGCCTGATATAAGTGGGCTACCGTGGTACGCAGTGTGTATAACCATCTCCTTCGTGAAGAAACCTGAGAGCGGGGGGATGCCGGCTAAGCTTAGCCCAGCTAGCCAGAGTGAGAGAGCTGTTAACCTCATGTACCCAGCGTAGCCCCCCATCGGGTCTATGAATCTACTGTGGGCTACGTGTATAAGCCATCCTGCTATGAGGAAGAGTGCTGCCTTGAATATAGCGTGGCTCACTAGGTGCGAGAACCCAGCTAAAACCCCCTCAGCTATAGTCTCAACTCCAGCTCCGACTAGGAGCCCGGCTGAAGCAGCTCCTAGGAACATGTACCCTATCTGGCTTGCCGTAGAGTAGGCTAGGATAAGCTTAAGCTCGTCGGCCACGAGAGCCATAGTGGCTAGCATGAAAGCTGTTAGGGCCCCCACTACGGCTATCACCGTGAAGTAGTCTCTAAGCTGTCCCACAACTGTATCGAAGCCTGGGGTACCAGATAGAGCTAGGGCCCCCGCTAGGAGTATGGGGGTCAGCCTTAGGAAGAGGTATATACCGGCTTTAACCATGGTAGCAGCGTGTATCAAGGCGGATACGGGCGTGGGGCCAGTCATAGCCGTTACTAGCCACTCTTGGAAGGGGAACTGGGCGCTCTTAGCTAGGGCCCCCAGGCTTAGTATTAGGAGTAGCGTTGATAGCATACCCTTCGAGGCTATACTCGAGAGCCACTCTGGCGCTTTTGCCGAGAGCTCCACTATGCTGAATGTACCCGTGTACATGTAGAGGACTGCTATCCCAACTAGGAAGCCTAGATCACCTACCCTAGTGAAGAGTATCGCTCTCACACCGCTATGGCTAGGCTCGAAGAACATTGGGTATCCGAGAGCCCTCCTACCAGGCTTTCCAACCCACTTATCCTCCTCATCTGTATACCAGTGGCTTATAAGAGCGTAGCTGCAAAGCCCCGTCCCCTCCCAGCCGACGAAGAGTAGTATCAGGTTATCAGCTAGAACTAGTAGCTGCATACTACCCACGAAGAATGTGAAGAAGAAGAAGTACCTGCCATAGCCCCAGTCTCCCTCCATGTACTTAACGCTGTAAATAGCTATGAGCAGGCTTACCCACGAGACTACAACCGCCATCAGCGATGAAAGCCCATCGTAGTACGTGCCTAGACTCACGTTAAGCCATGAAACCCACCTTATATCCCCGCCAGCGTATATGGGCCCCCTCGAGAGCACATTGTAAGCGGCGTAGGTGGAGACTAGAGCTGAAACGAGTATGCTAGCAACACTTGTATACCCGTAGACCCTCTCATCTCTAACCCTTAGAATCCACGCTAACGCTATTAGGGTAGCCCCTATGAAGGGTGCAAGCCACGAGAGAGACCAGGGTAGGAAGGGCTCGTAGCTAGCCACGCTCACTCACCCCCCATGAGCTGGAGAAGCGGGCCTACAGAGGTTCTTAGCGGTTCTAGTAGGAGCTCTACAGCGAGGAAGAGAGCTACACCGGATAACGCTATTAGGAGTATAGCGGCTTTAAACTGATCCATAACCTCCCCCTGGGCGCCCTTTACCCTCAGGGGCCCGAAGAATATCCTCCTCATAGCTATGAAGGCGTACGTAGCAGTTACCATGAATGAGGCTATTACTATGAGGGAGAGAGCTAGGAGAGCCTGTGTTGTCGAGGGGTTATAGCTTTCAACTAGGCCCAGCAGTATGAGTATCTCGCTCCACATCCCAAGAGCTGGTGGTATGCCGGCTAGGTGCATGAAGCCTAGTAGTGTTAAAGCTGCTACCACTGGGTACACTCTAGCTAGGCCTCCCATTAAAGCCATGTTTCTCAAGCCTCCCAGCTCCGCTATGAAGACTCCTGCTACCATGAATAGGACAGCTTTCCCTACAGCGTGGCTTAGGTAGTGTAGCATAGCTCCAGCCACTCCGAAACCTGTGAGTGTCGCTACACCAAGCAGTATGTACCCCATCTGGCTTATACTCGAGTATGCTAGGAACCTCTTAAAGTCGTTCTCTCTAAGCGCTACGAGACCGCCATACACTATGGTTATAAAGGCTAGGAATACCAGGACATCCCTGTAGCTCCCAAGGAGCCCTGGGAACATTGTGGGGGCGAAGCGTGCTAGAGCGTAGCCAGCTATCCCTATGAGGTTTGGTGATAGGAGAGCTGATACCGGCGTGGGGGCTTCAGCGTGAGCATATGGAAGCCACATGTGGACACCGAAGACAGCCATCTTAACTAGGAGCCCAGCCACTATAGCTATGGGTGCAAGCACAGCTAGCCCTTCAACACTCACCTTGGATAGAGCCCTGTTATACTCGAGTGTGGGCACTTCGAGGACGTTGAAGGAGCCAGCGTTAACCCCGTAGTAGAGTATCCCAGCTAGGAATAGGGCTCCACCGATATGAGTCCAGATGAAGTATAGAAGAGCTATCCTAAGCCTATCACCATACCCGTAGAACGCTATTAACGCGAACGATGTGAGTAGGGAGAGCTCAAGGAATATAAAGAAGCTGAGGAGGTTACTAGAGTAGGCCATACCAAGCATTGAGGATGAGAAGCCATTATAGAGTATGAAGTAAGCCGGTAAGCCGGGAACCTCGACCCCCTCTTTGTGGAGCTCCTCAACCCTATGCTCCATGTACTTAACGCTGTAAATAGCTACAAGAGCTGTCACTAGGGAGATGCCGACGACTACGGGGGCTGAGAGGCCGTCTATAACCAGGCTTATAACGCCTATATTGTACCTCGAGAGGTCTACTGTGAGTGGGTCTACTACTCCAGCCTCCCTCCTATAGCCTAGGTAGTAGAGTGTTAGAATAGTGGGGGCTAGGAGGGTTGCTGCCGAGATGTAGGCTAGAGCGTAGATAGCCTGCCTAGACCTTAAACCTAAAACTTGAAACGCTATAGCTACCAACGTTGGAAGCACAATAGTAACCCATAGTATTGGAGCTCCTAGAACAGCCAAGCTATACCCCCTCCTCCCTTAAGGCTTCCGAGGTTAGCTCCCTGGTAGCCCTATACATTGATATTACGAGGGCTATAACAACTATGACTTCCCCCGATACCACTGCGACTAGGACAACCATTAGGAGAGTTAGCATGTTAGGGTTTGTGGAGGCTATTAGGATCAATAGGAGGAGTACTCCATTGAATATAACCTCTACTGATAGGAGCTGTCTAATCAAGTTACTTGACGACGTTAAACCGTATACCCCCACAGCTATGACGGCTAGAGAGGCTCCTAGAACCACCTCTTGTAAGCTCAACCCCTAACCCCTCCTTGCTACAGCTACACCCTCTATAACGGTAGCTGCTAGAGCTACTAGGAGTACGAGTAGAGCTGCTAGAAACCCTCCTGTCAAGCTGTCACCTACAGCTCTAGGGTCAACGCTTACCGGGAGGCTAGTGTGGGGGAGCCCTAGGGCTCCTAGAGCGGCTGCTAGAGCTACTAGTGTAGCTAGGGCTGCTAGGAGGCCTCTGGCAGTATTCCTGGTCTCGAAGCCCCCTCCTCCGAGCATGGAGACTGAGATGATAATGAACATGACGGCTGCCCCTACGTAGACTATGATTATGAAGGCTGCAACTATATAGTAGCCTAGGAGGGCTACCATGGCGGCTGTTAGCAAGCCTAGAGTGGCTAGCATGATACTAGAGTACACTAGATCCCTCAAGGTGACAGTTAGTAGAGACACTATAACCATGGCTACCGCCGTGAGGGCGGCTAGAGCGAGTTGTAGCTCCACCCTACTCACCTCCTCCTCTTAACCAACCCTCTCTCCTCGTCCACCTCGTAGACTACCGGGGAACCCTCAGCTACGGCGGGTCTCTTAGGCTCAACCTGGAAGGCCTCTAGGGTTAGGAACATGTCTGCTAAGCTCTCATAGACTACATCCTGGAATGGTACATGGTAGAGAGCTTCTGTTGGGCATATGTCTACACAGTAGCCACAGAATATACACCTCTGGTAGTTTATAACGGGGTACTGCTTCTGCCTAGGTCTGTCCGGGTGCTTAGGGTCGGGCTCTGTTACCCTCACCATCTTCATAGCCGCGGATGGGCATATCCTGGCGCACGCTGCGCAGCTTATACACTTCTCCTTGATAAACACTATGAAGCCCCTATAGCCAGGCCTATGCTCTATATACTCTCTAGGGTAGAGTAGTGTAGCTCTCTGCGGGTCTACGAAGTACTTGACGGCTACAGCTAGAGCTTGAATGTTCGAGGCTATACCCTCGAAGAGCCCGCCCCTCCTCCTCACACTCTTCAAAGCTACTCTCGCAGGCATCTAGAGCACCTCACCTTTTAACAACTCCTCTAATACGTTTTAAAACTAGAATATTTAAATTTACATGTAACCTTATATGACATTCGCGTATGCCAGGGCTAGAGACCATCCAAACCCTAGTAGGGCTAGTGGTATAGCTAGCCTCCAGGCCGCTTCTAGAGCTTGGTCGAGCCTATACCTTCCATAGACTGCTCTAAGGAAGCTCATTGCTAGGACTAGTAGGGTAGCCTTAGCCACTACTATGAGTGATGGCACTATGAACCCGGCTATGGGGCCCTCAGAGACTGGAGTGTAGGGGGCCCAGCCGCCTAGGAATACTAGTGATAGTAGTACTGCGTAGACGAACCTCCTTATATAGGCTCCACCCATGTTGAGAGCGTAGAGTACACCACTATACTCTGTGAAGGGGCCAGCTACAACTTCGTGCTCGGACTCTGGAATCTCGAAGGGGAAGGCTGAGGTGGACATGAGCACTGCTAGGAACGCTGCTAGGAACGCTAGAGGGTTTAGTATTGCAAGCCACTTTAGTGGCTGCTGGGCCTCCACTATGTCGACTAGGTTGAACGAGAGTGTTGCAGCCGCCCCCGATAGGATTGCTAGTACAGCTACGAGCTCGTAAGCTGTTATAACATAGGACTCCCTCATGCTACCTATCACGGCGAACTTGTTATTAGCAGCCCACCCTAGCGCTACGACTAAGAGTGGTGGTATCGTGGTGATCGCTAGAGCTATTAGAAGGCTAAACTCCATCGAGGCTACAGGCCAGTAGAGGCTGATGGGGGTTAGTGGGGTGAAGGCTAGAGGTAGTATCGAGACAACGAGGGCTACAATAGGGGCTAGTATGAAGGCTGCCCTGTCGACAGTATTTGGTATTATAACCTGCTGCATAACATACCTCACCATGTCAGCCACTATATTTATAAACCCGCCAAGCCTAGGGCTAGCCCAGTAGGGGCCTATCCTCCTCTGGACCCTAGCTGCAGCCTTCCTCTCAAACCATATAGCTACCATAGCTACGACTAGAGAGCCTAGAAAGCCTAGGATTAGTAGCTGCCAGAGGGGCGGGTAGGCTACTATGTAGAGTATAGTCTCTAAAACCACCCCCCATCACCTATCCGACTCGGGCGGGAAGTAGTCTATACTCCCGTATATAGCTGGGAGGTCCATTAGCCTATGACCTGGCACAATGTACTTGAATATTACGGCGTTCCTAGCTGAGGGTGTCACGACTCTAACCCTGTAGGGTGTTGTTCCACCATCGCTCTCAACATAGTACACAATCTCCCCCCTACCCATCTCGCCCCTAGCTATAGCCTTACCAGCTGGTATCTTCATGGAGGCGTGTGCTGGGAGTAGCTTAACCCTGCCAGTCTTCTCGTAGACCTCCTTATGGAGCTTTGGTAGCTTATCGAAATCCTCCTTTGGTATAACAGGCTCACCTTTATGTCTTTCAAGCCAGTCTACGGCCTGCTCTATTATGTTGAGGCTCTGCTTGATCTCCTCAACTCTAACCCAAGTCCTAGCTAGAGCGTCTCCCTCCTCGAATACTGGTACTTCGAAGTCTAGCTCATCGTAGACCTCGTATGGCTCGACGAGCCTTACATCGTACTTGATACCACTAGCTCTAACGTTAGGGCCTACTATGCCTAGCTCGGCTGCCAGGTTCCTGGGTATAACTCCTACACCCTCAAGCCTCCTGACTATCACTGGGTTATCGAGGAATATCTTCCTATACTCTTCAAGCCTCCTCCTCATATACCTAACAGCTCTCCTAGCCATCTCCGGGAAGTCTTGGGGCATATCCCTCCTAACACCCCCGGGTATCGGGTATGTATGCGTCAACCTCGCCCCCGTGAGGACTTCAGCGAGCTCCACGAAAACCTCTCTATCACCAAAAGCCCACATGTACATCGTAGAGTGGCCTAGGAATACGCCGAATATACCGAACCCGTAGAGGTGCGATGCCACCCTGTTAATCTCGCATAGGAGAACCCTCAAATAGCTAGCCCTTGGGGGAGGGCTTTTATCCATAAGCTTCTCGAGGGCGTTAACGTATGGTACTGTTATGTTACACGCATCTATTATAGTCATCCTCTCCAACAGCGGTATTGGCTTAAGCCACTCTCTAACCTCACTCAGCTTCTCCATAGTCCTATGTACATACCCTATATCCGGGTCTGCTTCGACTATAACGTCTCCATCAAGCCTAACTATTATCCTCATGTGGCCAGAGCCGGGATGCTGGGGGCCTATGAATATCTCGTATACCTCCCTCTCAACCCTCCTAACCATCATGCCTGGTAGCTTCCAGCCCTCCCCGCTACTCGTACCTGTGTGGGACTCCCTCATATATACTCTCCTCCCTTACAACAAAATCCTTCCTCAAAACTCTCTTCTCAGCGAGCTCTGGTATGAGGAGTAGGGGTCTTAGGTCTGGGTGTCCTCTAAAGGTGACTCCGAAGAACTCGTATACCTCCCTCTCCTGGAACTCAGCACTCCTCCATATGCCTGTAAGGCTCTCCATCACTGGGTTGTCCCTCGGGAGGTCTACTGAGAGACCTACTATAACTCTAGCTAGCTCCTCGTTGAGGTAGCTTGAAACGTGGTATGTAACCCTTATCTTAGACTCCTTAGGGTAGTCAACTGCTGTAACGCTCTTCACGTGGTCGAATCCAGCCTCTTTAAGCCTCCTAGCTGCTTCAACAACATTCTCTAGGTCAACTACTACCTCTACATACCCCTTCCTGATCTCAACCCCTCTAATCATACCCTCTAGGATCCTCTCTACTAGGGTTTTCACATCCTCAGCCTTCAAGGCCTCCACCAGCTACACACGTCCTCTTTAGGCTTGACAGGCTCCCTATCAGGCCTCCACCCCTCAATAAGCCACTTGCTTGCCACCTTCTTCTCTCTAATCTTCCTCCTGAGCTCCACTATGGCTCTAGCTACAGCCTCTGGTGGGGGCGGGCAGCCTGGTATGAACACGTCTACTGGGACTACCTCCCAGGGTCTCACTATGTTATAGCTATTGTAGAACAAGCCTCCATCGAGAGCACACGCCCCCATAGCTATGACGAACTTCGGGTAGGGCATTTGCTCATATGTTATCCTCAGGGCGCACGCCATCTTCCTCGTTACAGTACCCTCTATTATTATGAGGTTTGTCTGCCGTGGCCCAACCCAGGGGAGGGCTCCGTACTGCTCAGCGTCGAACCTAGGGCTCCAGGTGGCGGCGAACTCTGCTCCACAACAGCTGGTCATAAGGTGGACTGGCCAGAGGCTGAATGTTGTAGCCCAGTCTACTACATCGCCTAGCTTAAGCTTACCTAAGAGTATCTCCCTAGCCCTCCTAGCAGCTACATTCAGGTTACCCACGTAAACCCTGTCAACGTTGCTCACACCACACCACCCCTCACTCTAGATTCCAAGACTCAACCCTCCTAGACTCTCTAACACCATAAGCTATGAGTGGTGTGAATACAAGTAATAAGAACAGGTATATAACGATCAGGCTCCACAGGTTGCCGGGCGAGGTTAGCAGAGCTAGAGCAACGAGTATGAGGGCAGGCTCTAGAGCAAGGAATAATATGAGGTAGCCGAAGTACTGCATAGAGAGAACCCTCCTCGCCTCACCCTTCGCAGGATTACCAGACTCGTACCTCGCCAACTTAAACCTCTCAAGCAACTCGACATCAGGCCTACCCTCTGTTAGCACCTTAAGAAGCCATACAAGGCCTAGAGTTAAGATTAAGACTAGAGATGGCACTACCAAGATGGAGGCTAGAGTCTTCACAGCATCACTATACAAAACCTCTACAACCACCAGCCAGCCACCCAACTGTCTCTAACTAACTGTAACCTTATAAATTCTACATCTATAAATCCTGTAAAGTAGAACGTTAAAAGAATAAGGCTGGCATCTCCTCAGACCCAAGTCTTTACCGTGGTCTGAGCCGGCTCCTGGCTTAGGTTTAC
>ERZ1684501.63-NODE-63-length-10742-cov-14.186301_pt1 | contig 10742 bp, 9 predicted proteins | sample MGYA00580191_ERZ1684501 | MGnify/ENA primary metagenome ERZ1684501 (study PRJEB41475, sample SAMN08455322) | hot springs metagenome | biome: temperate mixed forest biome [ENVO:01000212]; feature: neutral hot spring [ENVO:00002181]; material: water | place: New... | reverse complement strand
TAGACGCATGGCCTGGATCTCCAGTTCTAGACATTAAGCCCTACGACTACTATGACATCGTTAAGAACCCTAAGGTGCCCTCGTGGTTTAAAGCTAGGTGGGAGGAGTGGAGAGCTAAGAAGGAGTATGATAGAGTAGCACCGTGGCTTGGGCCCTGCGAGTGCATAGAGAATCGAGCCTCTAAAGCTACCACTTAACCATAACCTAGTGCTTAGATGCACACCTCAACACTGGGCCCCCTCCGAGACTAACGTCGCAAAGCTCCCACCAAACCCTCGTCAGTATGTAGCACCCAGCGAGGCGATACAGCTTAACTTTAAACGTTTATAAGGGTTCTCAGCTATAAGTGCTAGTGGGAAGACCTCCAGACGCCTCCGAAACGGAGACGGGGATGAAGGAGGTAGCCGGCGGGGTCTTGCAACCTCCCTTCTCAACTTAGACTCTACAAACTCTAGTCCCAAGCTTGCATTATAAGCTCATCCTGCTTTTAATCGTGAAAAACGTTTTAATTAAGATACTCAAAGTAAGCAATGAGAAGTGCAGAGGAAAATTTGGGAAACGCGACTTCCCACCTAAACCCTCTTCCTTTAAACCCTCAATACCTAGTGGACTATGTGGGAGCTCCTATATGGAGCTAAGTGTTAAGGTGCGAGTCTATCTGGAGGATGCGGAGCGATTCCTAGAGGAGGCTGTAAGGGAGCTTAGGGAAGCTATTGCGAGTAGAGATGCCATTAGGGCTAGGGATGCTGCTGAGAAGGCTTGGAATGCTGTTGTTCAAGCTACTAACGCTCTCCTCCTACACTATGTTGGTAAGACTCCGTCGAGCCACTGGGAGAGGAGGCGTATGCTGAGAGAGCTGGAGAAGGCTAGGAGGGAGTTTGAGGAGTTAGGGTTTAGGGATAGGTACTCGGCTAGAGAGAGGAATCTACACGAGCTAGCTTTCTATGAGGGTTTAGCTGGCTTCGATGAGATAGAGTTTGAGATCGAGAAGGCTAGGAGGTATGTTGAGGATGTTAAGAGGCTAGTGGGGCTCTCTGAGAGCTCGGGTGGTGGCTGTGGCTAGAGCCTCTAGGCCTGAGGTTGCTGGTAGGCCGTACCACTTGATGGTTGCTCCAGGCGATATTGCTGGCTACGTGCTACTCCCAGGGGATCCTGGGAGGGTTCCTAGGATTGCTAGGTACTGGGATGAGGCTAGGCTTGTGGGAGACCATAGGGGTTTCGTATCGTATACAGGCAGGTATAAGGGTGTAGGTGTGAGTGCTGTATCGACCGGCATTGGGGGCCCCTCCACGGCTATAGTCTTAGAGGAGCTCCTAAGCCTTGGAGCACACACATTCATAAGAGTTGGGACTACGGGGGCCCTAGTCGGGTATATAGAGGTTGGAGACCTAGTCATAAACACTGCCTCTGTGAGATTAGACGGCGTAACTAGAGCCTACGCTATGCCAGAGTACCCAGCAGTCGCATCCCTAGAGGTAACCCTAGCGTTGATAGCTGCAGCAGAGCAGCTTGGAGTCAGGTACCATGTGGGTATAGGAGCTTCTACAGACAGCTTCTACGTAGGCCAGGAGAGGCCAGGCTACCAAGGCTACATGCCGCCATGGAGTAGGGGGCTCATAGAGACACTTAGAAGCATGAGAGTGCTAAACTTCGAAATGGAAGCCTCAACGATATTCACACTAGCAAACATCTACGGAGCCCGAGCGGGAAGCGTATGCGCAGTAGTCGCTAATAGAGCCAAAGACGTAATGGTGCCAGACGCTGGAGTAGAAGACGCGATAAGGGTGGCAAACGAAGCAGTCTACATAATAAACCAGTGGGATAGCCTAGCGAGAGAGCTAGGAAGCATAGTAAAAGCAATCAAAGAATGGGCAAAGAGGTAAACTCAGAGAACATAGAGGATAACACGTAGACTACTATAAGCTATTATAAACTCCTAAGGACTTAACACAGAGTAGGGGATTAGGCTGGCTACCATAAGGGAGGTTATAGACCAGACTAAGCTAGAAGAACTTTCAGAGAGAATGCGGGATTTAGCTGAAGCCTTTAAATCCCTATCAGCTCACGTGAGAAGCCTGGAAGGGAAAGTAGAAGAGCTCTCAAGGAAACTAGAAGAGCATAGCAAGGCTATAGGAGAGCACACTAGGGTACTAGAAGAGCATACCAAGATATTAACCAAGATGCTGGAAGAGCATAGCAAGCTGACTAGAATATTAGAAGAGCATAGCAGAGTGCTAGAGGAGCATGGTAGGAAGCTGGAGGAGCAAACAGTAGTGCTAGGTACTATCGGTAGGAGGTGGGGTGTTGATACAGAGAAGATGGTATTAAACCTCCTCAAGTATGCTCTCGAGAAGAGGGGTATCGAGCCTGGGAGAGTTGAGAGGTTCTTTTACAAGGATGTAGATGGGAGGTATACTCGGAGGGGTTCTATAATCGAGGTTGATATCTACATGCACGATGATAAAGTGTACCTCTTAGAAGTTAAATCCCACGCTAGGTATGCTGATATCGAGTGGTTCTACGAGAAAGCCCTCGTAGTGGAGAAGATTCTGGGTAGGAAGATTGACAAGCTTATTGTTGTAGCTGTCAACATTGATAGGGAGGCTTTCGATAGAGCTATGGAGTATGGTATGGATGTGGTGTATGGCGCCGTTATAGACTAGATGTTTTGAGCAGCTTGTACCTCTCATATACCATCTCTACTTTGTCCCCCTTGATTCTAAACTCTACTGGGATTCTACCTGTTAGCGTGTACGCATAGAATAGGGCGTAGTCCTCCTCGATCTTAGCTGGTGTTAGTGGTGTGACATCCTCGACATACCTATCCCTATACTCTATAACGATTGTGCCAGCCTTCCTCCTGACTGTTAGCTTCATGGTGCCCTTGAAAGTCTGGTATACTCCGGCTATCCTCGAGTATATCCTGTCCACCCTCCTGAACTCTAGTTTTTCAGGGTCGTAGCCTAGGATGTATGCTAGAGTGTAGAGGGCCACTAGGGATAGGGGGTAGCCGGAGCTATTAGCCATGACTACGACTCCTACGTTGTCGCCTCTAACGTAGCCCATATAAGCTGTATACGTGAGGACGGAGCCTCCATGACCTACGAGCTTCCTACCTAGGAAGTCTTCCTTAACCATGAGCCCGTAGCCGTAGCCGTCAGCTACTATCGACTCGTATGGTAGCCTAGCGTAGACCCTCTCCATAGACTCTATAGTCTTAGAGCTAACCAGCTCGACACCACCATAAGACCCCCTGTTTATGAGCATAGCAACGTACCTAGCCATATCGAGGGGGTTACTTAGAAGCCCACCATCAGCTGTTACCCCATAGGGGAACTTGCTCTTCACATGTCTACCCTCTCTATCGATAATGTAGCCTACAGCTACATCCACGTCTCTCTCCACATCCTCTCTCTTAAAGTAGCTCCTCTTCATACCAAGAGGTTCTAGGATATTCCTTCTAACAAACTCCTCGTAGCTTACCCCTGAGACCTTCTCTATCACCTTACCTAGTATGACGTAGCCCTCGTTGAGGTAGAAGAATCTCTCGCCGGGCCTAGCCTCAACCCAGTCCTCATAGCCCCTCATGAAGCTTAGAACATCCTCTGGGTAGCTTGCCGGTAGCCATGTTGAGTCTAGGCCCAGCACCCCCCTGATGAAGGCCTCAGCATAGGCTAGTGCTGGGATACCGCTAGTATGCGTCAATAAATGATGTATGGTTACAGGCTCTCCCTTAACTTCAAGTCTTAGCCCTAGATACCTATCAACCCTATCATGTACGTCTAGAAGCCCCCTCTCAGCTAGGATGAGTATGGCGAGCGCCGTAAAAGACTTGGTTATAGACCCTATACCATAGACGGTACTGGGAGTAGCGGGAGCCAGAGCATCTAGATCCCTATAGCCGAAACCCCTAGCGTAGACAACCTCTCCACCCCTAACAACAGCTATGCTAACACCAGGCATCCTATACTCGCTCATCTTCTCCAAGATGAAAGCCTCTACAGGACCCCAATCCATAGCTTACACCCCAACCGCTGTTTAGAGATAAGCCCTTAATAGCCTTGGAGGTCTCTGAGTTCTCTCCCACTCTAGACGCTTATAGAGCTACGTTTAGCCAAACCAGTGTTAGGAGGAGTGCTTGAAGAGGCGTAAAACGTAATCTAGCGTTTAAGTAATGTTTTACATGGCTATGTTGAGGGTTGTGTTTGCTTCTCGCATTTTATCATGGGCGCTTTTATGCCTTTCTCGCATACTATCTTCTTCGACTTCTCGTATCCTGCGTCTGCGTGTCTTACAACCCCTATTCCTGGGTCTACTGTTAGTACCCTCTCTGCTCTCTCTTCAGACTCTTTTGTGCCGTCTAGGACTAGGCCGAAGCCTGCGTGTATAGAGTAGCCTATGCCTACCCCGCCTCCGTGGTGGAAGCATACCCATGTTGCTCCAGCTGCTGTGTTTAGGAGTGCGTTTAGTACTGGCCAGTCTCCTATTGCGTCGCTTCCATCCTTCATGCCCTCTGTTTCCCTGAAGGGGCTTGCTACACTACCGCTATCTAGGTGGTCTCTACCTATCCACATGGGGCCTATCTCGCCTAGCCTTATCAGGCTATTCATTAGCTTACCAAACCTCGCTCTCTCACCGTACCCCAGCCAGACTACTCTAGCTGGTAGCCCTTGGAACTTGACGTACTGCCTAGCCTTCTCAACCCACCTTACAAGCCTCCTATTATCCTTGAATGTCGCTATGAGCTCATCGTCAAGCCTATATATATCCTTCGGGTTACCTGTTAAGCTAGCATACCTAAAGGGCCCCCTCCCCTCCTCGAACATAGGCCTTATATACGCCTGGACGAATCCCGGGAACTCGAAGGCATCCTTATAGCCAGCCTCGTAGGCCATCTTCCTAATGTTATTACCATACTCGAATACAACAGCTCCCCTCCTCTTAAACTCTACCATTGCCTGTACGTGCACCTTCATACTCTCTAAAGCTCTCCTCTTATACTCCTCTGGGTTCTCCACTCTAAGCCTCTCGGCCTCCTCAACGCTCATACCAGCTGGCACGTAGCTTAGAGGGTCGTGAGCTGGAGTCTGGTCTGTTACCACGTCTGGCACTATACCCTGCTTCAATATCTCGTTGTAAACCTCGGCAGCGTTACCTAGAAGGCCTATGCTTAGAGGCTCCCTCCTCTCCTTAGCTGTAAGGGCCATGTCTAGAGCTTTATCTAGGCTATCAGTCCAGGTGTCCAGGTAGCCATGCCTAATCCTTCTCTCAATCATCCTCCTATCAACCTCAACGACTATAGCTACACCTCCATTCATCTTAACAGCTAGAGGCTGAGCTCCACCCATCTCCCCGAGGCCAGCTGTTAGAACAAGCCTACCCTCAAGAGTCCCCTCCGGGAAGTGCTTCTCAGCTGCGAAAGCAAAAGTCTCGTATGTACCCTGGAGTATACCCTGAGTCCCTATGTAGGACCAGCAGCCAGCAGTCATCTGGCCGAACATTGTTAAACCCTTACGCTCAAGCTCCCAGAAGATCTCCCAATCAGCCCACTTTGGGACTAGCATAGCGTTACTCATAACAACCCTAGGGGCCATCCTATGAGTTTTAAACACCGCGACAGGCTTACCACTCTGAACCACGAGAGTCTCGTCCTCATCCATCTCTAGCAAGACATCTACAATAGCCTCGAAAGCCTCCCAGCTACGAGCAGCCCTCCCAGTACCCCCATAGACTATGAGGTTAGCAGGATCCTTAGCAACCTCAGGGTCTAAAACGTGGAAAAGCATCCTAAGAATACCCTCAATCTGCCAACTACCACTCCTAACGTGGAGCTCCCAACCCTCAATATGAGTAACCCTAAGCCTCTCCCAAGGCTTATAGTAACCCCTCTCAATAAGCCTATATATAGGCCTACCACGATAAGCCTCCAAGACATCCCTAGCAGTCAACACAGACACCGTGAAACACATAGCACCTGGGAGAATAAAAACCTCTAGGGGTAACCCCTAGCTATTACACCTCCCGATCGACTTAAAAACGTTTTGCGTAAGGTGTTTAGAGGGTAAACCTTTAGTCTAAAGACCATTTCACAAGCCTATTGGCTGCTATGAAGGCCGCGATTGTCCAAGCTACTAGTACCATTAGCGGTGCTAGAGGGTGATATGCTGCCTCAAGACCTCCAAGTGTTCTAGCTAGGCTTGCTGCCGCCGATGTCGGTATTAGGAGGGCTATGTATCTAAGCGGCTCCGGTAGTATTGTTGTTGGGTAGAATACTGGTGGTAAGAGTGTTAAGATTGCGGCTATCGGGTTTGTTACTGCACTTATGTTGCCCGGCTTCTTGAGGTAGAAGGCTATAGATGTTCCTAGTAGTACACCGAAGGGTATGAGCGCTAGGCCTGTTAGGAGACTGTAGACTGTTAAGTCTAGGTATCCGAACGCTAGGCCCAGCAATATTAGTATTGGGAGCTCCGCTATAACAACGAATAGAAGCTGCCCTAGGGTAACTCCAGCTATGTAGACTCGAGGTGTAACGGGCGAGGCTAGGAACAAGTCTAGAGTCTTAAGGACACGGCTATAGCCTACCTCCTGCCCCACCATGTTAACACCCATTGAGAAGCCCATGGTTGACAGCATCCCAGCTATTAGGTATCCTATTCCCCGAGCTCCACCCCAAGCCCACAGTATTATGCCTAGAGACACTGTGAGGAATAAGCTTTGGAAAATCCAGGCTTTCTGCCTGATAATCCATGTTGCTGATAACCTAGCTACCCCTAGTACACACAGGAGGGTGGAGGGTAGCCCTCCCCTCAACGCCCGCGACCCCCCTTGACATAGTATAGGTATGCGTCCTCCAACGATACAGGCTCTATAGTGGCTCTAAGGGATTGCATGGAGCTTAGAGCTGAGAGGGCTTCAGACCTGCTCTCGTAGTATGCTATCTTGACCCCTCCAAGGCTTAGAACTAGGCTGGCTTCTGGGACTTCCACTCCATCCTCCCTAACTACGATCTTATACCTATAGGGGAGGCTTTCAACTAGCTCTCTAGGGCTTCCAGAGGTTACTGTTACCCCCTCGTTTATAATTACGACCTTATCAGCTATAACCTCGGCTTCCCTCATGTCATGTGTTGTGTATATGACTGCTCTCCCACTCCTCACAGCTCTTCTAATGGAGCTCCACACTCTATACTTACCCTCAACGTCTATATCGCTTGTAGGCTCGTCTAGGAAGATTACTGGGGCCCCGGTAGCGAGCACCATAGCTGCTAGCACCCTCTTCCTCTGACCCCCACTAAGCTCCCACCCACTCCTATGCCTTAACTCCCATAGGTCGAGCTCCTCTAGCCACAGTCTAGCCTCTCTATCAGCTGTTGATAGCGAGAACCCCCTAGCTACTAGGTACCACTTAACAGCCTCGTATGGTGTCCAGTTTGGGTCTGGCCTCCCATCTTGAGGCATGAGAGCTACTATCCTCCTAACCTCCCACGCCTGGCTTACGATATCGTACCCGCCGACTAGGCCCCTACCCCTCGTGGGCTTGATTAGGGTTGATAGCATGTTTATAGTTGTAGTCTTGCCAGCCCCGTTAGGCCCTAGTAGCACTACTAACTCCCCATAGCCAGACGTGAAGGTCACGCTCCTAGCACCCCAGACGTCACCATACAATTTAGCTAGCCCCTCTGCGACCACAGCCTCTTCACTCAAAGCCCCAGCACCAAGGGATAATCTATAGGGAGCTCGTCAACTATAAGCCTTTGAGTTGAGAGATCTCAGCGAGACACGTGTAGCCCATGTGACGAGGCCTCTCAGCAATACCCTTATACGTGACGAGGCAGACAACTAACCTAGGGTGAGGGGTTGTGGGGAGCTCCAGCGAGGAGGGTGAGATGGATAGAGTCTTCGAGGTTTTAAGCCATAGGATTAGGAGGGCTATAATAGAGAGTATTGCTGAGAGGGGGCCCAGAAGCTTTACACAGCTAATGGACGATGCAGACGTTAAGGATACAGGTACTCTAACATTCCACTTAAGGAAGATGGCTGGCTTTCTAAGGAAGAATGAGAGGGGTGACTACGAGCTAACAGAGCTCGGATGGAAGGCCTATAGCGTACTCAAGAACTTAAAGGGTGCTGGAGAGACTAAGCCAGCTGAGCGTGTTGAAGTGAAAAGAGAGGCCGTGCAGGAGAGCTTAGAGCCACAAGTCGTAGTCTTAGGTGATAGGATCAAGGTGGTTATAAATAGGAGTCTGCTAGAGCACGTCAAGTCTAGGGGTAAGAGGCTAGTAGTTATGGATGCTGTAGCAGTGGATATAGCTGATGATGTCGACCCAAAGCTGTTCGATGAAGTAGTGGAGAGCATAGTGGATGTAGTGACTGTAAGGGCCCCCGAGAGCTTGAAAGGCTTAATCGAGCTTAAGTGTAGGGATGTAGCGAGCATACACGTTGGGCGCGGGGGCCCCTCTATGCTACCCGGCTTAGGCTTTATAGGCGATATTGTAGGATCTATAGTTTCAACTGTTTCATCTATCGTAGAGTCTATAGTAGAGCCTCTAGCTAGCCTAGGTGAGGTCGTTTCAGAGGCAGCCTCTAGGGATAGGAGGCTGGTCTATAGTGAGAGTTTCACCGGCGTTAGGGGGTTATCGGTTGACATTACTGGAGGCTATTTTAAGGCTGTTACAGCTAGAGGTGGGGAGGCTAGGATATCCGTATATGAGAGCTTGAGAGATGGCAAGTGTCGGTATAACGTGGATTTGAGAGATGGGATTCTGATGGTTGATGCTAGTGGCTGCATAGTAGAGGTTTCTATACCAGAGGTAGAGCTAGACGTTGTAGAGGCTAGCGTTAGCGGGGGCTATACGGCCTTAAGCTTAACTAGAGGGGCGAAGAGAGTTAGTTGCGTACTCTCAGGAGGGCTACTAGAAGTCGACTTAGGGAATATGGCGGCCTCAACAGTAGAGCTGAGCGTCAGCGGGGGTAAGATGAGAGTCAACCTATCCTATAGGGTGTACGAGGGGAGCTCAAGAGTAAACCTAGACCTAGCTGGAGGCCTCCTAGAGGCCGAGATGAAGGTACCAAAGGGTGTAAGGGTAGACTACAAGGTAGACAGGATAGGAGGGTGGGCTACAGTAAGTGTAGACAGAGAGCTACAGGAGATCGAGAAGGCAGTAGGGAGGCTAGAAGTAGACATAAGCGTGACAGGAGGGCTAGCTAGAGTAGGGATAAAGAGGGCGGAGAGCTCCTAGGAAGACGGATAGAGATTCTACAAGACGGGGGAAACCCTCCGCCTCTAAGAGCCTAGAGGTTACCCTCGAGCCTAACCTGATAATGGGAGAGCTTTAAACCATACATGTGCGAGGAGGGTAGTTTAAAGCTTGACCTTAACCTAGCTTATCTAGGTTTCCCCGCTTGGGCGTAGCGTACCTGCTGAGAGTCTATGCTGACACGTCGACTGTAGGCTACTACTCGCCGTTACACAGGCATCTCGAGTGTGCCAGCCTCCTACCCATACCAGAGCGTAGGCTTGAGCTCTCAAGGGCCCCCATGTGGCTCAACCCCTATTTTGTCCGCGACCCCTGCACTAACCTGGCTATGGCTACCTTCATGCCGCTAGGGTTAGAGTGGGTAATGCACAGGGATCCTAGGTTAGATCTAGGCTTTTACACCGAGCCTTTAGGTAGGAGTGGGAGGCTGCCTAGAGCTGTTAGTAGGGGCTGGCTTCTAGTTCTAGTCTCTGGTCTAGCAGTGTACCCAGAGGGGTTCTGGGATCGTAGAAGGAGTAGGAGGGAGATACTGAAAGCGTTTAGAGAGGCGATGGGTAGCGGTAGAGGGGGAGTCTACATAGTGGCTCTAATGGAGATCGAAGAGGTGCTAGAGGTGAGAGACTGGAGTAGAGCTCCACAAGAGCTCCTCCAAAGCCCCCATAGCGTTTTAGGGGAGCCTGTTAGAGCCGTACTGGGAGATGTGATGCTAGTAACACCGCCTATACCCCTAGACGCTATAGCGAGGGGGAGGTTGAGGGAGAGGATAGAGAGACTAGCCAGGGGGAGGTTTAGGGTAGGCCGTCTGGGTGATCTAAGCGAGGTACTAGAACTTGTAGAGAGGCAAGCTACGTTGAGGAGGCTTAAAGCTCTAAACCAGAGTAGATCCTAGTGTTTTAGACTGAGAATACCAGCTGTAGAGGCGTGTGTTCACGGTATTATACTTAAAACTTCTGGTTGTTTTGTTAAGGAGTTTGGTGGTTTAAAATTGTTGACATTGTTTGCTGTTGGTACTCTTGCTAGTCTTGTTGCTGCTATCGTTATAGAGTTTTATTTAGTTGCCGCCATCATGTGGGGTATCGAGATTATATGTAGCATTCTAGGAGTTGTTGGAGGCTCTTTTCTAGCATTGCTCGCTGTTATCGCTCTCTACTCCTACTCTAGGAGTGCTTCCCATGCTAGGCTCTTAATGATCTACGTAGCCCCTCTAGGCGCTCTACTAGGATTCATAGCTTTGCTCATGGTGATTCTAAACTATAACTGCCCGTGGGGCCCCCTTAGGGTTCTAGCTTTAGCCTATATATTCGAGGTTATCGTTGCCCTACGCTTAACCAGCGATTTCAAGGTTTACTCTGAGACCTCAGCCTACGGGTTCCTCGCCGGTGTTTCAGTCTTCACTCTCGGCCTCATACTCTTGAGTATATCAACGGCCTCCCTCTATCTAAGCCTTGCCGGTAACACGTTGAAGCTAGCCTCATTCACCATCCTG
>ERZ1684501.62-NODE-62-length-10804-cov-5.858126_pt1 | contig 10804 bp, 11 predicted proteins | sample MGYA00580191_ERZ1684501 | MGnify/ENA primary metagenome ERZ1684501 (study PRJEB41475, sample SAMN08455322) | hot springs metagenome | biome: temperate mixed forest biome [ENVO:01000212]; feature: neutral hot spring [ENVO:00002181]; material: water | place: New... | reverse complement strand
CCAACGTCCACGGACTCGACGAGGAGATCCCGATCTACACAATCGAGGAAAGGCCGAGATATGGAGACCCCTGGGCCGAGATCTTATCCGACTGGTGGCTTAAAGGCAGCAAGCTTCTAAGAAGGCTCGGCGCAGACGTAGCCGTCGTAAATGGAGTCGCGCCCCTGCGATTTAGGCCTAAGGTCGCAGTAGCCCACGGGCCCCTGGGCCGGGTTTCAAGATCCCAGAGAACGACCTTGAAGATCCTCTACGGCACGTACGACCGCGTAGTGTGTGTCTCGAAGGCTTCGGAGGAAGAGTACGGCGACATTGCCAGATGCGACGAGATAATCCCGCTCCCCTTTAAGCTGGATCTTTACACGCCTAAGCCCATGAACGCCAGATCCAACGTTGTTGTCCACGTAGGCACGGCGCCGAGGAAGAACCCCCAGGTAAGCGTTGAAGCTGTCAAAATCCTAAGAGAGAGAGGACTCGATGTAAAGCTCGTGTTTGTGGGAGCCCGGAGCGCTACCGTGGAGGAGTTCGCAAAGAGGTACAGCTTCGTCGAAACCCTCTTCGGCATCGACGAGAAGGCAAAGGCGGAGCTCCTAGCAGGCGCCAAGGCGCTGATTCTCCCATCAAGCGGGGAGGCCCTCCCATACACCGTCCTTGAAGCCATGGCGAGTGGAACTCCCCCGTGGCCTCAAGCGCAGTCCCAAGCGATGTAGTCATAGACGGGTTCAACGGAATTAGGGTGAACAGCCTTGACTCAGTCGACTACGCGAAGGCGTTGGAGAGATTGCTCAGAGACGAAGGCCTCTGGCTCAAGCTGTCGAGCAACGGCGTTGATTTCGTCAAGAGGTTCGAGTACGTGGAAGTCGCCAGGAGGTACGAGGACATCTTCAGAAGGCTTATCCATGAATCCTAGGGAGGCCCTCTTAAGCGTGAGAAAAGTCATTGAGTCTCTCGGGGACAAGAAGGTTAGGGATAGCTACTACGTGGAGTTCCACAGGAGGCTCCTAGTCCTAGAGCTTGCCTCTAGGTACTGCCAGGGCGGGAGAGTAGTAGACGTGGGGGCCAGTCCCTTCATCCTCTCCTGCGCTCTAAAGTCCATGGGCTTTGACGTAGTGGCAGTAGACTACGACCCCGAGGAGTACAGGCACATAGCCGAGGCTTGCGGCATCTTAACCGCCAAGGCGGACTTAGAAAGAGATGCAATTCCGCTGGAGGACGGCTGGGCGGACTGCGCGGTGTTCACAGAGGTTATAGAGCACATAAACCCCTACTACGTTGGACACACGCTGGCCGAGATAAACCGTGTACTAAAGCAACAAGGCGTGTTGATACTCACGACGCCCAACATCGCCTCACTGTTTAGACGGCTTAGGCTAATGCTAGGCCTACAGCCGCAGTACCACTACCACGTCCACGAGTACACGAAAAGCGAAGTTGAACAACTCCTCCAGCAATACGGCTTCAACGTCGTCGAAAGCTTCTACTCCGACATAAACGACCTCACCTTTGTCGACGCAGAGGGAGATGAGTATCTGGCTCTGGGGAGCTACCCCCGGCTACTGGCCTTAGCCATTAGGAGGCCAACGAAACTAAATCTGCTGAGGGCGGTGGCATATCCCGTCGTCAAGTTGGTGCCCAGCCTAAGAATGCTAGTTGTAGTAGTTGCCAAGAAGGCTACCACAGCCACAGTCCAGAAAGCTGAGAGGTGGGGATAAGCTGTGCGTGAGCTAAGACAAAAAGTCTACAGCTTACTGGCGCACCACAGGTGGTTATTCCATATCGCAAACATTGCTAGAACGTCGCTGGTTGTAGCACGGCTGTTCCCCACCATTGTGAATAACCTAGGCCTACCGCGCGCCCTGCGGACAATCGCAAGGGCGCTCGTCGTCAAGAACAGGGAAGGTTGGACCAGACTCAGCTTAGCCGCGTGTAAGCTACACTTTTTGCAAAGACCTTAAGGCCTCATGCCAGAGATGCTTCATAGAGTCGGCGTGAGTCAAAGGCCGAAGATCTTAGTGGTAACAGAGAGGTATTGGCCAGAAGGGAGCGGTGGAGGGCTGGTAACGCACCTAATAACGAAACTTCTCGCGGATAAATTCGACGTCACGGTGGTCGCAAGAACGAAGAAACCAGAGAGCCAAGGGCTTAAAGTACAATACGAGCCAGCGTCGGCTACAAGAAAAAACATTTACTTTTGTTAATTGTACAGTAAGTAAGCCGTAATCATGAGGGCGTCTATAGTTATCCCAAGCAAAGGTTGTCAATATTTAGGCTTTACAATGAAATCGCTAAAAGGCCAAGTGGTAAAGCCTTATGAGGTGATCCTAGTACTAAAAGATTGCGAAATAAGGCGTGTAGAAGCCATAACTCAAGGGTTAAACCATATTGTAATAGAACAGAAGAGGGGCTTCTTCACACATGCGCTTAACTTAGGCAAAAGAGAGGCGCGGGGTGACATCATCATTTTTACAGACGACGATGTCATATTCCCCAAGGGCTGGGTCAAAAGATATTTCAAACTTCACGCCCTTTATCGCGGTGCCGCAGGCATAGGAAGCAGAGATATATACCTAGACCTGAACAGCGTAAAGCTAAGCCCCACGTCAGATGACAAGCCTTGGGTCAGGCTATTTAGATGGACTATCAGACCCATAATAGACAAGCCCCATCTTCTTCTCCGTAAGTATAGGCTAGGTGTTTACATAACTAAGAACTACAGAATAGCGTACGGCCCCTGTATACCTTACCGAATTTGCTATTCACTGCCTCTTCGCGGTGCAAATATGAGCTTTAAGGCTGAGTATATACACGATGCACGGTTTCCAGAGCACCCAAAGCTCGTGAGGGCGCCCGGAAACGAACAGTACTTCGCCCTCCAACTGCTTCTCAAAGGATTTGACACAATCTACGTACCAGACAACCCAGTGTTACACATAATCCGCGAAAGCCTTTCAAGAACAAAAGAACAACACGAACTATTATATGAATTTAAATTTATGAGAAAGCTTATCGCAAAGCTATTGGAGAAATATGAAGTTGAACCAGATTGAATATATCGTATATGCGATTTCTCAAAGACCACTGCAGTTAATAAATCTAAAAAATAAATAGTATTTCGGCTTGTAGTTTTCAGTTCGAGACTTGTAAACGTAGTGGCATATACTTACTCATATAGATGATTAAGTTTTTCAAACAAAATCAGAATTTCAGATAGCAAAATAATTCCATAGACATGATTAACGACTTTAACGATATCGCTCTAATGTTATACCCTCATTTCGTAGTACACGGAGGTGTCGAAAAGCATTTACTTGAACTTTCAGAAGAATTGTATCGAAAAGCTTCTATGACAAGTATCTTAGTTTCATTCAACACCGATCCATTTTCATATTCAATTTTACCTGTATCGAGCATCACTAGCGCAAAGGAACAAAAAGATGTCGAATATATTCATCCTCTGACAATAATTAGATTTCGTATACCGAAAACTTTAGGTTTTCTCAAGAAAATGCCTGCCGATGTTAGAATGTTTTTCTTAGCTAGGTATTACGGGAGTCTTATAAACCAATTGCTTAGAAACAATGGTCTTTTAATACGAAAGGGGAAACTAAGAATAATATACGCCGCAGAACCTTTAGCAATACTTGCTTTAAGAACTATTATGTCATCACTTTTGAATAGTATAGGTAAAATTGTAGCGGGTATTCATACAGATTGGAATTTTAGAAACTATATCACTAAGAGTATTGCAAGGTCTTTGCTTAAAGATGTCGATATATGTGTTGTTAATAATATAAATACACTTACATATCAACGAATTAAGCAGTTATGTAACCAAACATATTTCATCCCAAACTGGGTTGATACCTCTAGATTCAGACCCAGAGATAATATAAAAGAATATATAAGAGAAAAACTTGGACTACCTAAACACTCGACCATTATTCTCTCTATTTTTCGCTTTACGCAAGAAAAGAATCCTCTAAATTTAATTAAAGCTCTTAAAATAGTAATTGATAAATACCCAGACAAAGTTATTAGTTTAATCGTAGGCTCAGGACCTTTAAGGAAGGATATTGAAATTGCTTGTCAAAAACTTAGATTAACTAATAGTGTAAAAATTATTGATCCTATTCCTCATTCACATACTTTATTCCCCCTTATTTACAATGCCGCAGATTTCTTTGTTCTTGTTCCTTTCCATGAGGGCGTATCTATGGTAGTCCTTGAGGCGTTAGCTTCAGGTTTACCTGTGGTATATTCCAATGTGCCAGGTATTCCAAAAAATTTATCTAATAGCTTGCTTCTAGCAAATCCTCATTCACCTTTGGATATTGCCGAAAAAATATTGAATGTCATGGAAAATCCAGAACTACGGGAAAGACTAAGTACAAAGGGTTTAGAAACGGTCGAAAAATACTATGAAAAACATAAAGTATTGCAAATGTACCTAAAAACATTATTAGAATAGTTTATCAATATGAAACTTCTCCACCTCGCTCCGAGCTCGCAAACGCAGACTCGTCGAGAGTCTTCTCGGTACCCAACGGGAGTCGAGAATGAGCTCCTCAAGCTTATGAGCAAGGAGGTCGCCCGATCCTATTGGAAATAGGAGCAGAGTTTGGGGGGGGGGGGTTACATTGTGTTCACGTCGCGCCGGGCCCTATAAAGGGCACGTATACGCTGGTCAAGGCCTTGGTTCTGCTTAAGAAAATGAGAAGAACTAGGTTCACAGCCCCATAGCGTGGGAAGCATGGGGCCACCCTCATACAGGAGATATGTTGAAAATGTGACCAAGAAGTTTGGCCTAAACGTAAAGCTCCTAGGATGGGTACCCTACAAAGAGTTGTTATACATATATAATGCCGCAAAGGTGGCGGTCGTACTTAGCTACAGCGAAGGAAACCCCCTAGTAGTACCGGAATCCTTGGCATGCGAAACACCAGTAAGTGCTAACGAACGCTTAAATTTTGACCTATAAAGTGGTCAGTAAATTTCTCTATGCTGTGGTCTAATGAGGACTATACCTATACATGTAGAACCATTGTAGCGAATTTATACAATGGGTATGGAGGGGGCGTAAGAGTGACGTTAAATATTGTGAAAGCGTTGCTAGAAGACGGGTGCCGTGTAGATCTGGTGAGCTTGTCGGGACTTTCACCATCTAAGCTTGAAGAAGTCCACGGTATCGACCTCCAACAATATCTAAAGAGGGGTAAACTCAAAATTCATTATAAGTTCTCAAGATTACCAATAATGGCAAAAGCTAGGCTATTCGCAATTAGAACTTTTGAGAACTACCTAATTGAGAAGTTGAATCATGTCGGAATAGAGAATGTGTCACTTGCAATCTTTTTCGATGATATTACCTCAAGAGTTCTAGAACTGCTCGAAAAACATTCAATACCGGTTATACTTTACATTCACTTCTCTTATGTTCACCGCATAGCTTTAGCTCTCTACGGTGAGATTTTTAAAGAACGGTTTTCGTCAAGTTTCGAAATCTTAAAAGAGCGGTTAATGAGAACGGCGTTTCGCAAGATTTTCGCTTGGATCCCAGACTACAAGAACGTGAAAGTTCTAGCCAATAGCACGATTACAAGGACTGCAACAAGAATCGTGTGGAAAATAGACCCCCAAGTTCTCTACCCTCCAGTGTATGTCCCCAACCATATTCGTAATAAGGCAATAAGACGTGGCATAGCAGAGGGCAAGGAGAATCTCATCGTTACGTTGGGCGTTTTTGAGCCATCAAAACGTCACGACGTTGTACTAGAGACGTTTTCAAAGTCTAGAATAGTGCAAGACGCAAAGCTGTTTCTGATAGGATCCCCTTCACATAATGCATACTTACGCTATCTGTATGATAAAGTTAGAGAAATGAACATCAAAGATCGTGTGAAAATAATACTAAATGCAGATGAAAAGACAAAATGGTACTTACTTTCAAAGGCTAAAGCAATAGTGCACCCAAAGATATTTGAACCATTTGGCATAGCTGTAGCAGAAGGCATGTGCGCTGGTGCGATTCCAATAGTCTACAAGGGACCTCTATCGGGTCCTTGGATCGATATCGTAAAGAGGGGTAAGTACGGATTCGGTTTTAGAGATCTAGAGGAGCTTTCAGATAGAATTGAGCTAGCTATTAATAATTACGATAAACATGTTAAAGAAATGCATGTATTGGAAAGATGTAGCTATTTTGAATATAAGAACTTTAAGAATGAGTTTATCAACACCGTGAAATCTATAACATGAAGTTATGATACACAAGACTACAGCTAACAATGCTATTTCAAAGTTCGGTAGGGTCGCATTGTTTGTAGGGTTACTATCGTCATACATTGTGCTTAGATTAGCATATAATCAATTGATGACCTACACGAGCCTAGTGTTATTCTCATCACTTTTATCTATAGTTTTACTTCTAAGTCATAGACCCCCATCCTGTTCTTACATGGGACTACAAAGCAAATGGCAAATCTTGCCGAATACATAGCTACAAACGGCGCTGTACCTAAACCGGAACAAGCTTTTACAATAGGTTCAAGAATAGAGTACGCAAGTTATCCTGCCCCATTTATTTCTGTGGGCTATAACCAATATAGATGAGGCAATCTAAATAATAGCAGAACTACTTGTGAACGACAAATTAAGATTTGAAATAGTTAAAAACGCTATAGGAAAGGCAAAAACATATGATAAAAATATATTTAAAACAAAAATGATAAATTACATAAAACAAGTACTGTTATATTGACAATGCATGACAATGTTCAGATGAAAAATAGCGTTTTTGCGCTGTATGATGCAGACCATTAATTTAATGTTATGCTGAAATCCTCGAAAATGTATAATAGATATTATATCTATTCGTATATACCAGTATTACTCTTCGTCAGTTTCTTTCTTATTAATTATCTACTCTTAAATGGTGAAGCAGATCCATTTTTGGCGACAACAGTGGCTCAAGCCAATGGCATAATTGCGAATGGGAGACTCTCCAAAGATTTCTGCGATGTCTCAATTTCTGTTGCTGGAAACTGGAATTGGCAAGGACACACATGTGGCTACACTTCATCCCTACTCGTAGTTCCCGGAGTCACACTCTCCGTACTTTCTCTTTTAACAGGAGCAACACCAATAGTAACACTGTATATACCTGTCAATGCCTTAATTATGTTGCTAGCCATATCTATTATTGGGAAGACGCTTCACAGTAACATACTAAGTAATGTATCAATGCGTTGGCTGAAACTACTAGCTCTTCTGACATTTATAATAGCGTCTACTTGGTTTTCAGTAGATTACATATTAGGTAGGTTCTATACCCTCCAATATCACGCCTACAGCTTATCAATCTATGTTCTCAGTCTAGCAATCTTAGTTAAATACATAGTTAAGCACGACGATTGGAGACTTGTGATATTGCATATAATTCTGAGTTTTGTGTTAATTAACATCCATTACAGAGCTATATACCTCGTACTTGGTGGCCTAATAGGCATTATTACGTATAATATATTGTTCATGTCTAGATTTAATAAACAGTTGAACAAGCTATATCGGAATTTAGCATTTTTAGCTTTTAGTATCATTATTCTAATATACTTTAAGGAATTTTTTACTCAGTTTGTTGGCGGTCGTCTTGATATCACCAAGCTAGTCTTCTCAATGCTTAGCTATGTTACCAATTTCTATGAGTTCTCTCAACACGGACAAATACAAACGCCCATCGTGTTACCCCAAATTATACTACTTCAAGAACTGTTCTCAAAGATCTTTACATATGTAACATTACCTTATATAATTGCAGTACTAATTCTACAGATGCGGCGCTACTTGCTCGGTAATTCAACCTATTATAGTCACATCGTTACATCAATATTTGCATATCTTCTAGGGTCAAGTGTTACTGTATTTCTTGCATATTTTTACGCATATGGTACCACTAGTAGGTTTGGAATAAACGATTCTTGGTTGCTGCTGTTGGTCCTGCCTGTGTCATCTCTTCTCTGGAGACGTACTGGACTTACTATTGTAGCAATAGTCAGTGTGATACTGGTAGGTTGCAGTAGCATTCTAGTAGCCACATCACCGTATTTAAGAATAGGTTATACAAGTTTTACTCCGCCACCCATTGATGCGGTAAAATCTTTTGCAATATATTTTGCAGAAAATATATCATATGGGAGAAATTCATATAGCACATTAGTTGCGGGATTTCCCACAGCGGCATATTTGTACGTTTCTACCTCCACAAAACACTTTGAAACAGTAAAAAGTATTGTAATCTATAATTTTCCAAATAATCCAGATTACTTAAATAAACACAGTTTTGTGGTTATTACTGACGTGGAACTAAATAATGGAATCTTTACAGACGTATATTTTTCAGCCTTTTTACCACCTAAAGAAATAGAAACAATCTATAAGTATCTTCTTCAAGAACGCAATCTGATATACAATGGTGCCTTAAAATGTTTTAACTAAAGTCGCGAGTATTCGCAATCTAGTATTTAATCCTGTTTGTTAATTATTAAGTGAAGCGATGCTTCGCGTGTTAGCTATTACTCACGCCTTAGGATTTGGAGGTGCTCAAGTGAGTACGCTCGAGTTCCTCAAGTTGTTGAAAGGCCTAGTGGATATTCGTATTGTGGTCTGTGAGAGCGCTGACGAAAGGTTTGTCGATGGTCTTCGGTCTCTAGGTCTGCAGTTTAGGGGTGTTCTCTGTAAGCTTATCGCAAGTTATCCTGATATGGCCGTGGATAGCGTCTCTGTTCTTATTGAGTGGGCCGATGTCGTTTGGATAACCGATGTGGAGTACCTCATCGCCCCGAGGATTAAGAGGGTTAGGAGGGTTCCCATAGTTGCTCATCTCCGCAGCTATGCTCTGCTGTGCCCTTGGTGGGGCCTCCTCTACGGTATGAGGGATGTGTGTAGCGGCTGTAGCCTCGGTAGGATTGTGAGGTGTAAGCAACTGTTCAACGAAGAGCTTATCAAGTTGGGTATTCTGAGTCCGTTCAAGGGTCACGTATATAAGCTCCTGGACTTCGTTAAGGGTCCAGCAGACTATGCGAGGTTCAGAGTGTTGTTTAGAAACGTAGTGGAATCAATAGACGGCTTTATAGCTGTGTCTAGATTCGTCGAAGAGATTCACAAAAGACTTATGGGATCCGACAAGCCGATAGAGACGATATATAACCCCGTTACGACGCCCTTGGAATTCCTAAGTTCGAACTCTGTAATTGTGGAGGGGCCCAGGGATGATGTAATACTCTACGCCTCGGGATCCAACCCCGTTAAAGGTCCTCACCTGGCCTTAGAAGCGTTTAAGTTTCTAATCGAGGAAGGGCACAAAGTCAAAATGATTATGACCGGCTGTAAGGGCTCTTGGGTAGAGGCCTACGCTAAGAGGGTCGGAGTAAGCGAATATGTCGAGTTCGCAAGCAAAATATCGCTGGAGCAGCTTTATAAGTCCATGTCCAGGGCCAGGGCCGTGATAATGCCCAGCGTATGGCCGGAACCTTTCGGGAGGGAGCCCGTAGAGGCTAATAGGCTTGGAACTCCCGCAGTGGTGACTAATAGAGGTGGACTGCCGGAAACAGTTGTTGATGGTGAAACGGGTCTCGTAGTTGAGCCAAATCCGGAAGCTTTGGCGCGTGCACTATCGAGGTATATAAGTGGGGGTGCGGTAGATGCGCGAAAGATTGCAGAGCTTTCGCTTAGATATCTAGAACCTGAAAAGAGTGTAGAGGCCTTGCTCAGCTTCTTCCACAAATTCGTGGTTTAACTATATGCGTAGCGCCGAGGGGATAGGCCCTCGCGAGAAGCTGTACGTATCGCTTCAAAATGTGGGATTCTATCTCAACAGGGTCTTTGGGTCCCTCCATAATAAGATCAGCTCAGCTTACAGCGTTGTGAAGGTATATGGACCGAGGGGGTTCGAAGTAATTAAAGCATATACACTAGGCGGGAAGACACATATCTATAATCTAAGAGTCGAGGTCGGAGAGCTATAGGCATGGCAGCATGGCTCGCGAAACTTGTCGCATCAGGATATCTAAGGGTAGAGGATGGGGATGTTTACGTTGATTTAGGTGGCGAACGCACTGTAGTACCTTTAGAGAGTCTGCTATTAGCTTCTTATGCCTCTATCGCTCTTCATAGTTTGACTTGGCTTGTAGCACTTAGAAGTCTCGGCGGAAAATGTGCAAAGTCGAAGGATGGGTTCGTCTGCTCGTTTAGGGGTCTAAAGTTTTTCGCGAGGAAGCTCGCTGAGGCGGATTTGCCGTTGCCAGAGGATCTCTACGACGGACCTCTTCTGGGGGCGTCAAAGGAGAAGTTTGAATTCAAATTCTTTACGAAGGTGTTGAAGAGTTCGGATAGACCTTTTGTTGTTGATGTTGGAGCTTACGTCGGTGCTTACACTGTTGAAGCGTGTACTAGGGGGCCAGCGCTATAGCTCTAGAGCCTGACCCTGACAACTTCAGGGTTTTAGAGTTTAACCTAGAATTGAATAGATGCACAAACGCTAAGGCTCTACAGGTGGCGGCTGGCGCTAAAGAGAGTGTTGTACCCCTGTACGAGGGGGTTTCGTATACAACAACGAGTCTGTTGTCCAACTTTGAGTATTCGACAAAAATTGCAAAGTCCTATGTCAAGGTTTCAACTCTCGACAGTATACTGAGTGGTGAGGATTGGATTCCGGGGTCTTATATAGACTACCTCAAGATAGATGTCGAGGGGGCCGAGCTTGATGTGCTTAGAGGTGCTACAGAGACTCTGCGGAGAACCCGCTACATCCAGG
>ERZ1684501.61-NODE-61-length-10806-cov-10.327318_pt1 | contig 10806 bp, 9 predicted proteins | sample MGYA00580191_ERZ1684501 | MGnify/ENA primary metagenome ERZ1684501 (study PRJEB41475, sample SAMN08455322) | hot springs metagenome | biome: temperate mixed forest biome [ENVO:01000212]; feature: neutral hot spring [ENVO:00002181]; material: water | place: New... | reverse complement strand
CCTAGCCGCCGCGGCCGCCGCCGGAAGCCTCCCAGCCGCCGCACTCCTCGCCACAAGCGCCGCCCTAGCCCTCTACAAGCCATACAGGACCTGGGCCGCCATGCAGGCCTACCTAATCGCCGCCACAGTCAAAAACCTCTGGGACAAAGAGCTAGTCTGGGAAAAACAGGAAAAGCGCTGATGCCAGACCTGCTAACCCACTACGCCACAAGCCTACTAATAGCCACACGCGCCCTACCCCTACGCCACGCCGCACTGCTCGCCCTAGTAGGACTACTCCCAGACGTGGACGCCCTACTCAAAATCCACAGGTCAGCCACCCACAGCCTAGTACTCGTCGCGGCCGCCGCCCCCGCAATCCCGGCCCTCAAGCGCCGCGCCAAACACGCCGCCCTAGCCCTGGCAATATACGCCCTCCACATAGTCCTAGACATATTCACAGGACCCACGCCCGCGCTGTGGCCCATACTCGGGGAAAGCTACGCAATCACCATAAAAGTAGACGGGGCCGTGGCAGACAGAATAGCCATAGCGCCCCACGTCGAAATCAACGCCGAGCCTACAAACTTCACCCGGGTACAGGCAGTAGAGGGGCCAATCGTCTCAACCACAGGCGTTGTCGTAGCTACAATAACAGCCGCCCTACTGGCGACGGAATACGCCAACAGACGCCGCAAGGCGCCATGAGGATCGTCTACGCCGCGCCCACCTATCACCCCCACGTGGGAGGCGTGGAATACGTCGTCAAGGTGGTTGCGGAGAGACTGGCCAAGCGGAGCCACGAAGTCGCCGTTATCGCCAGGAGGGCCAAACGCCGAGGAGGTAAACGGGGTACATGTTCACAGCACAAGCTACATTCTCATCAAGAGGACCTTGTGGGTTTCGTGTAGGTACTACACCGCAGGGTCTTGTTAGAAGTGTAAGCATGCGAGTAGTAATTATTACGCCTTTCTACAAACCTAGTATTGGAGGTGTTGAATATATCGTATATCATACGGCTCGTGAGCTTTCGAAACGGGGTTTTGAAGTTCACATTATTACGACTACCCACGACAATCGTTGGAAAAGAGTTGCCTCACCTGGTGTAAATGTTGAAGAAGAGATCTACATACATAGATTAGAACCTTCATACTTAAGGGTGGGGTATGCAACTATTATGAGAGGGCTTAGAGAAGTTCTTATGGGAATTAAGCCTGACATCGTACATAGCCACAATCTTCATCCACATCTCTTTCAAGCTATGAGATGGAAAGAAAATTTAAGATACAAACTTGTTGCCCAATTACATTTTCCAATAGCTACAGGAATAGATCATTTATTAGCGCGAATTTTCTTCAAATATGTTATGTGGAATCTTGTTAGAAATCAAAATAAAATCAATATGTTTATTGCACATACGAACATTGAAAAGTATTGGCTTATAAGTGAAGGTATTAATGAATCACGTATAGCTGTAGTGAGATATCCCGGAGTACCAGCCAAGCTTCTTGAGTATGAACCTGAAACGGATATACATAATAAATTATCCGCGAACACTGTTATAACATATATTAGTCGAATTCATCCAAGAAAGGGACAACATCTCTTAATAAAGGCATCATATCACTTGCAACAGGAACTAAATGATTTTAAAGTATATATAGCTGGTCCTCCTTCAGATACAAAATACTTGCAAAATTTAATTTATTTAATAAATAAATTAAATTTAAAAAAACATATTATAGTACATCCTAATTCACTAACAGAAAAAGAAAAAAACGACATTATTGCTACTTCGGATGTTTTTGCTTGTACTGCGATTAGGGATTTACACCCAATAGTGATCCTAGAAGCACTCGCATTGAAGGTACCCGTCGTAGCAACAAAAACTGGCGTTATACCTGAAGTGCTGGATCCTAGGGTTATCATCGGAGAAGAAGATAAGAATTACAATAATGTAGCATTAAATATTGAAAAAGTTATAAAATTAGTTAAAGATAATCCTACAGAAATTGCAAAAGGAATAACAGAAATGATCAAACATGATAAAGAGAAGAATAACGAAGTATTTACAACAGTTATTAGACCATATACATTCGAGCATATTACAGAAAAATTAATAGAATACTATAAAACTCTTTTCAGTAAATAATACAATCGAAAATTTATGTCATTTATCATTGTATATATTTCACGTAAAATAAAAATCACATTACTAATTGCCATACTTCTAATATTCTTTGTGTTAAATCTTATATTAACATTCTCAGATAATCAAACTATTTTGACGAAATGGAATTTATTAATGTTTTTCCACAGATTGACCTTTTATATTATAGCATTTTTTGTTATTATACTTATTTTAATTGGCTATAAAAGTTTATCATTATTAGCATTTTCATTTTTATTATTTTCGATAAGTAGTTCAGAAATTTTTACCATGGGATACTACGGCGCGTTGCTAGATGGAAATACTGGCATAGTTCCTTTGCTAAGACAATCAGCACTTGTATCGGCATATAGTGCTACGGGCCACTTGTATATATCAGATATTGATCCTCATACCTACTTTTTTAGCGAACATTTACTTATTTATATACTTTCACAAATAAATTCACTGAATTTGGTGATTACAAATATATTCATAGTCGAAATAATAAGAATAACACTAGGAATATGCATATTTGGTATACTATTTAATTATATAGATAAAAGTAAATCTGACAATAAACAATTTAACCAATATTTATATTTGCTAACATTTATAAGTTCAGCTGTCATGTTTCTCTGGAGATATGTTGAAGGAGAACTTGTAGTAATCCTTTTTGTAATATTGATATACTTAATTATCAAAAACACAAATAAATCATATCTAGTAAATAAACAAAATATTATAATAATTTTACTATTATATTTCTTCATTAGTACCGGTTCATTTTCATTATTTGTTAATTTAACATCAATTTTTTTCTTTATTATCTTAATTATGATAATAAAAAGAAATATTAATAAAACCTTTGTATTTTTAACGGCTTTGTTTTTAATTGGTGTATTTAGAATTTTATATGTTCTCAGTATAAAATATATACAAGCTTATTATATCATTTTTACAAGTATTCTTAACACTTTATTAAGTCCTACCAAATTGGTCCCTCAAAAATCTACCTTTATGTCAAAGATTTTGTATTCCACAAACTTGTTAGACTACACTATTAGCTTATTGGCTTTAATTTCTTTTATATTACTTCAATTAATATTGATGTATACTAACTTAAAAATTGTATTAACTATAGAAAAATATTCTTATTTAACATATAAATCCTTAGATTTTAATCTTGTACTTTCGCTCTCTATACATTATTTGATATTTGCTTCATTTTTTATGTTTAGTGCCTATATTAATGCGATCTATAATATACCATTAATACCTGTTGTAGATAAACATGCCTGGTTACAATTGATTCGACCATTAATTTTGATTAATATATTTACGATTTTAAAGTTTATAGACATTGGTAAAAGCAAAAATATTATAAAAGATGATAAATTTGACTGGAATAATTTACTTTTTAAATCTTTACAATGGTTTTTCTACAATAAATTATTTTCTAAATTATCACTCTTTTTATTACTAATAAGTTCGATCCTAATAACACCTTTATTGCTTGGAACTTCTGAAATAAAAACTTATGCAGATACAATTATATATGCGAATAGCAATAATAATTATAATTTATTTATTCTCGAAGGTAATCAAATATATAAATTTTTTATAAACTTTGAGAATGCGACTATCAAGTTTAATGTATTTACTTGCAACTTCACATGGGGATATTATATATTACCGCTTAGCTTCAAAGGCATTAACGTAATAACATACAATGGTCATTGCTATAATTCATTGTTTCATGGTTTAATTTTAAGTCTATATAAATATGAAGTATTATTAGATCTCTGTAGTTATAATTGTGCCAATACGCTTAGAATATACATTATTTATAAAAGCTATTTAAAATGAAAAGAACAATGAAAGTACTCATGACTTTGGGACGGTACGAATTCGGGGGATTTGCTACTACCGTGAATTTTCTTTCTAGATATCTAAGACATTTAGGCGTCGACGTAACAATAGCGGCCATGAAGATTAGAGAATCTATACCTTATTCAGATGTGCATGAGCTAAAACCTGTTGAGATATGTAATGAAGCAAAACATTACGACGTTGTACATGTTCATATCTCATTTCCATATCTTTATTACTTGGAAAAATGTTCTGTGAAGAATTTTTTGTTAACGCACCATGGAGTAGCTCCCCTTAAAGCTATACCCCAAATAAGGGAAAAATTCATTAACTTTTTCCTTAACAATGTAGCTTATAAATTCTTACTAAAGAATGTACCAATAATCATTTCTAATTCATATCATACAAAAGAAAAGTTATATAAGCTTTATAAGATAAATTCGGTAGTAATTTATAATGGCGTAGATCTTAATATCTTCAAGCCAAATCTTAATAACAGACCTGATTCTGCAAAAGAGATAATTTTCTTTAATCCAACAGCATGGAAAAGTCCTAATAGGTTAGTTAAACATTTTTTTATTATAAAGCAAGTTTTCAAAACAGCTAAGTTGCTAGCTATAGGACTACCACAAAAATATTGGCACGGACAAGGCATTATAGCATTACCAAGAATGCCGCTAGAAAAAGTCGCAGAGCTCTACCGGAGATCTCATATTTTATTATTTGTGTCTGAATATGAAAGTTTTGGATACCCAATAGTTGAGGCGTTTGCTAGCGGTGTTCCGGTAGTAGCTTTATATAGAGAAGATGCAAGAATAGAACACTTACTAAACTCGCGGGGTGGACTTTTCTATGACGAAAGAATGTCATCCAGTCTCATAAAGGTTGTTTCAACTATTTTAGAGAATTATAACTACTTTAGACGACAAGCTCTTCAATACGCTCAAAATTTCAATTGGTTAAAAATAGCATTAAAGTATAAAAAAATATATGAAATTATGCTAAATATTCTAGATACAAAAAGGTATAATGCATAATGTACTCACTTTACAAGTTATAAATCCTTAACTTTTAAAATGAGGCATGGAAAACTTAAAAATAGTTAATTATTTGAAACATATGGAATTATCTAAGGCAAAACATGAGTATAAGGTTTCTATAGTTGTGCCAAATTATAATGGTGCGCCTTATCTTCAACGTTTTTTTGAATCTATAGAAGCCAATACAATCTACTCTAACTATTTCGTTGTTTTGATTGATAATGGCTCTACTGATAACTCAATAGAGGTTGCAAAGAATTTTAAAAATAGGATTCCCTTATTTATAATAAAGAACAGTATCAATAAAGGTTTTCCTAAAGCATGTAACCAAGGAATACGCTTTTCACTGGAAATGGGCGCCGATTATATTGTGATTGCAAATAATGATGTAATAATACTTACAAAGGATTGGATTCGTAAACTTTTAGAACCAGTAGCAAAAAGTCCTCTGAAGAATAAAGTAGGGATAATAGGTTGTAGAGTAATAAACCTTAAGCCTTATTATATCATTCCACCATCACCTATGCCGGGCCCGTCAACTTTAGCACTTATTTATGAAAGATTTGTATCAATAAATAAATATTTAAGTGATAAAATAATTTCATGTGGGCGTGTTCCAGGTCCGTTTTTTGTTATCTCTAAGAGAGCTATTGAGAGTGTAGGATTTATGGATGAGGCATTCACGCCTGGTTATGAAGAAGAAGTAGATTATTTTATTCGTGTATTAAAGAGTGGTTTCTATATAATCTATAATCCCAATGTAACAGTAGCACATTTAGGTAGTGTAACTTTCTCTAGATACTATCGTGCCTTACGCAATTATTTCATATGGAGGAATAGGCTATACCTTGCACGCAAACATTATGGACATGGCACTCTTTTCATGGAATCTGTATTGTCTCTTATTACTTCTATATTTACTACAAAAGACTCAGCTAAAGTAGCTACACTAAGAAATATATCAATAAGAATAAATGCAGAAGACATAAGTTTATTCTTTTTAGCATTATTTCACTCCTTTAACCTAAGACCCATGGAATGCGCTCTCTATAAGACGGACTCTTTTATGTAACACAGGATGGCCTTGGACAAGGCTACTAGATCTTTCTCAAGATAGCAACTATAAAAACACAGATATCATCGTACCCTGAAGAGAGTTTGCATACGGCTTTTGTGCCGTTGCGTCTCAGTAAAATTCGGTTGCACTTTTTTAAGGTATCTCCTCTCATAAGATATATTAAGGTAATTTTTGCACATCTACATGCAAGGCCTTGTTCTTGCTGGTGGTGAGGGTTCTAGGCTTAGGCCTTTGACGCTTAGTGTGCCTAAGCATTTGATTCCTTTGGCTGGGCGGGCCATGATCGAATACCCCATCGGCCATCTTGTGGAGGCTGGTGTTGTGGATGTCGGCGTAGTGGTGGGGTACCTGGGGCACCTGTTGAGGGAGTACCTTGGGGATGGGTCTAGGCTTGGGGCCCGCCTCCGCTATGTGGAGCAGAGGGAGAGGCTGGGGATTGCCCACGCCATTCACTTGGCAATTGAGGCGGGGGCTGTGGATGGGCCTTTCGTGGTCTACCTGGGGGATAACATCTTGGCGGGGGGCGTGGCTAAATACGTGGAGAAGTTTAGGGAGGAGGAGCCCGACGTCTACATCCTACTCTCCAAGGTCAAAGACCCGAGCCGCTTCGGCGTGGCAGTTCTGCGGGATGGGAGAGTAGTGAAGCTGGTGGAGAAGCCCAAGGAGCCTGTGTCAGACATGGCCGTGGTGGGGGTTTACATGTTCCGTGACCCAGACCTCGTGGAGAAGGCCTTCCGCAGCCTCAAGCCCTCTTGGCGTGGGGAGTATGAGGTGACTGACCTCATTCAGTGGTTCATAGACAATGGCCACAGGGTGGCGTACGACGTGGTGGACGGCTGGTGGAAGGACGTGGGGACGCCGGAGAGCCTCTTGGAGGCTTTGTACCTCCTCTTGGACTCGGTGGGCGGGCGTGTGGAGGGTGAGGTGAGTGGAGAGGTGGTGGGGAGGGTGGTGGTGGAGAGGGGGGCGGTGGTGGAGGGTAGGGTGTACGGCCCGGCGTATTTGGGAAGGGGTGTGTACGTGGGTAGGGGGGCTGTGGTGGAGCAGTACGCGTCTCTTGAGGCCGGCGTCAGGGCCCTCTCGGGGGCGGTGTCTAGGTCTCTGGTGATGGACGAGGCTGTGCTTGACCTTGGCCGTCTCAGGCTTGTGGACAGCGTGGTTGGGCGGCGTAGCGTAGTTAAGTGTGGGAGAGAGCTCCACGGCGAGATTAGGCTGGCCGTCTCTGACTTCAGCCGGGTGGAGTTATGAGAGTGGCGGTCTTGGGCGGGGCCGGTTTTATGGGTAGTAATTTTACGCGGCTTCTCGTCTCCCGGGGCGCCGAGGTGCTTGTATACGACAAGCTGACCTACGCGGGGAGGCTTGAAAACCTCAGAGACGTCCTCGACCGCATCTCCTTCGTGAGGGGGGACATTGCCGACGAGGCTCTCCTCTCCAAGGTCTTGGGCGAGTTTAAGCCTGACGTGGTGGTGAACTTCGCCGCGGAGACTCACGTGGATAGGTCTATCAACGAGCCTGCCCCCTTCATCTATACGAACGTGGTGGGGGTCTTCGCAGTGCTTGAGGTCGCTAGGAGGCTCGGCTTCCGCTACGTCCATATCTCCACGGACGAGGTTTACGGGGACTTGTGGGAGGTGGAGGGCTTTGCTGACGAGTCTTGGCCTCTTAACCCCTCTAGCCCCTACTCTGCGTCTAAGGCGGCTGGGGAGCTCTTGGTTAGGGCGTATGGGAGGACTTATGGGGTTAGGTACGTGGTGGTGAGGCCTTGCAACAACTATGGCCCCTTCCAGCACCCTGAGAAGCTCATTCCCCGGACCATTGTCAGGCTCCTCTCTGGGAAGCCGGCCACAATCTACGGCGATGGGTCGCAGGTGAGAGACTGGCTCTACGTGGAAGACTTCGCCGAGGCTCTCTTCACAGTGGTGGAGAGGGGTGGGGACTTCGAAGTCTACAACATATGCGCGGGGCAGTTTGCCACTGTGCGTGAGGTCGTTGAAAAGGTGGTTAAGATCATGGGGAGGGATCCCTCAAGGGGCGTGGTTTTTGTCAGAGGCAGGCCTGGGGAGGATAGGCGCTATGCCATGAGGTGTGAGAAGGTGAGGGGGCTTGGGTGGAGGCCTTCTGTGGGCTTGGAGGAGGGGCTTAGGAGGACTGTGGAGTGGTACCTGCGCAATGAATGGTGGTGGAGGCCTCTCTTAGACCACTACGTCCTCGCCGACGCCCCTTGGGCGACATGAGGGTGTTAGTGACTGGGGGGACTGGGCTTTTGGGGTGGTGGGTGGTAAAGGCCTTCGCCGAGGCTGGGTACTCTGTGTACGCCACGTACCACTCTCACAGGCCGGAGGGAGGCGAGGCGCGGTGGGTTTATTTAGACTTGGCTGATTTAACGGCGGTGCCCGACGTGGTGAAGAGCGTTGGCCCCGACGTGGTGGTCCACACGGCGGCGTATACAGACGTGGATGGGTGTGAGTTGAGGAGGGACTACGCCTACGCCGTGAACTACTTGGCTACGAGGGCTTTGGCTAAGGCGGCTGGGGATAGGGCCTTCTTCGTCTACGTGTCGACTGACTACGTCTTTGACGGGGGACGCGGGCTGTATAGAGAGGGCGATGTGCCAAACCCCGTGAACTTCTATGGCCTTTCTAAGCTTTTGGGGGAGGTGGCTGTGGAGTCTGTGGCTGGGCGCTTCGCTGTGGTGAGGGTGAGTGGGCTGTTTGGCGTTAGTCCGTGGGGGAAGAGGAATTTTGGGTTTAGGGCTTTGGAGTCTTTGGCTAGGGGGGAGGAGGTGCGCGCCTTTGTTGACCAGTACCTCTCTCCCACCTACGTCCCGTGGCTTGCCGAGCGCATCCGCCTGCTGGTGGAGAGGGGGGTTGGGGGCGTTGTCCATCTGGCGGGGGAGCGCCTCTCTAGGTTTGAGTTTGCCCTCCTCTTGGCTGAGGCCCTTGGCGTAGATAGAGGGCTTGTCAAGCCGGCTAGGCTTGAGGAAGCCGCGTTGCCGGCGAAGAGGCCGAGGGACTCCAGCTTGGACACGTCTAAGGCGGCTGGGCTGGGCTTGGCTATGCCTCCGACGAGGGAGGCAGTGGCCCACTTCGTTCAGTCGTTTAAACATGCCGTTTGAGTTTGAGCGTTTGGAAATTCCCGACGTTGTCCTAGTACGCTGGAAGAGGTTTGAGGACGCAAGGGGCTTTTTCGCAGAGCTTTACAAGCGCACTGATTTTCTGGCTGAGGGGGTGCCGTACGACTTTGTCCAAGTGAACCTCAGCTTTTCTAGGAGGGGGGTGGTGAGGGGGCTTCACTACCAGCTTAGGCCTATGGAGCAGGGGAAGCTTGTCTACGTGGTGAGCGGCAGAGTGTTGGATGTGGCTGTGGACATCCGCCGTGGGTCGCCGTGGTTTGGCAAATACGTGGCGGTGGAGCTTGAGCCCGGCGTCGCTCTGTGGATTCCTCCTGGCTTTGCCCACGGCTTCCAAGCCCTTGAAGACACTTACTTCCTCTACCTTGTGACAAAGGAGTATAGCCCACAACATGAGCGTTGTATAAAGTGGGACGACCCCGACATTGACATACCCTGGCCCATCAGAGAGGGCGTAATCCTAAGCGAGAGGGACAAGAGGTGCCCGCCGCTAAGAGAAGCAGAGATGAACTTTGTCTATTAAAGCTATAAAAGAGAAAGGGCCACTAGACTTGTGTTTTACTCAATAAAGAAGACGTTGCATGTGAGTTTGCGAGGCAGGCCACCTTTTACTCTTTTAGGCAATTTTTTCTGGGTTCATATATTGTAGCGGGTAATTCACGTGGTGTAAATACACCTATTCCAAAAGACTCTGAACACGCGTCATTAGCCCCTAGTTGTGTATTCTCCCCCGTTACGACATATCTTATCAGTGCAGGTATTTCGGTTAATGAGATATATTTCCTCCTCTGAGGCGGGGGGTTTACTCCTTTGGGGTATTTGACCCATAGCGGCACTTTCACAAGCCCGTCGTATAGCCAATAGCCGTGTAGAAAGCCGGGGTCGCATAGGCCTTGGCCGTGGTCCGAAGTGATTATTATCAGTGTGTTTTGATCTATAAGGTGGCTAGCTATTTTTATGGCTATTTTTGCTGCTCTATCAGCAAATTTATTATATGGTTTAACAAGTTTATATGCCTTATCGGGACATTTTCCGTTTAGGATTGTATCGATATACATATTTATAATCTTAGCTTTATTCCATATTCTTGTATATGGTTCATGTGCTTCCATTATGTTTATCAAAAGCATGTAAGGGCTACGAGAGGTTACCCTGGGTACGTAATGGAGGATCTTATTTCCTCCCTTATCTGTTGGACCAAATAGTATAAATCGTAGATATATCATAGCTTTTTTATAGAGCATTTTAAAATCTTTATTTTTTACCATGAATTTTACCTTATCAAGTGTGGACTTGTCTACATCGATTTCTGGCTTGAAGGGTGCAACAACATAGTGCGTCTTGGCTGTAAATCCAAAATATGGTGATAAGATAGGGTTTGCAGCGATTATGGCGGTGTGATAGCCTAGTTTTTCTAACTCTCCTATTATTCCGCGGTTGTATTTGTGCATTTTTAGCCTAGCTATTTTTCCGTGTTCTACTCCCGTTTCTTTGCCTTTTCTCTCGTGTACTCCGTGTTGGGAGGGCATTAGGCCGGTTATCATGGAGATGTGGCTTG
>ERZ1684501.60-NODE-60-length-10904-cov-15.136326_pt1 | contig 10904 bp, 7 predicted proteins | sample MGYA00580191_ERZ1684501 | MGnify/ENA primary metagenome ERZ1684501 (study PRJEB41475, sample SAMN08455322) | hot springs metagenome | biome: temperate mixed forest biome [ENVO:01000212]; feature: neutral hot spring [ENVO:00002181]; material: water | place: New... | reverse complement strand
ACCTCCCCCGAATAGCCCTCTACCCCGCGCTGGCCCCCCTAGGCCCCACAGGCGCCGCCGCCGCCTACACCGCAGGCGCATACGCCGGCATGGCATACGCCCTCCACATCGCCCCCACACTCGCCACACGCCAAATCTGGGCCGCCGTCGCCATCCCAGCCGCCCTAGCCGCCGCCGCCTGGGCCGCCCACCTCCCATGGCCACTCGGCCTATTAGCCACGGCAGCGTCCTACCCCATATACGCCAAAGCCAAAATACTCACCCGGCAAGACATCAGAGAAATAGCCACAGCCCTCCTGCCGCCGCACCTTGTGGACAAGACCTACCAAAAGCTAAGGCCAGTCATAGACGCCCTCTTCTAGGCTCCAACCCCCACCGCCAGCCCCAGGATTGACCATGATAAAGATCCGGATACACCAATACCACAAAAGCTGAGCCATACTTCCCAGCCCCCCAAATTCTTGCAACCACACCGACAAAGCTGACAGATTTACAATGACGTCCCTAGCCAAGATGGCGAAGCCACCACGGGAGCACCACGGGATACTTGTTCCGCTACTTTTGCAGACGTAGCGGAGAGCAGTTGAAAAACCTCCCTAGTCAACTTCTATATAATTTGAAGTACATTTTCCACAGAAAACCTAACCGAGCCATCAGTAACACGGCTAATTCAGTAACAAAACTTAACACAGAAAAATATCGAGCCTCAGCTTACTAAAGTTGTCCAAATAGTTATATTACTGGAGTAAATCAGGATTGGTATTTGCTATTTCATCTTTAACAAGCTCATATATGCTCTCTCTAGGATGCTTCAGATTTTCTATGCCCAACAATGTTTTCAGCTTACTTACATCCACCTTTATAGCATACTTATCGTTTTCAGTGAAAAGAGGCTTCTCACCCATGTCAATAATCTCTATTTTTGGAACAATTCTACCCTTCGTTAACTCAGAGACAGCATCTCGCACAATTTCTGCCAACTCAAGCACTGTTATCGGCTCTGGGTAGAACACATTAACAATTCGATCTAAGCTGTTGCTAGACTTCTTTATTTCACCATTGAGTATCTTATTAATATACGCCTTGAACGCTCTGAGTACGTCATTTATATCCACAAACAACATAGGTCTATACATACTATGCCTATATGGTGTTAAAGGCTTCCCACTTAGCGCTTGCCTAATAAAGGTCTTTACAGCCGTCTTCTCAGACATACCCCTACCTATAACTGTTCCCAACCTTATCACGCCAAAGATTTTATCACTCATCTCATCATGATACCGTACAATTACTTCTTGCATAATTTTTGAATATACGTATAATCTCGCCCTACTCTCAACTTTATCCGGCCTATAACTAATCTCCTCATTAATAACGCCGCTAAGCCCTGCTTCACCCATTAAATGCCACGTACCGGCCAGAATCATGCCCTTAATGTTGGAATTCTCATCTACAACTCTACACACATTATACGTCCCAAGGAAATTCACTTCCAGACCAAGTTTCTTCTGCTCGTTGATTGTAGGAATCTGAACTATAGCAGTATGTACTACTAAATCCACATCGTAAAGAGCCCTGCTAACCTCGTCACGATTTCTAACATCAGCCATTCTAAACTCTATATTCTCCCCTAAGTTTATTGGCGGTGGGCGGATATCAACTACTACGACATCGTAATGAGGTGTCAGGTATCGGGCAAGAGCGGACCCTACGAAACCTGAACCACCAACAATCGCAATCTTACTCATATCGACTCTTCTAAAAGACTTTTTTATATATTCCCTTGATCTAGAAGAAGACCAGTTCATCCTCCATTTCGTGCCAAATTAGTCTAAATACCCTTAGGTTCTTTCATGAAGACAGAAATCTTAATGATTTTTACAAAACGTACAGGTTTTTGAATTTTTTCTAACCTGAGTTTCACATAGCTTTTCAGGTTCTAGCTTACCTAGAAGGTCATAGACTTTTTCAAAGTTGTTCACAGTATTACACTAAGTTTCATTAATCAGGGAGTTTAAGTATATTGCTAAACCAGTATATTGGATTATGGAATGAGTATTTCTGCGATTTATCTGTTTAAATAATTTGTTTAAGAAGTTCCTCAAAGCGGGGTGACCGTCAACAAACTCTGCCAAAATCTCTTTGTATTTCGTTAGAATGAGATTACCTAACATGGTATTTAAACTCAGTTGGTTAAAGCCACTTTTTCTCGCAAACACGATCTCTGCTGGAAGGTAATGATATCTTATCGCAAGAGCTTTCAAGAGGAACTTTGTAATCCTATTTACAATCTTATAACTTGGCGGAAGAGTAGATAAATACCTTACTAAAGGCAGATATAAATATGGAAACTTTATGGTTAAACCCATTCTTTCGGCATAGTTTTCAAGCGTTAAGAGGTCTGTTCTTGTTAGCGCATTGTATAAGTATTGAGAAACCATATCAATGAAATTGTTATGTCTCATATGCGAGTATATATGTTCAGTATTATTTAAGTAATAAAATAGTAATCTTGGATCTATAGAAAAGTGACTCTTGATTAAATTTTGCATATCATGTTTGTTAAGGTAATACGCATCGCAAATAATTCGAGACGCGACAGGCAATTTAGAACATAAGTAACTCAAGATTCCCCTGTGTAACTTAGAAAGAAGAATACGCATATAGTCTCTATGGAAGACCCAGTAATCATACCAGTACCCATAAAATACCTCATCACCTCCGTCGCCAACCAAAATAACTTTTAACCCTCTTTCACGAATTTTAGTTAAAGCATAAAATCTCAACAAGAAGGCTCCTTTAAGATGGGGCTCGTCGAGCATTTTTACACTTTGAATAAAGTATTTGAGGATATTTTCAGGATCTGTAGGAAATTTCAGATGATGCACCATACTGAAATGTAAAAACTCTGCTATCTTATTTACGCCTTCTACTTCTGAATAACCTTCATATGTCGTAGTAAAGGCATCTACCTGTATATTGCTGAAGTGCTTGAGAATTAGGGAGAGTATAAGTGAACTATCAACACCGCCACTTAGAAGAATCGACACATTTCCTAAGCCTTCGATATGATATTTGATAGATTCGATTATAAGGTCATGAATCTTTTGAATAATGTTTGAATTTGTATGTATAAATAAATTCCATTCCATAACTGAGTCTGAAACATTAAGCAACCCATCAATGTTTACTACATATAGTCGACCTGGAAGTGTAGTTTTTATTTTTTTGAATAAGGTATTGGGAGCATCAATGTATCCCTGAGATAGCAACAGGTGTATATTCTTCACATCTATTGCTTTTAATACATATGAAGTACTACAGATATCTAAATTTCGAAGTGTTCGAAATATGTGAAATAACGATTGTGAAAACATTATTGTTTCATGAGTTTTGAAATAATACATCTTTCGTATTCCTAAAGGATCTGTAAATATTAAACACTTCTTCTTCTCTTTATCACATAACACTAGACTGAAATCAGAAGCTAAGTATTGGTATAGTGTGTGAACAAATATTTCTTTTCCTTGTAAATACGATTTCAATAAATTTTTGAGTTTATCCTCTGATATTCTTTTGCTTGAATGTACAAGCAATAATTTCCCCCAAGATTCCATAACCTGAATAGATCCGTTATCAAATTCCTGAGCACCAACAATAAAGGGACCCTCTTTTATAGTTAAGATCTTATTCCCTCTAGACAGATCTATTGAATCTTCAAAGGCTTTTAATAGCCTAGAAGGACCTATCGCAATAAATAGCCCCGGCATATTGTCCTCTCAAATGCCCTTTGTATTTATGTATTAACATCGCTTTATCGAGCATAAAAAGGACTTAAGGTATAATCTTGTAATGTTTCTGAATGTTAGATGTCTCACGCTTTCTCTAGCCATGGACCCGAGCTTTAATGCCAACGACTTGTCTTTAAGGACGTGTATTAATATCTCAGCCAAAGTTTTGGAGTTGCCTACAGGGAATAGTAAGCCATTCACTCCATGGCGTATGACTTCGCGGTTCTCCTCTGTGGCCGAGACTATGCAGGGGAGACCAGTAGCCATTGCTTGCAGTAAGGCGTTGGAAAGCCCCTCACCGTACGAAGGAAGCACAAATACTGATGCCTTCTCAAGCATTTGGGGGATCTTGCTGTTTGGAATGAAACCCGTAATTAGAACTTTGTCCTCTAAGTTTAGTTCTCTGATCTGTTTCTCTACGTGCGGTCTTAGAGACCCATCACCAACTATGATAAGTCTTGCTTCGGGAATTGCCTTGACAACCTCAGCAAATGCCTCAACCAAAGTTAAAACCCCCTTTTCCTTGCTTAAACGTCCTACATAAACTATATTGAATCCCTGTATATATGGTTGGATTTTGAAAAACTCGTCTCTTATAGGATTAGGGATTAGATATACTCTTCTGCCGATCCCTCTACTTCTAAGCGTAAGGTAGGCATCTCTGTTCAAGACTATTATATCGCACTTCTTTGAAGCCTCAATAGTAAGTCTAGAGGAAATTCTCTTCCATAGGGTTGTAGGTCTATCCTTAAATGCTTCAACAAATTCGCCTCCAGCTAACCTAACTAATGTGGGACGTCCTAGTAGAAACGTATATGCAAGACATGGAAAAACAGAGTGTCCCATAATGGCTATACATAAATCGGGCTTAATGCGTAAGAGAATGCTGAGAGCTTTAATGGTAAATATCAACGTTCTTACAACAGGTAGAAATGATGCCTTTACTTTTACCCCATGCCATATAAGGTCGCCTGTCCTCTTATTACGGAACCATCTTCCCTCGTAGGCGATTACATAGGTCTCTACACCTAGTCTTGCTAACTCGCTGGACAGGGTAAAGGTGAATATTTCAGCACCGCCGGCAATATCGGGATACATGGGTCCTGCGACTATGAAGGCAACCTTAACCATGTCTTACGCTAAAAACTCTAGATATTCATACATGTTGTCAAACGTCTCTATAAACATGTCATTAATGTTGCTACAACATCTACTTTAAGTAGACATAAAAGTTGTTATTATCAAAAACTTTACTAAAGGCCGTGTATGAGAAATGTGGTGTTTGAGACCAGCTCTCGAACATGTCCACTGATCTTTCACGGAAGAGAATAATGGAACCGTCAGGGAATTGCAGACTGCGATCATAGCGATACCCATAGGAACCGAAAAGGTGTAGTTCCAATTTTCCAATAACTGAAGTTGAGAGTTGATCTTGGAAGGTTGTGGAGTACTCCGATAAAACGAACTGAAGAAGCATAAGACCTGTGCGCCAATCTGTATAAACGTGGACAGGAACGTCTACGCTTAGCAACTCGCTTATAACTTCAGTCTTAGCTTTATCGCTATAGCTGAGAAGTCCATAGACAGAGTAGACGTTTGGATTCGCAGTTAGGGGGTTCAGAGGAGTAAGAGTTCCGGCGAATGCAAAGGCAAAGATTAGAAGGCCAATTAGCGTGTATTGGAAGCCGCGACCTAGGCGGCTAGTAACGTCAAACGCCTTGAGTCCGGGCAAAGAGGCTATGATTAACAATGTGGTTGCAGGAAGCCCAATGTACCGATCGGCGGTTGAGTCAGGTTGCAGTACAGTTATCGCGTACCCCGCGGCCAGCGCCGCGGCTGAGAAGAGGACTGTAAGCAGGCTCCACGCACACGTCTTGTCTCTAGGCTGACACGTCAGTATAGTATTTACGCCGAGAGTCAACGCCACTACCAGCGGAATCCACGGCACGATCTTGTTGAATAGGCCAAGTTCTATTGGGCTTGTGGGTCTCTGCGCAATGTTGCCACCAAGTAAGATTGAGAGGAGGGTGTCCAGATATAGGCGGAGGCCTGGCACTACCATATGAGACACTGTGGTATACGTGAAATACGCAATGTAGAGCGCCGCAATGTAGAGTAGGGGCCTTCTGTACCTTTCTCTGTCTGGCGAAAAGAAGTACATGTATGCGAAATACGCGATTGTGAAAAGGGCGACGCCAGGGTGCGTGAACACAACCGCGGCCGACAGCAAGGTTATTGCAACGACTGAATCAGTACGGCTGATAAGATACAATAAGAGGAGCACAAAAAGCAATGCCATTGCCTGTGGAATAAACCCCACAGACCATATTACTATCATCGGCGTCGAGAATAACAACAGTGCCGTCGTTTTGCTATATTGGTCTTGGCCGTAGAGCTTCCTCAAGAGGAGGAAAAGGTATATGCCGAGTGCAAATAAGTATAGAAAGCCCACGACCACGCTAGCCATGGTAGGCGAGTAACCGCCCGCCAAGCTGAGGGCCGTGTATAAGAGGACGACCATGGGGAAGTAGTACGCCGTGTGAGTAATTCTAGACTCCGTGTAGTGTCCACTTTTCAGTGTCTCGTCACTCCACATAATGTCGCGCAATGTGTCGTTACCAAATGAGGGAGGAAATACTAGATAATGTGCGACGATGAGAAGCGACAGAAGCAACGGGAGATAGACGAGGGAGAGCCCCCGTGTGTTTTTGGAAGTTAGGTAGAGCCAAGAACTTGCGACTAAGGCGAGCGGCGTGAAAAGCGTATGCCCAAGGAAGTAGACCTCTCCCAGTGTTAAGATAGAAAGTATAACAAGTAAAAGTAGCAAGGTCTTAACTGTGACTTTCGTAGGGATTATGTTACTGTTATGCTTTATAGGTGAGATTATTAAGAAATCTAAAGCGAGGATAAACGCTAGAAACAAAACCAGAGGGTTTGAAATTAGGCGAAAAGGAGTTTCTATGTTGTTATAAAAGTTCAAAACAAGAGCCAAAGCGAATATCATTATTAGTATTGTCGATATGACTAAACGTATTTTTAAAATTAGTCGAGCTATAATTGTTAAAACTTTTACTAAATTTACTTGTTCTTGTTTATCATAATTTGTTTGTCGTATCAGTTTTAATAACATTTGATATTTTAATAGAAATTTATAATTATTTTAACAAATTCGTTTAATAAATAATTTTTGTTAAATTTTGATGAATACTTTAATATTATATCTCCATATTCTCTTAGCTTAAGCGAATTTATTGCAAGTTCTGCAAACGCGTATACATCCCTAAAGGGTACTCTAAAGCCGTTAAGTCCATTTATTATGAATTCATGTGACCAGGGCAAATCCCATGTCACAGCTGGTATACCCAGCGCGTTTGCTTCTAAGAGAGCCAATGGGCAACCCTCGTAATATGAGGGAAACAGAAGTACATCAATATAATTTGCCAATATATTCATTAATTTTTCTCTTTCTAAAAAGCCAAATATTTTAATGTTTAATTTGTGTTTTTTGGCAAACTTTTTTATATGGTTTTCCATAGGTCCCTTTCCAAAGATCCATAGTTCTACTCTCTCCCTAAGGTTCTGAGTTATCAATTTAAATACTTGTAAAAGGTCTATTATGCCTTTTGTTGTATATAAGCGTCCAACATAGGCATAGATTATTTTGTTTTTGTCTAAATGCTTTGTGCGTGCTGTAAGGTAAATTGATCTTAGTTTTTCATAATCTATTCCTGCATAAATAGTCTTTCCATTTTTGACTTTATGACTTAAGTCTGGGTATAGAGAGATTAGCTCGTAGCTTACGTGTCTTGCTACGCTAATAGGTAGGGTGGAATTTTCTAAGTCGGATCTATATAATGAATTATACACAGGCAAGGCTATATAATATAGTAAGTCGCCTAAGCTTGTATAAATAATATTAGCATACCTGTAAAAAACTTTGATCGATTCTACTGTTCCATGGAATATCGTAATTACTTTACGAGATAATGAGTTATGATATAGCCATCGACTTAAATAGCCTGCAGAAGCAGCGTTGGCTAGAATTACCGTAGCTTTCTCAGCTAATCTCAACGCTATTTCTTTTGCGGAGAACGAGTACCATATGCTTCTTATAGGTATATCCGGAAATGGCACTCTTACTATAGTTAGCGAGCCTTTTCTTTCAACGGTAATTCCACGTGCAGTTCTACCAGTGATTACATATACTTTAAACCTAAGAGAAAGATATTCAGCAAGTTCCTTTGTGTAGGTTCCCACGCCTCCGAAGTAGTAGGGCGGATATTCATGGCTCAATATTAATATATTAATTTTATTTGTCAAGTTTTCTATAAAAGAAAGTTGTTAATCGTTTCCTAACTAGACAAAGATGTTTATTTCCGTCGCTGGGGTAGCCTTGCTGGTCGTAACATACAATTATCTCGTCGTTGCTTGGCTCGGCTACAATTGTGTAGAGTATTAATGGTGTCTTTCTCAGGTCTGGTGCTTCTATCCTTATGTCAGCGGTACGGAGCAAGTCGGCGATTTTTTCGCCTGCCTTTCCATCGCCTAGCGGGTTGGTGTTAGGAACTCTTTCGCTTATAACGCTGTTAAATGCTGTAAGTATGTCTTCGTGTTTTGTGCCTGCAAGTTTTGCTAAGCCTACGACAATGCACTCTGGGTACTCTGTGGTGTAGCGTAACACTACCATGGGTATGCCTAACGTGCATGCGTCGACTTGGACTCCGCCGCTGTCTGTTAGCACCGCTTTGGCGTATTTTAGCAGGCCCAGGAATTCGAAGTAGCCCAGCGGTGGCAGGGCGTATAGGTTCTTTATCATGTGGTCGAAACCGTAGGTTTTTATGGCGTTTCTAGTTCTTGGATGTAGTGGGATCACTACCTTGTATTGTTTTGAGATTTCGTTGAAGGCGGCGAGTATTTCTCGGAGGGTGTCTGGGCTGTCTACGTTTCCTGCTCTGTGGACTGTGGCTAAGACGTATTCGCCTGGGTCTAGGTCTAGGGTGTTTAACATCTCTTTTCCCTTCTTCTCTATTTCGTCTTTGTACTTGTAAATTACGTCGACTTCTGTGCTTCCTGTGACGTATATCTTGTCGAGGGGTATTCCTTCGTGGGCTAGGTATATCTTTGCTAGTTGTGTAAAGGCGATGAGTACGTCAGCGACGTGGTCTGCTACTATTCTGTTGATTTCCTCTGGCATTGTTTTATCCCAACTCCTCATTCCTGCCTCTAGGTGTATGAATGGCGTGTTTGTCTTTGCGGCGGCTAGGGCTGCGGCAAGCGTCGTATTAGTGTCTCCGAGTGCTACGACGGCCCTCGGCTTGCGCGTTAAAATTTCTCTCTCCAGCCCCACCATGGATTTGGCTGTCTGTTCTGCATGTGTCCCGCTTCTCACATTTAAGTCTACGTCGGGCTCTGGTAGCCTCAGTTGTTCGAAGAATATCCTGCTCATCTCGTAGTCGTAGTGTTGTCCACTCCACACAAAGACGTATTCCTCACGCCTCAAGTTCCACAACACGGGGGCGAGCTTAATTGCCTCGGGCCTTGTCCCGGCTACAATGAGGAGACTCATGTGGTGGCGAGGAGCGTTTCGTAGGTTTTGGCTAGGTTTTTCCAGTCGAATTGTTGTGCATATGTCCTGGCGTTTGCGGCATTACTCATATAGGCGTCGTAGTTCTCTAGTATGTTACGCGTCTTTTCTTCAAGCGATGTGTAGTCCGTGTAGTAGAGCAAGTAGTTTTTGAACCATCTTTTGAGTTCTTCGAGTTCTGCGGCTACTATTGGCCTTTCACACGCCATTGCCTCAAAAATTTTTACTGGGGTTGTGTAGTTCTTTCGTAGATTTTTATATGGAGCGTAGACGATGTCTGCCGCGGCGATGTAGGTGGGTATTTTTTCTTGGGGCTGTGTGGGTATTATTTTGACGTTTCTTTCTATTTCCAGCTGTTTGATTGTGGCCTTGATTTCTTCCTCTTCGCTTTTCTTGTATATCTTCCCTACGAGGAGTAGCAGAATGTTGGGGTATTTTGGCTTTAGCCGCGCGGTTAGCCAGAGCAACGCCTTGTAGTCTATCCATTCGGTTATTGAGCCGTAGTAGAGGAGTATGGGGCTGTATTCTTCTAGGGCTAGTTGGCGTCTTGCCTGTTCTTTTGGCATTGGTTTGAAGAGCTCTGTGTCTACTCCGTTTGGTATTAGGTGTATGGGTTTTTTGGCGCGCCTCTCTAGCAACTGTTTTAGTGTGTGGCTTACTGTGACTATCGTGTGGCTGTTTTTTAGGTTGTAGGTGGTTATGAGGGCCACGGCTGTGTAAACGGCCCATTTTGCCGCCTTGTTTTTGAAGTAGGCGGCTGCTGACTCGGGGTAGTGGTCTAGGTAGTCGAATACCGCCCTTTTTCCGTACGCTTTGGCGAGTTGCACGGCGTAGAGGGAGGGCAGTATGTTTGCGTGTATTATAACGTCTATTGGCTCTCGCTGTAGTGTTCTTTTGAGTGCTTGGTGGATGGCTTTGGCGTTTTTTAGGTAGTATGTGGCTGGGTTTCCTGCTGGCTTGGCGTCTGGCGCTATGTCTATTCTGCGTAGTGGCCTTTCGATGTTTGTGGAGGTGGGGTAGTGGGGGTATCTGAGGAGGTAGAGTGTGTGGTGTTGCCAGTGCCGGGCTAGGTGGTAAAGCCTATTCGGTATTTCGTTGTTTATCAGATCGTTTGGGGGTATGATTAGTATGTTCATCGACTAATCCTCGCGTAGCAGTATTTAGGCAGGCGAGTTGCATAAGCGACTATATAGCATTGTGCGGTCTCCATACTCACTATTTTAGGTTTGGCATGCAGACGCTTTCTTGCTTTTCTCAAGCTGGCTCTTTGTCCCAGAGGTTTTTGACTGCGGCGGCGATTAGGTAGGCCTGCATGGTGGCCCATGTCCTGTACGGCCTGTAGAGGGCTAGGGCTGCGGCGGCTGTGGGGAGTGTCCAGGGGTTGGCTAGGTGGAGGTAGGCCTCGGCGTGTAGGATGGGCTTGAAGGGGGGTGGGGCTCTGCCGTCTCGGATGGCTTTGGCGAAGTGTTGTACTAGGTGCTGGGCTCTTCTCACTCTCCACGCGTGGTAGCCCCGCCTGGGCACTGCCT
>ERZ1684501.59-NODE-59-length-11269-cov-6.839932_pt1 | contig 11269 bp, 5 predicted proteins | sample MGYA00580191_ERZ1684501 | MGnify/ENA primary metagenome ERZ1684501 (study PRJEB41475, sample SAMN08455322) | hot springs metagenome | biome: temperate mixed forest biome [ENVO:01000212]; feature: neutral hot spring [ENVO:00002181]; material: water | place: New... | reverse complement strand
AGAGCTAGCGAGGAGAAAAGGGATGCCCCCACTACTCTTCTACACAACACCTAAGCGTAGCTTACTAGAGCAGGTTGCTAGCAGGAGCTATAGGGAGGCTGTAGTCGTAGACCCTATGGCTGGTGGTGGTAGTATCCCCCTAGAGTCTCTTAGGCTTGGGTTTAAGACTATAGCTGTTGAGTACAACCCTGTAGCTTACCTCATCCTAAAGGCTACTCTAGAGTTTCCAGCTAAGTACGCTGACTCAGGGCTCTTTGAGGAGACACTGAGAGCTGCTAGGGAGTTTATAGGTAGAGCTAGAGAGGAGCTCAACAAATACTATGGTGTAGACGCCGAGAATTACATCTTCGCACGTGGCGTGAAATGCCCATTCTGTGGAGGTCTTATACCAGTTCAGGGGGTTGCCCCCCAGATAACAAGCGATACTAGGTTTAAGAGGAGGTTTCTAAGGATAGAGTTTGACAAGGAGAAGAAAACTTTCACCGTCGAGACTACAGATGTGAGACCCGAGAGGCCATACGAGAAGAGGGGTAACAACATAAAGTGTCCATACTGTGGACAGTTCTTCCAGCTTAGAGGTAAAGCGAAGGCGGGCCAAACAGCTTTCGATAAGTGGTTCCAAGAGCATGCCCGCCTGATGAGGAGTGTTGTGGAGGAGCTAGAGCAAGTTACACCAGAGATGGAGGAGAAGCTACTAGAGCTACACATACCATTAGTCAAGCAGGTCGAAGACAGATTCATAGCTATATGGGGGGACGAGAGCGAGAGGAGGAGGTTCACACAAGCATTTAAAGACCTTAGCAGTGAAATACTAGAACTACAGGACTACATACCAATAGATGAGATACCAGCTGAAAACAAGTGGGCAAGAACAGCGAGAAACAAGGGGCTCACACACTGGTACATGCTCTTTAACCCAAGACAGTTACTAGTAACAGTGAAGCTCTCAAAGCTAGTAGCTGAAACAGCAGACAAGCTAGCATCTAGGAACGGAGAGTTTGGAGCAGCAGTAGCATTATACCTAGCCTTCGCAATAGACAAAATGGTGGACTACAACACAATAGCAACAAAGTGGCAAGGCTCAAAATTCAAAACAGGGATAGGTAATACAATGAGGGGCGAGAGTACGATTGACTTTAGACAAGAATATTGTGAAATTAAACGTATAGATCTAACTTTAGAGTGGGCTCTTGAGCCGCATATTGTGGAATCTGGAGAGCTTACGAGAACAGCTGGTGGTATATTGCCTGTGTTGAAGTTTCTTTGTGATGAGTTTCGTGGTGCTGGTCTTGGTGATAGGGTTAGTGTCTACTTGGGTGATGCTACGAGGCTCTCGGAGATTCTGGGTGTTGGTAGTGTTGATGTTGTTAATGTTGATCCTCCGTATTTCGACCAAGTTATCTATAGTGATAGGAGTGAGTTTTTCTGGGTTATTCTGCGTAGGGCTTTGAGGCCTGTGTTAGAGCTCCTCTTTAAGCCTGGGCTTAGGCTTTCTGGGTGGAGTTGGGATAGTCCTAGTGTTCCTCGTGAGCGTGAGGTTGTAGCTTATGGCAAGGAGGATCCTGGTGGTAGGTTTAAGAGGTTCTTTAGGGATTTCGTTGGGGAGGCTTACAAAGTGCTGAAGGATGATGGTGTTCTAGTGCTATGGTTTACTCATCCTACAGATGCTGCTTGGAGGGTTGTTGGAGAGTCTCTCTATGGGGCTGGTTTTGTTGTCTCTAAGGTGTGGCCTTTGAAGACTGAGATGGAGACTAGGTATAAGAGGCATGTTAACGTTGTTGCTCAGGAGACAAGCTTGATAATAGTGGCTAGGAAGTACCCGAGGAGGAGGCTTGCAGAGGTGGGTCTAGACGTTAAGAGCTCCCTGATGAGCCACCCAGAGTTTGTGGAGGCTGCTAGGGTAGCCGTAGAGGATGCTAGGAGGGTCTCGAGAGAGGCTGGTGCTAGCCCAGCTGACATGATAGCGCTAATCTTCGGTAGCGCTCTATCGGTAGCATCAAAGTTCGAGGTACCCCGTTTAAACACCTTTGAGCCCCTCTTCGAGGCTGCAGCAGCTAAAGTTGTAGAGCTCTTCGTAGCACCCCTCATCCAGAAGGTTCTAGTAGAGTCTGGACCTGTAAAGCTGAGTGAGAGTGAGGCTAGGAGGGTAGCTGAGTGGGTGAGTAGAGCTATGCTTAGAGATGCTGCAACAAGATCCTACACAATCCTCTGGTTCCTATCAAGGGTAGACCTGGAAACTGGAAAGCAGAGGAGCGAGCCGCTACCCCTAAGCTACGACTTTGCCCAAACAATCACAAAGATACTGGGGTACGACGTGGAGAAACTAAAAGAACTAGGGCTAATAGGGGAGCTAGCTGTAGAGAGGGATGAAGAGGAAGAGGAGGAAGAGGGGGAGGAGGGGGAGAGGAAGGCTGGTAAAGCCTTTTACCCCCTCATGTTTGAAGCTTTAACAGCTACAGGCGCTAAGACATCATGGGATAAACTGTCGAGAGTAACACCTGGGAGAGCTATATACCTAGCATACCTAGCTCTACACGAGACTGGAGCTCCACCTGTAAGAGCTAGTAGCATTAAATCTAGGATTTTAACGTGGAGAGAAGCAGAGATAGCAGAGGCAGCCTCTACAGCCATCATACTGTTAGAGACTGCACGCGATAGAGACCTAGGGTTTGGGCGTTCCCAAGCGAGAGGCCTCGACGCCTTCCTCAAGGAGAGCGTGGCGAGCACGCAAGCAGCTGTAGCGAGAGAGTTAGCTATTAGAACTCTCCTCCACCTAATACCACAGGGCTAGGTGTCTAGAGTGAGGACTGTGGGATTAGCGTTTAAGCTAAAGAAATCCTCCGAGGAGCTAAAGAGGGAGCTAGTACCCAGCTTCGACTCCGTAATTGAGGACTGGCTACACATGGTTAAGAGGACTAGCTTCTCCGATCCATACTACGTGCTAGAAGTCACATATGTAACCCCACCACTTAAAACGTTCATAGAGAGGGTAGTAGAGAGGCTAGACATTCCAAGCCTAGTGGGAAGCCCTCTAGAGAGAGGCTTCGGCTTTGGCAAAACCCACGCTCTAATCTTCCTATGGCATATATTCACCTCAGACATATACCATAGGGTGAACATTAAGGTTAAGGATGAAGTTGTAAGAGAGACACTTGTACTAGGAGTAGACTACTCTGCAAGAAACCCCCTCGCTAGGATAATCCAGGAGCTTAAAGCCTACACAGACCCAAGGCATCCAGTAACCCGCATAAAGGATCCGCGTCTAGTTCAAGCTGTAGCCGAGGTGCTTAGAAAACGTGAGCATGAACTATACACTCTCTCGAGCGAGCCGCTAGCAGAGCTCATAACAGAAATCTTAGAACGCTATAGGGACTTAGGAGGCTTCCCCCGCCTACTACTAATAGTAGATGAGCTTGGTTTCGGATTAGCTCAGAAACTTAGAAGCTTTGCTGAGAAAATGGAGAAGGATAGGAGAGAGGAGGCAGAGGCCATATATAGCGAGGCTAACGCTATAGTTAACCTCCTAAGCTACCTCTATGGGAAGTTAAGAGGTGTAGCAGGTGTCGTAATATGGGTTTTAGCTGTACAGGATAGAAGGGAGATAGAGAGCATAGCCATTAAGTATAAGGATAACGTAGCTATACACGATAAGATTATCGGGTTGCTTAGAGATCTGGATTTACAAGCTGAGCGTTACGGGAGAGGGCTTGGAGGCCTAAGTTTGGCGGAGCTCTCCTACAGCCCTGAGCATGCTCTTGAAATTGCACGGTATAGGGTGCTTACTACAGTAGAGGGTGTTAGACTCGAAGAGTTGCAGAGGGAGTACATAGAGTGGCTAGAGGGTCTCGCTAAGCAACTAAACCTACTAGAGGCTTATGGGCAGTATAGAGAGGAGATGAGAAGGTTCTACCCATTCTCTCTTGGGATGATAAACCTCCTTAAGAAGCTTATGAATACCTTAGATGTGCCAGCGACAGAGTTTGTTAGAACACTTATAGCTATTACCGCTGAAGCCTCCTCTAACGCTCTAAAATTAGACCCCCAAGGCGCCTATACCATAGGGGTTAAGCACCTAGATATCCCAGAGGTTGTTCAAGTCGACCTCATGAAGGGTTATGATATCGAGTGGGCTGAAGCAGTAGCAGATGTGGAGTTCGCATTGAGGAAGATCGATGGCGATAAGCGGGAGGCAGCAGAGATATCAGCTAAGTACATTCTAGCTAAGGGAGCTACAGCTAATATCATGACGGCCCTAGAGTCACGAGACCTAAGAGATGTAAAACGCTATGGATCTACACTAGAGGAGATACAGCTAGAAGTCCTCCAGGCATTTACCGAGAGTAAGGCTTTCCAGGTTATCGAGAAACTTGGAGAAGCTCTAGAAGTGCTACGTGCTGAGAGTGCTAGAATCGATGAAAGAGACGTTGAAGGGAGAAAGTATTATCAACCCACCATTCTCAGAACTGTATATAACATGCTAGCATCATACATCGCACGTGAGAGGGAGAAGCTAGAGAATAGAGCAAGTATACCATTATACATCCAGGAAAAGGGCACTATACCAGCTCTCTTCAAGGTATCTATAAGGGTGGAAGGCCACCCCGTAGACTTAGCGTTTATAGACTTTGGAAAATTAGAGAATATAGAGACTCTACTCTCAGATAGCACATTTAGAGAGGCCCAGAATAAGGGCAAGCTTTTACTCACGCTCGTACCTATCTGGGATATCCATATTTTCAACGAGATCTACGTGAAAGGAAGGAGCTACGATGACGTAGTCGAAGTTGTGGCCCAGAGTCTACAAAGGGTTACTAGAGAAGGCAAAATACCAAGACCTCTACACGTTGTCATCCTCATACCGGATCTTTCAAGGAGAAATGTTGACAGGATTATTGATAAACTTGCTACATATGAGGGCATAAAGCTATTCCTAAGAGACTTAGACAAGAAGGAGGAAATCATAAGCAGAAGGCTGGAAGACTACACTCGTGTTATAAGCAAGCGTAGAGATCTCCCAACAATTCTCGATGTAGAAGCGTTAGAAAGGCTTAAGAAAGCTCTCCGTAGCAGATTAGAACGTGAAATATCTGAGGCTAGAGACTACGCTCTAAAACAGCTCTTAAGACTCTCGAGAGAGCTAGTAGCCGACATCCTAGGGTTATACCGGAAGGTCGTATACTATAGCCTCGATAGAAACGCTTTCACAGTAAAGGATGTAATGGTTAGTGGATCAGTTAGTGAGCAGGTTTCAGAAGGAGCTCTTACAGAGAGTGACTTGCTAAAGTACGCCTCTATAGTTAATAGGTTCTTTGCAGATATTATCCGAATGCTAGCCTACGAGCACGACAAGTCTCAAATTTCAAATGCAATCCTGGATAGTCTTCGTAAAGGCTTTGTTGAAGAGAGCTATAGAATTGATGACATAGTTGAAAACCTAATGTTGGGAACTTATGGAGTCAAACCTCTAAATAAGGATATAGCTGAACAAGCTGTAATGGAGCTTAACGGTCACAAATATGAGGTTGAAGGTAAAACCGTTATAGTAGTTGTCGATAGAAGCTCTAGGCTTATAAAACTTAAGGTTGAAAAGCCTGAGCCCGTATCTATAGTCGAAAAGCCTGAGCCTCTTCAGCCACCACGGCCACCTGAAGTTATGATCAAGCATGCTTCCCTCGAGCTACCTCCAGGCTTTGATACAAATGACTTCCGCTCAAAGCTTACTAGTCTAGCCAACTTGCTAGAAAAGCTTGGAGCTGAGATATCTAGTGTCGAGATTAAGTTTGAGACTGCTAGTCTATCAACCTCTGTAGTATTGAGAAAGCCTGAAGATGTACTATCAAAATCCTATGTAAACGCTCTCATGAATCTACTTAGTCGAGCTTCGAGGGAAGAGGGTAGAACAGTGTATGTGGACATAGACTTTTCGAGAGAGGTGCCTGAAGCTGATTTAAGGAAGGTGCTTGGAGACTACTTGAGGGTTAGGCGGAGTTTCGATAGACTCCTACCAGAGTAGCTATAGAGGCTGGGATGTTGGACGAGCTGGATAGGAAGGTGTTGAGTGTCTTCGGTGATGGAGCTGTAGATAAGGGGCTCGCTAGACTCGAGGTAGTCTCTAGGCTACCCAGGTTTATAGCTGAGTACCTGATATCAAAGTATTACCGGAGGGATCCGATTAGGTGGGTTGAGAAGGTCTCTAGGGTCGTTGAGGAGTACTACCCTGAGCCTAAGGATAGAGATAGGGTTCTTAGCAAGGCTAAGCGTGAGGGTAGGATAACTATCATAGATGAGTTTAAAGTTGATGTAGACCTTAAGAATAACGTCTACCTCCTCCACGTACCCAACCTTAGGATCTATGATGCACTTGTAGAGGATAGCATAGTGGAGCGATACGATAGAATCCTATCAGGGCTATGGGGCATAGGGGTTCTCGAGTATAGACCGGAGCTCGTAGAAACCTTTAAGGCTATGGGGTTAGATAAGCCACCTTACACACCTCTCATCCTAGTGGATTTCGAGCCTTTCCAGGTTTACAATATCGACGTTAGGATTTTCATTGAAGGTAGGAGAGCGTTTACTACGCAGGAGTGGGTAGACGTACTCATTAAGAGTATAGGGCTTAACCCCTCAATGTATAGTGAGAAGCAGAAGCTCGTACTGCTCACAAGGCTCGTGCCATTAATAGAGGGGAATGTAAACCTTCTAGAGCTCGGCCCTAGAGCAACAGGTAAAACGTACCTCTACAGGAATATATCCTACTACACGAGGATATACGCGGGAGGGACTATCAGCCCTGCAAGGCTCTTCTACGATGCTAGAATGAGAGCTCTCGGAGATATAGGTCTACAGGATGCCGTCATCTTCGACGAGATAGCTAGGATAAGGTTTAGCAGTGATGAGGTTGTAGCTAAGCTAAAAGACTACATGGTGGACGGCTTCTTCGAACGTGGACAGCTTAAGAGAGCTCATAGCCAATGCTCTCTAGTATTCATAGGAAACGTGGATCTCAGCTATGAGGGCGTTCTAGGTAGCATTTCTAGCTACCTACCAGACTTTATGAGGGACACAGCTTTCCTCGATAGAATCCACGGCCTTCTACCAGGCTGGGAGCTCCCTAAGATACAAAAAAGCGACATCCACCTAGCTCGAGGATACGCGCTTGCCGCCGACTACTTCTCAGAGATACTCCATAGAATGAGAGCCTTCAGCTTTGAGGCAATAGTAGAGCAGCACGTAGAGTTAATAGGTCCATATACTATAAGGGATGAGAAGGCTGTAAAGAAGCTTCTCTCAGGTCTAATAAAGCTCCTCTTCCCACACGGTGAGTTTGATAATAGGGAGTTAAGAGAAGTAGTCGATTTAGCTGTAAGCTTAAGGCAAAACGTGGCTAACGTTTTATCGGAGCTCTCGCCCCACGAGTTTCCAAGGAAGAGGCTTGATGCTCAGGTGGTTGGATGAAGCAGTTCTACGAGCTAATGGAGGAAGCACGAGACATCATAGTAGATAAGATGCTTGCACCCGGATATGAGCTAACTGACACTTATAAAGCTGTTATGTACGCCTTTATACATGCAGCTCTCCACGTGAGAAGTGGTGTGGAGAGCTGGCTTGTTAGACCTTTGAGAGAAAAGATTCCTCCATTGCTACGTGGAGTGGTTGAGAGGGAGCTCTCTACAAGGCTACAGCCTCTAATCAGATACATTGACGAAGTGTTATCCTCCGATAAGCCTGTCTTATCTGGTGGAGAAGCTGATGTTAAACATGTTATCGAGGCTGTTAGGAAAAGCTTAGGTAAGGTTGACTACGTCCTAGTCTACGACTGTATGTCTGCCATCGAGCAGCTAGTCATCTCAGCCTATCTAAAGGCTAACGGTGTTAAAACGTTATTCCTTAGCGAGCTCCTCGTGAACCCCGTTGGGCTAACGAGATTTATAACAGGACAATTCCAAGGCATTACATTGCGTGGTGTAGCCCGGTATATAGCTAGCCAGCTTGAAGCTCAATCGTATAACAAGAACTCATTTATAGACATGAGGGTTCATGAAAAAGGCTCGTCTGGTGTGGAGGAGTTCGTTGAAAGCATAGCCATAGAGAATATAGCTAGTGATATCCTAAATATAGCTAGAAGAGGGAGAGCACTCATTCTCTCAGATCACGGCTACGACATAATAGCGTCCATCGAGGAAGGATACCTCTACGTAATACACGGATTTAGATATAATGTGCCGTCTAAACATATACCTCTCCTCCTTTTAAGCAGAATATCTCTATTTATGGTAACCCATGGTGAAGCGTGAAGGAGGCGTCCCATAGTGTCCCACGAGAAATACGCTTACTACATAACGTTGAGAAAGAGGGGTAAGGAGTATGAAGTACTATTCAATATCGGGAGTGAGAGTAAAACTACAGCTATCCTAAAGCTTAGAGGTGTAAATGCAGATAAGATATTTAACTATGCCGTCGAAGCTTTAGCTAGGCAGGGTGCTCTAGTACCATTGAGGATATCTGAGCATGAAGCAGCCTACGCTGTTAGAGAAGACTTAGGACCACTTGTGGGAGCCTACCTGATACTAGCTCGTAGAACTAGGAAGGCAGAGAAGTGGGGTGACTTCTTTACAAAACTTCTAGAAGAGCGATATACCGGTATTGCAGGAGCTTTCTCAGCATTTCTAGAGTTAGCCCTAGAGCTATCCAGGTCACTACCAGGTAGGAAGCGAGGTAAGAGCTCTACACTCTCACCTATAGCTCTAGATGCGTTATCGGCAGCTTTAAAGCAGTTTGTAGATAGGATCGTTAAGGCGTATAAGGCTGGTGCTGGGTAGGATTATTTAGTTATGCTCTGTGCTATGATTGTTCTTACGATCTCCTCGTTTAGTTTCTCGCGTTCTTTGAGGGGTTCTAGTCTTGCTATGTATACTGTCCTCTCTGAGTCTCCGTGTTTGAGTGTGAGTTTGTGTGGGTTTTCTAGTTCTCCACGCTCTATTCTTCTCAGCACGCTCCTGTATATGGTGCGCTCCTCCTCGTCTAGTGGTGTTCTCGTCTTAACGCTTGGGTATGCTAGTACTCCTATGTGTGCATTTAGTAGTGCCATGTAGCCTAGTACTTTGAAGATTGACCTGGAGATGTATGCTGGTGATCTAGAGAATTTAGCTTCAACTACTATCCTCCTCTCGTTTGAGAGCGTTATATCGGGTATGGCTTTGAGTCCTCTCTCCTCTAGTAGGCTAACGTTGTAGTATACTGTGATAGCCTCCCCCTCATACCTTGCTCTAAGCTTCCTCTCCTCGAGTCTTTCTATGCGCGCGCCTAGGCTTGTGAGAGCTCTTAGTGTTAGGTATAGGTTGTAGACCTCGTATAGCTTCCAGGAGTACACTTTGAAGAAGAACCTTGCTCTAGCCTGGGGCCCCCTGAGGTATCCTACAATGTAGTCTACTAGGCCGTCGAAGCCCCTCTCCAAGCTATAGTCTAGCAGGAAGCTCCTAGCTACGCCCAGCAGCCTCTCAACCCAGCCAGGCTTCCATGGTGTACGCTCAACCTCCTCAACAAGCCTCCACACATACTCCAAAGACCTCTCATAGTACAAACGCTCTGGGAGAAGGCTTAGAAAGCTACCCCTAACAGCCGCCTCGAGCTTATCCCTGCAATCCTCGAGGATCCCCCTTAAGTGATTCAAACCCTCTAAGAACCACTGCAAGCCTTGAGCTAGGCTACTGAGCACCTCAACTATACTGTTCAAAGCCTCCACAGCCCTACTAAGCTTGTCTTGGACAAGCTCGATAACAGCTTTCAACAATAAGTTCTCGGGCGAGCCTAGAGTGCGAACAAGAACCCTCTGGACTGGAGGCCGCCCGCTGGGGATGTTGGTTAGCGTGTGCCTCCAGTCTATAGACCCTCTAAGCTCCCAGCCCTCGACATCCTCGTAAACCCTCCTGTACAACGTGTAGCGTTCCGCCTCCCCCACTATGTCTAGGAGCTCTCCCACTAGGCTACGGAGCCTAGCTATGTAGAGGATTAAGTGGGTTACATTATGTGGATCGAGGGGTAGACCTGGTCTAGCTAGCTTCTCTCTATCCACAAGGTACCTTAACGGGTTGGGCTGTATAGCGACGTACAAGTCCATTACGGTGGAGTGCATGTAGTCAATATAGCTTCTAAGTAGCTGCTCCTCATCCCTTAGCCTAGCTAGCTGTCCCACCGGCTGCTCCGACAACTTCTAGCACCTTTCTAACAGCCTCTTCTACCCTCCTATCCCATAGGCGCATGAGTGGTAGTGTGGACTCGATAGTGAGCTTCAACAGCCTCCTCTCATCTACAGCCTGCTCCTGGCTAGAGTAGACCCTAGCGAAGGCCTTCACAACCCTGTATAGCGATGATGGGCTAACCACTAGTATACCCTCACTCCTATACACCTTAAGAGCTTCCTCGTAAAGCTTTCTAAGGCTGTCTCCTATCGTACTCTCAACTTTACTAATGACCTCCTCTTCTAATCTATCCTCATTCTTCACCCTCTCATAGATCTTTTTAAGCAACTCATCCACGTTATCCGGTGGCTCGACTAGGATTATAGAGAATCTCCTAGCAAATGCTTCTCCAACAGCGAATAGATTCCTTACATCGACATAGTTCATTGTAGCTATTACCCTGAAATCCTCTGGAATCCTATAGCCACCATCAACTTTCTCTAGCACACCTTCATCTACGTACTTTACTAGCTTAGACGCATACTCATCTACATCGACACCCTCTCTCCTCATGTACCCCCTAATTTCTTCAACGAGAGACTCTGGGATAAACCTACCGCGTGGGCTACTACTCGAGAATATGAGGAAGAACTCGCCGAAAGCCTTGTCGACATCAGCTCTATTAACCTCATCCATTATGAGGTATGCTCCTCGGTATTTGCCCTTAGAGGAGTTCTCTATATGCTTCACTAAAGCCCTTATAAGGCAGCCACTACGCCACCTAACCCTAGAGCCTTCAAGCATCAAGCCACCTATAACATCATACCGGCTCCAGTGAGCATTAGCAACAACATAGTAAGGCTCGTAACCCCTAGCTTGGGCAATCAGCCTAGCGAGCTCAGTCTTACCAACACCTGGGGGCCCCACCAGCAGGATATTCTCGCCAGACTCAAGCAGATTGTATATAGCAATGAGCAAACCCCTATCGATAAAAAGCCTACCCTCGATAGCCGAGAGGTAATCGTTCAAACCAACCCTCCTAGGCTCCCCACGCCTATACCTAGAGATCCACTCGCACCCCTCTATAGGTA
>ERZ1684501.58-NODE-58-length-11278-cov-173.347144_pt1 | contig 11278 bp, 13 predicted proteins | sample MGYA00580191_ERZ1684501 | MGnify/ENA primary metagenome ERZ1684501 (study PRJEB41475, sample SAMN08455322) | hot springs metagenome | biome: temperate mixed forest biome [ENVO:01000212]; feature: neutral hot spring [ENVO:00002181]; material: water | place: New... | reverse complement strand
TTAAGAATCTGCCTCACGCCTCCTCGCTTGACATCATTATAGCCCACCCCACGCCAGCGTCTTGCGCGTGGGCTGTCTAGGCCGGCGGCGGCCAGGACAATACACACAGCCCTACACCTACGACACGGCATAGGGCTCCACAAGCCAAACCCTCCCCCTCAAAAAGAGGAAGACTGGCACGCTGCAGTTGCCCACCGCCTTCACCGCGTCTACGTCTCTGCTGAGGACGGCACAGCCATCGCGGCAGGCAAGCTCTGCGGCGAGGGCCTCAGCGGGCTTAGACTCGGAGAGGACGCACTCCACCATCTACTTTCTGCACAGCTCCAGATAGCGTCTAGCAAAGGGCATGTGAGACTCGTGCCACGCGTCTATGACGAGGACGGCCCTGCCGGGGAAGTTTGCCAGAGTTTCAAAAGAAGTGGATACTCCAAACGGAGAGAGGGATAGAGTACCGCTACTTGGCATATAGGCGCGAAGAAAGTTTGTCAAATTGAGCCAGCGGTAGGGTAAACGCTGACCACGTCTAGAGTCCCCTCTGCTACGGCTTTGGCTAGCCGAGGGAGTGCCGCCTTGTCTCTGGCCGCTGGGTGGCGAAAAGATATAAAGGGTTGAGCAGTCTAGCACGGTGACGATGTGTGCCGCAACGGAGCTGTGAAGTGACCCCTGTCGGATCTGACTAATCCTTCGGCGGTATCTTGGCCACCGAGTCGGCCACCTTTTCCACGAGCCACTTAAGCTCCTCAAGCTCCTCCCGGGTGAAGTCGCTGTGCCACTTCTCGAGTACCCGGCGCAATAGCTCCAGGGTGAAGTACAACGTGGGCCAGTAGGGGTGGTGCTCGGCTATGCTCTCGGCCAGGCGCTGGAGCTCCTCCACTCTCTTCAACATCGCCGCAGACACGTCCGACTGCATCACGCCCAAGCCGACGCCCTAAGCTCTTTAACTGCCTCCTCTCCCCCTTTCCCGCCGCGGCGGCGGGCGGATAGGTACTGGCGGAGCAACGCCGGGAGGACTACGCCCACCACCCGGTCCCAGTCCCTCTGTATCTCCTCTCTAAGCCACCTACAGTTAACTCCGCCATACTCGGCGTAGTACATAGAAAAAGCCCTGTCTAAGAAAGTGTAGACGTCGTGGCTCTCCCCAGCCCTCTCCACCTCAGAAGCCAGCCTCCGCTCCCCCCAGCGCTCCAACAGGCGGATAACCTCGCCGTGGAGGAGGTCGAATATCACCAGCCTGCTCACACTGCCCTACTCGTATCTCTATTTAAACGTAGTCGCTCCTTTTCGCTATGTTCTTCGGCGTCTCGCCCCTGGCCCATGCCAAGAGGTTTTTAACCGCCTCCACAGCCATCTCTCTCCAAACCTCCTCACTCCCATAACCCCCGGCGACCCAGGGAGTGGCCACCACGTTTGGAAGAGCGAAAAACTCGGCGTCTTTTGCAAAGTTGTTCCTCCCCCACCACACGTCGCTTGCGAAGACAAACCGCGGCCGCTCCTTCAAAATGCGCAAGGCCCCCTCCCTGTCCACCACCTCAGCGCGGCCCACGTTGACGAAGACGGCGTCCTCCGCCATCAGGGCCAAGTGCTCGTACCGTATTAGCCCCCTGGTGTGCTTGTTGAGGGGAAGGGCGCACACGGCGGCGGAGGCCCCCCGGAGCGCCTCCTCGAGGCTCGTGGTAAAGCGCCACGGCCCCTCCCTCCTCGACCTAGAGAAGCCCCAGACCTCTGCCCCCAGTGCCGCGAGGATTTTAGCCACGCGGGTCCCTATCTCCCCCAGCCCCAGGACGGCTACCTTCCTCCCCCTAAGCATGGGGACGGCGTATACCCGGTCGTACTCCCCCCTCTTCATCCGCTCGTTGTACTGAATGATCTTCTTATACGCCGCCAGCAACATGCCCAGCGCAAACTCCGCCACGGCGTCTGCATTGCTCCCCGCGTTTCCCGCCACCACCACGTGAGGAGGAATGTGCTCCCACGGGAGGTGGTCAAGCCCAGCCAACGCCACCTGTATAAACCTAAGCCTGGGCATCTTAGCCAACTCCTCCGGAGTAAGCCTAGTCACCAAGGCCGCCTCCACCTCCGACAAATCTCCGCCGGGGCCCACCACTTCAAATCCCCCCAAGAGCCTACGCGCCTCCTCGGGGAGCTCAAAGTTGACGTAGATCTTCATGCCAACAAGAAAGTCCATGCATAAAAGTTATATACGCGGGCGGCTTGGGGCCCGTGGCGGTGGTCTTGGTCTCGCCTCTACACGGCTCCTTTGCGGCGGAGGTTTTGGAACTAGTCAAGCGGACGGTAGGCGAGGCGGCCCCCGGGCAGTGGGCAAAGTGCCGCTTATTGTACACGCCACAGGCGGCACCATCTGGGACGCAGTGGAGCTTGTGACGCGGACAGGCGCAAAGGCGGCCGTGCTCGTGGGCTTTGGAGGACACAACAGCTTCGCAAGCGCCCTCCACACCAGGGCGGAGCTAGAGGCCATGGGCATTCCTGCCGTGGTCTTCCACTGCCCCACCTACGCCCAGTGCGAAGACACGCTGAAGAAGGCCAAGAGAGTCGCCGACGCCGCCTCGGCGCTGCTGGGGGCAAAGGCCCTCCTCATAGGCAGAGAGACGGCCCAAGCCGCCGTTGCGCGGCAGAGGTTTCAGTGGGACGTGGAGGTGGTTTCCATAGAGGACTTTGAAAAGGCTGTGGAGGCCGGCCCCGCCCGACTCCGCCGCGCTTAAGACCTTCGGCGACGAGAAAGTGGCCAGGATAACGGCGGCCCTCAGAGGCCTCGCCGCGGGGAGGGACCTAGCCGCCATCCAGTGCTTCCCCTACCTCGTGAGGAACAAGGTGACCCCCTGCCTAGCCCTCGCCCTCCTAAACGCCGAGGGCTACGCCGTGGCATGCGAGGGGGACTTAGCCGCTGGCTTCGCCATGTTGATGTCCAGGCGCTTGACCGGGCGCCCCGGCTGGATAGCCAACGTGGTATACTCCAGGGGGAGGCAGGCCGCCTTTGCCCACTGCACCATATCGCTCGACATGGTGAAGAGCTGGAGAACAATGCCGCACTTCGAGTCCGGGTATCCGCACGGCCTCTCGGGGGAGCTCGCCGAAGCCGTCTACACCGTTGTTTCTCTGTCGCCTAGGATGGACAAAGTCGCTGTTGGCGTGGCCAAGGTGTTGAAAAGCGGGAACTTCATGGAACGGGCCTGTAGAACACAGGCGCTGGTGGAAATAGGCGACGTAGCCGCCAGGGCCCCCGCAAACCACCACGTCTTCATCCCGGGGGACGGGGTCGAGGAGGTCAAGGCAAGCTGTTAAAGCTAGAGGTCGTAGAGTACTGAGGAGGCGCTCAGTAGGACACGACCCGGTAGAGGTTGTCTCTCTCCGCCGGCCTGAACCCAGCCGACCTTATGAGCCTTATGACGTCCTCCCGCCGGTCGATTGGGGCCTCCACCCTCTTCCACTCGAGGACCTTCTCCTCGTACAGCGTCCCCCCGAAGTCGTCTGCGCCGAAGTACATGGCCAACTGGGCCGTCTCGGGGCCCGTGGTGAGCCACCCCGTCTGAATGTGCGGTATGAGGTCCCTAAAGACGATCCTGGCCACCGCCACCATCCTGAGCAGAGTCGCCGAAGTCTTTGGGTAGGGGATCTTCTTCCCCAGCTCGCTAGTCCCCGGCTCAAAGTTCCACGCGATAAATGCCATGAAGCCCCCAGTCTTGGCCTGAAGCTCTGCGATCTTGCGCATGTGCAACGCCACGTCGCGGAGGCTCTCCACGTGGCCGTACATCATTGTGGCAGAGGAGGGGATGCCCAACCTGTGAGCCTCCTCCATAATCCTAAGCCAAGTCTCCGCGTCTATCTTCTTCGGCGCAATCGCCCGCCTCACCTCGTCCACGAGAATTTCCCCGCCGCCCCCAGGCATGGACTCCATCCCAGCCTCCTTCAACCTTTCCAGCACCTCTCTATACGACATCCTCTCCCGCCTAGAGAGATAGTCTACCTCAAGGGGCGATAAGGCGTGAATGGCGATGTGCGGCGCCCTCTCCTTGATCTTCCTAAAAAGCTCCTCGAAGTACTCAATCCCAATCTCGGGGTTTACCCCGCCCTGCACCAAGACCTGCCTAATGCCATACCGCGCGTCCACCTCCAACACCCTCTTAACGGCCTCCTCGACGCTGTAGGTATACACCTCGGGGTGCCGCGGCGGGCGGTAAAAGGCGCAGAAGCTACACCCCACCACACAGACGTTCGTATAATTCAAAATCATGTTAGAGATAAACGTAGTCACGTCGCCATACAGCTTGGTACGAATTGCGAAGGCCCGCCTCCCAAGCTCCCACAAGTCGGCCCTCAAAAGCTCCTCAATCTCACCCACGGTGGGGACCTCCACAAGGGGGAGACAGTTGGCACATATAAATCAAGCGGCGCCGGGCCGAGCCCAGTGAGACAAGCACAAAAGCCGTGACGAGATGTACGCACTCTGCGTAAATGATTATATACACTTCCCCCGCTACCTAGCCTACGCGCTCTCGGCAGTGTCCGGCGAGATTTATTAAATAGGGAATTCGTAACCAAGTGCTCAAGCCAGAAGACGTGGTAGAGGCCGCCCTAAGGGGGCTCTCTAGGCACGACGCAGAGGCGCTGATGCGCGAGGCGGACATATTCACGCTGGCCCAGGCCGCCCACGCCATCTCGCAGAAGTTCTACGGCGACGTGGTGACCTTCGTCAACAACATCGTGGTGAACTACGGCAACGTCTGTGTGGCCAAGTGCCCCATATGCGCCTTCTACCGCCTGCCGGGGAGCCCCGACGCGTATGTGCGTAAGCCCGAGGAAGTGGCCGCCGCAGTGAGACAAGCCGTGGAGCAACGCGGCGTCACGGAGTTGCACATAAACGGCGGCTTTAACCCCTTCCTAACCCCCGAGTACTTCGACCAGCTGTTCTCCGCCGTCAAGAAGGCCGCCCCCCGCGTGGTGATAAAGGGGCCCACCATGGCCGAGGTGGACTACTACGCCAAGCTGTGGCGCATGTCTTGGCGAGAGGTCCTCTCCAGGTGGAAAGACGCGGGGCTAGACGCCATATCGGGCGGCGGCGCCGAGATATTCGCAGAAGAGGTGAGGAAGGTGGTGGCGCCACACAAGATATCCGGCGAGGAGTGGATCAGGATAGCCGAGGTGGCCCACGAGCTGGGGATCCCCAGCAACGCCACAATGCTCTACGGCCACGTAGAAGAGGACCGCCACGTGGTAGACCACATATTCCGCGTAAAAGAGCTACAAGAAAAGACCGGGAGGGTACTCCTCTTCATACCCGTGAAGTACAACCCGCAAAACACCGAGTTGTACAAGAGGGGGCTCGTGAAGGGCCACGCCCCCGCCACATACGACGTAAAAGTGGTGGCTATATCCCGCCTAATCCTCTTAGACAGGCTAAAGGTGGCCGCCTACTGGCTCTCCGTGGGGAAGAAGCTCGCCTCCACGCTACTCCTCGCGGGGGCCAACGACCTTGTCGGCACCATGTACAACGAGGCAGTGCTGAGGTCGGCCGGGGCGCCCTACTCCGCCACGCCGGAGGAGCTGGCCGCCATAGCGAGAGAAGCCGGCAAGAGGCCCGCCGAGCGGGACACATTCCACAGAATAATTAGATATATATAGGAGGCATAAGACGGGCGTGAAAGTAGTAAGGCTGAAGTACGCCCACAACGACCCCCTCTTCCACCGTGCCAGAGTAGCCGCCATACCCGCCTCAAACCTCGCCTCAGCCCAGTTGCTCCTAACAGGCGAGGCCTGCTGCGGCTTTGTCCCAGTCACCCTAGCCGCCAGGCACGGGCTCCCAGTGGTGCCAAGGCTGGCGGTGTACAGCGACGGGCCCGTGATATCCTCCCGCCTCTTCAAAGGCGGCGGCGCGGGCTACGCCGCTGTGGAAGACACCACGGTGAGCGCCCTCGCGCTGAAGGCCGCCATGGGGATAGAGCTACAGCGAGTGGCCACCCTAGACGGCGCCTTCGCCAAATACGCAGGCGTGCTAGTAATAGGCGACGACGCGTTGCGCCTAGTAGACGCGGGGCGCCCACACATAGCCGACGTGGGAGAAGTCTGGCGGGAGAAGTTCGGAACCCCCCTCGTCTACGCCGTATTAGCCGCCTCCCCCAAGGCCGAGAGGCAAGAGGTGCTCCGCGCCGTTGAGGAGCTGGAAAACTCCCTAGCCCACTTCTACGAAAACCCCACGCCCCTCGTGGAACAGGCGGCCAAGCGCCTCGGCATCTCCACCCAACTCGCCGAGCGCTACTTCGCCACGGGAGTCAAATACCACGTAACCCCCCGCGTGGTGCAAGGCCTCCAAAAACAGGCAGAGATAATGGGCCTAGGAGAGCTCAACCTACTCTAGCCCACAGGGCAGAGGCCCCCCACCAGAGAAAGCCGAGACCCAACGCCACTAGAAAGAGAGCACCCACCACCCTCTCCGGCACCGCCAAGCCGAGCAACTGCACAGCCCCAAGCGCCAGGAAGATGGCGCCAAGCCCAAGGAGGAGAGCGGCCCCAAACCGGCCGCCGGCGGGAAGAGGCGGCGGGCGGAGCGTAGCCTCGACACCCTTTTCTTCAGCGCCCCCTCTGAGAAATGCCATTGCTATAAAGCCCAAGCCCATGCCTACAAACAGCCCCACGTCAGGCCTCTCCACTAGGAGGCCAAGCCCCATCCCTAGGAACATCAGTCCAACAAACACGAGGCCTCCAACGTGCCGCGAGGCCATAGAAAAAGTTGCCCCGCGATATAAATCTATTGCGCTTGTCGAGCGCTACTCCACCACCAGCTCCACCACTCCCGCCACGTTGATCACGTCGCCGCGCTTAAGGGGATAGAGGCCACGCCCCCTTATATCCACCCCATTCACAAAAGTGCCATTAGTACTACCCAAGTCCACCACGTAGTAGGACCCGTCCACCCTCTTCACAGCGAAGTGGCGCCGGGAGATGTACCCGGCCAGCGGGTGCCAGGCAAAGTCAGACCGCCCAAACACCCTATACCCATCCACCTCCACCGCGAACCTCCCATCCCTGCTCCTAAGCACGACGGCAGGCGGGAAAACCTCCACCTCAAAAACCTCCATGCACCACAGCCCACGCGGGAATAATTAGCCACCGCGCAAAAAACAGACGTAGACGCCCTACTCCTTCTCCGCCTCGTACCTCCTCACAATCTTCAACTCCTCAGCCGTGAGCTTCCTCACGCCGTACGCCACGGCCTTGAGAGAGCCCCCCTCCACGTACACCCTGTAAAACGTGATTTCGCCAGGCGTCTCCCTAACGGCAAACCTCACCTCCTTACCCGCCAAAACCTCCCCCACCCCCTCCACTCCATCCAAGTAGTAGAAGATAGGCGTGTGAAGGGCGGCGAACTTCCTCACCCTCCTCAAGACAGCGACGGCGCGCCTCCCCAGCCCCTCTAAGTGGGGACTCATCAGAAGGAGGGCACTGTCCACATCCACGTCGAACTCGTCCGACGCGTAAAACTCCACCCTCGCCCTAGACGACGCCCCCACAGCCGCGGCCATCGCCACACAGCTAGGCGTCTTGTCGTACACGACAGCAAGCTCGCCCACATCCCCCACGAGGCCCTCCGCGTAAATCCTCCCCAAAAGCGCCCTATAGGCCACCTCAGACCCCCTCATTGAAGACGTACTATGACACACTTAAAAACTTGGCGGGGGCGATGGACTTCTGAGTATACTTCGCCGAGTCTGTTGTGGAACCACATCGCGCCACTGTACCCCGACGCTCAACATCTGCCTACGACTTTGTAAAATCGCCAAGAGACCGGGGGAAAACCTCTAAAATTTCGAAAGTTCTCTTCTACGTGCTCGACCTCCTGCTCTGGCTAGTGGGCTTCTGGGTCCTCCTATGGGCACTACTGAGCCTCCTGGCCGGGAAGGCCGTCAACCCCCTCGGCGTGTTGCTGGGCATACTCCTCGCCCCCATAGCCTTCATAGCAGGCGCCGTGCTGACCGCCCTGGCCATAGGCGCCCTCGCCGTGGCGGCGCCCCTCCTCCTACTCCTCGCCGCGCCCCTGGCACTCCTCATAGGCTTCCTCGCCGCCCTCTACACCCTGTCAGCCCTCGCAAAGGCCGGCGTGTTGGCCACCTTCCTCGCCCTACTGTTGGCTCTCCTCATCTTGGCCGCGCTGGGCCAGCTCACGTGGCACAGTCCCACGCCCCCCTCCCTGCCACTACACCTCTACCCACACGGCTGGCGGGAGGCGCCCCTCCCCCGCCCCCACGCCCCTACGCCCTTCTAAGCCTCAAGGCGTTCAACGTGACTGAGATACTGCTCAGCGCCATGGCCAACCCGGCGTACTCCGGGCGGAGGTACAACGCGGGGTAGAAGGCCCCAGCCGCCACTGGTATAAGCACGACGTTGTAGAAAAAGGCCCAGAAGAGGTTGAACCGGGCCGTGCCCACGATCTTCCTAGACAGCTCGAGGAACTCCACCACCTTGGCCAAGTCCCCCCTTCTCACCACCACGTCCCCGGCCTCCTTGGCAACCTCGGTCCCCGTAGCCACTGCGATTCCCACGTCTGCCTCGGCCAGCGCGGGGGCGTCGTTTACCCCGTCGCCGATGAAGATGACGCCCCCCTCCCTCTTCAGCCTCCTCACAATCTCGGCCTTGGCCGCTGGGTCGGCGCCGCCGTAGAACCTCTCAATGCCCAGCCTCGCGGCGACCTTGGCCACCGCCGCCTCGTGGTCCCCCGACACCACCACCGGCTCCAGCCCCATGGCCCTCAGCCTCCTCACCACCTCTGCCGCCTCCCTCCTCACCTCGTCCCCCACCGCAACCACCCCCCTCACTGCGCCGTCTACAACCACGTACGCCACCGTGTATCCCTCCCTCCTCAGCTCCTCCGCCGCCCTCCGCAGATCCTCGGGGATAGACGCGCCCAGCCCCTCCACCAGCCTCTCATTCCCCACGCCCACCACGGCCCCGTTCACCCTGGCGTAGACCCCCTGCCCAGGGAAAGTGTCAAAAAACTCCGGCTCCGCCAGGCGGACCCCCCTCTCCACCGCGTACTCCACCAACGCCTTGCCCAACGGATGCGTAGACTTGGCCTCGGCTGAGGCCGCCAACGCCAAGGCCTCCTCGTCCCCCACAAACTTGGCCACCCTGGGGGCGCCCACCGTCAACGTGCCAGTTTTGTCAAACGCCACGTACCTAGCCCTAAGAGCCTTCTCCACAGCCTCCACGTTCTTTATCAAGAGCCCCCTCTCCGCCGCCCTCCCCACCCCCACCACCACCGCCAGAGGAGTGGCGAGGCCTAAGGCGCAGGGACAAGCCACCACGAGGACAGACGCAGTGAACAAGAGGGCCTGCGAAGGCGGCGCCCCCACGACGCTCCACCCCACAAAGGTGGCGGCGGCCACGCCGATGACCACCCAGGTGAAGACCCCCGCCACCCTATCCACAAGCCTCTGAATAGGCAGCCGGGCGTTCTGCGCCTGTCTCACAAGCTTGACCACCTCGGCAAGGTAGGTGTGCCTCCCAGACCTAGTGGCCCTAACCACCAGCCTCCCCCTCACCAGCGCCGTGCCGGCCAGCACCAAGTCGCCCCGCCTCTTCTCCACGGGGAGAGGCTCCCCAGTGAAGGCAGACTCGTCCACCAGCCCAACCCCCTCCTCCACGTAGCCGTCCACCGGCACCCGCTCCCCCTCCCGCACCTCCACCAACTCCCCAGCCCCAACCCCCGACGCGTCCACCTCCACCCAGCCCTCCCCCCTCTTCACCCTGGCCCTCGGCGGCTGAAGCTGCGCCAGCCTCTTCACAGCCTCCCCAGTCCTAAGCCTCATGAGGGCCTCCACGTACCTCCCCGCCAAGACAAAGGCGATGACCGCCGCCGACGCCTCAAAAAAGGCGTGGCCCCCCACAGCCACGGCATAGGAGCTGTAGAGGAAAGTGGAAAGGGTCCCCAACGCCACCAACGTGTCCATATTTGCCGTCCCATTCCTAAAAGCCCTCGCCGCCCCCCAGAGAAACCTCCACCCAGAGTAGAACTGCGCCACGCCAGCCAACGCCAACTGCGCCAACGGAGGAACATGCAAGGCCCCCACCATGGCTAACATCAACACAGCCGCCGCGACCGCCGCCGGGACGAGCCTCTTCCCCAAATCCCTCACCTCCGCCTCCACAGCCCTCCTATCCACGTCCACCCCCACCTCCCCCCTCCTCACCTCCCTCACCCTAAAGCCAGCCCTAGCCACCCTCTCCGCCACCTCCTCCACAGAAGTCTCAAGAGGGTTATACTCCACATACACCACCCCAGCCGCCGGGCTCGCCCGCACGTAGAAAACCCCCCAGCCCCCCGCCGCCCTCTCCACAGCCTCCACCTCCTCCGGGCGGAAGTCCGCCACTATGTGAGCGGACTCCCTATACACGTCGTACCCCACCCCCCGCACGGCCTTTAGCAGCTCCCCCCAATCCAACACCTCGGGATCAACCACAAGCCTAGCCTCGCCACTGGCAAGAGAAGCCTCAGCCCACTTCACCCCCCGCACAGAGAGAAGAGCCCTCTGCACAGTGAGAGAGCAGGTGGCACAGTGCATCCCCAAAACCTTAACCACGGCACTACGCCCCCCAACCCTAACCCCAACCTTCACCTCCACACTCAGCGCGATGTCCCCAAATAAATATATATGCCAGCCGCGGCGGGTACATGGTCAAAGACCCAGTATGCGGAATGGAAGTAGACCCAGCCACGGCCAAGTGGAAAACCCTATACAAAGGCAAGCCCTACTACTTCTGCTCACCCATGTGCAAAGAAGCCTTCGAGAAAAACCCAGAGTACTACCTCACCCACGGCCCACAAGGAATGCCACACCACCACTGACATGAACCCCCAAGAAGTCCTCAAACGCCACCGCACAGTCGCCGTGGTAGGCGCCTCAAAAGACCCCACCAAGTGGGCCCACATAGTGCCAAAATACCTCAAAGAACACGGCTACAAAATCATACCCGTAAACCCCACCGCCACCGAAATCCTCGGCGAAAAAGCCTACCCAAACATCCTAGAAATACCAGACGAGATAGAGGTAGTAAACGTCTTTAGACCAAGCGAAGAAGTCCCCAAAATAGCACAAGAGGTAATCAAACGCAAGAGGGAAAGAGGAGACGTCAAAGTACTATGGCTACAACTAGGCATAAGAGCACCCCCCGAAGTAAAACAGCAACTAGAACAAGAAGGCATCACCCTAATCGAAGACACCTGCATGATGGAAACACACAAACAAATGACAAGCCAAACCCAGTAAAA
>ERZ1684501.57-NODE-57-length-11281-cov-14.751113_pt1 | contig 11281 bp, 8 predicted proteins | sample MGYA00580191_ERZ1684501 | MGnify/ENA primary metagenome ERZ1684501 (study PRJEB41475, sample SAMN08455322) | hot springs metagenome | biome: temperate mixed forest biome [ENVO:01000212]; feature: neutral hot spring [ENVO:00002181]; material: water | place: New... | reverse complement strand
GATAGTAGGGACCACTCACCTGTAACCTTCGCTCTCGAGAGCTGCACTGTAGCCCGAGCTAGAGCCTCATAGGCTCTAAACAAGTCGTATGGATCACTGTACTTCCTCGGTATGTTGTCGTTAAGCCAGGCTATGAGCGTCTCGTAGTCCTCCTCGCTCTGGGTCACAGCTCTTTTAGCCATCCAAGCCTGCTTAGCGTAGAATATGCCGCTAAGAGTCCTCCATATGTTAAGGCTCTTATCCCTACCCCTAACTATAGCCCTAGCTAGCCCCAAGGTTACCTTACCATAGCCCTCAGCTACAGCCTCTAAATCGTTTATAGCCGCCCTCGCATCCCCCATACTCTTCTCAGCTATATACCTCAGGGCCTCCCTCTCACAGTAGATCCCCTCAGCATCGCATATCCTCTGTAGTAGCGATACTATCTGACCCTCTGTTAGCTCTTTAAACTCAACCATTAAACACTCGTTCCTAAGGGGTTTTAGCTGCTCCTTCCACGGGTCGTTAGCTGTGAGTATTATAGGGTTGCTAGTCTCCCTTATTATGCTTAGTAGGGCTTCAAGTCCTCCCTCGTCAGCTTTAGGGTCTATGCCGTCCACCTCATCCAAGAGTATTATCATGCCCCTCTTGAGTAGCGGCCTCCTCCTAGCCGCGACCCCCACTATCCTCTCTATATCGGATTTCCTCCTATAGTCGCTAGCGTTAAGCTCTACAAGCTCGAAGTCTAGCTCTCTTGCGAGAGCCTCTACTAGGCTAGTCTTACCAACCCCTGGGGGCCCGTAGAGGAGAGCTGCCCTCTTCTCCGGCACCCTACCCTTAGCCCATTGGGCTAGCCACTCTCTCAAAACCCTCTTAGCATCGTCCTGGCCTATAACCTCCTCTACTCTCCTAGGCCTATACTTGATAACCCATGGTACCTTCCTAGTCAAGCTTTCATCCTCTTACCCATAAGAGCTAGCCATGCTAGGAGAGCTGAGAGCTGTATATCGTCATCGCTACCCTCCACTAGCCTGTAGTGTACCTCGCCTAGGTAGTCTGCAATCATAACCCTCAACTCCTCCGGTATGCTGAGCTCCTGGCTGAATATCTCCCTATGAATCTGCCTCACTAGATCCTCGCCGCTCAAACCATACTCTATCATAAGCTTCCTCATTAGACTCCTAGCGTTAGTGAAGTCGCCTGAGAGAGCGAGCTTAATCATCTCCCTAACCTCCCTAGGTCTAGCCATGCCAACAACTCTAAACACAGACTCAACAGTAACCCTCCCCATGGCTGCAGCTGCCTGGAGTATGTTTATAGCTTTCCTCATATCACCCTCACTTATCTCATATATAGTGTCTAGAGCTTCATCGTCGTAGTCTACGCCCTCCCTCTCAGCTATATACTTGAGCCTCCCAACTACATCCTCTCTACTAAGAGGCGTGAACCTGAAGAAAGCACACCTACTCTGTATAGGGTCTATTATCTTCGATGGGTAGTTAGCCACAAGTATAAACCTTGTTGATGCAGTGTAGAGCTCCATAAGCCTCCTTAAGGCTTGCTGAGCGTCTCCAGTCATGTTATCGGACTCGTCTAAGAGGACGATCTTAAACGGGATCCCCTCCGGGGCCCTACTCCTAGCGAATTCCTTAACCTTCTCCCTTATAACGTTTATACCCCTCTCGTCTGAAGCGTTAAGCTCGAGCATGTACTGCCTATAATTCTCCCCAAAGAGGTCGTGTGCTAGAGCGTGTGCAGCCGTAGTCTTACCAGTACCCGGGGGGCCTGCGAATAGCAGGTGTGGCATGTTACGCTCTTTAACGAATATCTTAAGCCTCTCTACCACCTCCCTCTGGTTAACAATCTCATCGAGAGTCTTAGGCCTATACTTCTCCACCCACAAGAGCTCAGCTATACTACTCAAGACAGGCACGCCCCACTAAGGCTAGGGCCCTCGGGGGTTTAAGAGGATACATAGTCCCCCCATAGCCCCCATCGAGGGTAATACCCTTAATAGGTTAAGTGCTTCAGTTGTAAACACTAGGTTGGGGGCTTAGTGTCTGTGCTTGACGTGAGGCTTAAGCTAGTAGGGCTAGACTACGAGTTTAGGCGTGTAAGGGTAGTCTTCCTAAGGGATTACCAGAAGCTACCTACGCCAACCGGGTTTATAGATGTGAGGAGGGGTGACGAGCTAGAGCTGCCTAGGTGGCAGGCTAGACTCCTAAGGGATCTAGGCTACGTCGAGGTTAGAGATGGAGGTGTAGACCTAGACTTTGTCAACCTACACCACTATAAGGAGAAGAAGAGCTCAGGCCAGCTAACACAGGTGCCTCAAGACTTCTACTTTAGAGCCTCCGAGCTAGTAGAGAGGCTTGACAGGCTTGTTAGGGAGGCTCCAAGCCACATGGTCTACAGGGATAGGGAGATGGCTGAGAGGAACCTTATAGACATGGCTGAGACTAGGCTAGCTAAGATACTCTGGCTCTCATACTCTGGAGGTGAGGAGTTTAGAGATAGGATGACGCCCGAGGAGAGGATAGTCTACAACCACGTCCTGGAAGCCGTGGAGGCTTGGAGAGGCTACCTTAAAAACCTGGTATCCAGGGGTGCTAGGAGTTGACGGAGAAGCTAGAGAGCCTAGCTGAGGTTAGCTACGTGGAGAGGTTTAAGGAGTTCATATCAAGCTTCAAGGATGAAAGTGGGAGGTTTAAGTACATAGAGAGGCTTAGGAAGATGGCAACACTGGGGGGTAGAAGCCTAGTCATAGAGTTCTCAGACCTATACAGGTACGATGTTGAGCTAGCTGAGGAGCTAGTAGAGAAGCCCCACAAGGTTCTAAGGGATGCTGAGGAGGCTTTAAGAGAGCTCCTAGAGCTCCTAGCCCTCAAGTACCCGGAGTTTGAGAAGAGGGGTAGAGGTAGGTTCTATGTTAGAGTAGCTGGTCTCTTCGACACACTAAGGATAAGGGATGTTAGGAGCGAGCATGTAGGCAAGCTAGTACAGGTTGAGGGTATAGTGACTAGAATGCACCCTATAAGGAGTAAGATGGTTAAGGCTGTATTCACACACGATAAGTGCGGCTCTGAATTCAAATGGCCACCGGGCGAGGAGGAGGTTGGGGAGAGGCTAGAGAAGCCTGGGATATGCCCTGTGTGTGGTGAGGGTGGTGGTAAGTTCCTATTGGTTAGGGAGAAGTCTGAGTATATAGACTGGCAGAAGATAGTTGTGCAGGAGAAGCCTGAGGATGTCCCCGGGGGGCAGATGCCTAGGAGTATAGAGGTTCACTTGACCAACGACCTAGTAGACTCTGTTAGACCCGGGGATAGAGTCTCGGTAGTAGGCATAGTTAAGCTCTACGGGCCGAGCGATAGGAGCCCCCTATACGAGGTCTACATTGAGGCTAATAGTGTTAGAGTCTCTGAGAGGGTTCTAGAGGAGGTTAGCATAACGAGGGAGGATGAGGAGAGGATTAGAGAGCTCGCAAGAGACCCCTGGGTTAAGGAGAGGATTATTGCTAGCATAGCTCCAAGCATATACGGCTACTGGGATCTCAAGGAGGCTATAGCACTCCTACTATTCGGAGGAGTCCCCAAGGTGCTCCCAGACGGGACGAGGATTAGGGGTGATATACACGTGCTCTTCATAGGAGACCCTGGGGTGGCTAAAAGCCAGCTTCTACAGGCGGCTGCTAGGATAGCTCCAAGGTCTATATTCACTACGGGTAAAGGCTCTACAGCTGCAGGTCTAACGGCCGCCGTTATAAGGGATCCTAAGACTAACGAGTACTACCTAGAGGCTGGGGCCCTAGTCCTAGCTGATGGTGGTGTAGCTGTTATAGACGAGATTGATAAGATGGAGAAGAACGATAGAGTAGCTATACACGAGGCTATGGAGCAGCAGCATATAAGCATATCTAAGGCTGGTATAGTAGCTAGGCTTAACGCTAGAACATCGATACTAGCAGCTGGTAACCCCAAGCTCGGGGTCTACGACCCGCAGAGGAGTTTCGCTGATAACGTAAACCTGCCACCCACCATACTGTCGAGGTTCGACTTGATATTCGTGGTGAGGGATATAATAAGCGTGGAGAGGGATAGAAGGCTTGTAAGCCACATACTAGAGGCTCACAGTCTAGCTGAGAGGTTTAAGCCTGAGACTAGCCCGGAGCTCCTCAAGAAGTACATTATATACGCGAGGAGGTACGTTAGGCCGAAGCTCACACCACAGGCTAGGAAGCTTATAGAGGAGTTCTTCGTCGAGATGAGGAGCTCGGCTCTACACTACCAGGCCCAAGGCTCTCAAGCCCCGATACCGATAACTGCTAGGCAGCTAGAGGCCATAATAAGGCTGGCTGAGGCACACGCGAAGATGGCCTTAAGGGATGAGGTTACAGAGGAGGATGCTGAGGCAGCTATAAGGCTTATGACGGCATACCTGCAGAGCGTAGGCCTGGATATAGAGAGTGGAGTTGTAGACGTAGGAGTTATAATGACTGGAGCTGGCTTCACGACTAGGAGGCTTATGTCCCTCGTAGTCGACGTTATAAAGAAGAGGAGCTCTGAGAGTGGCAAGTGTGTTAAGCTACAAGACGTTGTAGCTGACATAACGTCGAAGCATAGGGTTGAGGAGGAGAAGGTGAAGGATGTTATAAGGAAGCTACACCAGCAAGGTATAATAATGGAGGTTAGACATGAATGCTTCAGCCCTGTAGAGTGAAAAGTCTTGAAGCCGCAGACTCTAAAGCTTCTAGAGCTCCTAGGCTATAAGAGCCTCTACCCACCACAGCTTAAAGCACTCGAGGCTGGCGTAGAGGATGGGTACAGCGTTGTAGTAGCCTCTCCTACAGCCTCTGGGAAGACGTTGATCGGCTTAATAGCGATAGTTAATAGGCTAGCCTCGAGGGGTGGTAGAGCTTTCTACACTACACCCCTCAGGAGTGTAGCTATGGAGAAGTATAGGGAGTTCAGGGTTCTAGAAGCCTTCGGCTATAGTGTTGGTGTCAGTGTAGGGGATTATAGTGAGGGGGAGGTTAGGGGAGACGTTGTAGTGACAACGTACGAGAAGCTAGACTCCCTCCTGAGGAATGAGCGTAGCCTAGCTGAGAGCATATCAGTTCTAGTCGTGGACGAGATACACTACGTAGGTGACAGCGAGAGGGGGCCCCCTCTAGAGTCTCTCATAGCTAGAATCCTAGCTTTAAGCGAGAGACCCCAAATCGTGGGTTTAAGCGCTACTATACCCAACGCCTTGGAGCTAGCTGAGTGGCTTAACGCTAGGCTGGTCCTAGACGGTTGGAGGCCAGTACCCCTATACGAGGGTGTGTACAGGGATGGAGTAATATGGTACTCTGATGGTAGGAGGAGGGGGGTTAAGCAGGTTACCGGGCTAGCAGACGTAGACCTGGCTATCGACTGCTCCAGCGAGGGGGGTCAGAGCCTGGTCTTCTCCCAGTCTAGGAGGAGGGCTGTAAGCCTAGCCGTTAGAGCTTCAAAGTTCTCAGCTAAGCTAAACTACGACGAGAGAGTAGCTAGGGAGGCCTCGGCGGAGCTCCTAGAGACTGAGGGGCCTAGGGTTTTGAGGGAGGAGCTCTCCCAACTAGCTAGGAGTGGTGTAGCGTACCACCACGCCGGTCTTTCGAGTGAGCAGAGGAGGATAATAGAGGATGCCTTTAGGAGGGGCGGCTTAGCAGTGATATACGCGACACCCACCCTAGCTGCTGGCGTTAACCTACCAGCTAGGAGGGTTATAGTAGACGAGTATATGAGATTCGAGGAGGGCTTCTGGAAGCCTATAAGCGTGGCTGAGTACAAGCAGCTAGCTGGAAGAGCTGGAAGGCCAGGCCTAGATCCCTACGGGGAGGCAGTTATAATAGCTAAAACGGGGGACTCGGTTGAGGAGCTCCTAGAAGGCTACGCGATGGGGGAGGTTGAGAGAGTCGAGAGTAAACTTGGAGGCCTGAGGGGGCTAAGGCACATGATCCTAGGCCTTATAGCCTCAGGCTTCGCATCTGGGGTAAGCGAGGTTCTAGGGGTTCTAAGGAGGACTCTCTATGCAGCTCAGAACAAGGGTGTAGACTTGGAGAAGCTCGCTGGGAGAGCCATACTAGACTTGAAGGCTTGGGGGCTGCTAGAGGAGTCTGAGGGGGCCCTGAGGGCTACACCTCTAGGCTACGAGGTTTCAAGAAACTACCTAGACCCTGAGAGCGTGCCTAGAGCCAGGGTCTACACGGCTAGGCTCAGAGAGCTGGGCGACCTAGAGCTCCTACTACTAATCTCCATGATGCCCGATATGACGACACTCCCAGTACCAAGGAGGGAGGAGGGGGCCCTGGTAGAGAGGCTCCTAGACTTGAAGCCCGGCCTAGTAGAGGCTATAGACTGGCTCGACCCAAGGGAGGTTAGGGGGGTTAAGGTAGCCCTCATACTATACGACTGGATAGAGGAGGCCCCTGAGGATGAGATAGCTAAAAGGTACAACGTGGGGCCCGGAGATGTAGCAGTGCTAGTAGACAACGCTAGCTGGATAGCGGGGAGCCTCTCAAGAGTACTACCCCTAATGGGGGCCCCAGCTGATGTAGGCGAGAAGCTTAAGGTACTAGAGAGGAGGATAGAGCATGGGGTTAGAAGCGAGCTCCTACCACTAGTAGCTATACCGAAGGTAGGGAGGGTTAGAGCTAGGAGGCTATACAATGCAGGCTACAGAACCCTACACGACCTAATCCAGGCTGACCCAGAGAAGCTGCTAAAGATACCCGGTATAGGCCCCGGGGTGGTTAAAGCGATAATGGAGTTCCTCGGCAGAAAGTGGGAGCATGGTGGAGCAGAGAAGCGAGGCGTGGGGCTCGAGAGGTACATGGGTTAGATTTAAAGTCTTATAAGCTGGGAGTCTTTAGAGGTGGCCGTTTTGAAGCTAGAGGAGCTCTTCGAGCAGCCAGGCTCTAGGCTGTTGAGAGATCCTAGGGATGAGAGGGTTAAGGCTTCTAGTAGGGGCGAGGTTGTCCTCGTAGGAGTTCCATGGGACTGGTCTACCTCTGGAAGGCCTGGAGCTAGGTTTGCACCAGCTAGGGTGAGAAGCTGGATTTACAGGTTTACAGGGCACGCTCCAGGCGCTGGGGATTTCAGGTGCTCTATAGCAGACCTCGGCGATGTGAGGGTAGCTCCTGGGGATTACAGTTTAACCTCTAGGAGGGTTGTCGAAGCTGCTAGGCTAGCCTACTCTATGGGGAGGCTAGCAGTCTTCCTAGGCGGAGACCACTCTATAACCAGGTGGACTGTAGAGCCCCTAGCTGATGGAGGCGTGGGGATACTAGTGTTTGACGCCCACTACGACATGAGGAGTGTTGAGGAAGGCCTGACCAGCGGGTCGTGGCTCTGGGATCTCACGGTAGCCCACCCAGGTAGGGTTAAAGCGGCTATAGTCGGGGTAAGCGATTATAGCAACCCAGAGTACCTAGCGTATAGGGCTAGAGAGGCAGGCCACAAGGTGGTATCTAGGCTAGAGATACTCGAGAACATAGAGGAGGCCCTAGAGGCAGTAGACTGGCTAGAAAGCCTAGGTCTAGAAAGCTACTATATAAGCATAGACGCAGACCACCTAGACGTAAGCCACGCACCAGGAGTCAACAGCCCAACACCACTAGGCATGACACCATGGGAAACACTAAAAATCCTAGACTATGCAGCATCAAAACTCAAGGTAAAAGGCGTAGACGCAGTAGAGGTAACCCCAGACCTAGACGTAGCAGACATAACGATATCGACAATAGCAAAACTCCTAATACACACAGTAAACAAAACCCTAGGAGGGTGCAGGTAGGCAAAGTCGGCTAGGAGGCTACCATCATCACAACTCAGCGAACTCGGCACTCCCCACCAATAACAGCTAGAACAGCTAAACCCTAAGAACCTAACAGTAGCTAGAGACCACTAGAGAGTATGTATATAAGAGAAAAAGGCTTAGAGTATGGGGAGGCGGGGCTCTGAAAAGAGCTAAGGGTTAGCTTGTTAGCTCCTCTAGGATTCTCGCGGCCTGCTCTTTGGCTTCCTTGATCTTCTCTAGTAGCTGTTGCTGTGCTGGTCTTGGTAGCTTCTCTGCTTGTTTCTCTGCCTGCTCTGCTAGCTTGAGTACTAGGGCGGCTTGTGCTTTAACCTCGTCGGCGCTAGCCTGGCCCCTCTTGTACGCCTCGTACAGCTTCTGGAGCTGGTTGAGCTCAGCTACTAGGAGCCCTATGGCTGCCTGTGGTGCTCTCTCGAGGGCTCGCAGGGCTTCCTTTGAGGCCTCCTCCTCTACTCTCCCAGCCTTCTCTACTGCCTCCGGCTTTCTAGCTGCTATCTCCTGTAGGGGTTGCTTTAGGCACCTAGCTATCTCCGCTATTAGCAGGCCCCTCTTAGCCTCGTCTGTAGCGTTTCTAAGCATTCTAGCTAGTAGCCCTACAGCTACTGGCACCCTATGCTCTCCACCGCCCCAGCTTACCTGGAGCTCGCATACCCTCAGCTTAGCCACCCTCTCTGCGACCTCCGGTGGTAGGCCTACCTCTGGTAGCCTTGCTAGTAGCTCGTCTAGCCTCGATATGTTCCTCGAGATCTCCTCTAAAGCGTCCGGGTCACCCCTTAGGAGCCCTGCTGCTAGCCTATCTAGAGCCTCGACCGCTCTAGCCAGCTCCCTAGCCGTAAACCCTTCTACGTGTGCTTTAACCCAGCCTGGTTTAGCGTTTCTAGCTAGGTATACTCTTACATCTGATATGTTCCTGTTAATCTCCCCAAGCCACCTAGCAGCCTCGCTAGCGCTAAGAGCCCCCGAGACTAGCCCGCTCCTAACCCACTCTATAGCTTTGAGCGTGTAGGCTAGCTTAACCTCAACCCAAGGCTCGACAGTCACGTTGGACTGCTTAAGGTACTGTATCGTGGCGTTTAACTCCCTAACCATAGACGCTCTAACATCTAGGGCGACAACGAGGCCAGGCGGGTAGGTGACGTTAACGCTAGCGAGTAGACCCCTAGTAGCGTTTAGAGCCTCAACCTGAGCCCTATAAACCTCTGCTAGGGCCCCCTCAGGGTCTACACTAGCCCTCCCCTTGGCCTCCTCAACCTTAGCTATAGCTTTCTCGATAGCCTCCCTGAACCTAGCAGCCTCAGATGGGTTAACACTCTCTAGGAAGGCTAGTAGAGCTCTAAGCCTCCCAGCTATCTCGTCGAAGACACTCCCAGCACCACCCTGCCCGAAAGCCGGAGCAGAGGCTGACACTAGTAGGGCGGCAACCAAGACCAAGCCGGCAACCCTAGCCAGCACAACCCAACACCCCACTCCACCCTACTACTATAACGGTAGTCCCATAAATGGGAGCACGTGGGAAACCCTAGGGAATAGGTAGGGAAACGCTGTTAGAGAGGGAGGGGCTAGTATAAAGGATTTAGTGTTAGCTGGGGGGTTGTGGGGGCTTCCGGGATGCCCAGAGCTGATATCGTTGTCTATAATATAGGGGAGCTTGTTACATTCGCTGGGGGGCCCTTGGCTAGGGTTTCTGTTGATAGGGCTTACGTGTTGAGGGATGCTGGTGTCGCTATTAGGGATGGTGTTTTCGTGGCTGTGGGTAGGTCTAGTGATGTTAGGTTTAGGTTTGAGGGTTTACATGTAGATGCCGGCGGGTTCATGGCCTCGCCTGGCCTCGTTGACCCCCACACGCACCTCGTCTTCGCTGGGTCGAGGGAGGACGAGTTTGAGTTGAAGCTTTCTGGTGTTAGCTACTCTGAGATACTGGCCCGGGGTGGTGGCATATACAGGACTGTGAGGGCTACGAGAGCTGCTAGTTTCGAGGAGCTCCTCTCTAGAGCCTCCCGTGTTTTAAAGCTTATGCTAGACCACGGGACGACAGTTGTTGAGGTTAAGAGTGGCTACGGTCTAGACCTGGAGGGTGAGCTTAAGATGCTGGAGGTCGCGGTAAAACTGGGGGAGAAGCTCCCAGCAGCCGTTATACCAACGCTTCTAGCCCACGTGCCTCCAGCTGAGTATAGAGGTAGGAGCTTCGAGTACGCTAGGTGGTTTGCCGAGACAGTAGTCCCAGAGGCTGCCCGTAGGAGGCTTGCAGTCTACATAGATGTCTTCTGCGATAGAGGAGCCTTTGGGGTTGAGGAGTCAAAGCTAATACTAGAGGCTGGCCTTAGAGAGGGGCTTAGAGCTAGGATGCATGCAGACCAGCTAAGCTACATAGGCTGCTCCAGGCTAGCTGGAGAGCTCCCAATAGACTCTCTAGACCACCTAGAGAAGATGCCGGGGGAGAACGCAGCTATACTAGCTGGGAGAGGCGTAGTAGCAACCCTCCTACCCACCAGCATGATGGCCATGATGGATCCATCAAAGCCACCAGTAGAGGAGCTTAGAAAAGCTGGAGTAGTGATAGCCCTCGGATCCGACTACAACCCCAACAACATGACCCCGCTGCAGCAGACAGCAATGGATATATCGACGTACACACTAGGCCTAACACCCCTAGAGGCTCTCGCAGCAGCCACGATAAACGCCGCTAAAAGCCTAAACATCCACGATAGAGCTGGAGCTGTCAAGGAAGGATACAGAGCAGACCTAGTAGTATGGGAGGTGGAGAACTACAAGTGGATAGGGTACACGTGGGGCTACAACAAGGCCCTCACAGTAATAGCCGGAGGCAAGCTAGTCAAATCCACCCAATAAAGCTTAAAGCAACCCCAAACCCTTACAGACGGGAGATCCCTTCAGAGCTCGTAAAGGTAGGGGCCCCCTCTACTCCAGCTACAGCTTCCCTCGCTAGGCGCTCGCTTACACAGAGGGATACGCATGTCTGGCTAACAGCTAGGTAAAGGCCGGCTGTCGCTAGAGCAGCTATAGTGTTGGAGGTGCAAGCGCAGTTAAACTCTCTAGAGGCTTCATTCAACCTCCACGATATAAGTGCGACTCCTACAAGCGTGTAGTAAAGCCCTATTAGAGCCAGAGCGTACAGCAGAGCGTACAGAGTATCGAGGAAGCCCGGGCATGAACCTCTAGAAACCCTAGAAGCCCAGCCTAGCAGGGTTAAATAGTAGAGCTCCAGCAAGCCACCAACCATAGCAGCTGCTAGAACTGTTAGAAAAGCCAGATCGAAAACAAAGCCTTTAGGGCCCAGGGAGAGGGCTATCGAGGCTAGAAGCCCAAACGACATTAGGAGTGGAGCGAGCCTATAAGGGCCCCCTAGGAGCTCTGAAAGCCTCCTACGGGTCTCAGCACTACAGCTCAAACCCCACCCTCCAGGAGCCGAGCATAGACCTAGACTTTTAAAACCCAGATGTAGCCG
>ERZ1684501.56-NODE-56-length-11500-cov-10.486850_pt1 | contig 11500 bp, 12 predicted proteins | sample MGYA00580191_ERZ1684501 | MGnify/ENA primary metagenome ERZ1684501 (study PRJEB41475, sample SAMN08455322) | hot springs metagenome | biome: temperate mixed forest biome [ENVO:01000212]; feature: neutral hot spring [ENVO:00002181]; material: water | place: New... | reverse complement strand
GACTGTGTGGGCTAGAATTCAAGCTGAGACCTCTGAGCCTCTAAGGCCTCCCTAAGCACTCTCCTCGACTCTAGGTCTACGAGTAGTGCTAGAGTCTCGTCTAGAAGTCTTCTAGCTGTATCAACCTTATGTCTAACACCCGGTATTAGGGACTCGGGGTATTCTAGCTTCGAGAGGTTTACATAGATAGACTCCATAACCCTATATAGCCTCCAAGCCTCGTTAAAGTCCCCGCTCCTCACCTTCTCTAAGGCAAGCCTTCTAAGCTCGCCTACGAGATCCCCAAGCCCCTGGAGGTAGGGTATAGGTGGGACCTCTAACTCCTCGAACCCCCTCAGATCCCTCTTAAGAGCTACGTCGAGTAGAAGCTCTGCCTCTACATACTCGCTTAAAGCGTTGTACACAAGCCCTGTATGGTAGAGATCTGGGAGATCCTTGAGTAGCTCGTTTATAGACCTAACCTTAGCCTCCATCTCCCTAGCTAGGCTAGTAGCGCTATTTAGGTCACCTCTCATCACGAGGCTTATAACTTGTTTGGATAGTCTCACTACATCCCTAGACACTCTTATAACCTCCTCTCTACGCTCATCCCTTAGGGATAGGAGTCTATCAATAGACTCTATTACCTCCTCTAAACCCAACCCTCCACCCCCAGCTCTCTCGAGGGCGTTGCCTAAATAAGCTTCCATAAATCCTCTAGTCTAGCTAGGTACGCTTTAACACCTTTCCTTGAGAGGTAGTGGTAGGCCTTGTAGCTGTTAGTGGCTAGCCTAACACCCTTATTATGCTTTGAGAAGGGGCTTACTATGAGGCACGAGCTCCTAACTATAGCTACACCGCTCCTCCTAAGCCTCTCGACTAAGCCTAGGCTGAGGGCTTTCATGTAGACACTCCTAGACATGGAGACGATAATCTTAGCTCTAGGGGCCCCCTTCTCCTCCAACATTCTAGCTAGCTTTGCTAGCTCCTCTAAGCTCGCGTGAGGGCACCCTACGTAGGCAATGTCTACAGGCCCCCCTGGCATCTTCTCCTCAAGCCTCTCCTCCAGCTCCCTCCAAGGTATCCTTACAACCTCTCTAACCTCGCCTCCAGGATCCTCTGGTGTTACACCCTGGATATGCGCCATCGCTATATCCGATACCGTGCCTAGGGCTGCTAGGAACTCCTTAATGCTCGAATCACTCCCAAACGCTGCTACGACATGCGGGGGCCTCTCATCTCTGTGAGCTTCAGCTATAAGCTCTCCTAGCACTCCTGCCTCCGCCTCCTCTAGAGCTCTGCCGGCTTCAAGAACGTATGATACTCTAGGCTTCCTCTCAGCGTCAATGTGCATACCATAGTAGTACGTCCTACCAGCGATAGCAGCCATGAGGGCTAGGGGGCCCCCCTCCCTATTAGTCCTAATACCTAGAACGCTGTTAGCATATGCTACAGCGCTAGACTCACCCCAGGCTACGTGATCCCCCATTCTAAGCTCATACCTGTCTAGGACACCAGCATAGTAGGGGGTGCATGTAAACTCTAGCTCTGCCCCCATTCCGCTCAAAGCCCTCGCTATAGCCTCCTGAGCTTCAACATAGGGCTTCGATAGTGTAACCCCGGGTATCGATGTTAGATCTTCAGAGTCGTAGCTTATAGGGTTGACTGTTGTGGGGACAGAGAACCTAGCTCCAAGCCTCCAAAAGCCTTCTATCAATTCAAGCCCGTAATCCCCTATATTCTCGTAGGAGACACCTGATATGTGGGCATGCTTTATCTCTATAAGCCTTGGAGCTCCTAGAGCTTCACCAACCCTAACTATGACCTCTAAAGCTCTAGCCTTAGCCTCCCCCTCGTAGCCTTTAAGTATTCTCTCCTCCTCTCTGCTTAGATACACTACCCTAACACCTGTAGAGCCCCGCCTCCAAGCGCCGCCTCTGCTTTACCCTTTAGAGGGTTTATAAGTGGTAGTCTTAACCCTCTAAGCTATGTTCCTCATGAGCCTTATAGCGTTCCTAAGAGTAGGCTCTGTTACCTTTAGCTTCTCGCATATACTCGCTAGCGTCATCTTAGGGCCCCCGGTCTTCCTAAGGGCTACGTATATAGCTGCCCCCGCTACAGCCATCGGCTTAAGACGCCTCCCATACTTAGCCCTAAAGGCTCTCGCTAAATCCTCAGCTAACCCCAGGTACTCGCCTTGTATCCCTAGAAGTTTAGATGCTATCCTCACGTAATCCTCGTATCCAGCTACTCTAGCTTGCAGCCTATGGACCTCCATATACCTCCTAGCGAGCTCATACGCCTTCTTAGCCGCTTTCCTAGAGTCAAGCCTTCCATGGGGGAGTCCCGGTACTAGAGGGGATATCTGCTTTAACCCGAGCCCTATGCCGTTAAGCCTACAGGCTATTATTATCGAGGAGAGGGCTACTATGACTGGGTTATACCTACCCTCAAGCCTACTCTCCACAATACTAGAAGCTATTCTCCTAGCATCCTCCTTTATAGAATCTGGGAGCTCTAGCTTAGCAACTACGCTATCTATTAAATTGTTTATCTCCTCCATGTCGTCGAACCCCAGCTCCTAGACAAACGTCCTCTAGAGAAAGCTTATAAATTTTAAATGCAGCCGGAGGCGTGGGTGTAGGTTGAGCGTTAAACTGTATAAAGGTAGGCCTCTCGTGCCAGGCGAGGCTGAGGGGGAGGCTATTGTAGCCGACTCTATAAGCTTCTATGGGGACGTGGATGTCGAGAGAGGTGTTCTAGTCGATGGTAGGGTTATAGCTGGGAGAGTTATCGTAGCTAGGAGGAGTAGAGGTAGCACTGTAGGCCCCTACGTACTCTACGCGCTTAAGAGGAGAGCACTAGCCCCCAAGGCTATAGTGCTAACCACTAGGAGCGACCCAGTCCTAGTAGCTGGAGCTGTCCTAGCCGAGGTCGTACTGATCGATAGCGTTCCAGAGGATATACTGCAGGTTGTTAGGGATGGAGTCCTAGTCAAGGTCGAGAGGAGCGGTCTAATCCACGTCAGCGAGTATAGGTCAACCTCGAGTCTATAAAACTCCTCACCTTCCAGTATATCTCCTCGCTAACCTCCCCCACGCTCCTTTCGGCTCCCCTCCTAACACCCTCAACTCTTAGAACCTCCACGCCCCTAGCTCTGGCTCTCTCGAGTACCACCTCAAAGGCTTCCTTAACCCTCCTAAGCCTCTCCAGCGTCTCATAGTAGTATGTTACCCTCCTAGCGGCCACCCTACTGAGGGCCACCTCTGGAGGCACGTCTATGTAGACTACTAGGTCGGCCTCCGGGACTCTAGAGTTAAGAACTTCAATCCACTCTAGGGGGGCCCCGAGGCTCTGGTAGGCCATACTCGAGTACTTATACCTATCCAAGACCACAACGTAGCCCTCCTCTAGGGCCTTCTCCAAGCTCAAGCCCAAGCAGCTGCGCGCTCTAAAGTGCCAAAGCCTATCAGCTGCATAGAGTAGGGCTAGCATCTCGTGGTCAACCTCAGGCTGGGAGAGCATATCCCTTATGAGAGCCCCAACGGGCCCCCATGTGGGCTCCTTACTATAGCCAACCCTATAGCCCTCCCTAGCTAGCCTCTCCACGAGTAGCCTTGAGTGTGTAGTTAAACCAGAGCCATCTATACCCTCAAAGGCCACTAGTAAACCCCTATGCCTCAAGCTGGGCACCCCTGTAGAGGTGCTCAGGTTGAGCTTAATAGCTACGCTTAAACCCCTTTAGGGGAACGCATTCATTTAAACCCTTCCTACGCTATACTCAGCTGGTGGCCTGGGTTAAGGGTTATATGCTGGCTTAGAGGAGACCCTGAGGGCATTAGGGTTGCTAGGGCTGCCAAGAGGCTCTTAGCCCTTCAGGGCATAGACCTGGTGCTACCCGACCCCGGTTTCGCTGTTAAATGCGATGTTGTGGTGCGCGGTGTAGAGGGGGGCTTACTCGATGTTAACACTAGGGGGTCTATAGTGGTAGACGACCTAGATGCTTGGAGAGCTCTCTTCAAAGCCCTCTCTGCACCCTCAGGTTTTAACGAGTTAAGGGTAGGCATAGACCCTGGGAGTCTCTGCAGTATTGCTGCCTACGCTGACAGCATACTAGTCTGGGTTGAGAAGCTGGACTGCAGGCTAGCCGCCAGGAGGGTGAAATGGCTGGTTGACGTGGTAAACCCCAAGAGGTACAGCGTAAACCTAGGATCAGGGCCGGGCTACGAGAGGCTAGTCGAGAGCATCCTAGGGGAGGGGCTGGAGCTCAGGATAGTCCCAGAGGAGGCTACAACGAGTAAACCCATACTCTCGAAGCTAGAAGAGGAGATAGGCGATGAGGATATACTCGCAGCAATGACCATAGCACTAGCACACTAAAACCTTTAAAAACCCTGAGGCTAGAAGATAACTGATCGGAGCGGGGGTGCCCGAGCCTGGTCAAAGGGGTCGGGCTTAGGACCCGATGGCGTAGGCCTGCGTGGGTTCAAATCCCACCCCCCGCACCACACATCCTCTCATAATCACCAAGAAAAGAGGGCAGCACTAGCTGGGAAAGAGGGGACACGCTAGAACATAGAGGTGTCTAGCTTAAGAGTTTCAGCTCTTCTCGAGGCACTATGACCCCTCCCCGCCCTGGAAGGGCGGGGTTTCACTGCTGGGGTCTTGGGCTACCCCCTCGTGGGGGTAAATGTGTGGTAGATAACGTAGACCTATTCACGACTTAATAGAGGGTTTGGGGGCTCGCACGGTCCATGAACTCATCATCATCAGCTAACCCGGCGAAGCTCATCGCCACATAGTATATGCTACACTCAAACCTTATAACACTTTTTAGAGAGGTGGTAGAGTAGAGTTTTATAAGATCCCCTTTCAGCCTAGACCTCAGGTGTTAGCAGTGCAACCCGTATTTCCTAGCCCTGAGTGGGCTGAGGCGTATTGTAGGGCTCTTAGTAGCTCTGAGGAGTATAGAAGGCTGGGCAGGGGGTGGGTTTGGCCTATACTCTTTGTTGCTACCGATCTACCCGAGGATTTGAGGTCCTTGTATCCATCCAACTCTCCAGGCTTTATCCTAGACTTGTATAATGGCGAGTGTAGGAGTGTCAGGTTCTACGATGACGCTTCTAAGGCTGACGCTCCCTTCATAATAGTTGCTAGGTATGCCGACTGGGTTGACGTCATAGCTGGGAGGGAGAGTCCTGTATCGGCTTTAGTTAGGAGGAAGCTTGTTCTAAAGAAGGGCGATATGGCAGCTGTTTTGAGGTACGCCTCTGCGGCTATAGAGATGGTGAAGGTAGCTCAGAGGGTTGGAGGCGTTAGAGGTTGAAGGCTCTCGTTCTCTACGGCTACAATCAGCCACTCAGGCTAGAGGATGTACCTAGGCCTAGAGCTTCTGGAACCTCTGTAGTAGTCAGGGTTGTTGGTAGCGGGGTGTGCCACTCAGATGTGCACTTGTGGCGTGGGGAGCTTGAAGCCCTCGTGCCCCCAACATTCCCCCTGATACTGGGTCACGAGGTTTCAGGTGTTGTCGAGGAGGTTGGAGAGCTTGTACCTCCAGATATACAGCCTGGTATGGAGGTTCTAGTCTACTGGGCTTACTGTGAGCGCGACGATAAATACGCTCTCCGAGGTCTCTACCAGCTCTGCGGTCTAAGAGCGGGAGCTGGCATAGCCCTATACAATGGGGGCTTCGCTGAGTACATGCTAGTACCCCACTATAGGTACCTAGTGCCAGCCCACGGCCTACAGGATTTGGAGGCAGCAGCAGTCCTAGCAGATGCAGGAGTCACAGCTTTAAGAGCTGTAAAGAAGATTATTGGGGAAGTCGAGGAGGACGAGTACATAGCCATAGTAGGCTTAGGAGGTGTAGGCATATTCGGCCTCCAGCTAGCCCGCCTCCTAACAGGAGCTAGGATTATCGGTATAGACGTTAGGAGGGATAAGATAGAGTTAGCCTCGAAGGTAGCTAAGCTAACTAAACACGATGTCTTGATAAACGCAGCAGAAGTAGAGGATGTTAGAAGGGCTATATACGAGGCCACGGGAGGCGAGACGTTAAAAGCAGTAATAGACTTTGTAGGAACAGAGAAGACCATAGAGACATACATAGACCTACTATCCCCCCTCGGGGTCTACGTACTAGTGGGTCTCGGATCAGAGTATGGGCCTAGAATACCAATCCACAAGTTTGTCTTAAACGAGCTTAACATAAAATCAGTACTCTACGGCTCATATAGGGATCTAGTTAACCTCGTAGATCTAGCTAGGAGAGGCTTAGTAAACTACTGGGATGTAGTCACGAAGATTAGACCGGAGGATGCTAACGAGGCTCTACTAAAACTAGCTAGAGGAGAGGCTCCAGCAAGGCAAGTCATAGTCTTCAGGAGCTGAACGGTGATGATAGGATATCCGCTATCAGAGGAGTACATAGCCTTATACGATGTAGCGAGAGGGTTTACAACTAAGAGAGAACCATACTAGTCAGACTGGGTAAAGCCTCCCACCACGAGGTTATAGGTGAAGCTAGAAGGTTACTCTCACTAGATAACACTCTTAGCCTCACTATTCAGAGAGGTAAGAATTAAGGCTCCCAACTATAAGTGTTAGTTCTACATGATAATGCTTAGAGGATATGGGTTCCCAGGTCACCCCTGTAGGGGGGTAGCGAGACGGTGTTTAATATGGTTTTAGTAACCCTAAAGGTGAAATGTCAGACTGGAGAGAGACTAGAGGTAGGCAATTCTAATCTGTTTAACTTTTAAAGCTAGCGTCTTCACCTCGATATTCACCATCCTGTATCAAGGTTTATTAGAGGTTTGCTAAGCTTCTCCGCCTACTTGAGCTCGTAGGCTTTACATTAGAGGGGAGAGGATAGCAGAGTCCTGGAGATCAATGGAAGTTATAGGGAGCCCTAAATCTCACAATCTAGGAAGGCTAGAGAGGTACTGTGGAAGATTAAGCTAAAGAACCCCTAGCTCTTAACATAAAACTGGGGGTTAATGGAGAAGGTGGGATTAAGGTAAGCGTTTCACAGGCCACGATGCTACTGTGGTCTAGGTCGGTTTCCTGCTGAGTTTACCTGCTATCCCTTAAGCCTCATGGAGCTCCTTCGAGCTTAACGCTACGGGGCTCTCATTTGAATCATACACTCAAAGCGCCCTAGCTCGTCGCATAGCTGAATTACTACTCTCTAGGAGTAGCTAATGAGGGGGTATTCTAGGCTTAACACCCAGACATCTTATGGGCTCTAAGTAATCATAACTAAGAACCATTAGGTTTTACGGTGCTCTAGGAGCAGCTTCTAGTGGTACCATCTAGAGCGTCGGGGAGTAGGGGGTGTAGGTTACCGTAGTGGGTTTAGCTAATAAGGTGGCAGGGAATATATTTAGCACTATACTTTGAGAGGGAAAAGCTTAAATACCCCCTCGCGCTCCGTACTGTGCTGAGGCGCTAGGAGGTGTCTTAAGTGAGTACTAGAGGGGTCGTTGAAGTTATAGGTTTACTTATAACGGTTGTAGCTTTACTTATACTAGCTTTCGAGATACTCTATGTAGGGCTCTTTACTGGCTCGATTGGCTCAAAGGGGGAGGTAACCATGCATAGTATCCTAACAACCATCGGGTGGCTACTACTACTCGTGGGGCCTGCTCTCTGGCTTGGAGGGGTTCCAGTAAACATTAAGAAGATGGTTGAAGCTAGAACTGGGAGGAAGCTGAGCTGAGGGGGTGAGTGGTGTGTACGTACTCGTAATCCTATTAATTGTCTTAGCCATCTACGTTATAGCTTATACCTACTATGGTAGAGGTATTCTTGAGCGAAGAGTGGTTAAAGCGTCGCCTGACAGGCTGACACCAGCATGGGAGAAGTTTGATGGGATAGACTATGTGCCAGCTAACAAGTACGTGCTCTACGGGCACCACTTCGCGTCTATAGCTGGAGCTGGACCCATTATAGGCCCCGCTATAGCTATGGTTTACGGCTGGGCTCTACCACTAATATGGGTTCTCTTCGGCAACATCTTCATTGGTGCTGTCCACGACTACCTATCTATAATGGCTAGTGTTAGGCATGGAGGAATATCTATAATGAGTATAAGCGAGAACGTGATGGGGAGAAAGGCTAAGTACATATTCCTAGCCTATGTCTGGATAGCACTCATACTGGTTCTTGCAGCATTCATAAGTGTTGCTGCATCAATCTTCGTAACAGTACCTCAAGCAGCGACTCTATCTGTACTCTTTATGCCTATAGCGCTACTATTCGGACTGCTAGTCTACAGGACTGGCATTAGTGTTAGAATGGCTACTCTAATAGCCCTTATACTCCTAGTTCTAGCCTTTATCTACGCGCTTAGAACACCACTACACTTAACCTATGAGGCTTGGGTGGTAATACTAGCAGTCTACGGCTTTATAGCAGCAGCTCTACCAGTATGGTACTTACTCCAGCCTAGAGACTATGTGAATGCATACCTCCTATGGGCTTTCGTGGCCTTCGCCGTACTAGGAGCTCTGCTTACAGCAGGCTACGCGCTAACAGGACCAGCGTACACGAGTTTCAAGGCTCCCGGTGCAGTGATAGGTGCTATACCTGGTACAGCAGCAGGTAAAGCTATGGTTGCTTACTTCTGGCCAGCAGTACCCCTAATCATAGCGTGTGGAGCACTCTCAGGCTTCCACTCAATCGTAGGCTCGGGTACCACGTCTAAACAGTTATCCAGCGAGCTAGACGCTCTACTCGTTGGCTATGGAGCTATGCTAACTGAGGGTGCTGTCTCCTCACTAGCAGTAATACTACCTATAGCTCTAGCGTGGTCATTCACATCGCTAGAGGCAGCTACAGGAGCTCCTATATCGAGTGCTCTATCGAAAGTCGGTATTGATGTAGCTAAAACACCCACAATATTAGGTCTCCCAGCAGCCGAGAGATTCTACACAGGCTACGGTATAATGCAGGCTCTCGCATGGTCGAAAATACTTGGAATGGGTAACTTCGAGACGCTCTTCACCACCTTTAGGACGTTTGCAGCTTTCGCTCTCTCAGCCTTCGTTCTAACAACGCTAGATACAGCTAATAGGCTTGCGAGATTCGCTTGGAGCGAGTTCTTCGACTGGCTTAAACCCATAGATGAAACTGCCTATAGGTTCCTAACTAATAGGTGGGTTGCCTCAATGGTAGCAATAGCTATAGGAGCTATCCTAGCATACCCGCAGATATCAGTGTATGTGCCAGAGCTAGAGAGGCATATAACTGTGTATGCGTACGCCATAGTATGGCCTGCTTTCGCTGGAACTAACCAGCTCCTAGCTGCGTTAGCCCTACTAACGAGTGCTCTCTGGGTCTACGCTGTGCTCAAGGTAAGAGGTTGGATATCCCTAGTGATAATGGCTCCAGCTCTATTCCTCTGGATTACTGTAACAGCAGCTCTAATACTATGGCTAGTAGCGATAGCTCCAGGCCTACCACTACTCTACAAGCTAGGAGCGGGAACCATGGTAGCTATCACCCTAATACTAGACATACTCTTAATAGCACTCTTCGTATACGGGCTGAGGAGAGCTAGCTAGCATAGGTGTGCTGTAGAGGTGGTATTTAAAAGCCTCTACTTAATCCTAAGGGAGTTTTTTAACTTCATTAGGGGTATTGATCAAGCTTTAATCGAGGAGAGTGTTAGTGCTCTCCAGCTGGAGTACGTAGAGCTAGAGGTAGCATTCCTAACCCTAGTGCTAGGCCCCCTAGTGGGGGTTAAAACAGTGCCCACACTGCTAACCCTAGAGCTCCTAGAACCCCTCAGGGATGAGGTGAGGATCCTAGCTTCTAGGGCCCCTAGGGGTAGGGATGTTCTAGCTGATCTAATGTCATCGCTGGGCGGTACGTAGTGACTAGCCTGCTAGAGTTCCTACAGCCAACCCTAGGAGAGCCTCACGTAGTTATAGTCTTGGGTAAGGGTGGTGTAGGGAAAACCTCGACATCGATACTCATAGCTGATGAGCTAAGCAGCTCTAGTGACACGCTACTAGTGAGCTTCGACCCAGCCAAGCACATCCTAGAGTATCTAGACGTAGAGGAGCCTATGAGGGTAGTCAGGGTTAAGGATAGACTCTACGTGTACCAGCTCGATATAGATATGGCGGCTAGAGAGGTAACCTCGAGGTACGTAAACCTCCTCAACGACCTCCTACCATCACTACAGGTTCTAAACGTAGATGATGTAGTAAAAGCCTTCAAGTACATGCCTGGTGTTGAGGAGGAGGTATTCCTGAGAAAGCTACTCGAGCTATACAAGCGTAGAGAGTTCAAGTACGTAGTTATAGATACTCCACCGACCGGGATAGCCTTGAGAACCCTAATCCTACCCAGGCTCTACAACATGTGGCTTGAGAAGCTTATCGAGATTAGGGAGAGGATTGTAGCGTTACGCTACGTGATAGCTAGAACCCTGGGTAGGAAGTATGAGGTTGACGATCCAGCTTTAAAGAAGCTATATGAGATGAGGGATGAGTATAGGTTTCTAGAGGCTTCACTAAGAGACTATGGGAGGACATCGTACGTTATAGTCGCTAACCCTGAGCCTCTACCGATTCACGAGATGAGAGAGGTGGTATCATTCCTGGAGGGCGAGTTGAGGGTTAAACCTAAACTCGTAGTCTTGAATAAGGTTTTCCCCGATGATGTAGCTGTCAGGCTTGGTGTCTACGAGCAGCAGAGAAGGTATGTCGATGGGGTGAGGCAGCTACCCTACACCTCTATCGTTATAAGCTATGTCAGTAGCCCTCCATCGAAGCTCCGCGATATAGCTAGGCTCAGGGAATCCCTCTACGTCCTGAGGCGTCAGCCTTGACCTCTATGGATGCTATACTCATCCTAGTCGTAGTAATCCTAGCTGTTGCGAGTGTAGTCTGGTACTTTAGGATGAGGAGGAGGATGATTAGGTTCCTTAGGGATTTCACTGTTGAGCTTGAGGAGGTATTCAAGCCGAGGGATAAGGAGTACATGTTGCTAGGCTACCTAGTAGGCTACAAGGCAACGTACAAGTTGAGGGATGGGAGTAGGGCGTACATACTCCTCACGACTACACCTAGACACTCGCTATTCTACTACCCAATAGCGGCCATCCTAGGGCGAGAGGATAGAGTAGAGATAGCACTACAGCCCAGCAGGGGGAGAGTCCTAAGGGAGGCACACGCTGTAAGGAGGGGAGAGTATAGGCTTAAACTAGTGCTAAGAAAGGATCTAGGAGAGGAGCTAGCCAAACTCAACACCTCAACCGTTAACACACAGAACGGTGTATACGAGCTCTACTACGAAAACCCAGAAGATGTAAACCTCCTACTCGAAATCATAAACGATAAGAGTACCCCAGTCTACAAGCTCTCATCATGCAAAAAGCAAAAACCTAGTAGAGATAGTATCGAGAGCAGAGCTCGGCAAGGTAAGGTATCTCTACGAGAAGCTGAGATACTACATGGAGAGGGTAACAGGGGAGACATAGGGGGTTCGGAGTCTAGCAGGCATCCCCACC